>Ga0335076_10001198_pt1 | contig 25002 bp, 22 predicted proteins | sample Lox_Sample_25_FD_206717 | JGI IMG/M metagenome (GOLD analysis project Ga0335076, IMG submission 206717) | Soil microbial communities from Loxahatchee National Wildlife Refuge, Florida, United States - Lox_Sample_2.5 | ecosystem: Environmental > Terrestrial > Soil > Wetlands | place: USA... | reverse complement strand
GTAGCTTAGGCTCTGACCGCTTCCAAGGATATAGCGCGATGGGTAGAAAACGTCAAGAAATCGGAATTTGAGCGGAACGAAAGAGTAGCCGCCGAGTTACCACAGGGAACGAGGCGGACGGCGTCTTCACGCTGGGTTTTATCCGATCCGGTAGCGGAAGCAACCCACCAGATGATCGTTCACGATGCCTACGGCCTGCATGAAAGCGTAACAAATGGTGGACCCCACGAACTTGAATCCGCGACGTTTCAGTTCCTTGCTGATCGCGTCGGAGACGGGGGTTCGCGCCGGAATCTGACCGATGGACTTCCACGAGTTGACGACTGGCTGTCCCTTGACGAATTGCCAGATGTAACCGTCGAAGGTACCGAACTCTTCCTGCACCCGGAGGAATGCCTTCGCATTCTCGACCGCAGAGCTTACTTTAAGCCGATTACGCACGATGCCGGGATCGCGCAGCAATTGTCGAATCTTGACGGCCTTGTACCGAGCGACAAGATCTGGATCGAAGCCATCGAAGGCCTTGCGGTAGTTCTCGCGCTTGTTGAGGATGGTGTTCCAACTCAATCCGGCCTGTGCGCCTTCCAGGATAAGAAATTCGAAAAGCGTGCGATCGTCGTGCACCGGCACACCCCATTCCTCATCGTGATAGCGCACGGAGAGCTCTCCCGCGGCCCAAGGGCAGCGGGTTTTTCCATCAGAGTCTTGCAGCGCGGATGGCACGGATTTCTGGCTACTCCAATGATTTTGGGTCGGACTTGTTGTCCGGCGATTTGCTATCGAGCAAGAAAACCAGTTCGTGGGCGCACGCAGGAACGCCGACCCTGCCTTGGCGGATGATTTCCTTGGCTGTCAGTTTCTTGCCGTAGAGCTTCTCGTTGGCGCTGCCATCGGAGCGCAAAGTCGAGCCTTCCAGCGAGACTCCGGCGAACAGTCCTTTGTTCCGCGAGTAGGAGAGGATCTCGGCGGTCATGACGACATCAGTTGCACCTTCGGCCGTTCGGCCTTTGGGACCGGCCGCAGCCGAAGCATCGGCTCCGAGTTTGACCTTGCTATAGAGCAACGATTCGGCGCCCTTGGGGTTCATAACTAGTAGGACGAAATCGGTGGCTTGGCCGCCCAGCTGAAATCCGACGCTGACTCCCTCCAGGGCATAAAGAGCGGGGGCTCCCCATTTGCCCTTGAAGTGTTCGCCGCCGCGACAGACCATGACGCCGCGGCCGTAGCTGGCGCCGACGCCGAAGGCTCCCTTTTTCACCGACGGGAGAACGATGACGCATTCGGCTTTGTCGAGAAGTTCCTGGGGGATGTCATCCGGGATGTTCAGAATTTCTTTCATGACCGCGCCGGCATCCTTAACACGCTCCTCGATGCGTTCGTCGACGGCGGCGAGAGCGATAGAGGGAAGGATCAGCACGAGAAGCGATAGTATGAGTTTCTTCATGAACGCCTCCAAACGAGATTCTAAGGAATTCGGAACAGTACGGGGCGCGAATTCTTGGCGCGGTGAATCCAGTTGGCCACGGGCCACATCATTTGGCGTCGAGAAGGGGGGCAACCTGTAGAATTTAGATACTTTACCCTATGACCAAACGTGTGCTCCTTTTGTAACTTGGCACTTGGTCGTGAGGCTCCTAAAGTCAAGCAGATAGCGGCGTCTGGGGTGGTCGATTCGGCATCCGGCGTGCAGCCAAATGAACTTACGTGTGATGGAAAGTGTTTTAGCGTGAAAAAATTGGACTCGGCGGGCATGAAGTACACGCGGGGTATTTTTGCGACTGCAGTCCTGTTGGCGGCAACCTTTGTTCCGGTTGTGCCGTCCCGGGCGCAGTCTGCGTACGTGTCGGGAGCTCCGGAGGCGAACGCTTACTCCGCGCCGAACGGGACCGACGATCCGCAGAGTATGGTCACGATCCGGACGCGGGTCAACGAAGTCAACGTTCTGTTCATCGCGACTGACAAGCACGGGAAATTTGTCAGGGACCTCACGCAGCAGGATTTCACGATTCTTGATGATCACAAGCCTCCGCAGGCGATACTGAATTTCAAGCGAGAGACCGACCTGCCGCTCCACATTGGGCTGCTGGTTGATGTCAGCGGCTCGGTGGACAGCCGGTTCGATTTCGAGCAGACGGCGGCTACCAGTTTCCTGCAGCACACGCTACGAAAGGGATTTGATCAGGCCTTCGTAGAAGGTTTCAACAGCCACACACAAATGGCACAGGACTTCACCGATAATGTCCAGCTGCTTTCCACCAGCGTGCACAAGCTGCATGATGGCGGCGGCACGGCGCTGTACGATGCGGTGTACCGCGCCTGCAAGGAAAAGTTCCTGAAAGACAGGCCGGAACATCCGGTGCGGAAAGCGGTCGTCATCATCAGCGATGGAGAAGATAACCAGAGCGAGGTGAGCAAGGCGCAGGCGATCGAGATGGCGCAGCGCTCCGAAGTGATTATCTACGCGATTTCCACCGACGATAGCGGGCTGGTGATGCGCGGCGACAAAGTGCTTGAGCAGATGGCGGAAGCGACCGGCGGCCGTGCGTTCTTCCCGTTCAAGATGAAAGACATCACGCACTCGTTCGCGGCGATCGAAGACGAGTTGCGCAGCCAGTACGTGGTTTCCTACAAACCGGCAGACTTTGACGCCGACGGCCGCTACCGTTCGATCGAAATTTCCACCCTGAAGAAAGACCTGCAGGTGCGGGCGCGCAAGGGATACTTCGCGCCGCAGCAATAGTCGCGCACTCCTCGAAAGGTCCCCCCGATTTCCTACACTCCGCGGGCGACGACTAAAGTGAGGTCGTCCTGCAGATGCTCGCCGCACCGAAATTCGCCGACAGCTTCTTCGATCTGATTCAGAATCGCCGCTGATTCCAGAATCCTGCTCTGCTGCAGTGTGCCCATCAGCCTCTTTTCGCCGAATTCTTCGCCGTCGGCCCCTGTTGTCTCAGTAATCCCGTCGGTGAAGATGCTCAGAACATCGCCGGGGCCGATACGAGTCTCGGCAAGGGTGCAGTCCCAAGTTCCGAATAAGCCAAGCACAGTTGCCGTGGATGCCAGGCGTTCCAGCGAACCATTCGTGCGCAGCAAGAGCGGCGCAGTATGTCCGCAATTGGCGTACGTTAGCGTGCGCGTGCTGTCGTCGTAGCAGCCGAAGAAAAGCGTTGCGTAGTGAGCAGGTTCGGTGTGCTCGTAAAGATGGCGATTCACCGATGCTAGCAGGTCCCGCAGATCGCCCGTGCCATCTTTCCCGCTGTGAATGCTGCCCTGCAGGTTCGCCATCAACAGGGCTGCCGCCACACCCTTTCCAGCGACGTCGGCCAGGACAAAACCCACTCGACCTGACCCCATATCGAGGAAGTCGTAATAATCGCCACCGACAGTGCGCGCCTGTATGCACTTTCCTGAGTAATCGAGGGTACGCAGCACCGGTTTCCGCCGGGGAAAGAATTTACGTTGGACCAGTCGCGCGCTGGCAATCTCCTGCAGAAGCGGTTCGTCATCCGTACGGGCAGAAAAATCGAGATCCCAAATGTTGGTTTCCGGGGTCAGGCATTCGACGCCGATTTGACCGGACGTGGGCGTCTCGAGCAGGCCGGCCCAGACGACGCGGAAAACCGCCTCCCTCGCTCCGCAGCAAATTCGCAGAACTTCGCCGAGCTTCATAGTTTCGGCGACTTCCGAGAGACGCGCGCCGAGAGTGGACACATCGACCGTATGGGCCGGCCAGTTCCGCTCTGGAGCCGCAAGCCGGGAAATGCGTACTGCAAGCCGCATGCGTATTCGCTTTTCGCGGCGCGGGTGTTTTTTGTGAACTTCCAGGTTCCCGTGACTCAGCCCCGGTATCTGCTTCAGGCTGGCAAGAGCGGCGCGACACTGCTCCTCGCTGGCGAACGGTCCGAAGTGGACAGCCTGATGTTCTTCTGGTGACGACGTAGTTGCCGGATTCTCAAAGATGTGCCACTCGAGTGTGCCGGAGAGATGATCAGCCATGAAAGATCGCCCGTCCTCATATCAACGATTTCCAAGAAACAACATGGGCCTTGCACATCAGACACTACTCCGCGAACTCGGGCAGGTGCCGTGCGGCAAACGCGAGATCGGTTACGGAGAAGGCTGGGCGATTCCATTTTGGGAACGCACCAGTTCGGAACCGCTTTCCAGGATATGAACGCAATCCTCGCGAGCTACCATCAAGAGTGTTCGAGACCGAGCATGGCGCGATAGACGCCTGGGGAAACTTTCGCATAGTCGAAGCGTTCCATAATGTCTCCTTTTACCCTTTGATTGGACTGAAAAAGAGAAGCTGCAGTTTATTGGTCAGCCGGGAGCGAGTCTAGCCGCATGCAGAAACCCACTTTCTTGGCCTCTGCAACTGTGTTAACGTCCCCTTAAAATAGTGCTCTCAAGTACACAAAGTGTGAAGGAGGCCCATGACTGGCATCATCTTTCTCGTCATTCTGGTGGTCATTGCGGTCGTGCTCATCGGGATGTACAACAGCCTGGTGCAGCTGCGGGTGCGGTGCGACTCCGCATGGTCCGACATCGATGTACAGCTCAAGCGCAGGCATGATCTGATTCCGAATCTTGTGGAGACCGTCAAGGGATATGCCGCCCACGAGAAGGGCACATTCGAGAACATCGCGAAATTCCGCTCTCAGGCAATGCAGGCAACATCTCCGGCCGACAAGGCAGCGGCGGAAAATCAGCTGACCGGAGCACTGAAGAGCCTGTTTGCGGTGGCGGAAAATTATCCGCAGCTGAAGGCGTCAGAGGAGTTCACACAACTGCAGGGCTCGCTCAGCCAGACCGAGGATTCCATTCAGAATGCGCGGCGCTACTACAACGCCGTGGTACGCGACCTGAATACCAAGATTCAGTCTTTCCCTACGAACATTCTGGCCGGGATGTTCGGCTTCCAGGCACGGCAATTCTTCGAAACCGCGGAGGCTGATCGGGAACCGGTGCAGGTCAAGTTCTGAAAAAAACCGGGGGTGAAGAGCTGAATTCAAACTCAACATTCCGTCCTGCCGAAGGCGCGCGCTTTCACCGGCTGGCCGAGCGACCTTTCTCCGCGCTCAGTCTTGGCGCCCCGAGATCCCTCGCTCCGCCTGAACATCGGCTGCGCTCGGGATGACGCCGTAACGAAGAAGGTCGGTTACAAGCCGGGGCGTGTAATCGGGTACAACTCGGCACGTGAAAATCGAATAACGTGAAAACCTCTGCCAAGCTGTTTCTGCTCACGCTTCTCTGCTGTGCCGCTACGGTCGCCGCGGCAAAATCGTGGCGCGTCGCTGACTTTCAGGACAACATCACGATCAGCGTCGACGGCAGCGCGGTCGTCACCGAGCGCATCACGTTGGTTTTTGTCGGCGAGTGGCACGGGATTCACCGCACCATTCCCATCGAGTATCCCGGACCGAACGGTACAAACTACGAGCTTTTCCTGACGGTAAAGAGCATTACCGACGCGGACGGCGGCAAGCTGAAATACGAATCCTCGATAACAAATGGCGAGCGGGATTTGAAGATCTACATTCCTGACGCGATCGATGCCACGCGGACCGTGGAAATCGTCTACGAAGTACGTAACGGGACGCGCTTCTTCAAAGACTACGACGAGTTCTACTGGAACGTAACCGGCAACGATTGGCCGGTCCCCATCGACCACGCCGCGGCCGACCTGCACTTCCCAGCCGGCGCGGCCGGATCGCTGCGCGCGCAGGCCTTTACGGGCGTCTATGGATCAAGCCAGCACGACGCGACCGCGAAAGTCGATCAGGCCGAGGCTCTGTTTGAGACGAATAATCCGCTGCCGATGCGCGGCGGGCTGACCATTGATGTCTACATTCCCCAGGGCATTCTGAAAGAACCGAGCGTCCTGACGAAATTCTTCTGGTTTTTAAGCGGCAATCTCATCTTGTTTTTTCCGCTTGTGACATTTGCCGTGATGTTCAGCTTGTGGTGGTACAAAGGGCGCGATCCGGATCCGGGAATGTCGGTCGCTCCGATGTATGAGCCACCTGCGGGAATTTCGCCCGCCGAAGCCGGAACGGTGCTCGACGATACAATTCACCCGCGAGATATTACATCGACGATGGTCGATCTGGCGGTCCGCGGGTACATCAAGATCGAAGAGACCGCGGAAAAAGTTCTGCTCTTCACGCACAAGGATTACATCTTCCACCTGATCAAGCCCCGCGAGCAGTGGGGCGCTGACCTGGCGCCGCATGAGCGAGTCATGCTGGAAAATGTATTTACTGCCGGAGGCGACACACGGCTTTCGGATCTTAAGAACCGCTTCTACACGGCGGTGCCGATCATACGAGAAGACATCATGTCGGCGCTGAAGACGAAAGGCATCTACCTGCTCGATCCGGAGTCGGCCAACGGATACAGTGTGGCGGCGGCCATTGCCATCGTGATTCCGTTTGCGGCTCTGCAACTCCTGGGATGGGCGAACTTCGTCAGTTCGATTCCTTTGCTGGTCGGGTGCGGAATCATTTCCGTTGTGATCTTCTGGCTGTTTGCGCGCGTCATGACTGCGAAGACCGTGAAGGGCGGCCGCGTGCGCGTCGCAGTGCTCGGGTTTCAGGAATTTATGAATCGCGTGGATGCGGACCGGCTCAAGCGCATGCCGCCGACGACATTTGAAAAATATTTGCCATACGCGATGGCGTTGGGCGTGGAGCATCACTGGGCGCAGGCGTTCGCCGGGATCGTGAAAGATCCGCCGCAGTGGTACGTTGGGCCGGGCGGCGGTTACGTTGGCGGATTCAATCCCATTTTCTTTTCCAGTTCGATGCACAGCATGGCGTCGGACATGCACCAGGTCTTCGTGTCGGCGCCGCGAGCGAGCTCCGATGGATCGGGATTTGGTGGAGGCGGCGGGGGTGGTGGTGGAGGATTCTCTGGCGGAGGCTTCGGGGGCGGGGGCGGGAGCGCGTTTTAGGCGGTGACGCGATCAATGGGTGTTTTACGCCGGGTTTCAACAGTTTCCAGACGGACTTTCGGTTGCGAGACATTTTCCTTCACTAGGAACTACGGTTGAAGTTTCGCATTGGATGCGAGGGAATGGATCGACTGACGGAAATTCAGAATCTGCTCTTTGCGGAGGACGCGGGTGTTCTGGATGGGCGAGGTAGGTGGCGAAAAATCTCAGTTGCACTCATCATCCCAAGTACTGCTTTCCAATTATTGATCTTGTTGTCGCCCTTCATGTAAGTTGCTCACTTCGCACTGGGGATTGATTCGCGAGTGAATCCAAAATACAACTCTGTTATCCGGCGCATCGTGATTTTCTTTTGCGTGGTCGCCATGGTCTGGCTGGCCGGATGTGCTGGCATTTACGCGGCCATGCGCCGGCCTCCGGAGAGTTTCGCGCGTGTGATGTCGAAGATCCCCGGGCCCGTGGCGTTTCTTGTCTTTCCTTTTGAAACGCTGTGGAAGCAGGCCCGCGCCGGAGAGTTGCAGATCGGCGATCGGGCGCCCGACTTCTCGCTCACAAAGCTCGACAAGACCGCGCCGGTGCAGCTTTCTTCCCTCATCGCACAAGAGCGGCCGGTGGTACTCGTTTTCGGCAGTTACACGTGACCGCCCTTCCGGCGGGAGGTCCCCGCACTCAACAAGCTTTACGAGCAGTACAACAGCCGCGTGTCGTTCCTGGTGGTCTACATCACTGAGGCACATCCGAGCGACGTGTGGCAGATGCAGAGCAACATCAAAGACAAGGTCGTGTTCGCCAGCCCGCGGAACGAGGAGGAACGGGGTTTCGTTGCCGGCTCGTGCGTGCGAAAACTTGGAATCAAGATTCCCGCGGTTCTTGACGAGTTCGGAAACTCGACGGAAAGCGCCTACACGGCCTGGCCTGATCGTTTGTATCTGATCGATGCGGCCGGGAAGGTGGCGTACAAGAGCAAGCCGGGCCCATTCGGATTCCATCCTGAGGAATTGCAAGCTGCCCTACGTAAAATCGCGCCTTAGCGCGTATGTAGCCGTCGCATCATCAAACAAAAAAAAGGGCCGCCGATCGGCGGCCCTGCTCACACCACAGTAGATTTTACTGTTCGCCGCCCGAGGCGTTGCTGCCCCAGAGAGCATTGCTTCCCCACAACGCGTTGCTACCCCACAGGGCGTTGCTTCCCCACAATGCGTTGCTGCCCCAAAGAGCATTCGAGCCCCAGAGTGCGTTCGATCCCCACAAGGCATTGCTGCCCCAGAGTGCATTGCTGCCGGAAACAAACTCCGAGGGTCCCCATACGGTGGCAGTCGTCCAAGCGGATGTCGTATTCCACACCGCTGTCGGATCGCCCTTCAGATAGACGTTGCCGGACTTCGCGTCGTAGTAGGTGACCGGCGACATCGCGGTGCCCTTGGCCACGTCGGTGCTAGTGAGAGCGGCTTCGACGTCGACATATCCAGCGCCCACGGTGAAGACGTCATACTGATCGGTGTAGGTGATGCCGGTAGTCGGATCGGTCGTGCTGCTAAAGGCCGGGAAAGATTTCCAGGCGGTCTTCATGAGCCGCGCCTTTACCTGGTCGGGAGTCAGGCTCGGACTCTTTTGCAGCAGGTCCGCCACCACGCCGCTGACAACGCCCGTGGCCATGCTGGTTCCGCTCAGAGTGAAGTAGTTCGATGACGGAGCGGTGCTGCCGCCGTTCATGTAGAAGTTGTACGGCACGCGGTTGCCAGGATACTGGTTATACAGCGTGGAGTTCGGAGCTTCGAGCGAGACCAGGAGGTTGCCGGGCGCGACGATATCAGGCTTCGCGATGCCGTCGATGGCTGTCGGCCCTTTCGAGCTGTAGCTTGCGATCAGATCATCAACGCGCGTCGGCGTTCCCATCGGCTTCATCGCACCTACGGTGATGACGTATGGGTCATTTCCCGGCGCGGTGACGGTAGCGTAACCATTGGTCGGCTGATAGCGGCCGTTGTTACCAGCCGCGACAACCACGACAATTCCGGCCTTCCAGGCCTTTTCCACGGCCTGGCAAAGCGGATCGAGGGTGTAGCTCTCGTAGACGGCGCGTCCGAGCGAAAGATTGATGACGCGGATGTTGAGCAACGGCTTGAGCTGGATCGCGGTATTGATTGCCGAAATCACAGCGCTGTCGGTGCCGGCTCCGTTCTGGTCGAGCACGCGCAGGTTGATGATGTTCGCCTGCGGCGCAATGCCTTCAAACGTCTTAGAAAACTTCGGTCCCGTGGAACTGGCGCCATCGCCCGCGATCAGGCCGGCGACGTGAGTGCCGTGTCCGAATTGATCGGCTGCGCTTGAATTCCCCTGAACGAAACTCTGGTTCCAAATGACTCGGGGCAATCCCAGGAAACCGCCGTTCAGGTCAAGATTGCTGGCAACTCCGCTATCGATCAACGCCACACCAACTCCCGCACCGGTATAGCCCGACTGCCAGGCAGCGTAGGCGTTGACCGCAGGGGCGGCGTTGCTCAATGTCGGAGTCAGTGTTCGATCAAGGCTGATGTAGCGAACGTTCGACTGATTCGAGAGCGAGAGAATGTTCGCCAGGGGAAGGTCAGCGACGACCGCATTCACCAGCGGCAACGAATTCAGAATCGAGCCAAGAAGCCCCAGCAACTGAAGGTCGAGAAGACCGGGTGGATTGTTGTATTGCACCACGACTCTCGCGGATGACGCCTTCGTCTTCTGGAGATCCGGTGACAGCTTGGTCGTGTCGGTGGCGCTCGCGAAGGTAACTGTCGCGAGCAGGAAAACAAGCACGATCTTTCTCATTGGGTCCCCCACAATAATCGCCCCAAGAACGCGCAACAGCGCATTCCATGCTGCCTCAGGTAATGCAGGTAATGTGCCAAGCGGAACCATGCATTGCCGTTCAAAATCAGCTACTTACGGAAAGTCGTTGCAAAACACAACGGGCACTTTGTCCCAACGCCGGGCAATGGGACAAGTTGGCTCAAGAATGGGGAGCAGGAGAAGGCGCTTCGAGATGCACTTTACTAACAGTAAGCTGTTGATTCTGTTGGGAAACCTTGGTAATCGGCGGAGGCCTTTTTGGGCGGACACGATCCCCTAAATCATTGAAAATTTAATCATTTCTCATGTCGTCGATTCGGTCCATCGGTTCTCGTGTGTTTATCAGCGGGCTAGCCCTGACTGCATGCGGCTGCCTGGCCTTTGCCTTCTGGCATTGGCAATCGACGGAGACGGTCCGATTTGTCGTCTACTTGATCGCGGCGTTACTGGCTTCGTCGCTGAAAGTCAGCCTGCCGGGTATCGAAGGCACGATGTCGGTGAACTTCCTGTTCACCCTGCTCGGGATTCTTGAACTCGGCTTGCCCGAGACTCTGCTGATTGGCCTGGCCAGCACGCTGGCCCAGTTTTACTGGAGACCGGCGCGGCAATTGAAAACCGAGCAACTGATCTTCAATCTGTCTCAGGTCACAGTCTCAAGTACGGTTGCATTTGCAGCCTACAAACTGGTCACGGTCGACGTTCTGCACGGACCTGGGCCGTTGGCGCTGGTCGCCGCGGCCGTCACTCATTTTGCCTGCAACACCGCGGCAGTCTCCACCATCATCGGACTAACCGAGAACAAGCCCATTCGCAAGGTCTGGAGCGAAAGCTACCTCTGGTCTTTTCCTTACTACACCGTTGGAGCCGCTGCAGCCGGGCTTGTGGACTTTTTGAACCACCGCATCGGATGGCAATCTTCGCTGCTGGTGCTGCCTCCGATCTATTTGATGTATCGCTCGTATCGACTTTATCTTGGTAAGCTCGAAACCGAGAAGAAACATGCCGAGCAGGTATCAAATCTTCACCTGCGCACCATTGAAGCGCTGGCGCTGGCCATCGAAGCCAAAGACGAAACCACCGGCGAGCACTTGCAGCGCGTCCGCATATACGCCATGGAACTGGCAAAAGAACTTGGCCTGAGCGATGACGAAAAAGAGGCGCTGCAGGCGGCATCGGTGCTGCATGATATTGGAAAACTGGCCGTACCGGAGCACATCATCTCGAAGCCTGGAAAACTGACGCCGGAAGAGTTCGAGAAGATGAAGATTCACCCGATCGTCGGCGCCGAGATTTTGGAGCAGGTGCACTTTCCTTATCCGGTTGTGCCGATCGTGCGTGCGCATCACGAGAAATGGGACGGCAGCGGATATCCTGCCGGTTTGTCCGGCGATGCGATCCCGATCGGGGCGCGCATTCTTGCCGCCGTCGATTGCCTCGATGCACTGGCGTCGGACCGTCAATACCGCAAAGCTCTACCGCTCGATGATGCGATGGCGAAAGTTGTCTCCGAAGCAGGAGCCAGTTTCGATCCGCGTGTCGTGGAAATTCTGAAGCGACGCTATATCGAACTGGAGAAGATGGCCAACGAACAGCCGATGCAGACTCCGCCGAAATTGTCGACCGACATCAAGGTCGAGCGCGGACTTGCGCCCGATGCTGGTTTCGCCGAGTCTCAGGCGTCGCCCGCCTCGGGATTGGACACTAACAGCGGATTCTCGCTGATTGCCCGGGCGCGCCAGCAGTGCCAGGAAATATCCGGCATCGGACACCAACTGGCGCTGGCATTGAGCCTTGAAGATGTCTTGGCCCTGCTTGCCGTGAGGCTGAAACATCTCGTCGCGCACGACGCGATCGCTGTTTATTGCCCGAAAGGCGATGTGCTGGTTCCGCGATTTGTTGCCGGAGATAATGCGACCCTGTTTTCTTCTCTCTCGATTCCGTTAGGTCAGGGATTGTCTGGATGGGTGGCACAAAATCATAAGGCCATCTTGAATGGGAATCCTTCTGTCGAATCCGGATACGTGAGTGATCCCGCAAAGCACAGTACTCTGCGTTCAGCACTGGCAGTGCCTCTCGAAGGTACTACGGGAATTGCCGGCGTGCTGGCTCTCTACCTCGAACCGCAGGACGGCTTCACCCCTGAAAATCTGCGCGTGGTGGAGGCGCTCACAGCGGGCGTGGGAACGGTGATCGAGGCGGCACAATTGAAGGCGCGCGGAGCCGCGGTCTAGACCTCACTCCATCTCGAAGCTCACGTACGTCAAGCCGTCTTCCCGCTCTACCTGCAGCACCACCGGATCGCCGGTCTTCAAATCCTGCACGGCCGCGCGCAGGGCGTCGACCGAATCAATCGAGGTCGTGTTCAGCTGATGAATCACGTCGCCGGACTGAAGCCCGGTGTCGGGCAGTATCAAATCCGCTGCCCGGCCTATGACCAGGACGCCCGATGGGATGCGGAGGGAATGCAGCACGGTTTTCATGTCGCCGCTCAAATCTACAGCCAGGATGCCCAGACGCGGCACCAGACTCTTGTTGGGGTTCTCAGCATCGACAAGTTGATCCATCGGATCACGGTTTTCCACGGCGGGAACATAGATGGTTTTCCGCTCCGCGCCACGAAGAATTTCGAGTTTGAGAAGCTTGTCGACCCGGTGCAGATACAAAGCGGACGTGAGCGATGGCAACGTTTCCACGCGGCGATCATCGGCCGTAAGTACGATGTCCTGGATCTTTAAGCCCGCCGCTTCTGCCGGGCCGCCCGGCAACACATCAACCACGATGACTCCCCATCGCCTGGGCAGGTGCAGCCCATCGGCGAGCGTCGGAGTGATTTCCTGCGCGGCGGCGCCAATCTCGACGCGATGCACGTGCCCATACTTGCGGAGGCTGTGATACACGAAATCCACGACCCGCGCCGGAATCGCGAAGCCCAGCCCCTCGCTGCCCCCGCCCTCGGACAAAATAAAAGTATTGATTCCGATGACCGCGCCGTTCATGTCAATCAGCGGGCCGCCGCTATTTCCCGGATTGATCGGAGCGTCGGTCTGGATGTAGGTCAGTTGCTTGGTGGGATCAGGCTGCCGCGCAACAGCGCTGACAACGCCCATGGTGATGGAGTTTTGCAATCCCTCCGGGCTGCCGATGGCGAATACCAATTGTCCGACCTGTGGACGCTGGCTCATCAGGGCGAGCGTGGGAAGCCCCTTTTCTTCGATCTTGAGCAGCGCGAGATCCGAGTCCTTATGGATGCCCACCAGGCGGGCCTCGAGCATGCGCCGCTTGCCGATCGGCACCTGGCCGCTCGAATCCCCCATAGGCAGGGGCAGAGCGACTTGAATGCGCTGGGCCCCCTCGACCACGTGTGCGTTCGTCATGATGTAGCCGTCGGAGTCGACAATCACGCCCGAACCCACCGCGTGCTGCCGTACAATCAGAGCTGTCTGGTTCCGCTCCTCGCGTACTGGGCCGAAGCCCGTCACCAGGATCTGCACGACCGCGGGAGCAACCTTGGCGGCCAAGCTCTCAAGCGCGCCATTCAGATGAATCAGCACCGCCATCTCGTCGGTAGGTAAAGGCTGCTGCGTCTTCTCGACCGCGGCCTTTTCGGCAGCTTTTTCTGCGGGTGAGTTTTGTGTCGCCGGAGAAGATTCCGGACTCGGAGTTATTTGCGAGAACGACGACACCGCAATCGAAACCAGTATGGCAGCCACAAAACAAAAGCGGGATTTACTGAATGAAGAACGCGATCGAACAATCATGAGACTCCCCCGAAGATGGGCAGCGCTGAACCAACACTATCATTGGAGTACGCCGGCAGCGGTAAAGCTGCGTCAAAGCCCCAAGGCAGGCTCCAAGGGGCCCGAACCGAACACCCAGGAATCTAGATACTACCCGTTAACTAACAGGCTATCAGCCTTTTACACAGGTCTGGTTCCGTGATATAACCGCCCGTGAGCACAAAAAGCGGGTCCCAGCCCGCCAGGAGCTTGGTTTGACGACGCTGGCCTCATTCGGAGAAACAATACAATCGAAACGCCAGCATGAAGGAGGCCCCGTGGCCGAAGAAGCACGGACAGGAAAAAGATTTCCTCTGGAATTGCCGATCAAGATTCATAAAGGCGAAACGGGCGGAGACGCCAAGGGAGTAACCGGAAATCTGAGCGCGGCGGGTGTCTACATCCGTGCCGATGCCTCGATGGAAATTGGTTCTCCGGTCGAGTTCGAGATCACCCTGCCACCGGAGATGACTGGCGGCCAGGAGAACGTGACGATTCAGTGCAAGGGACGCGTGGTACGCGCCGACGAAACCGGAGAAGGCGGCGAAGGCCGCGGCGTAGCCTGCGTGATTGACTCATACGAATTCGTGAGAAACGCATAACTGATGGAAGTGGATTTCTTGGGAGCGCTGACAAATGCTCAAACTGATTCTGGCCGATAACCAGGCGATCTTCCGGGCGGGCATCGCCAAAGTGCTTGCCGTTGAAGATGAAATGCGCATCGTGGCCCAGGCGCAAACACCCGAACAGATGTTCATGGCGCTCGACAAGTTCCGAGCAGCGGTGCTTGTGGTCGCGGCGGGATTCCACAATGATTTCGCCGCCATCGTGCAGGCGGCCAATAAGGCCAAGACGCGCGTCATCGTGCTGGCCGATACCGGCGAGAGCGCACAGCGCCACATGGCCAACGGCGCGCATGGCGTCGTCTACCGCAATGTCACCAGCTCGGCGTTGGTCGATTGCGTCCGCAAAGTCGCCCGCGGCGAAACCTGGGTGCAGGATGTCGCCGTACCCAGCGAGCTCACCGAAAACGATATGGTGGGACTGCGGGTCCGCGATCGACTCACCGCCAAAGAGCTGCGCATCGTCGCGTTGATCGTGCAGGGCTACAAGAATAAAGAAATCGCCTCGCAGCTCGGCACCACCGAGCAGGTCATCAAGAATTACCTGCGCAACGTCTACGACAAGATCGGTGTATCTGATCGTCTAGAATTGGCGCTGTTCACCATCCATCACCGGATCCTGAACGAAGCCGCTGCAGCCACCGCATCCGGAACGCCCGCGCAACCGCCCGCGAGCGTGGCGCCGTAATTCTCCTCCGTCTTTCGAAGGCCACCCTGACCGGGTGGCCTTTTTGTTGATGCGTTCTCGTCAATGCGATTGCTGATCTTCGCTCGTTCTTGATGCGGCCGCGTGTGCTAGCATTCTCCTTACTCACCTCCATGTCCACCGGAAAGCTGCAAGTCATTCCTCTAGGCGGCCTTGGCGAATTCGGCATGAACTGCATGGCCGTGCGTTGGGGCGATGACATCATCGTCATCGACGCTGGCCTCATGTTCCCTGAAGCCGAACTCCTGGGCGTCGATATCGTAGTCCCCGATATTTCGTATCTCACCGAAAATCGCCAGCGCATTCGCGGCATCATTCTCACTCACGGCCACGAAGACCACATTGGCGCGCTGCCCTGGATGCTTTCCGAACTCAAAGTTCCTGTCTGGGGTACGGAATTTACGCTGGCCTACGTGGAAGACAAGCTCGATGAGCACGGACTGCTCGACGATGCTGACTTGCGCGAGATGCGTCCCAACGAGCGCTTCCAGGCCGGGATCTTCACCATCCATCCGATCCAGGTCACGCACAGCCTTGTCGATTGCGTCGCGCTGGCCATTCATTGCCCGCTCGGAGTCATCGTCCACACCGGCGATTTCAAAGTGGACCCCACCCCGACCGACAACCGCCTCTTCGACCTGCACACCTTCGCCGAGTGCGGAAAGAACGGAGTGCTCGCTCTTTTCCAGGATTCCACCAACGTTGAGCGCAAGGGATACACGCCCAGCGAGCGCGCGGTCCGCCGCAAGTTCGACGAAGTCTTCGCCCACACCAAGCGCCGTCTCTTCATCTCCTGCTTCTCATCGTCGATTCACCGGATCAAGCTCGCGGTCGAACTCGCCAACGAGCACGGACGCAAGGTCGCCTTCATTGGCCGCTCCATGAACAATTCCGCCGAGATCGCGGAAGATCTTGGGTACATCGAAGCGCCGGAAGGGCTCATCATCAATCCTGGGGAGATGAAAAATTTCGCGCCCGAAAAGGTGTGCGTGCTTATCAGCGGGACGCAGGGCGAGCCTATGTCGGCGCTTTCGCGCGCCGCGGTTGATAACCATAAGCACGCGAAGATTGAGAAAGGCGATACGGTCATGCTCTCGAGCCGCATCATTCCCGGCAACGAGAAGACGATCTACCGCATGATCGATCACCTTTTCCGCCGCGAAGCCCACGTTATTTATGAAGACGGAACTTCGCCTCCGGTGCATGTCAGCGGGCACGCCAGCCAGGAAGAACTGAAACTCATCATTAATCTCGTCAAGCCCCGGTATTTCATCCCCGTTCACGGCGAATACCGCCAACTCAAGCTGCATGCCGAAATGGCCGGAGCCATGCACGGAGCGGTCGGCAAAGTCATGTTGATCGAAAGCGGAGACGTCCTCGAGTTCGACGAACTGGGAGCCCGAAAAACGCAGCGCGTCAATGTTGGCCGCGTCTGCATCGACTCGGGCAATCGCACCGACGTGGTGGAAGACCTCATCATTAAAGATCGCCGCCACCTGAGCGAAGACGGCATCGTGCTGCCGATCATCGCGATCAATAAATTGTCAGGGAAAGTCGAGACCACGCCCGAAATCGTAACGCGCGGCTTCAACATTGGCGAAGACGGATTCATGGAAGGCGCACGCCGCATGGTCGAAGACACGCTCGCGCATTCCAGCGAAGAAGAAAAGGCCGACTATGGCGTGATTAAAGAAAAAATCCGCGCCGACCTGAAGCGCTTCATCACCAAGCAAAGCCAGAAGCGTCCGTTGATCATGCCAGTGATCCTGGAAATCTAGAAATCCGGCCTGCACTGGATCTCAGCGGATCTATTGTGCACTTTCGACTATGTCATCCTGAGCGGAGTCGAAGGATCCCTGCCTCACCTCGGTCTGGTGAAACCCGCTTCCTTCCACAGCTTGTTCCACTGCCAGATTCCGCCCCACGCCGCCGGCGGCAGGCGATATCCCAACTGATGCGCCAGCATGATGATCTGCCCGCGATGATGAGCTTCGTGAGAAAACATATAGGAGAACATGGCCGCACCCGCAGGCCATACCGGAACGTAGCCGCCGCGCGAGAACGTTGTCACACGACGCTTCGCCTCGCCTGACAAGGCATCCGCCAGCATGCGCAGACACTGCTGCGCGCTATTCTCGTGTGCTGCGGCAGCCTGCTTCATCGTGCAGCGATAGGGATCGAGCGCCTTTGGGCATTTCAGATGTGGAGCTGAGTTCCTGATCCATACCAGCCGACTGTTGTGCAGATGCGCGAAAATCCCGCCAATTGTGCGGCCGCCACGTCCTGGACAGGGCAATTCCGCCCGCCATGCCCGCGGATTGAGGTGCTTCAGCAGAAGCTGATTCATCGCATCGTTGACGGCATACGTCTCGATCAAAACCGTTGCCAGTTCGGTCGCACCATTATTTTCACCGTTGCTTGTGCTGCGGATCGTGCATCGCCGCGCCATGAGACCTCCGATAATTCCATCGCTCTTCCCCACACTGCGCAAAAAGGGTCCCGTAGGGAGTGCTAATAGTGGCCCGCCAGTTCACTGGCAGGAAACGTGACCTTAACGATACCCTGTAGGGACAATTGAAACCCATGATCACGCTTCCCGACCTTCGTACCGCCGAATCCCGTCTGCAAGGCGTCACCATCCACACGAAACTGATCGCATTCCCCCTCTGCGCCGAAGACCCGCGACTGCTTTATCTCAAGCCTGAAAACCAGCAACCCATCGGCGCTTTCAAGCTTCGCGGAGCCTACAACAAAATCGCGTCCCTCGCAGAGGCCGAACGCAAGCGCGGCGTAATTTCCTACTCCAGCGGCAACCATGCCCAAGGAGTCGCCTACGCCGCTCGCGCGCTCAACGTGAAGTCCGTTATCGTCATGCCGAACAACGCACCGCAAATCAAACGTGACGCCACGGCAAAGCTCGGAGCCGAAATCGTGGTTGTCGGCCCGGGGTCCGACGAGCGCAAAGCCAAGGCTGAAGAACTGGCCAGCCAACACGGATACGCGATTGTCCCTCCATATAACGATGAAAAAATCATCGCCGGGCAAGGCACGATCGGTCTTGAGATTCTCGAAGACCTGCCAGACGTCGAAGCCGTACTCTCGCCGGTTGGCGGAGGAGGCCTCATCTCGGGCGTGGCAGCCGCCATCAAGCTGTCGAATCCCCAGGTGAAAGTGATCGGCGTTGAGCCCGAACTCGCAGCGGATGCCCAGGCCAGCTTCCGCTCGGGGAAGATCGTTCCGTTCCCTGCCGAGCAGGTCTCTCGCACGCTGGCCGACGGACTGCGCACCCAGAGCGTCGGTCCCATTAACTTCGAGCATATTCGCGCTTACGTCGACGACATCATCACCGTCACAGAAGACGAGATCCGTAAAGCGATGAAGTATCTCTGCGCCAATCCCAAGACGATCGCCGAGCCCAGCGGCGCGGTCGCGACCGCGGGATTCATCTTCCATGCGCAGCAATTGCCCAAGACGACGGTGAACGTCGCCATCATCAGCGGCGGCAACATCGAACCCGAGATGCTTGCGGAAGTCAAGGCGCAGAGAGAATGACGCATGTTTCTACAGCGGCCGGAACGTACGACGGTGACGCTCAACCTTGACTTCAATCCACGAAACAGGACATTCTGAAAATATCCGAGGATGCCAATATGCGGGAGAGCAGCGCTAACTCTCTTGTTTTGAAAATTTCGATCGCGTTTGCCATGGCAGTGCTGTTTTCCGTGCCTTTCGCGTCAGCCGATGCCCTGCGCGCCACACTCGTTCATGAAGAGAGCATCCGCGTCGCACCGAGCGCCGACGCCGCCAAACTGGGCGAAGCCGGGCGCGGACACGAACTCGTCATCATCGAGACCAGCCGCGAATGGGTCCATGTGGAAGCGATTCTGCGAGCACCAAGCCACGAAGAAGGCGCGACCGAAGATGAGGAAGAAGGCAAGACGATCACCGGATGGATCGTGGGCAAGGCGCTCGTCAGCACAACAACCGCAAACGGCGACAAGATCGTCTTCGGGGAAGCGGCCAATTCTGAAGACGAAGCCAGCCGGCGCCGCGGGCGGCGCAGCGCTGCACAAGACGCAATGCGCCTCTACTATCGCGTTTACGATCTGTTCCCGACTTCGCCGCTAGCGGCCGAGGGTTTGTATCGCGCCGCCGACATTCGGTGGCAGATCGAACGTTCCGATGTCATGACGCGCCCCTCGGCACGCGAACGCGAGGCGTACATGCGCGGCCAGATCAACGAAGAATGGATGCGGCTGGTGATGAAAAAATTTCCCGGTACGAAGTGGGCTGATCTTGCCGCGTTTCACCTTCTAGAAAATAAACTTTGCGGCGATTGGCAAGGTGCGTCGAAGTGTCCGGAAAAAGAAGCGGAGATGTACGAAAAGTACGCCAGCGAGCATGAGCAATCGCCTTCGGCGCCGGAGTCTCTGTACGATGCCGCCTGGCGGCGAGCAGCGCTGATCGAGATCTATAAGACCGAGGCCAACCAGAAAAAATCGGAGGAGTCGAAGAATCGGGCTCTCGGGCTGGCGCAAAAAATTGTCAGCCAATATCCGCAAAGCGATTGGTCATCGCGCGCCCAGACGCTGATCTTCTACGTGCAACAAAGCGTTCCGACCTGGGGCAATGCGGAGCCGTAGCACTTCGATTTGTGATGTGACATGGCGGCAGAGTGCACAGTCGCATCCTCTCCTGTAACACTTGGCGAAAGTTTTTCTGCGATACTGTTGCCTTCTCTGTGGAGGACGATTGAACGATTACCTGCTGTCCATCATCCTTGGCATCGTGGAAGGCCTTACCGAGTTTCTCCCCGTCAGTTCGACCGCGCATCTGCGTCTGTCTGAGGCCCTGCTGCACCTCTCGGGCCTTGCGCCGGATATCACGATGGCCAGCGGCTATTGGAAGATGTATTCCATCGTCATCCAGCTCGGCGCGATTCTCTGCCTTCCAGTTTATTTCTGGAGCCGGATCCTGAAGTTTCTTTCCACCTTTCCTCGCGGAGAGAGCGGAAACCGGAATGCTCTCACGCATCCACTTGGCCTGACCCTGGTGGCGTTCGTCGTCACTGCGATTCCCTCGTTCCTGTTGACGAAAGTGATTGGCAAGCATCTGGAAGACATTACGATCATCGGCTGGTCGCTGCTCATCGGCGGAATCGTCATGTGGATCGTTGACGCGATGCACGCCAAGGCGGAAGCCGCTGGACCTGCCCTGAACAGCCGGATTCACACCTGGAAAATGGAAGACATGAGCCTCGGTCAATCGATCTGGATCGGGTTTTGCCAGATCTTCTCTGCGGTTTTTCCCGGAACATCGCGCTCGATGTCGACGATCGCGGCAGGCCAGATTGCGGGAATGTCGCGCGCTTCCGCTCTTGAATTTTCTTTCTTCGTATCGATTCCCACCATGGCCGCAGCCACGCTTTACACCCTCTACAAATCGCTTCGCGGCAAGGGCGAAAATCCGATTGGAGTCTCGCAGATTGATCCGCATGGATGGGTCGTGCTCGCCATCGGGTTCATCGTTTCATTTATCGTCGCTTATGCTTCGGTCGCCTGGTTTATGGCTTACGTGCGCAAGCGCGGGTTCGCGCCGTTCGCGGTTTATCGCATCATCGTTGGAGTGCTGGTGCTGGTATTTGCGGCGAAACTTGCGTGACCACAACCAGTGGGCCACGATAACCACGTAAACACTACCTGGCAATTGCCTGATTGTCGGAACTCCTGCTTCTTGGCATAATGTAAGGGCTCTGGCCGATTGCGGACGCTGAGGTTTCTCGCGGCGTTTGAATCAGCCTTCATGGATTATCTGGCAACCATTTTTGTGCCCACCAGCAACCGCCGGCTCAACGAGCTGATCGGATTCTTGCTGTGTGTCTCCGCGCTCCTCCTTCTCCTCGCCCTGGTTTCTTATTCACCACTGGATCCATCGTGGAACAGCGCTTCGGTCCTGACCGGATCGCACGCCGCGCGCAACTGGATTGGGGTAGTCGGAGCCTACACCGCTGATTTGACGCTACAGATCTTTGGAGTGGGCGCATTTTTGCTGGTGATCTTCCCGGCAACACTTGGAGCACGATGGTTCCGTTCCAGCCAAGTCCAGTCGCCATTGGCGAAGAGCCTGGGCGCAATCTGGCTGATGATGTTTGTGCCCGCGCTGCTGGCATTGCTTCCCGGCCATTTGCGCTGGATGCACGTTATTCCGATTGAGGGCTTGCTCGGACGCGTGGTCGGCGACTTCATGATTCATTACCTGAATCTTGTCGGCGCCTACATCGTGTGCGCGACCGTGCTGGCAGTCGCGCTCTATCTTTCAACGACATTTTCCTTTGCCAACATTCGGCTGTGGGCACCGACTCGGTTTGCCTTCGTAACGGCGCTATGGAATCGCTACAAGGATTGGCAGGAGGAGCGTGCCAAGAAGCGCCAGCAGAAGGACCTCGAGCAACGCCGCATTTCGAAGCCGGTGGTAAAGACGCAGTTGATCCAGTCGCGCCCGACACAGCCTGCAGCGCAGTCAGTAGCTGCGGTTTCTCAAGCTGAGCCGCGCCGGACCGGAATCGAGCGCATGCTCGAGGAAGAAGCGCCGAAGCCCCTGCCAGCCGCGGCATCTGGCGGAATTCTCGCGGAGTCGGTTCCGGCTGAAGTCTCGGAGATCGCTGATCCAGAGGTTACCGAGCGCGCGGACAGCGGCCATAAGGCCAAGACTACAATGCCGCGGATTGCTGGCGGATACAAGCTTCCATCCAGCAGCCTGCTGCAGCGTCCCGATGAGCAACAGGCCGTTGATGCCGATGAACTGAAACTGCTGGCGCAGGTGTTGACCGAGAAGTACGCGGAATTCGACGTTCATGGGCAGATCACGCAAATCAACCCCGGCCCAGTGGTTACGACATTCGAGTTCAAGCCGGAAGCCGGCATCAAATACAGCCGCATCACTAATCTGTGCGACGACTTATGCCTCGCGCTGAAGGCCGAGAGCATCCTGATCGAACGCATGCCGGGAAAGAGTACGGTTGGAGTTCAAGTTCCCAACCGGCAGCGGGAAATCATCTTCCTGCGCGAGAACATTGAATCGCAGGAATTCATGGGATCGAAATCGAAGCTCACGATGGCGATGGGAAAAGACATTAATGGCCGAATCGTGACTGCCGATCTCGCGGGAATGCCGCACTTGCTGATCGCGGGTTCGACTGGTTCGGGCAAGAGCGTCGCGATCAACGCGATGATCATGTCAATCCTGTACAAAGCGACTCCCGACCAGGTGCGATTGATTCTGGTTGACCCGAAGCGGCTGGAACTGGGGAATTACGAAGGCGTACCGCATCTTTATACGCCGATCATCACCGAGCCGAAACTCGCCGCCAATGCGTTGCGTAACGCGGTGCGCGAGATGGAGCGGCGGTTGAAGTTGCTCGCGTCAAAGGGCGTGCGCAACATCGATCAGTACAACAAGCTCTTCGATCAGGGCGAGACGCCGAGCTTGTTTGCGGAAGAGTCCGACGACAAGCCGATTCCTTACATCGTGATCATCATCGACGAGTTGGCCGACCTGATGATGCTCGATTCAAGCAATGTTGAGGAATCGATCACCCGTCTTGCACAGATGGCGCGCGCGGTCGGAATTCATCTTGTGCTGGCGACGCAGCGGCCATCGGTGGACGTAATCACGGGACTCATCAAGGCGAATTTTCCGGCCCGCGTGTCGTTCCGGGTTGCGACCAAGGTCGATTCGCGCACGATTCTCGATGCGAATGGCGCGGAAGCGCTGCTCGGGAAAGGCGACATGTTGTACCTGCCTTCGGGATCGGCACGCGTGCATCGCCTGCATGCTGCATTTGTCACGGAAAAAGAAATTGCTGCCGTCGTCGAATTCTGGAAGTCACAAGGCATGGCAGAGTATCAGCAGAAATTTCTTGATGCGCCTAAGGAAGAGCGCGAGCCTGCCATTGGAACGAATGATGGAGGCCCCATCGAAGGCAGCGATGGCGAAAATGATCCGATGTACAACGACGCCGTGAAGCTGGTGGTGGAGTTCGGCAAAGCTTCGACTTCCCTGCTGCAGCGAAGATTGCGTATCGGGTATGGGCGAGCCGCGCATCTCATCGACCTGATGGAGCAGGATGGCATCGTCGGGGCTGCAGACGGACCTAAGCCACGGGAAGTCTTGAAGCGTCCGGACTGGATTTCGGAGATCGAAGAATCGATGCGGTAGGACGTCAAGAATGAAAAATGGGCGGCGAAAGCCGCCCTTTTCTTTTGCGGAGAACTCTAGGTCAGAACTTGAAAACCACACCAGTAGAGACCCGCACGTTCTTGCTGCTCGTGCCGCCATTGCCGTGAATCATCATCCAGTCGGCCTGAGCAACGCGGTAGGACAGATGCGAACGAAGGTTCCAGTCGACTCCACCGCCAGCGAGGAAGGCGAAGCCGTTTCCGGAAGCTGCACCGACGCCCGACACGGAAGCCGAAGCGTGATCGCCTCCGATGAGCGCATGAACAAAGGGCGTATAGGCTCTGTTCGCGCGCAATGCCAGCACCGGACCGAAGGTGTAGGTGTAGTTGCTGAAGTTCACACCCGCCTGGCTGGTATAGGCCGCGGCGATGTCTGCGGTAATACCAAAGAATTGGTTGAAATTGCCGTTGACGGCAAAGTCAAATCCGTTGGCATTGGAGCTGCCCTCAAGGTGGGTGTATTGGTAACCGCCGAAGACTTCAGCTTTTGGGTATTCCGCCGCCATCGCAGCGAAAGAAACTGAAATCAGAAAGCACAGCAAGAGAGTAAATTTACGCACTCAATCTCCTCCAGATATAAAGTTTGTCAGTGCCATCCCGCAAATCTTCTGTGACGTGACTTGCGCTAACCAGGTTTCTCCCTTTGCAGGAAGGATCCTCTCGATTGAATTCGATATGGGAAGTGCTTTCAAGTAACTGAATCACACGTCTTTTCGTAACCGGAGGGAGGTCTGCGTCGGCTGAAACCTTACGAACAACGGTATTTTCGGGCAATACGCGGACGCGACGCTGCAATTCAGGGGTGAAAACAGTTAAAGACCGAACCAGTTGAAGAGGCGTCCTTTCATGCGAAGGAACCAGTCGGGAAGCCAGCTTTTATAGCGAAGGAATACCGAGGCCTGAATGGATTTTGGCGATTTCGGAGCGAACTTGTTGTCGAAGACGAGGAAGTAAATGCCGGCTCCGGCGGGAATCTCGGCCTGCACATGGCCTTGCGACACTCTGCCACTGTCGTAGACCGAAGAAGTCGCGTATCCGTTCTGCCAGATGGTAAAGGCAGGCTCGCTGAGAACGTAAAGCTCAATGTTGTTGTCGGGCGCTGGGTCTTCCGCTTTACCGGTCTTGGCCTTCAGTTTCACAGTGGGATGGCTATCGGCGGAGACGGTGAACTCTCCCATCAACGAGACATTGAGCGAGCCTTCCGGCAATGAGAACTTGTAATAGCGGAAGCTATGCGCGCCGATAGTGAAGGGAGTGTCGAGGATGGTCTGATCGTGTTTCCACCCGACGACTTCCTGTAAACCCTGTGCGGCCGGATTATCGCTGCTTACGACCCAGGCAATGGCAGCGACAACAAGAATGGCGATCAACCATGGCAATAAGTGGCGTGGACGCCGCTGGGGCTGCGGGGGGAGCGGAGGAATGATCTCCACGACATCCGCCGGCTGGGGTGAACTGACCGGCTTGCCACATTTCAGGCAGAACTGCGCCCCATCAGGAAGACTGGCGCCACACTTACTGCAAGCCAGCAGAACGGTCTCTGCCGGAGAAGTACCACCATTTCCCTTCATGTGGCGCTCCACAACATGAACAAAATTGCGATATCTGGAAGCTGCGAGGTACCGGTACGTGGCCCACAAAACGATCGAACGCCAGCCGATATTAGCACAGGTTTTTCAGTCCGAGCAGTAACGACGGTGGCATTACTGGGTGCGTGCAGAGCGCAATCCACGAATGGCAAGAATAGCCAGTACCAGCACCGCCAAAAGCATGGCCATCCAGAGAATTGCGGTGTGGCGATCAGACCACGGCCGGTCGTCAGGACGGCCGGAATACTGAGGGTTGGGAATCCCGGTCGCTAACTGCGCCTGCCGCGGCG
>Ga0335076_10001196_pt1 | contig 25016 bp, 32 predicted proteins | sample Lox_Sample_25_FD_206717 | JGI IMG/M metagenome (GOLD analysis project Ga0335076, IMG submission 206717) | Soil microbial communities from Loxahatchee National Wildlife Refuge, Florida, United States - Lox_Sample_2.5 | ecosystem: Environmental > Terrestrial > Soil > Wetlands | place: USA... | reverse complement strand
AGCGACCCTTCGGCGACGGAACGCTGTCAATCCCGTCGGCGGCGAGAGGCGCGCCGCTCACGACGCGCCTCGTCCAAAAGTCATTGCTTCGGGGAAGGCGTGGGCGCGTTCGTAGTCCCGGTGGAGGGGGAGCCGGTCGTGTCGCCCTTCATCGCGCCAGAGACCGGCGCTTCCGTGACCTCGGTCATGGAATCGGGGTTGATGACCATCATTACCGGATTGCCCTGCGAATCCTTGGCCCGGACCAGGAATGACGAGGGCATGATCTTGATGTCGGTGAATCCGGCCTTGGCGAGGTCATTGCGGAGCCTCTGACCGATATGGGTCGGGGTTTGCGCGTTCGGTGCAGCGTTCTGGTCGCTTGCCGACTCCGTGGGAGCCGGATTTGTCGCCGTTGCGGCCATGGCCGAGCCGGCAAAGCCGAAGCTCAGGAGAAGGGCGCATAGGGTCTTGCTGAGAGCACTCATGGGTCTTTGCCCTCCAAGATCGCCGCCCAGCAAGAAGGCAACCGCCGGCGGGCGCGCTCGTTCCAACCGGCGGAGATGAATTTTGTTTCACCGGTCGGCCAGGCGCTTTCGCCCTCACGGGCGGCGCGCCGCGATCTCGCTCCCCGGCTGAAAGCCGCCGGCCGCCGCGAACAACTCGAGCCCGACCCCGACCGAGGCGAGGCGGACGGCCTCGCGGCCGATGTCGCCGAATCGCTCCTCCCGCGTAAGCGTGGGCAGGCCGCGCCGGGCGCAGGCGAAATGGACGAGGCCGACCGGCTTGGCCGCCGTCCCGCCGTCCGGCCCGGCGATTCCGGTAACGCTGACCGCGACGTCGGCGCGCGAAGCCTTGAGCGCGCCTTCGGCCATCGCCCGCGCGGTCTCCTCACTGACCGCGCCGTGGCCCGCGAGCGTCGCCGCCGGAACGCCGAGCAGCTCTTCCTTGGCCGCGTTGGAATAGACGACGAAGCCGCGCTCGACCACGTCGGAAGAGCCAGGAATCTCAGTCAGGAGCGCGGCGATGAGGCCCCCGGTGCAAGATTCCGCCGTCGCGACCATCAGCTTGAGGTCGCGATAACGGCCGATGAGCTCGGCGGCGCGGACGAGGAGATCGGGCGGGAACATGAGGGATCGCCGGTTTCGGGGCGATCGAGAGTACAGCGATTTCGCGGCTAGGCGAAAGCTCGCCCGATGACGCGCGAAACGCGCGTTTGAACCAGGCGCAGCGCTAATTCAACAAAGGGAAGGGAGGATTCTCCTCACTTTCTCCGGCTTCGATCATGAGTTCGATGATCGCCCGGCGGACGCGGGCGCTGCGGATGCTGAAGAAGGCTCGATTGAGGCGCAGGCCTTCGTCCAGCACGGCTTGAGACTCCGTCGATCCGTCGCCCGACTCGCTTTCCGCACGCCCGTCGTCGGACAAAACCTTCGCGTGGCCAGGGCGGCGCGAGCCGGCGTCGAAGAGGTGGGTCATACTACGAATGCCATTCGCCATAAACATTATCCTGAGCCTCGAACCAACACGACAGCCCTCGATTTATTCGGGCGGGAAGCCAGTTTACGGGACAAGCCCTTTGTCGGATCACTCGCGGGCCCCGGATCAGCAAGCTTCCGCAGGGAAACGAGCGTGGCTCCGCATTTTTGTCTATTGGCTGGGGGCCAGCGGCAGAGGCAACGTTACGGAAGTCGCGCGCCTCGAGTTTTGACCGCCGAGGCCAACCGCACGCGACTTGCCCCGCGCCTGGCCCTCCGGACGCGGGGCTTTTTTCGGCTCGGGCGCGATCCCGCCGGCGCAGCCACTTCGCGCGAGTAGAGGCCGGGCGGCGAATTTGGTAGTTCAAGCAGCGATGAGCCACCCGAAGCCGCGCCCGTTCACGATCGACCAACTGCACGCCTATCTTGTCGAGATCTTTCCGCAAGTCTGGAAGAGCGGCGACCTTCGGATCGAGGGCCTGGCCCCGATGGCCGCGACGGTGCGCCTCGTCCACAATCCCCGGCATCTGAGATACGGCGGGACCGTTGCTGGACCCGCCATGTTCGCGCTCTGCGACGTCGCGCTCTATGTGGCGATCCTGGGCGAGGTCGGGCGGGTCGCGCATGCGGTGACGACCAGCGTCTCGATCAATTTCCTGCTCAAGCCCGCGCCCGCCGACCTCATCGGCAAGGCGAGATTGATCAAGCTCGGCAAGCGCCTCGCGGTCGGCGAGGTCGAGCTTTACTCGGAAGGCGCGAGCGACATGGTCGCCCATGCGACCGGGACCTATTCGCTTCCCGCGCGGGAAGACGAGGGCAATTGAGTCCGCAGCCGCGACGTCATGCTCGCCTTCGCGGGCATGACAGGGTCTGGCATGATGAGGTATCATAATAACGCGACGCTCAAGAGCGCGGTTTTCTTGGCGATTCGAGCGCCCTGGCGTTGACATTTCGCATGCCGTGCGGCAGAAGCCCGCCACCTGAAAGCAGCGGACCAAGCAATCATGTTCGGCAAGACGCATTCGACCAAGACCGCCGAGGTCGAGAAGAAATGGCTTCTGATCGACGCCAAAGGCCTCGTCGTTGGGCGGCTCGCCTCGATCGTCGCGATGCGGCTGCGCGGCAAGCACAAACCCAGTTTCACCCCTCATGTCGACGACGGCGACCACGTGATCGTGGTCAATGCGGACAAGGTCGTGTTCACCGGCCGCAAGCTCGACCAGAAGGTTTATCACCACTACTCGGGCTATATCGGCGGCATCAAGGAGCGTCCCGCCAAGTCGATCCTCGAGGGCAGGTTCCCCGAGCGGATCGTCGAGAAGGCGGTCGAGCGCATGCTGCCGCGCGGGCCGCTCGGCAAGAAGCAGCTCGGCAACCTGCGCGTCTACAAAGGCCCCGACCACCCGCATGCCGCGCAGACGCCGACCGTGCTCGACGTCGCCAAGCTCAACCCCAAGAACAGCCGGAGCGCTGAAATTAATGGCTGAGACCCTTTCCTCGCTCGCCGACCTCAAAGGCTCGGCCGCTGCGCCTCCGCCCGCCGAGGCGCCGGTTCATGTGCAGAAGCTCGACAAGCACGGCCGCGCCTATGCGACCGGCAAGCGCAAGAACGCGGTCGCCCGGGTCTGGATCAAGCCGGGCAGGGGGCTGGCCACCGTCAACGGCAAGCCGCTCGACCAATATTTCGCCAGGCCGGTTTTGCGCATGATCCTTAGCCAGCCGCTCGTGGTTGTGAACCGGATCACCCAGTACGACCTGACCGTGACCGTGACCGGCGGCGGTCTTTCCGGTCAGGCAGGAGCAGTCCGCCACGGCCTCGCCAAGGCGCTGACCAACTACGAGCCGGACCTCAGGCCCGCGCTCAAGAAGGAAGGCTTCCTCACCCGCGATTCGCGCGTGGTCGAGCGCAAGAAGTACGGCCATCGCAAGGCGCGCGCGAGCTTCCAGTTCTCCAAGCGCTGAGCGGTGGGGGCGCATCGAGGTTCAATCCGGCTCGATGACTTCGATGAAAGGGAAGCGGTGGAAATCCGCGTCCCGGGTGCAGATGCGGCTGACCCCGTGTTCGCGCATGAGAACCGCCGTGTGCGCGTCATGGACCAGATTCCCAGCCAGCCAGGGAAGTTCATCGACCACCCGCGCTGCGACGTCGGCGTGCCGCTCGGTCGCAACCAGAACGCCGAGCCCCGGCGAGGACAGGAGGGCGGAGAGAAACGCCATCGCCTGCCTTGCGTTCCAGGGCTTCCGCAGGATGCGGGGGTGCGTCGTCACCCGCACGAATTCATACAAGATGGACCAGGTCACGTACCAAGCGTCCGGTCGGCGGCGGCGCCGCTCAATCCACTCGTTGCACCGGCGGTGCCAGCCTGAATCCGCGTCTGCGGCATAAACGAGAATGTTGGTGTCGACGACGAGCACCCGCTAACGACCTTCCATTGCCTGATACAGAGCCTCCCGATCGGCGATATCGACCAGGGCGCCGCCGCCGTGGAAGGTTGGCAGCGGCCCGATCTCGGCCGTCTTCCTTTGGGACTGGAAGAGATTGCGCAATGCTGTTTCGACCAGCTCGGACATCGTCCGCCCCTGGCGCGCCGCCTCGCGCTTGAGCTCGGCCATGACGGTCTCGTCGATACTGAGGGTCGTCTTCATATGGAAATCCATACCTGGCGGATGGTTGTATGTCCAGATATGCTCCGATAGCCAAAATCTGAGCCATTTGCCGACAGGGCAAGAGCGGGACTAGATCTTCCTGTCTCGCTGGTCGCCGGGGTTTGCGCTTGAGGCTCGCAGTTTCGCTCCTGATCGCCGCGGCGATCGTCGCGCAGAGCGCCGAGGCGCTCGAATGGAAGTGGAGCTACCACGGGGAGGGGGTGGAGGCCTCCGGCGCCTTCACCACCAGGGACGCGCCCGACGCCGACGGCTTCTATGAGATCACCAAGGTCACCGGCGAGGCGAACGGCGTCGCGATCACCGCCTTGCAGGCGCCGGGGACAGCGATCCCCGGCAATGACGGCTACCCGGTCGACAACCTCCTCAGGGCCGAGGCGCCGCAGCTGAGCATGCACGGCTTCGGCTACGCGATGGCCGACGGCACTTACGCTAATCCCTTCTATGGCGCCCATTTCGCCAAGCCGGACACCTACGCATTCTTCTCCGACCCCGCGAACCGCAAAACGAGCGAGCCAGCGGTGACGTTCAGCGCCGAGATGCTGAAATAGGGGTTCTCCGGCCGCGGGCGCCGCCTTGTCCCTTGACCATGACGGCGGTTTGTACCAATGACGCCCCACATGACCACCCGCTCGCCCTTCCGCCGACGACGACGCTGAATTGAGCGTGAGTTCGCGCGCGAGCGCGACCTTGTCCATTCGGGTATCGGACTGCGAGGCGGATCCATGGCGGCGACAATCTTCATCGACGGCGAAGCGGGCACCACCGGCTTGCAAATCCGTGACAAGCTCGCGGGCCTGTCCGGCCTCAAGCTCGTCAGTGCGCCGCCGGAGGCGCGCAAGGATGCCGCCGCCAAACAGAAGCTCTACGAGCAAGTCGACGTCGTCATCCTTTGCCTGCCGGACGGCGCGGCGAAGGAGGCGGCGCACATGATCGACGCGATGGGCGCCGACGCGCCGCGGGTGATCGACGCGTCGAGCGCCCACCGGGTCGCGCCGGGCTGGACCTATGGCTTTCCCGAGCTCGCCGATGGGCAGGCGGAGGCGGTCGCCGCCGCCAGCAAGGTCAGCAATCCCGGCTGTCACGCGACCGGCGCGATCGCGCTCTTGCGCCCGCTGGTCGACGCGCGCCTCCTGCCCAAGGACGCGGCCGTGTCGATCGGCTCGGTCAGCGGCTATTCGGGCGGCGGCAAATCGATGATCGAGGCCTACGAGAGCGGCAAAGCGCCGCCGTTCGAGCTCTATGGGCTCGCGCTCGAGCACAAGCACATGCCCGAGATCCAGCTCTATTCCGGCCTGACGGCGCGGCCGATCTTCGCCCCCTCGGTCGGCAATTTCCGTCAAGGGATGCTGGTCAGCGCGCCCCTGCATCTCGACGCGCTGCCGGTGAAGCCGAACGCCGCCGACCTCGGCCATGTCTACAAGAAGCACTATCGGGATCAGAGGCATTTTCATGTGATCGAGGACGCTCCCGGCGCTCGCCTCGAGCCCGAATCGCTGAACGGCACGAACGACATCGAGATCCATGTGTTCGCCAACGAGCCGCGCCGCCAGGCGCTGCTGGTCGCCAAATTCGACAACCTCGGCAAGGGCGCCTCGGGCGCGGCGGTGCAGAATTTGATGCTCATGCTGGGGCGATAGGGGCCGGGATACGGCGTTCGCCCGACCGGGCCTGCCTCGCCCATTGCCCGGCCGCTGCTGGCAGGGCCTGCCATTTCCGATCCCGTTTTGAGCGATTCCAGAGGTTTGCGACGGCTTTTCCAGTCGTTTGCAATCGTGGAGGCGCCCGGCGCCCGCGGCGCGAGACCGAGAGCCGGCGTCGAACGCCCGGCGATTGCGTTTTGGGTCGCGACGGCGCGGGAAAGCAGCGGAACGGAGCGCGCCTTTCGCCGGGCGAAAGGAGCGATTTCGCCATGGGGGTCGTAAGTCCTTGAGATCATTGGGCGCGAAATCGACTCATTTCGCTCAATTCATTGTTTTCAATGGCTTGACCTGCTTTTCGCTTCGCCTGGCGCCCGCGAGAAGCGCGAGCGCCAGCCTGCCGTTCAATTCTGAAAAACAGTAACAGCGGCCGGCCGGCTCGTCAAGAAAATGTCCGTTTTTGCCCGGCGCCCGATACGCAACTGTGATTTGCGTCACTGCGCCGGGCGAATAAACGTGCCCGAATATGCGGGGGGTGTTCACGAGGATGCAGGAGGGTCGCTGGAGATTCCCTGCGCTCCGCCTAGGGTTCGTTGTCATCACGTTTTGGGGTTCAATGACACTCGATCTGCGGTTGCCAACGAGGAATTTATCATCTATGCTGCAGTGCAGCGTCGGATGGTTTGAGTCCCACCAAATCGAGACGCACGCGTTATTGCGACCCGCAGGCGGACCCGCGGGAAGCAATGCGAGGGAACGCCGGGCGCCAAACGATGCCTGGGTTGCTTCGCCGCCGACGCTTTTCGTAACGACAGCGCAACCTGCCCGGAACATTGCTTGGCGAGCGCCAACAATGATTTGGAGACAACTATGCTTCGGACGATCATCCCGGGCTTGATCATCGGTCTTGCGATCGGCGGCCCGACTTCGAAAGCCTACGCCCAGGACCCGAGCGCGCGCTGCGTCTCGGTTCAAAATGAGCAAATGACCATCGACTCGGCGCAGCGCCGCGGCCTCGACATCGAGGATTTCACCGCGGTCGAGACTGCGGCGTTCCTCAAGGCGTTCAACGCCGCGCCGCCCGCGAGCAACTTCGTCGCTACGAAGGTCTTCGCTGCGGTCGGCGCCGACCGGGTTTACGTCTTTTTCGAGAGCGGCCCAGACCTTTGCGTGCCCCCGTCTCCGCTCAACCGCACGAGCTATGAGGCGCTGGCCGAGCAGGCGCGCGGGGACGGCGCTTAAATCGCCGGGCGGCGTTCTTCGTTGCGGCGCCTCAGTCGGCCGACCAGCGCGCGGCGAGCAGAAAGCGGGCGAGAGCACGAACGGCGCTCTCGACGATCATGCCCGCGACATAGGCGAGCGCCGAGCCGAACGCGCCTGCCGCGACCACCCTCCCGCTCATGTCGCCGGCGAACGCGTAAGCGCCGCCGTTTAGCGCCCGCATGAGAAGGGTGAAGGGCAGGGCGGCGAGCGCGAGCGGAAGGTCGGCGAACCAGGTTCCCTCGCGCAACAGATACCAGACATAGAGCGCGAGGAAGGCAAGCGCGTAGAGGGCGGCGAAGACGACGCCCGTCCACGACAGGAGCCGCTTCATCAGCGCTCTAGGGCGTCGCGCGTTCATCTGGACTCCCAGCCGCGACCTTCGTGTCATGCCCGCTTTCGCGGGCATGACCGGAAGCGCGAGGGACCGACGGCCCGATCCGTTAGCTCAGCCGGCTTTCCAGGCGACCACGCGCTGGGCCTGCTGCCCCAGCCCGTCGACGCCGAGGGTCATCGTGTCGCCGGCTTTGAGGAAGCGCGGCGGCTTCTTGCCCTGTCCGACGCCGGGCGGCGTGCCGGTGGTGATGACGTCGCCGGGCTCGAGGGCGATGAACTGCGAGATGTAGGAGACGAGCGTCCTGACGCCGAAGATCATCGTGGCGGTCGAGCCGGTCTGCATCCGTTCGCCGTTGACGTCGAGCCACATGTTGAGGGCCTGCACGTCCTTGATCTCGTCCGGCGTCACCAGCCATGGGCCAAGCGGGCCGAAGGTCGGGGCGCTCTTGCCCTTTACCCACTGGCCCGACCGCTCGAGCTGGAATTCGCGCTCCGAGACGTCGTTGCAGACGCAATAGCCGGCGACGTGTGAAAGCGCCTGAGCCTCGCTGACGTAGCTCGCGCGCGAGCCGATCACGATCGCAAGCTCGACCTCCCAGTCGGTCTTGACCGAGCCTTTCGGAATCACGACGTCGTCATTCGGCCCGACGACGCAATTGGGGGCCTTGGAAAAGAGGACCGGCTCCTTGGGAACCGGCATGTTCGATTCGGCCGCATGGTCGGCGTAGTTGAGGCCGACGGCGATAAAATTGCCAACCCGCCGCAGGCAGGGACCGATTCGCGGCGCGCCGCGCACCGCGGGCAGCGATTCGGGCTTCAGCTTGGCCAAACGCGCCAGCGCGCGCGGGGCGAGCGTGTCGGCGTCGATGTCCTCGATCACCTCGCTCAAGTCCCTGAGCTTCCCGGTCCGGTCGACGAGCGCCGGTTTCTCCTTGCCCGCTCTGCCGTATCGCGCGAGTTTCATTGCCCCTCCCGTTTCGATGCCGCCCGGCGCAAACGCCGGAATTGGTCGCGCCGCCCACCCGGCGGTCGCCCGGGCCATAACAAACGCTGGCGGCGGTCTCGTCAATCCTCGCGCCGCCAAGCCCCGAAAAGTTGACAATAAGCCCTGGCGGGATCAAAAAGTTCACTCTGGGTCCATGGATATGGGGCCAGAATCGTACTATTGTCGATTACTCGCGTCATCGGTTGTATCGGCTGTGCGGCGCCGAAACGGCAAGAGACGCAAGCCTTAGGGGGGGCGGCTCGAGGGCGTAATCGTCGAGTGGAGCACGAAAAAGTGTCCGTTTGCCCTCCTCAAGTCGCATTTCGGGCTTGATCGTGTATTCATAAAAATGTCATCTGCGGCGGCTTCCCGGGAGCCCTTAACAGCCGGGGATACGGTAATCATCGAAACACGAAAAGAACCTCAATATGTCATCATTGGAACGGATCGCCCTGTTTATTGATGGGGCAAACCTGTACGCAAGCGCCAAGGCTCTCGGGTTCGACATCGATTACAAGCGCCTCCTGAAGGAATTCCAGGCAAAGGGACGCCTCGTTCGGGCGTTCTACTACACCGCCCTGGTCGACGATCAGGAATATTCGTCGGTTAGGCCGCTGGTCGACTGGCTGGATTACAACGGCTATTCGGTTGTGACCAAGCCGACCAAGGAGTTCGTCGACTCGACCGGACGGCGCAAAGTCAAGGGCAACATGGACATCGAGCTCGCGGTCAACGCGCTCGACATGGCGCCGCATCTCGATCTCATGGTGCTGTTCTCGGGCGACGGCGACTTCCGGTCGCTGGTCGAATCGATCCAGCGCAAGGGCGTCCGGGTGGCGGTGGTGTCGACCATCTCGACCCAGCCGCCGATGGTGGCCGACGAACTGCGCCGCCAGGCCGATGAATTCATCGACCTCGCCCATCTGATCCCGCGAATCGGGCGCGACCCTGGCGACCGGCCTGCGCGCCCCGCCGACCATCGCCGCTCCTTCGGGCCGGTCCAGCAGCCGGCGGAAGAATTGCGCGAGTAAACCGGGAGCGCCACGGGCCGTGGCCTTCGACGCCGGCCCGTCCTCCGATTGCGCCGATTGTCCCCGCCTCGCGGCGTTCCGCGCCGCGAACCGGGCCGCATACCCCGAGTGGTCGAACGCGCCGGTCGCTTCCTTCGGCGAATCGGACGCGCGTCTCCTGATCGTCGGGCTCGCGCCGGGCCTGCGCGGCGCCAACCGGACAGGACGCCCTTTCACCGGGGATTACGCCGGGGATCTGCTCTATCGCACGCTGATCGCCTTCGGCTTCGCCTCGGGGACCTACGACCGCCGGCCGGACGACGGGCTCAGGCTGGTCGACTGCGCCATCGTCAACGCCGTGCGCTGCGTTCCGCCGCAGAACAAGCCGACGCCGAAGGAAATCGCCACCTGCCGGCGCTATCTGACCCCGGCGATCTCGGCCCTGCCGCGATTGCGGGTGATGCTGGCGCTCGGCCGGATCGCACATGAGAGCGCGCTGCGCGCGCTCGGCCTCAGCGCGGCCAAGTTTCCCTTCGCCCACGGGACGCGCCACGCGGTGGGGCCCGCCGGCCTCGGCCTCTTCGACAGCTACCATTGCTCGCGCTACAACACCAACACCGGCGTGCTGACCGAAGCGATGTTTCGCGACGTCTTCGCCAAGGTCCGCGCCGAACTCGACCGCAGGTGACGGGCAGCGCTGGGCGCCGGCGAAAGTTGAAGCGCCGCGCTATGGGAAGCGCAGGGATTGGGGGGCGAAGTGAGCGCAAATGCTTTCGGCCAGATCGATGGGACGCCGGTGTTCGAGGTCACGATCGCGTCCAACGCAGGGGCGAGCGCGAAAATCCTCACCTACGGCGCGGTGGTGCGCGACCTGGTGGTGCCGGCCTCGAACGGCTTGCAGCGGGTCGTGCTCGGCCTCAACACAATCGAGGACTATGTCGCATATTCGCCGTCCTTCGGGGCGGTGCCGGGCCGGTTCGCCAACCGGATCGCCAATGGCCGGTTTGTCCTCGACGGAGTGCCCTACGAACTCGAGCGCAAGCCCGGCCAGAAGCACACGCTGCATGGGGGCCCGCATGGATTTGGCCACCGGATCTGGAAGCTCGGCGCCTATGACACGTCGTCGGTCGAGCTGATCCTCGAATCGCCGGACGGCGACGCCGGCTTTCCCGGCGCGATGACCGCGACCTGCGTCTACCGCCTCCTCGAGCCGGCGACGCTTCGGGTCGAACTCTCGGCGGTCTCGGACCGCCCGACCGTCGTCAACCTCACCCAGCACAGCTATTTCAATCTCGACGGCTCGCCCGACATTCTCGACCATGAGCTGGCCCTGTTCGCCGAATTCTACACGCCTGCGGACGCGGAGCTGATCCCAACCGGGGAGATCCGCGCCGTCGCCGGGACGCCCTACGACTTTCGCAAGCCGCGCGCGATTCGCGATCCGGCGCTCACGCCCTACGACACCAATTTTGTCGCCGCGCTCGCGCCCGGCGAGGACGGCCTGGCGCAAATAGCGGCGGTGCGTTCGCGGAAGAACGGGCTCATGATGAGCCTGTTCTCGACCGAGCCCGGCGTCCAGTTCTACAGCGCCGCGCCCCTCAACTGCCCGGCGCCCGGGTTGGACGGCCAGCACTACGGCGCCCATGCGGGCATGGCGCTCGAGCCGCAGGCTTTCCCGGATTCGCCCAACCGGCGCCATTTCACCGATTGCGTGCTCACGCCCGACGACGAGTACCAGCACGTGAGCGAATATCGGTTCGCCTAGAGTCAGGGGCTCCATCAGCCCACCGGCTTCGATCGACCGACAACCGCGGTCCGTCTTTACTCTGGCGCCTCGCCCTGCGGGCAGAGGTCAAAGCGAGGGGCTGAGCGCTCCATCAACTTCCTTCGCCAACGGCGCTCATCCCTCCGGAACCCCGGCCTTCCGCATGTCTTCAATGATCCGCTCGTGCCCCTTCAAGAAAACCGGATTATCGCTTTGCGTGGCAGCGCGGTAACGGCGGATGGTGAAGCCGGGATTGAGAGCGAGGCCGGCTTGGACTTCCGCTCGCGCTTCATCAAGCCGCCCAAGCTCCACCAAATCAGCAGCCATAAGGAAACGTCCGGTGGCATAGTTTGGGTCCAGTTCCTTAGCCCGGCGGAACAAGTCGAGCGCCTCCTCGTACGCCCCAAGATGCAGCTTTGCAGCGGCCATATTGGCTACCCAAACGCCAGCTTCCGTATCGTGAGGACTGACGCGCAACGCCTCAAGTATATGGCTCTCAGTTTCCTCGGGATGGCCGTCGAATAACTTTGCGAGACCAATCTGCGCGCGCGCGGAAGCTAAATTCGGATTCAACGCCAGCGCCCGCTCACATTCGGCAATCCCTTGGGCGCTGCGCTTGGTATTGTTTTCGACCCTGCACATCAAATCGTGCGCCCGCGCGTTGTTAGGCCACTGTGACAGCACCCGATTCAGAGTCGCCTCAACTGAGGCGATGCGTTCGGCCTTGTCGTCCACGAAATAGCTTATTGCCGCCCTGACATCGGTAGCCGCCGCGCCAAGCAACGCGTCGAAATTGCCGGGATCGAGCGCCAAGGCGCGTTCGAAGAAACTGCGCGCTTGCATATTATTTTCGACGCTCCGTCCCTTATTGAACCAGGACATTCCTTGAAAATAGAGATCCATCGAATCGGGATTTGGCGTCCGTTCCGCGCGGCGCGCCTCGTGGGTGATCAACTCGGCCCCCAATTGGCTGGCCAGACTGGCGACGATGTCGTCCTGCATGCTGAAGAGGTTGGACAGAGGCTTGTCGAAGCGCTCGGCCCACAGATGACCGCCGCTCTCGGCGTCGATCAACTGCGCATTGACCCGCACTTGGCTCTGATCGCGCTGCACCGAGCCTTCGAGCACGTAGCGAACGCCGAGCTCCTTGCCGATTTCCCTGGCGTCGGCATTCTTGCCCTTGAAAGTGAAAGCGGTGTTGCGCGCGATCACGAAGGCGCCGCTCAGGCGCGAAAGTTCGGTGGTGAGATTCTCGGTAATGCCGTCGGCGAAATAGTCCTGGCTCGGATCGCCCGAGAGATTGGCGAAGGGCAGCACGACGAGGGAAAGATGCGCGGGCGAGGCTGGTTTCGTCAGGCGCCCGCCGAGCAAGGCCCAGCCGCCGGCCGCCGCCAGAAGGAGAAGGGCGGCAAGCGCTGCGAGCGCCGGCCAGCGCAAAGACCAACGGCTTGGTGTCGGTGGCACGCTTTCAGGTTTGACCAGACCAACAGCTGAGGGCGCCGATTTCGCGTCCGCCGGCTGACCGACTTCCAGCGAATAGACGCGCACCGGCTCCGCGATGTTCTTGAGCTGTGTTGCGCCAAGGTCGGTGACCTTGAGATCGAGCCGTTGTTTGACTTGGCGATAGGCGTCCTCGGAGAGGCAGATCGCGCCGGGCTTGGCGACGCCTTCAAGGCGCGCGGCGATATTGACGCCGTCGCCCATGAGGTCGCCGTCGCTTTCCTCAACGACGTCGCCGAGATGAACGCCGACGCGGAACTCGATGCGCTTCTCTGGCGGCAGGCCGGCGTTGCGCTCGGCCATGCCGCTCTGCATTTCGACAGCGCAACGCACAGCATCGACCACGCTGCGGAACTCGATGATGATCCCGTCACCGGTGCGCTTGACGACGCGGCCGTGATGCAGGGCGATGGAGGGGTCGATCAAATCGCTGCGCAGCGCGCGCAGCCGCGCGAGGGTGCGATCCTCGTCAGCGCCGGCGAGCCGGCTGTAGCCGACGACATCGGCGACCAGGATCGCCGCAATCTTCCGGGTCTCGCTCATCGCGCCCCTCAGGCGGCCGGAAGATTAGCACAATATTCAAATCGCTCGCGCTCTCGCGGATCGCCGCATCAAGCGCGGCTATGACGGGTCCTTGCGCACCACCGGTCGAGTCCTAACGGCCAACGCCGCCAGAGCCCCAATTGTTTGCGTAAAGTCTATTTGTTCGGTTCAGACGAAAGAGCGTCCGCGTTCCCCGGGCCGTGGCGGGGAGGCTTTGTGCGCTCGCTCGAGACATTTGGCATAGGGCCTTGAGGCGAGACCGGAATTTCTTACTTGGAATCGCCGCAAAGCATTGAAAAATCGAGGTTCGGACGAATAAAACCAAGCAGCTTCGCTTGGATTTATTTGGATTGGGCGGGTGGGCCGAGGGGGCCGCGGCTTCCGCTACTCCCGTCCGAGGCTCACGCCCGGCCCGGCTTCGGCCAGCGCCTTGCCGACTTCGAGCCCGAGATCGTCCATCGAGGTCTGCTCGCGCACGGTGAGGTCCTCGCCCTTCGCCTGCCGTTCGGCCTGCTCGGCCGAGCGCGCGACATTGACCGTGACCTTGGTCTCGACTTCCGCATGGAGGTGGATCGGGACCGGGTGCAGGCCGAGCGTCTTGATCGGATGCTGGATTGCGACGTGGCCGCGCTGAACGGCGTGGCCGGCGGCGGTCAGCGCCTCGGCGATGTCGCGCGCCGACACCGAGCCGTACAGCTGCCCGGTCTCGCCGGCCTGGCGAATGATGACCACCGTCGTCCCCTCGAGCTTCGCCGACACCTCGCCCGCGCCGCGCTTGAGCTCGCTGTTGCGGGCCTCGAGATCGGCGCGGCGGGCCTCGAACTTCTGCTTGTTGGCTTCGGTCGCCCTGAGCGCCTTGCCGCGCGGCAGCAGAAAATTGCGGGCGTAGCCGTCCTTCACGCGCACGGTGTCGCCGATGTGTCCGAGCTTGCCGACGCGTTCGAGCAAAATAACGTCCATGGGTGATCTCCTATTTGTGTCCTGTCGGAGTGGGGGCGGGGATAAGGGCTGCGCGCGCGCGCAGCCGAAGGAACGCGTCGATGAGGCCAAGCGCAGCGAGAACGGGAAACGTGTACTTGGCTCTGAAAACGCAGCAGGCGTAGAGCGCGACCAGCATCAGCGACCGCATCTTGAGGCCGCGCGACAGCGCATGCGCGACCGCCAGCCCCTGCAGCGCCAACGCGGCGCCGAGCCCGCCCGCGCCGATCGAGAAATATTGGGCGGCGGGAGCGGGCAGCGCATAGTAAGCCGCAAGGCAGGCGAGAAACGCGACGCCGAGCGGCCAGGGCAGGGCGAGCGAAGCCGGAAGGTCCGGCCACGGCCGGCGAAGATTGTGCGACAGCTGGGTTGAGCGAGCGGCGGCGTAGAGATTGACGCCGAGAATGACGAGGGTCGAGGCGGCGATCGCCGGCGGGCCAAATCGCACCAGCGCGTCAGCAAATTCGCGCGCGGTGAGCTCGCCGGGCGCGCCGTCGAAGGCGTCGGCGGCAAAGGCGGCCACAGTCGCGGTCAGCTGCCGCGCGCCCTCGGCATAGCCGCCGTAAATGACGATGACAGTGGTCAGCGTCGCGGCCGCGCCGACCATGCCGAACACGGCGGCGAGCATGACGATCGCGCCGACCGAGGGGTAGGCCGGGGCGCTCGGGTTGCGCGCTTTGAAATATTTCGCGATCGGGGTGATCGAAAACGCAGCGAGAGCCCAGGCCGGAGCAGCGACGGAAGCGGCGAACACGAGCGCCGACAACGGCTCGGCGAGCACGGCGAGCGCGGCGACCGAAATCGCTCCGGCGATTGCGCCCGCGTCGAGCCCGAAGCCCAGCGTCGCGATCATGATCGGCAGCGGCGCGAGATAGGCGAGCGCCATCGCCAGGACGTTCGACTGCGCGCTGACCGCGAACAGCAGGGCCGAGGCGCATCCCGCTCCGATCGCGACGACAAATCGATGCAACATGACGAGCGCTGTCCCGCGTTGGATTTGCGGTTAGAAGGCGAAACGGGCCGCCTCCAACTGCCGGCGCGTCCAGTCCAATAAGGACGCGGCGGTTCAAACCTCGGGGCGGGAGGACCGCCCCGCTTCCGTCAGCGGATCACGTAGGGCAGGAGGCCCAGGAACCGGGCGCGCTTGATCGCCTGCGCGAGTTCGCGCTGCTTGCCGGCGCTGACCGCTGTGATGCGCGAGGGCACGATCTTGCCGCGCTCGGAAATGTAACGCGAGAGCAGACGAGTGTCCTTATAGTCGATCTTCGGCGCGTTGGCGCCCGAGAACGGGCACGACTTGCGCCGGCGGAAGAACGGGCGGCGGGGAGCGACGGCCATCAGCTGACTCCTAGATTCGTGTCATCGCGGGGGCGGCGCGGCGGCCGGTCGGGACGATCCGCGCGATCGGGCCGGTCGCCGCGCTCGCCGCGGTCGGGTCGATCGCCGCGGTCGGGCCGGTCGCCGCGATCACCGCGCGGCCCGCGCGGTCCGCGCTCGTCGCGGTCGCTGTCCTCGCGCTTGCGCAGCATCGCCGAGGGGCCGGTTTCATGCTCGTCGACCCTGATGGTGAGGTAGCGGATGACGTCCTCGTTGATGCCGAGCAGCCGCTCGATCTCCACCACCGCCTCGGAAGGAGCGGCGATGTTGAGCAGGGTGAAGTGCGCCTTGCGGTTCTTCTTGATGCGGAACGCAAGCGACTTCAATCCCCAGGGCTCGACCTTGGTGACTGCGCCGCCCAGTGCGGCGATTTTGGACTTGATCTGCTCCGTCAACGCCTCGACCTGCTGCGGCGTGACGTCCTGGCGAGCCAGGAATATATGCTCGTAGAGAGCCATTTGGCGCCTTTCCAACTCAAGCCGCATCCCGCGCGGAGCCCTTCGAGCCCGGGAAAGGCTCGAACCGGATCGTTCGAAGGCGGGAACACGGGAGGACGGACCCATCGGTCCTGCCGAACGCCCGCGCGAAGCGGGCCCCGGCCCTCCGTTCAGCCCCCAGCGGGACGCGAACGAAGCGGCCCTCATATAGGGACTTCGCGCCCGCGGCAAGGAGAATCCGAGCGGAAGGGCGGAGCCCCGCCTCGGCGGGGAACCAACGGCTTGACCCAGCGTTCATGGCTTGCGCGCGAGGCGCGACAACCAATCCACCCACCCAAGGCTCAGGAGCCCGGCCCATGCCGATCTTTTCCAAAGACATCGCGACCATGGACGACCTGTTTGTCCATCAGCTGAAGGACATGTATTACGCGGAGAAACGGATCGTCAGCGCATTGCCGAAGATGATCCGGAAGGCCACATCGTCGAAGCTCAAATCCGCGTTCGAATCCCATCTCGACGAGACAAAGACGCACGTCACCCGGCTCGAACAAGTGTTCAAGATGCATGGCTCGAAGCCGCAGTCGGTCGATTGCCCGGCAATCGACGGCATCATCAAAGAGGCCGATGAAGTGGCCGGCGAAGTCGAAAAGAAAGAGGTGCTCGACGCGGCCCTCATCGCCGCAGCCCAAGCCGTCGAGCACTACGAGATGACGCGCTACGGAACCTTGATAGCCTGGGCGAAGACGCTCGGCCGCAATGACTGCGCCGAGATTCTGGGTCAGACCCTGGGCGAGGAGGAGGCCGCGGACCAGAAGCTGACGAAGATCGCGGAAGGCGGTGTAAACCGCGCGGCGGCCTGAACAGACCGACGCTGAATCGGAAAACGAGCAGGCGGCCGACGCGCCGCCTTATCTTTTCCAGTTACGGAGGAGTTCCTCTTCGAGGCCTCCCGGGCGACTCCTTCTGCGTCAGGGCTTGATGTCGATGATCCCGGTCTGCGGAGCGTAATCCAGTTCTGCGCAAGCCCTCAGGACATCGGCCAGGCTGGCGAATTCCTGGTCGGGGAGGCACTCCAGCTCCTCGATCGCATCCTGGCCGGCGCCGGCGTTCCTGGCGCGCTCCAGGAGCTTCGCCTTGGGCGCCGGGAACGCCATTCCCTTCAGGTGATGGGTCACGTTCGCCAGTGAATGTCCGCCGCCGGTCATGACGTCTGCTCCAACCCGCGGGGCCGCCGGGCTCTCGCCTCGCCCTTACTGGCGAGGCTTGCCGGCGCGCGCGCCGGCGCTTCGCCGGGTCGCTCGCCGCGCCAATGCGAAACGCGCGCGTCCGGCGTCGGGTTCCGCGCTTCGCGGCTCAACTTCGCCCCGGCGGTGAAACTGCGACCGTTCAGCCGGGAGAGCGGAATTCGAGGACCTTGTTCGAGGGGAAATCATAGAGCTTGCCGGTCTCGCTCCATTCGGGCGAGCAGATCTCGACGAGCTTGGGCGCGAGCTCTTCCGGCGTGCGCAGCGTCTTGGGGTCCTCGCCGGGCATCGCGGTTGCGCGCATCACGGTCCTCAGCGGCCCCGGATTGACCAGCATGACGCGGATCTTGGACGTATTCAGGGTCTCGGCGGCGTAGGTGCGGGCGAGGGCGTCGAGCGCCGCCTTCGAGACCGTGTACGGACCCCAATAGGCGCGCGTGTCCGCCCGGCTGGCGACGCCCGAGGTCACGAACGCGACCCGGCCGGCGGCGGAGCGGCGCAGGAGCGGGTCGAGCGACCGGATGAGGTGCCAGTTGGCGGTGACGTTGACCGCCATGACATCGTCCCAGGTCTTTGGGTCGACCTGGTGCAGGGGAGTCAACAGCCCGAGAACGCCGGCGTTGCCGATGAACGCGTCGAGCCGGCCCCAGCGGCGGTAGAGCGCTTCCCCCAGCCGGTCGATCGCGGCGAAGTCGTGCAGATCCATCGGCACGAGGGTTGTCCCACCCGGATCCGCATGCGGAAGGGCGCGAATGTCGTCGTCGAGTTCCTCGAGGCCGCCCTGGGTGCGCGCCAGCGCCACCACATGCGCGCCCGTTGCGGCAAGCGCCAAGGCCGCAGCCCGGCCGATACCCCGGGAGGCCCCGGTGACCAGCGCGATGCGGGGCGATCCATCGGGGCTCGCGCTCAATCGACACTCCTTGCGTCATTTGCTAGGCTTGGGCTCGGGCATGATCGCGGGCTGGCGCGAGCCGGGAAGCCGGGACGCGGCGGCGCCGGTCGCGTTGGACCCGGGATTGCGGATGTAGATTTTCATTGGCGCCGATACTAGGCTCCGCGCTTATGGACTTGCGGGCGGCGAAAAGAAAGTCCGACGCGGAGAATAGGAAGCCGCGGGCGCTTATTTGGGTTCTGCGCGGGGTTGGCGCTTGACGCCGCGCGCGAGGCGGGAATTTGGGGCTCGAAATGGCGAACGCTAGACTGGGCGGCGAAACGAAACAGGGGCGCGAATCCGGAAAGACGGTGACGCGCGCCGACCTGTCTGAAATCGTCTATCAGCGGGTTGGACTGTCGCGCACGGAATCGGCGGAGCTGGTCCAGTCGGTTCTCGACGAAATCTGCGACGCGGCGGCGCGCGGCGAGACCGTCAAGCTGTCGGGCTTCGGCTCGTTCGTCGTCCGCTCCAAGGGCGAGCGCGTGGGGCGCAACCCGAAGACTGGGGTCGAGGTGCCGATCCTTCCTCGCCGGGTGATGGTGTTCAAGCCGTCAAACGTGCTGAAGGCCAAGATCAACGGCCGCGATCCCGGGTCCGAAAAAGACTAGGGGCCCGCGGCCCAGCGCGTGACAGGGCCGCTCAAGCTTTTCCCATGGGCGAAATCGCCGCGCGCCATGGCAAGAGCGGCCCAGGCCGCGAGCATGATGATGCCTGCCTGCATCAGCTTGAGCACGGCGTAGCGGACGCGTTCGGACAGCAGCACCAGCGCCAGGAAGGCGTAGATCGCGAGCAGCGTCGGACTTTCGACGATCGTGAGGATTGCGGTTTTCATCGCGGACTCGGACCGGGCGGCGAGGCCATTCTAGGTCCGGCTTCGATCTCCGCCAAGGTGAGGTCCGAGTTATGCTCGGGATACTCGCGCCCCGTCTGGCGTTTTCGCTCCGTTCGTCGGATAGTGGACCCAAGCGAACGGAGGCGCCATGATTCTCTCAGCGCCGGCGGCCGCGAGCGCGCCGATCGAGAAAGGTCCCGAAGCCTACCGGACCATCCGCGAAGTCGCGGATTCAATGGACCTGCCGCAACATGTGCTGCGCTTCTGGGAAACGCGCTTTCCGCAGATCCGGCCGCTGAAGCGGGCGGGCGGCCGGCGCTACTATCGCCCCGACGACATCGAGCGGCTGCGACTGATCCGCCGCCTGTTGTACGACGAAGGCTACACCATCAAGGGCGTCCAGAAGTTGTTCAAGGAGCAGGGGATTCAGGCTCTGTCGAGCGCCGCTTCGCCCCGCGGCGGACCGCCCGGCGAGCGGGCGAACGCCGCCGAACCCGTTGGACGGTCGGCCAAAGACGCTCCGCCGACAAGCTCGGCATCGAGGCTTCAGGACGACGATCTTGCGGCGCTGCGCGCGGCGCTGGCCGAGATCGTCGACGCGGAGCGCATCCTGACCCGGGCGCGTTCGCCGGGGCCGTGAGAGAGGACGCGGCGCCGCATTGCGTGGCCTCCCGGCGCTCACTATAAGGGCGGCGTCGGAGTGTAGCGCAGCCCGGTTAGCGCACTAGTCTGGGGGACTAGGGGTCGTGGGTTCGAATCCCGCCACTCCGACCATTCACAATATCCTTACGTTTTCCGTCTTCCTTTACGCGCGCGAGGCCGAAAGGAGCGCCCCGAGTCGATGAGCGAGAATTCCGTCACCGCGATCGACATCGCGCTCAAGCCGGATCGGACGATGGTCCGGCGCGCGAAGGCGGACAACGTCCGCCTTCTCAAGGCCTATCCCAAGGGCTTTGCCCTCGACGCGACTCATCGCGCGCACATGACCATGGTGCAGCAGTTCGTCCGCACCGCCGAGCTCGGCAGGGTCGGCGCCGCCGCCAACGCGGTTCTGGCCACGGAGCGAGTGGCGGACTGGAGGCTCAAGGCGTCGAAATACTACTACATTCCCTCGCCGCCGCTCGGCATCGCCGGCATTGTCGTCGATTTGACCCCCGAACTGCTCCGGCTGCAGCGCGAGCTGCTCGCCGCCGTTCGGCCGTTCACCGAACGGACTGGAACGCCGGCCGCGTTTTTCAGCACCGACAACGGACGCGACGTCCAGCCCGGCCTGATCGACTATGTCGCCGATTTCGTAACCGTCGCCGCCGGTAAGAAGTTCAATCCGCACGTCACGATCGGGGTCGCGCCGCAGAGCTTTCTCGATCCGATGTTCGCCGAGCCGTTCAAGACGTTCACGTTTTCAGCGGTCGGCGCCGCGGTCTACCAGCTCGGCACCTTTGGCGCGGTGCGCAAAGAGCTTGAGCCATTGGCGCTTGCGCCTTAGCGCCCGGCTTGCCGCCGCAGCGGCGGCCGCGCTCGCGCTTTTCGTCTGCGCATCGGCAGTGGCCCAAGCCCAAAGCGTCGCGAGATCATGCCCCGAGCAATGGGCGGTCGCCAAGGCCGCGGGAGCGACCAGCGGCGAAGGGAGGCGCACGTTCCTCGCCGGATGCTCCGCGCGGCGATCGGGCAGGGCTGCTGCGGGCGCTCCGCCCGCTTCCGCGCCAGCTCCCGGCCAGGCCCGCTCCTGCGCCAAACCCTGCGACCGCTGCGCGCGAGTCTGCGAGTGAAGTCAAAGCTCGGCTTCGGGCTGGGCGACGAAGATGAGAACCAGAAGGATCGTCGCCACAATGCGAAACGCGGCCTGCTGGCCGTTCCAGACCTGGGACTGCCACATCGCAAACCATTCGCCGCCGACAGCAAGAAAGGCGAGGAACCAGACCAGAAATCCGCAGCCCGCGCCGGCATAGACAAACCGCTTGGCCGCCTGAAACTCTCGCGCTTTTTCTTTCCGCGCCCGCACGAGCTCGATCGTTCCCAGCGCGAACAGGACGGCCGTGGCCGCCTCGCCCAGCACGATCAGCCAAAAGACGATCGGCCAGAGAAAGGGAACGGGCAGGGCGTGACTCGCCAGCACGCTGCCGGGCATGATCGTGTCCATGCTGAGCACATGCTGGACGAACAGCAGATTCGACCCCGGATCCTGGATGTTTCCGGCGACGATGAAGGTGCATAGCGCCGCAACTCCGGCGGTCATGAATATCTTGAGACGCCTTTCGATCATCGTCGCATCCCCTAACGCGCTGATTTCATCCAGGAGTCGCGGGACACCCTTGTTCTCGGCGACGGAGCGCCGTCATGATCGTATCTCGGCGTCGCCGCACGCCGGCGCGACCGCGAATTTCGGAAACAGCGGGACAAGGCAAACCTTGATTGAAGGCTTTGCCGGGTCGTAGAGGACGACCACATTCATCGTCATGTAGTAATTCGGCGGCGGCGATTGACTATATTGCGGCGTGAGGATCATCGCGTTCGGATCCACCTCGAACCCGAACGGCGCCTTCCAGCATCCCGGACGCCAAACGATCTCGGTTGGCGGGACCAGCGATCCCGGCTTCGCGTCGGTTGGAATCGCCCATCGGATGTCGACGGCCCCATCGTTCACGCAGAAGAACTGCGTCTTCGTCTTGAAGTCGAGGATGACCGCCGTAGGCCCCGGCTCGCAATGAGCGGTCAGAAACGTGGCATGGTAGCCGCCGATGCACTGTCCCGCGTCCCAGAATACGGCCACGCCCGACTGGGCGGCGAGGCCCCCCGACTGGGCGTGCGAGGGCGAGGGCGCAGCGAGCGCCAGCCACAATGCGCCGAGGCTCGCGACGTATCGCCGAGAGAAGACCATGCTCAGTCCTTAGCCCGCGCCGCGCGGCGAACGACGGGGCTTCGCGACCTTGGTTTTATGCGGTCTTCGCGTGTCGAAGCAACTCGGCGCTTTGCACGGATCCGCGGACGCCGCGCCCGACAAGAAGCTCGGGGAGGCGGCAGCAGCGCAATCCACGATTGCCGGGGAAGCGTGAGGCCCTGATTCGCATAATATATATTATGGAACATCAATCCATCTATGCGGCCGCCGCCCGGATCGCTGCGCGTTTCCCTTGATCTTGCGCCGCCTCGCCGCCGCCAATAAACGCAGGAAAACTTACATCGCGCTTTCTCGGAGACGATCATGAAGGTTGCGCTGATCGGCGCGTCCGGCCAAGGCGGTTCGCGCCTGCTGGCGGAACTGAGCCGCCGGGGCCATCAGATCACGGCGATCGCCCGCCACCCGGAGACCATCGCCAAACTGCCGGGCGTGACCGCCAGCAAGGGCGATGTGTTCGACAAGGCCGGGCCTGGCCGCGCTCATCAAGGGCCGCGACGCCGTCATCAGCGCGGTTCGCTTCTCGGCGAGCGATCCCAAGCTCCTGATCGAGGCCGTCAGGGAATCGGGCGTCAAGCGCTACTTCGTGGTCGGCGGGGCCGGCAGCCTCGAAGTCGCGCCGGGCGTGAAGCTGGTCGGCACGCCGGAGTTCCCGGCCGCATATAAGGCCGAGGCGACCAAGGGCGGCGAATTCCTCGAGCTTTTGCGCCGGGAGAAAGAGCTCGAATGGACCTTCCTTTCGCCCTCGGCGGTGGTCGGCCCCGGCGAGCGGACCGGCAAGTTCAGGCTCGGCAAGGATCGGCTGCTGACCACCGACAAAGGCAGCAGCATTTCCTGGGAGGACTACGCCATCGCCGCGGTCGATGAACTGGAGAAGCCGGCCCATATCCGCCAACGGTTTACGGTCGGCTATTGAGACGCGAAGGTAAGGGGAGGGCGATCGCCCTCCCCTGCCCGCGCTCAGCGATGCGTCCGGCCGGCTGAAGCCACTTTGCTCGAGCCGCCGCCCTTGAGCGCCGCGAGCAGCTTCTGGCCGTCGGGAGCGCCCCATCCGGTGCAGGCGTCCCAGCCCTGCCCGGCCGGATATTGTCCGTGCAGCAGGCCTTCGACGTCGTTGTCGCCGGAGGTGATGTCTCTGAGCACTCCATTCGGCCCGAAGTTCGAATAGAGCAAGGCGTTGAAGTTGCCCGCGCGGGCGCCGAGCGAGGCGTTGATCCGGCAGATGAGGCTCGCCCACAACGGCGCCGAAGCGCTGGTCCCGCCGACGATCTGCATCTTGCCGCCCGACATCGTGAGGTAGCCGGTCGCCGGATCGGCGTTGGCCGCGATATCGGGGATGGCGCGCCCGGCGAAGTGGCCGGGATTGATCGACGGCACGACCTTGCCGTTCTGCCATGCCGGGCAGGGCGTGACGTCGCTGACGCCGCCGCCGGTTCCGCCCCCGCTCGGCCCGTCGTTCCACACCGTCTCGCTGATATGCGCCGCGCCGGCGGCGGCCTTGCGCACATGCAGGGTCGTGCCGCCGACGGCGAGCACATAGGGGCTGGTCGCCGGGAAGTTCACGTGCGCTCGCCCGTCGTTCATTTGCGCCTCGGAGCCGTCGTCGCCGGTCGAGACGCACACGGTGATGCCGAGCTGCGCCGCGGCGAGGAAGCTCTGGTTGCAGTGCTGGATCGCTGCGGTCGACCAGATGACGCCTTGGTTGTTGAAGGACTCGTTTTCGTCCCATCCCCAGCTGATCGAGACGACCGAGGGATCGTTGGTCGAATCGTTGATCACCTTGCTGAGGCAGTCGACCAGGCCCTTCTCGTCGAAGGTGGAGAAATAAACGGCGAGCTTGGCCCCTCCGCCCAGCGCGCCGGCGACGTCCACGTCCAGCATCACCTCGCCGGTCGAATCCGGGTCGCTCGCTGGATCGGTCGACACGCCGTCGACCGCAACAACCTGAACGCTGGGCGCGGGCGCGCCGATCTTGCTGAAGTAGCTGGCGACGTCCGACGTCTCGACCCCGCCGCCGAATTCCAGGAGCCCAATGCACTGCTGCTGCGCATTCGCATTGGGAAAATTATAGACCGGCGCCAGCTCCGTCGGCACGAACCACGCGCGGTTCGGCGTCGCCATCTGCGGCGCGAGATGGTGCGCCGCGCGGAAGCCGCGGTGCAGGATGCGATGGTTGTTCAGTCCGAACACGCCGGTGATCGCGTCGCCGACTTCGGGCGGGAGGTTCACCGGGCCGGTGCGCGCGTGGAATGCGCCGAGCTTCGGGTTCTCGTAGTCCATCAGCGTGACGCCGAACGCCGCGTTGATGTTGTCGGTCGTGCCGGCAAGGCCCATCCGCGCCGAGGCGGGCTCGTTTCTCGTCACCACGAGGCCGTGCTCCTTGGCGAAGCTCTCGATCGCCTGCACCGCCTTCGGATCGGAGCCATAGTCGTGAGCGAGCTGTTCGCGGGTCATGTACTTCCGCTCGGCCGGCAGCTTGTTGTCGAGGGCGGAGAGATCGGGCAGCGGCTTTTTCGGTTTGACGCCGATCGTCAACTCGATCCACTTGCCGCCGCTCGTTTGCCGCAAGGCTGTGGATCCCACCGGAATGCGATGCTCGCTGGATGGCAGGGCGACCCTGTGGGCGGCCGAGGTCTTCTTGGCTGTCATTTGAAGATCCTTTCGTGAAATGAAGTTTGAACAACGAGGTCAAAACCGACGCGCTTCCTTCCTCCTTTCAAAGCGGCTGGTCAGAGGGCGGCGACCGCCGCCCAGCAGACGATACCGCTGCAAACCGAGCTCCAGCGCCCATAGGCTTTGTAGATCGTCGCCGCCGCCTGCGCCTGCTGCTTCAGCGTGCCTTCCGCGGCGATCTCGGGGTCGGAGACGTTGCGGATCGCCAGCCACGGGGGGGCGCTCGCCCCGAGCGACTGGGCGACCATGCCGAGCACCGCGTCGCCCATTTCCGAAACGTCTCCGAGGCCCTGGAGCTTGAAATGGTTGTCGGACGTGTCGAAGCCGAAGAAATCGGTGGTGACGATCGACTGTGAGAGGCCGGTCGGGCCGACCACGGTGATTTTCGGCGGCCGGGTGTTGTCGGGCGGCAGTTGCGAGGCGTTCGCCTTGAAGAGATCGCTCGCCTGCGAAAAGAACGTCGTCTTGGCGGCGTGACTCGCGTA
>Ga0335076_10001195_pt1 | contig 25035 bp, 23 predicted proteins | sample Lox_Sample_25_FD_206717 | JGI IMG/M metagenome (GOLD analysis project Ga0335076, IMG submission 206717) | Soil microbial communities from Loxahatchee National Wildlife Refuge, Florida, United States - Lox_Sample_2.5 | ecosystem: Environmental > Terrestrial > Soil > Wetlands | place: USA... | reverse complement strand
CTAGTTTCGCATACTTATACTTTCCATTTTCCAGCAGGTGGACTACAGCCTGTGGCTTAATTTCTCCCTCTACGGGCTGTTTAAAGTCGGCCTGTATCGCGAAGGCATCTGCATGATACTTATGGACGCGTTCAGTCACGTTGGTCTCTTGTGTCATTGTATTGTCCGCAGTCGCCATAGTTTTCGCTCCTGCTTTCGCTACTTCTGAATTTTCAATTCGACCGGATAATTTCCGATACTCGTACTTTGGCCGGCGGCAGTTATGCCGTTGACGGTTAATTTGTAGGTTCCTTGCTCTAGACCAGACCCTGGGATATAGATCGAGTGCGTATCATCCGGCGAGGAGGCCGGAATCTTGAGCGACCATTTTAGCCCTCCGACTGGCTTATACAAGTCCAAAGTGTAGGAAGTATAAGCTGGATCCGGAGGGATGCTAAGGACCAGGTTGAACCCCTGTCCCGGAGCCATCGTTATTGCAGTTTTCTCCACTCCACGTGTGCTCACATTGAGGGTGGCAAAAGGCAAAGCCTGAGGCATTGCCGCGCTGCTTAGAAGCCGGGGAACCTGCACAAAGTTCTGATACCCGATCGCGATAACCAGCAGCGCCATGACTGGAACGGCGAAAGCAGGACGCAACCACCCGAACCAGCTACTCTTGACCGGCCGTGCTGGGACCACCGTTGATGTAGAAGCATCAGCCAGCAGAACCTTGCTTTCCTCAAGGAACGTCGCGCCAGCCCGAAAATCGAGCGCACACTCCTGACAGTCGAAGAGATGTTCCTCGAACTGCTCGCGCTGTTCAGGATCGAGTTCTGCCAGGAAATAGCGCTCCGTAAACTTCTCACGAACCGCCTCATCGTGATTCATGAATCGATCCCCTCCACTTGAGTAGTGACATGCGGGGCCATAACGTTTCACGGGTTCCCGGCCGCGACAACACCGGGTGGACGTGGCGTCATGTTCTTTAGATAGAGCAACTTGAACGAATTCTTGGCACGATGGAGCAGGACCCGCAGATAGTCGCGGTCGACTCCATAATCCCGGCAGACTTCGTCCTTATCGCGCTCCTCCAGAAAGACTTCGCGAAGCAGCCGACGGTCCCGCTCTGGCAGCTCGTCCAATATCTCTCTTACTTTCTCGCCGAGTTGTCTGGCGGCCAGTGTTCCCAGCACATCGACTCCGACGGCCGGAAAGTCCTTCTGCTCCTCATCCTCCAGAGGCGTGCTGCGCGCCGCGGACCGGTAGTGCTCAAGCAGGACGTTATTGCACATTGAATTCACGAATGCCCCGAGCCGATCCGGCTGCCGGATTTTGCCGCCGCGCAAAGCAATGAACACGCGCGCGAAAGTCTCTTGCCGGATGTCTTCTATCGCCTGGATCGAATTCACGCGCGAGCGGAGCTTCAGCTGGATTAGTTCGCTGAAGTAGGCAACGAAATGCTCTTGGGTCCGAAAGTCTCCGTCGCGAAGACGTTGAACATAAGACTCGTCAAAGGCCTGGAGTTGCAAGGGTACGCCCTATGGATGCTGGAGTGCGAGTAGTTTAGCATTCGCTTCCCCGCTCTGGTTAGGGGATAAACGGACAATGGCAGCGGGCGAGTCGGTGCGCCCGATTCGATGAACGGCTGGCCAGGCATAGGTGCCCCAAGGGTGAATGGTTCGGAAATCGGGAAAAATGACATGACCCGAAGACCGCCGGAACCGCTTCCCCGTTCGGTTCCGGCGATCTGAAGGACCCAAGCTTCCCCCCGGTTGCCAAGGGTCTTCCAAGTCGGGATCTGGTGGAACTCAAGGCCGCAGCACAGCGCGACTTTCTCCACTCATACCAAGTAGTGCAGCATCCCCTCATTTCGTTACAGAAAGTTCTCGGGCCGCGCAATATCACTTCGACCCGGCCGGAACCGTTGTTCGTGTTTCGTAACGGCGGTCACTTCCTTGGCGCGTTCTGGCGCGTCCTCGTCAAAAATAGGCGTCAACTAAGAGGGGGAGGGGTGAATCCGGACGACTGCCCCAATTGTGGCGGTAGTGGATTTGTCGCGAAACCGGTCGACAGGAACGGCAAGGCCGACGGCGTCGCATTTATCCGCGTCAAATGTCCCGTCTGTGGAGGCAGCGGGCGGAAGCACTCAATCCCACCTACGACCGCCGGCTGACCGCACGGCCCGCGGTGCTTGCGAAAACGGGCAGCCCGGAATGTCAGGTCCCCGTCCCAAAACGGTCGACACTCCGGGCCGCACGTTCAGAGTTGCATTGAGTCAGGCGATTCCGGCAGCTTTCGATTTGCTTCGCGAAGTTCGGGCGGCACACTCAACCCGATTTCTTCCGTTAGCCTTCGCGCGGTAGAGCGCTTTGTCCGCGGCCTGCAGTACGGGATCCGGGCTCGAGGAATTTGCAGTGGATTGGGCAACTCCGATGCTGACCGTTACCGATAGTGAAGAGGATGGTTCTTGCGGAGTGAGCTGTCGGACTTTTCGATCCTTCCCAGAATGATTCGGTGTGCGCTCATTTCGCCGTTCGGGGCCTCGAGCCACCTGCCTTCGATCCGGTCCACGCATCCGAAACTTCGATTTTTCGACCAATTCGCGCAATTGCTCAAGGTGATCATTCACTTCAGCGAGTTTCTTCTTTGGAAAGAGAATTACGAACTCCTCTCCTCCGCACCGATAGGCTAGTCCCCCGCCCCCCACTCGACCGAGATTCGCTGCCACCAGCCGCAGAACCTGATCCCCAATATCGTGACCGTAGGTATCGTTAAAGCGCTTGAAATGATCGATGTCGACGACCGCAATTGAAAACGGTGTTTGCAGGCGCAGTAAGGCATCGTTAAACGCACGCCGTGAGGGCAATGAAGTGAGTTCGTCATGATATGCCAGCAAATAGGAACTCTCGACGATCGAAATCGCGAGCATACATGCTGCAGCCAGCCCATATGCGGTTGACACTCTCTCGGAACTCGCGAACCTAAGCGAAAAGTAGAAAGTAAGGAGCGCCCAAAAAAGCGCGTGCTCCGCCGGTTTCCGCGTGAGGAAGGCTCTCACCAGCAGCACCAGTGCGGATAATCCAAAAATGATCTGAGTGTAGCCGGGCAGGCTGAAGTTCGGCGTCAGTTGATGAGAACGGACCGCGTGGAGTACGGGCGGTTCGACGGATCGGAAAACAACAACCAGAATCATAGCCTCCACAAAGAGTAGTAGGGCGACTGGCCCGAAACTTGAGAGTACGAATCCACGCTCGTGCATGAATTCCAGCACAATGAAGTTAAGGGAAACAAATATTCCTAGAACCCCGAGAGTGACTCTGCCCTCCGCGCTCGCCGAAGCATGCACGCCTCCATCAAAAATTATGGCTTCTCTCGCCAGCCACAGCACGACCAGCGCGAACAAGACGCGGCTGGAATGAAATCTCCAGGCGAGCCATGCCCCGCCGCAGAGCGCGGCAAAGTAAAGAAATTGCAGGGACGGCAATGCAAGCGTCAGCCATCCGGCCTGCGTCAGCGCCGCAGTGGCCAGCAGCAGTGCTCCGCCCGGGATCGACAAACGCCAGAAGGAATTCCGAAACATACGAAACTTTGCGCTCGAAAATCTACTCTCGGAAATTATCTCCATCGCTTTCCGCTCGTGGGATAGCGACGGAGGTTCGCGCTTTTATAATCGAACGCCCCTTTTGGAACGGTGCACCATTTCAGGACCTACGGACCTTCGTGCAAGCACGTTCATGGCTGCGTTTGAGCATTTTCTAACTAAACTGGGCAGTTCGATTAAGGATGGTTCACTTATGCGGATTCTTATTGCTGAAGATGACGAAGCATTAGCCGGTTTTGTCCGCCAGGGTCTGGAAGGCGAGCACTACACCGTGGATGTGTGCGCCGACGGAGAGCAGGCTCGCTCGGCAGCCACCGACGTGGAATACGATCTGCTGATCCTCGATCTCAACTTGCCGAAACTCGATGGCATCAACGTCTTGCGCCATGTGCGATCGAAAAAGCCAAGCATTCCGGTTCTCGTTCTCACGCAACGCGCCAAAATCGAGGATCGGGTGCAATGTCTCGATACCGGCGCAGACGATTATCTCGGAAAGCCGTTTTCTTTCACTGAACTTTCAGCCCGCATCCGCGCTTTGCTCCGGCGCAGCCATCTTCCTTCCGAATCGGTCGTGACCGTCTTCGATCTCAAACTTGACCGCGTCGAGCATCGGGTGGAGCGTGCCAAGGTCAGGATCGAGCTCACCACCAAGGAATTCGCCCTGCTGGAATACCTGATGCTCAACGCCGGACGCAAAGTCACGCGCTCGATGATTCTTGAGCACGTCTGGAACTTGACCTTCGACACCGCCACCAACGTCGTTGACGTCTATGTGAACTACCTGCGCAGGAAGATTGACGACGGCCACCCGGTTAAGTTGATTCACACCGTCCGTGGGGTCGGATACGAGCTGAGCGGTCCGGCGCAAGATGCGGTTTCTCCGCAGACCTCTGAGGTGCAGTCGTGACCGTCTCTGCCTCCGCGGCCGAGCCGGCGGAATGCCGTACATCCGAAAAACGCAGCCCTCTGGCTTACTTGCTCCATGCTCTCAACCAGCCGTTGACCGGCCTGCAATGTGCGCTTGAGCTGGCAGCAGCAGCCCCTCGCGAACCACAGCGGGATCTTCAAACCCTCCGTGAAGCACTGACATTGACCGGCAGAATGCGAACCATCGTGGAGGCTCTCAACCAAATTGCGGAATTACAGAACCGGCCCATGCCGCATTTAGAGATCTTTGATCTTCAGGACTTGCTGCGCAATGCAGTCGAGGACCTTCGACCAGTCGCTGGGACCAAACATTTGCGCGTTTCGTTGGCATGCAGCGCAACGATTCGCGTACAGGCAGACCGCAAACACATTTCAGAGTTTCTGTTCCGCATGCTCGACGCCGTTCTGGGCGAAGCCCTCAGCCGGACTGAAATTCGAATTGAGGCGTCCTTACAGGCTCAGAACGCGCAGCTGTCTGTTGCCTGGACCGCGACCCCTGACCCGGAGCACGCGGCATTATCCCGGTCCCAACTCGCGTTGTTGATGGTTCGGGCTGGATGGGAACAGGTGGGAGCCAACTGGACGCTCGACAATCGCGACTTCCGGCGTCGTTGCACCGTCAGTCTGCCTTTGCTCCAGGAACAGAATCTTTCAGATTGGGAGATCTAAGATGAGTCCAGTTGAAACACTGCCCGTATTGTCTTCGTCTGGCGGAGCTCTGATCGCGAGCCCCAGCACCAGTCTTCGAGAAGAATTGGCTCATCGCCTCAATGGCCGTTGCCGCCCGGTGCAGCAGGCGCTCGGCGGAGCTGAGGCGTTGGCGAAGCTCGAGAAGGGATGTTGGCAAGTCCTGTTCCTTGATCGACGTCTGCCCGACCTCGATGCGGAGGAGTTGCTCACAATCATTCGCAAGCGTTTCCCTGGAATTCAGGTCGTTCTGCTCGATTCCGACTGCCCCGCCAGCGATGAAGAGCAAGAAACTAGCAGCTCAACCCTGTCCCGGCAACCTGCCCTTTTGCCGCGACAGTTCCCGGCAGATATCGCAATACTCCCTCTGCCCGGGATGATCGGCAACAGCGATGCAATGCAAAAGATATATCGGCTGGTCCGTCTCGTCGCTCCAAGGAACACCACCGTTCTGGTCGCTGGACCCACTGGAACCGGAAAAGAACTTGTCGCCCGAGCACTCCATGCCTTGAGTCCGCGTTCCGCCAAGCCTCTGGTCGTCGTCAATTGCGCGGCCATTCCTGAGGCATTGCTGGAGTCAGAGCTCTTCGGATACACGCGTGGAGCGTTCACGGGCGCGGTGCAGTCTCAGCTAGGGCGAATCCCTGCCGCGAACGGCGGCTCGCTCTTCCTGGACGAGGTGAGCGAGCTCCCGCTTGGCATGCAAGCGAAGCTGTTGCGGTTCCTTGAGCAGAAAGAGATCCAGAGACTTGGCGCGACGGAAGCGACTCGAGTCGATGTCCGCGTGATCGCTGCGAGCAATGTGGATCTGGCGCATAGAGCGGCGCGCGGAGAGTTTCGCCAAGATCTCTTTTATCGGCTCGCCGCATTTCCAATCGAGTTGCCGCCACTGGCGGCACGTCGCGGCGACATTATCCCCTTGGCACAGCACTTTCTTGACTGCATGGCTGCGGCTCTCGGAACTCCTTCTCCTCGTCTAAGTCAGGAAGCAACCCGGATCCTCGAAGACCATGCCTGGAAAGGAAACGTGCGCGAATTGCAGCACGTGATCGAGCGTGCTTCCATCCTGGTCGAAGATGGCGACACTGTTCAGGCCGAACATCTGTGTTTCAGTTACCTGCAGAACCTCGGTCAGCTGGCTTCCGCAACGGCTTCATAAGACGAATTTAAGCGCAGAATTCCATGGCTGGCACGCGCCGTGCAAATCTTGCCTATGTTATGAGTTGTTTGCCCACCCCGACTGATTGGAATCCAGGCACCATCGGTCAGGGTCCCTCCATCCCGGCTTCTGGCTCCCACTTCGAAGACGGCGAATTCTTGCTGCACGCCTTCCGCTCGTTTTCTGTTGCGGCCGCTTCTCTCGAGACTTCCTACGTACAATTGCGCACCGAAGTGGAACGATTGCAGCTCGAACTCGAGGAAAAGAATCGTGATTTGACCCGCAGCCTTGAAGAGACCCGCGATGTGCGCGCGCATCTGGATCTCATCCTCGATGGTTTGCCCTGCGGGGTCCTGGTGGCCGACTGCAATGGAGAAATCCTCCGCTCGAATCCTGAGGCTTTGCGCCTCACGGGAGAACACCCGGCTTGCAATTCTCTGACGTCTCTTCCTGCCAGGCTGCAAGCGCTCCTGGAGTGCGCCCGGCAACAAGGCTGTGAGCAGGAAACCCGGGTGTGCGATGAGAATGGCCTGCCGCGCTGGCTCGCCGCTCGGCATGCACTGGTAACTGGCAGCCGAAACGACTCAGTCTTCATCTTGCGCGACATCAGCGAGCGCAAGCGCATGGAACAGGCTCGCGAACGCGCTCGCCGGGAACAGGCTTTGGCCGAAGTATCGGCCATTCTGGCCCACGAGATTCGCAATCCGCTGGGCAGCCTGGAACTGTTCGCAGAATTGCTGGGTGAATCGAAGCTCGAGGATGAGGCCCACACTTGGGTCGAACATCTGCGAGCCGGTCTTCGTACACTTGCCGCGACCGTCAACAACGTCCTTCACTTTCACAGCCTCCCGGAACCGCAGCGCAGCCCGGTGGATATTGGTCAGTTGCTGCGCTGGGCGCAAGGGTTCTTCGCTCCCCTGGCGCGGCAGTCGGGACTTCTCCTCAGTTTGCAAACCCCGGTTGAGGGGACCTGCCTCAATGCCGACAAACATCGACTGGAGCAGGTCTTGCTGAACCTTGTGCTCAATGCCGTCCGTGTGACGCCCCATCGTGGCTGGATTGAACTGGGAGCACACAAAGACGCCGAAACTGTGTCACTGACGGTGATGGACTGCGGACCCGGCATTGCTCCCGAGCACCTCTCCAGCATCTTCGATCCGGGTTTCAGCACCCGCGCTGGCAGTCCGGGCTTGGGCCTGGCGGTGTGCCGCAAAATTGCCGAGCAGCACGGCGGCTCGATTTCGGCCGAGAACCGCTCCCATGGAGGGGCGAAATTCACGGTCACCATTCCTTCACTCCTTTCCCCGAACGGAGACGTCAGAGAATGAACGTGCTCGTAGTCGATGACGACGCTGGCATGCGTGCCGCACTCGAAACTCGCTTTCTGCGCCATGGCTGGCAAGTGGACACCGCATCCGGAGCGAGCGAGGCACTGTACAAGTTTCGGCAGGGTTTCCATTCGCTGGTTGTGACCGACATCCGCATGCCGGGAGAGGACGGTTTCTTCGTCATGCGCGAAGTCCGCACTCTCGCGCCGCACACGGCAGTGATCCTGTTAACGGCCTTCGCCAGCGTCCCCGAAGCCGTCAACGCAATGAAGGACGGGGCATGCGATTACCTCGTCAAGCCGGTTTCTTTCGAACAACTGGAACAGGCCGCCGAACGAGTCCTGTCTCACGCGCAATCTCAGGAACACGCCACCAGCGAGATCTGCGGGAGTGCTCCCGCGTGGCTCCGTGCCCTGGAGCGCGCCCGGCAGGCTGCTGCAAGTGATGCTGATGTTTTGATCGAAGCCGAAAGCGGCACCGGCAAAGAAGTCGTCGCGCGCCTCATACATCGGCTGAGTCCGCGCCGCGACCGCCCTTTTGTCGCCGTCAATTGCGCCGCCTTCCCCGAAACCCTGCTCGAGAGCGAACTCTTTGGTCACACCAAGGGCGCATTCACAGGAGCCGCAAACGCCAAGCCGGGAAAGTTCGAACTGGCGAATCATGGAACTCTGTTGCTCGACGAAATTGGCGAGATGCCTCTCGGACTTCAGCCCAAGCTGCTGCGAGTGCTGCAGGAGCGGGAATTCGACCGGCTGGGAGACACGCGCTCCATCCGCGTTGACTTGCGCGTGATCGCTACCACGAATCGGGCTTTGGCCCAGCTGGTGCGCGAAGGCAACTTCCGCCCTGATTTGTATTACCGCCTGAACGTGATCCCTCTCCGGTTGCCACCATTGCGAGAGCGGCTTGGCGACATTCGCGAGCTGGCGTTGCACTTTGGCCGGCTCTATACTCCGCCCGGAAAATCGCTGCAACTCTCCTCTGAGTTCCTCGACATGCTTGAAACGCATTCCTGGCCGGGAAATGTTCGCGAGTTGGCGAACTGTGTGCGCCGCGCGGTGGCCCTGGCTTCCGGTCCTGAGATCGCTGCCAACGCTCTAGAAGGGACGCCGTGGTTGGACGACTCGGTATCGCCAACAGAATCCACCTGCCTGCGGCCGGGGGTATCTCTTGGAGAAATGGAACGCAAGCTGGTTGAAATGACTCTGGAGGCGACCGGCGGCAACCGCTCCCGCGCGGCCGAACTGCTGGGAGTCAGTCTCCGGACGGTACGCAACAAAGTTCGCAGTTACGGATTGCCGCATTGGAGCAGCTATGCCCATGATTAGCGTTCTGAGGTTACGCTCATGATCGAAACCTCGATGACTGAAGCCCTGAGTCAGTTTCTCGATGTGGATGTGGCCCGATACAAGCTTGTTTCGAGCAACCTTGCCAACGTCGACACTCCCGGGTATCACGCTCGCGACCTCGATTTCCGCGCTGAGCTCCGCCGGGCCGCGACCTCGGCTGCCCTCGAAGAAGAATATCCGGGCCTCGCATCTTTTACTCCGGTTGCTCGACAGCTACGGGGGCTGGTCGAGAGGCCGGACGGCAACAATGTCAACGTCGACCGGGAAAGCCTGGTGTTGGCCGAAAGCCAGATGAAATTCAATCTTGGTGTCCAACTGCTCAAAGATCAGTTCCACACCATCTCCCTGGCGATTAATTCCGGAGGATCAACCTCATGAACCTGTTTGGCATGCTGGAAGTCAGCGGTTCAGCGCTCTCGGCTGAACGATTGCGCGCCGAAGTTGTCTCGGCCAATATGGCGAACGCCGAGACCACTCGAACTCCCGCTGGTGGCCCCTACCGCCGCGAACTCGTGGTTTTTCGGGCGCAGCCTGCGCCCCGCTTTCCGCTTTTGCTGGCGAGCCTGCAGCAAAAGCACTCCGGAGGCGTGCAAGTCGAGCGCGTCGTGGAAGACGCATCACCATTGCCCCGACGCTACGAACCGGGTCATCCCGATGCCGACAGCGCGGGATACGTGACCTATCCCAATGTCAACCCTGTGATGGAAATGACCGACCTGCTCAGTGCGGTGCGAGCGTACCAACTGAACGCAGCCGCCGTGCAAGCGGCCAAGAACATGATTCAACAATCGTTGCAGATCCTAAGCTGATCGTCTGACGATTGCATTCGCCTGCGGAAAAAATGCAATGAATAATTCGATATCGTCTCTTCGCATCCTGCCTGCCGAAGCCGATCTGACTGCCTCTCGCCCCGACAGCGAATCCGGCAGCGGCTTTCGCGAAATCCTGCACAGTGCCATCGATGACATCCAGCAACTGGAAAGCCAGGCGCAGACCAAAGTGGCCAGCGTGCTCGAAGGCAATGGTGGAGACGTTCATAGCGCCATGATCGCTGTCGAAAAAGCGGACTTGAGCTTTCAGCTCATGATGCAGGTGCGGAACAAGATCGTCTCTGCCTACCAGGAGATTTCCCGAATGCAGTTTTGAACGCTGACTAGGGTTCAAGCAGAAAACGAAAATGGCTGACAGCCCACCCAAGGCGAATGACGTGCTCCTCCGCCTGAAACAGATGTTTCAGGGACTGACCCTGAACCAGCGCCTGCTGCTGGCTGGGGGAGCCGCACTGGTCGCCGCGACCTTGTGGATCTTCGTGACCTTACTGGGGCAGCCCAAGTTCGTGACGCTCTACTCCGGCCTCCGCCCCGAAGAGGCGCAAACCCTGGCAGGTCGGCTCGCAGCCAAGAATATTCCCCATCAGGTTTCCACCGATGGCGCGACATTGCAGGTCCCGGAAGACAAGCTTGATGCCAGCCGGCTCGAAACCGCGGCCGCTGGATTGCCTCGCAGCGCACGGCTCGGCTTCGAGTTATTCGATACTCCCAACTGGGCTGGTTCCGATTTCACCGAAAAGGTCAACTACCAGCGCGCACTCGAAGGCGAGTTGGAGAGGACGCTTGCCACTTTGAGTGAAGTTGAGGCGGTGCGCGTTCATCTCGTGATGGCGCAGGAGTCTCTCTTTACCGAGCAGCAGCATGAGGCTAAAGCGTCAGTGATCTTGAAAACGCGGACCGGCCATCTTTCAGAGCAGGCAGAACAAGCTATTCCCCAGCTGGTTGCCAGCGCCGTCGACCGTCTGCGTCCGGAAAACGTCACTGTGGTCGATGCCGACAGCAACACTCCGTTGCTTCGCAACCATGGCCCAGGCGGCATGGCCTATGGGCTCGATCAGGAGCTCTCGCAGGCACTGATTCATACTCTTGAACCGGTGGTCGGCGCCGATCATGTCCGGGCCAGCGTGCACGTCGAATATGAATTGGGCACGAGCGAAGACACGCAAGAGACCTACGACCCGAAGAGCGCCGCAACTCTGACCCAGGAACATTCCGAGGAGAACGCCAACGGAGCTGCTCCCGTCGGAGTTCCGGGTACCGCGAGCAATGTGCCATCCGGAAACTCGCCGCCCACATCTGCCAACGGCGCTGAGCAGTCCAGTTCGCGAAGCGAAGCGAGCACTTACGCGGTGAGCAAGACTCTGCATCACAGCGTTGAGCCGGCAGGACGCATCCGCCGCATTGCCGCCGCAGTAATCGTCGATGATGCTGTCGAGACGGTCGACCAGGGCGGCAAACGCAGCGTCACTCGTCGCAAGAGAACTGCCGACGAAATAAAACAAATTGAAGAGATTGCGCGGGCCGCCATTGGGGTCGACACCCAACGCGGTGATTTGTTGGCGGTCGAAAATCTGTCTTTTCAGCAAACGCCTGTGGACACACCACTCCCCCCAACTAAGACCGAGCATTTCCGCCGCGTGATCGAGCCCTGGTCCTGGGCTTTGCGATACGTGGGTCTGGCGCTCTTGTTTCTAGTGATCTACGGGCTTGTTCTCCGCCCGGTCAAAAAGCAGGTCGTCAGCGCCTTCCGCGAGTTGCCCGGCAAACTTGCCGTCAGGCTGACGCCCGGGCCTGCTGGTGGCCCCGCACTCAGTGAGGAGGGTACTGAGAAAGGGCAACGCGCCAGCCAACTGAAGCGACTATTGACCAATAAGGTAAAGGCCGAACCCGAGGCGACCACCCGTTTGGTGCAAGGCTGGGTGCAGCAGGGAGAGAGCAAGTGACGAATCTCCCGCCAGGCTTGCGCAAAGCAGCGATCCTTATGGTCATGCTGGGAGAAGACGCCGCCAGTGAGATCTACCGTCATTTGCCCCCCGAAGAAGTAGAGCGCCTCACCGAGGAAATTGCTCTCTTGGGTTCAGTCGACGCGGAGACAGCCCTCGCCGTCCTCGAGGAATTCCAGCGTCTGGTCATCACCGGGGACTACATGGCGCAGGGCGGAAGAGAATTTGCCCAGAAGCTCCTGGTGAAAGCGTTCGGCGAAGAAGGAGCGAGAGAACTTTTGCGGCAGGTATCACTCACCGCCGAAATGAGCGCCGCCAAGCTCGACTCACTCCGGAAATCTGATCCGCAGCAGCTTGCCAAGTTTATTGAAGGAGAACATCCGCAGACTGTAGCGCTGATTCTGGCGCATCTGGAAGCGAAACAAGCCTCAACCGTGCTGATGCGCCTTCCCGAAGAACTGCGGGCTGAAGCCATCAAGCGGCTGGCGCAATTGCGCCAGTTCTCTCCCGAGATGGCGCAACGTGTGTCAATCGTATTGCACAAGCGGCTTCAGGCCTTGGGAGAACAGAGCCGCCGCGCCTATGCCGGGCTGCGTGGAGTGGCCGATGTTATGAACCGTCTCGAAATCAGCACCGCCAAGACGATCCTCGAAGGGATTGAGAAGGAAGATCCCAAGCTTGCGTTGTCCATCCGCAACCTGATGTTTACGTTCGAAGACCTGCTCACCATTCCCGAGGCCGGCATCCGCGATTTGCTTGCTCAAATGGATAAAAAGACTTTGGCCACTGCACTGCGCGGCGCGTCTGAAGAACTGCGCGCTTATATTTTCAAATCCATGTCCTCGCGGGCCGTCGAAATGCTGAAAGAAGATATGGAGATATTAGGCCCGGTGAAGTCGCGCGAGATTCACAAGGCTCAAATGGAGGCCGTAGCAGTCGCGCGCAAACTCGAAGCCGAGGGCAAGCTCTCGCTCACTCCAGAGGGAGAAGATGAGTACGTCGCCTAGGCAGTCTCGGTCCATTCTCCCTACCGATTGTCCGCCCAACGAACTCCAGCCTTTTCCGTACGACTCAATTTCACTGGATTCCCACCCATATTCGACAACTCCTGAAGCATTCTCCACCAGCCATTCTGCGACTGCACCGGACGACTCTGCTCTCCGTCAGGCCCGCGCAGCGGGCAAAGAAGAAGGAATGTCGGAGGCGCGCAAGCGTTTCGAGGATCAATTACAGAAAGAAAAAACAGCATTGACCACGGCGCTCCAGGAATTCAACCGGGATCGCGCCGAGTACTTCCGCAAAGTTGAGGCTGAAGTCGTGCAACTGGCGCTGGGAATCGCGCGCAAGATTTTGCACCGGGAATCACAAGTAGATCCCCTTCTGCTGGCCGGCATTGTCAGGTTTGCCCTGGAGCGCATCGATGGCGCTACCGAAGTCACGCTTCGTGTTCATCCCTCGCACTCCGAAAAATGGAAATCCTATTTCTTACAGTTCAAGACTGAAGCTTCCCCGACCATCGTCGAGGACCCCGGTCTCGAGGCAGACAAGTGCATCCTGCAGACGACCATGGGCTCTGCCGTTCTCGGCATCGAGCCGCAACTGAAAGAGATTGAAAAAGGATTGCTGGAACTGATGGCGGCGCGGCCAGGCGCGAAGTCATGAGCTGCGAGCCCACGCTCTCTCCATACCTCGCGCGCCTGGAAACACTCTCTGCTCTTCGCTGGCAGGGACGAGTCATCCAGGTCGTCGGCTCTCTCGTAGAGTCGCAGGGGCCATTCTGCTCGGTCGGCGAGATCTGTCAAATTCACGACGCACAAGGCGGAGTACTTCCCGGCGAGATTGTGGGCTTTCGCGGATCAACCGTACTCAGCATGCCCCTCGACGCACCTCGCGGAGTGCGCCATGGAGACCGCGTGGTCACGTGGGGTGAACGAGCCAGCCTGCGCGTCAGCGAAAATATACTCGGACGTGTGATTGACGGCAGTGGACAGCCGATCGACTCGCTCGGGCCTTATGCAGCGCGTGATTTTCAAAGTCTCGATCGTGCTGCGCCGCTTCCGCTGGAGCGGCTCTCGATCCGCGAGCCGATCGGCTGCGGCGTTCGCGCAGTAGACGCATTCCTCACCTGCGGACGAGGCCAGCGAATCGGCATCTTCGGCGGGAGTGGCGTGGGCAAGAGCACGTTAATCGGCATGATGGCACGGAACACTGGCGCCGACCTGACCGTTCTTGGACTGATTGGGGAGCGCGGACGCGAAGTTCGTGAATTCCTGGAGAATTCGCTGGGCGAGGAGGGTCGCCGTCGCGCCGTGGTCGTTGTTTCGACTTCAGATCAGTCCCCTCTGCTTCGCATTCGCGCTGCCTTAGCCGCTACTGCGGTTGCGGAATACTTTTGCCGCCGGGGCAAGCACGTTTTGCTCGTCGTGGACTCTCTGACGCGGCTCGCGATGGCGCAGCGTGAGATCGGACTTGCCGCCGGTGAACCTCCTACCGCCAAGGGTTATACCCCTTCTTGTTTTTCCATGATGGCGCGGCTTATCGAACGCGCTGGGCAATACGCGACGGGCAGCATCACCGCCTTTTACACCGTATTGATGGAAGGAGATGACGAGCAAGATCCATTGGTCGATGGAGCACGCGCTCTGCTGGATGGCCACATCATGCTCGATCGCAAACTTGCGGTGCGCAGCCAGTATCCGCCAATTTCTGTATTAGACAGCGTCAGCCGCCTCATGCCGGCGGTGTGCTCGGGCCCCCATCTGCAGAAAGCCAATGAGCTGCGCCGTCTTCTCTCGACCTACGGCGCGTCCGAAGATCTTATCCGCATCGGAGCCTACCAGAAAGGGACCGACGTTACGCTCGACAAGGCTGTGGCCCTGATGCCCGAACTTCTTCGTTTTCTAGTGCAGAAACCTGGCGAAGCCGTTTCCTTGTCCGACACGATTACAAAGCTTATGGCTTTGCCCAGCTAGCTCATGGCCTTTCAATTCTCACTGCAAGCAGTCCTGGTTTTTCGTCAGAGCGTCGAGCGTCAGGAAGAATTGCGGCTGCTTGCCGCCAACCAGCAGGTTATTCGCCTGCGTCGACTCATCGAGCAGTTGACCGACCGCATGATTTCCATACAATCGCGGGAGGCCGCACACCTCACTTCAGGGATCACTGCTGCAGAAATGCACTTTCATCAAGCGTGCCAATCAGCTCTTGAGCAACAACGGCAGATAGTTGTGACAGAGCTGCAAAAAGTCGAGAAGCTGCGTGACCAGCAAAGGGCGATCCATCAGCGGGCCCGCCGGGAACGCGAGACGCTCGAACTTCTTCGCGATCGCGACTTCCGCGAGTATCACCGTTTGGCCATACGCAAAGAGCAACGTAGAACTGACGACCTGTTTCTACTTCGGCAAACGTTTCGATCTTCGCGAACCGGCCGTTGAAAATCCGCTCCAGCTCCTTCTTGCGAAGCAGTCCTGTTCGAACGATACTTTCTCGTTAGCAGTTTGCCGGAACGCTCCGTTTTTCTTTCAGTGCCCACGGTCCTGACTCGGTTCCTTCATGAATCAGCGGGAATTTGCCAAAATCGTCGCCACCATCAAAAAGTATGAGGCAGTCCTGCGCAAGCACCCGGAGCAGTCTGACGCTCTTTTCATGCTCGGCAATTGTTATCGCCAGATTTCAGACTTACAAGCGGCGGCAGAGCAGTATCGCAATCTATTGGCGATTGCTCCCGATCACCCAAAAGCCAATGCGGCAATGGGACAGACCCTTCGTCTGTTGCGGCGATCTTCCGACGCTGTCCCCTATTTCGAGAAGGCCATTTCTCTATCTCCTACGGATAGCGACCTCATTTGCGATCTCGGAGACGCGCTGCAGGACTTGAGACAGTGGGACAACAGCGCAACCTGCTATCAAAGCGCCGTAAAAAGTTCGCCCAAGCTCACGCGTGCATGGTACGCGTGGGGCTGCGCAGAACTTGGCCGAAGAGAATTCGTAGCTGCCATTCCGTGTTTTCAGAAGGCGCTCGAACAATCTCCCGATTGGCTCGAGGCTCGCCACAATCTTGCTCGGGCACTCTACGAAGTAGGTCAAACCACGGCAGCCGCTGTGGAGTTTCGCTCCTGCGCGTCGAAAACCGATCACCCCAACTCGATTCTTTCGCACACCATGCTCGCTACAATCATTCCGGGTGATCCCGCTGCCGGCAATCGATCTATCCTTGACACCCGCCGCGATTGGGCTCGTCGCAGCTTGCCTGCTTCACCGCCTAACGGTGCTGTTGCCTCCAACATCGATCACAGAGAGCACCGTCCTCTTCGGGTTGGTTATATCTCCTCTTTTTTGGCGGGACACAATTGGATGAAGCCAGTCTGGGGATTGATCAACCGCCATCCCCGCGATGAATTCGAGATTCACCTTTTCTCTGACGACCCCATCTCGAAAATCCGCTACGGCTACAAGCCCGATCCCCAGGACAGGTTTCATGACATTAGTTCGTCTTCGAACCAAGCCGTCGCCACTCTCATCAAGGAATCCGGCATCGATATTCTGGTCGACCTGAACAGCTATAGCGTCCCTCGGCGCCTTCCTCTTTTTGCCCTTCGTCCCGCACCACGAATCATCGCCTGGTTCAATCTTTACGCGACGAGCGGTATCCCGACTCTTGATTACATCATTGGCGACCGCCACGTCGTGCTTGAAGCCGAGGAGCAGTTCTACTCAGAGAAAGTCTTGCGAGTCAGCGGGAGCTATTCAACCTTCGATCCGCTTCTCGACGACACTCCCGATGTGTCCGCACCGCCCTCCTTAAAAACGGGGAAGATCACCTTCGGATCGATGGCGTCGCAGTACAAGATCACGCCCGAAGTGGTTGATGTGTGGAGCAGGATTCTTACAGGATGCCCGACCAGCTCGCTGCTTATTAAGAATCGAGCGTTGGATTCGCTTGGTCTCCGTGAGTATCTTGCCAAGAGATTCGAAGACCGTGGCGTTGCTCTTGAGCGCTTGCACTTTGAAGGCTCCGCTGAGCATTTCACATTTCTGGGTGCGTACGGCAAGGTTGATATAGCCCTCGACACATTTCCCTACAACGGCGGCACCACCACGATCGAAGCGGTTTGGCAAGGAGTTCCCATGCTTACCTTTTTCGGCGATCGCTGGGTCTCGCGCACGAGCGCTTCGATCCTTCGCTCCGGAGGACTTTCAGAATGGGTTAAGAACAGCGTCGACGAGTACGTCGCTCGTGCAATCGATTTGGCCGGCTCTCCCGATACACCACAACGGCTCGCCGCGCTCAGGCAGAACCTGCGCTCGCAGCTTCTCGCCTCTGAAGTTTGTGACACGCGTACCTTCGCGAAAGAGATGGAACAGATCTATCGGCAGGTCTTCAGTTCCTGATAATTGCCGCAAACGCGAGTTAGATCCGGCAGCAAGCGCGGAACTCTCCGTCCGCGCGCCTGCCACATCAAGCACTCTACGCAGATACGTTCAGGCTACTCGGCGAAGAATTCGATGAACTGCCGTTAAAAAGATTCAGAATGATCTGCGCATTGCTGCTCTGCGTTAGATTGATGGCAATCTGCTCCGGGCTCGAACTCTGCGGATTGACAGCGCTGATCGTGAGCTGCTCTCCGCCAGAGCTGCTGTTACTCAATCCGATGGTGATCGTCTCACCCGCCGTAACGTTCCCCAGATTCAGGACAATCTCCGGGCCACCGGACTGCGAAGAAGCAGTTTGACTCGTGGAATCGGACGAAGATCCCGACGCAGAACTGGAAGCGCCAGCGGCGGTTGTGTCCGAAGCACCTGCTGCGGCGGTCGATGAATCGCCAGCGCTCGTATTGTTCGCGCCGTTGACCAACCCGCTCAGATTCAAAATAATCTCGGGAGGCACCGACGTTGAGCTCGAATGCCCGCGATGGAAAGTACCCTGCAGTTGCTGAAACGCTTGCAGTGCTCCCGCCAGATCTCCAGATTGCAAAGCCTGACCGATCGCAGCGAAGTCCTGCTCTCGCTGGGAAGAGCGGAATGCATCCCCGTTCGCGAACGGCCCGCCCTGAGCGAGGCTCGCGATGGCGTTATATTCCTGCTGGGCAGTCGCCAGATCGCCCGACTGCAGGGCTTGCCCCAGTTGCTGCAAATCAGTACGACGCTGCTGAAAGTACGACTGCAATTCTTGATAAAGGGAAGTTGTGGATACTGCTGCTGTTGCCATGACTCTCTCCTCACGCGTAGGGGTGTGATCCGCCTCTAACCTTTATGCATCGGTAGATGTGTGAAGAAACTTAACGCTACGAAAAACGCTAAGGGACATGGACCACGGCGCGCCTTCGAGGCCGCGTGCGAGAAGGCGAAGTTATGAGTTAGTGCGGCTGTGCGCTGCTCGGTCGTTTGCGAGCATATTCCGACGACCTACTTTTTCGGAGGTGTCGCCGGTTTGATATCGTCCGCTGCCTTCTCAAACCCATCGACCGAGCTTCCTTCCAGTTCGTAGAGGGCGGGTTCGTTTTCGCGCTTCGCAATGTAGCCATTTCCCGACTTGGCAATCGAAACTTTTTCCACGCGCTTGCCGTCGTCCGACGCAATCATGATTTCAATCTCCGGATTCGCGAACCCCGAATCGACAAACTTGCTCGCAGCAAGATCCCGCAGCTTGGCGATAAGATCCTGCACGCCGCCGGCATCCATCTTTTTCCCGTTGGACCACCAGTCCGCCCCGCCCTTGCTCAAGAAATATGCCTTCGAACCCGCGTGCAACTCGATCTTGTTCGGCTCCTGGAAGCCAAAGTCGAAAAGTTTTTTGTTGCGGAAATCGTCCACCCCTTTGTCGACCGCCTGCCCCAGATTCGAGCTAACTTTGTAGACTCCCTCCACCGCACTCGATTTCCCGTAGTAAATATCTTTGTCCTTGCGAATCTGGAGTTCCTGAGTTCCCGAGGCATCCGTCACTTTCGCGGTAGCTATCACTGTGCCGCGAGCAAAGGCCGATGCAGCTTCCTTGGAATCCTTCTCAGACTCGCTCAAATCCATTTTCGCGTCGGCGAGTTTCCCAAGCAGTTCTCCGACCTGCAAGCTGTTTGCGCGCGATGGCTCTGGTTTCAAAATCTGCCATTCTTCCGTGTTGCGTCCAAATTCAATCTCTTGTTTCTTCCTGATCAGGTCGAGTCTGCTGACCGTGTCTGCACTAATCTGCAGCAGACGCTTGTCGCGCAGGTCGTTCAGGCTTTTGTCGATGCTCGTCTTGTGGTAGCTGGCGATCGTGAAGACCCGCGGATCGCCCGCCAGCATCGCGTAAATCGCGCTCCCTGCCGGCGTATCGTCTCCAATCAGAAGTTTTTGGGCCTTGTGATCCTTCTCGCTGATATCTACTTCGAGCCCAGCCGGGTCGAGGCCGAATTGCTTTACATCGGCGGCCTTTTCTTCAACCACTCTTTCGGAATTCAAATTAGCCACAGTGGAAACCGCGCTTGAAACCGTGCCTTGGTCGGCATTCAGCGGCTTGGGCTGAGTGATCTGCCATGTGCCGGAACTATTCTTGGCGAGTGCAACTGGCTCGGCGTCCTTTTTCTTGATTTGCAGACCGGTAATCGCCGTCTCATCCACCTTGAGGATCTGAGGTGGCGTATCGGCCGATGCCTTTTTATCGTCCGCTGATTTTCGGTGATCCGACCAGTAAAGAGTTCCAACAAGAGCAAGCAGGACAACGGTCGCAAGAATCAGGCGAATTTTCATAGAGCTTCTTCCGACGAATACTCGGACCCGCTGCGAGTCCTCTTATCTCCTCTTCACCCACACGCCGATGCCCGCGATAACCACGATTCCCGGCAGCAGGAATTGGCTCGTCGCCCGTACCCAGCTCAACTGCGCGCGAGTCATCGTGATGCTGCGTTCTTCCCGCTCTTTTGGACGGATCGAAATCAGGTCCTCATCCGACGACAACCAGTTGATTGTGTTTAACGCCAGGTCGGTGTTGCCATTGAAGCTTATAAAGCCGTTTGCCAGCCACGAGGAACTTCCCACGACCACGAAACGACCCTGCGCGTTCTGGTTGCCGGTGTTGTATGTGCCGGCAGCAGCGATGGTCAGCGGCCCTTTCTTGTTTTTTGGATCATTCACGCTGACGGCTGCAGAACTCAAATTCGATGTCGCTAAACTGCTCGCCGAAGAGTCAAACAGCTTTTGCACGCTGGTTTTGTCTCCATTCTTCACTTCAAGCGAGCGGGAGAGAGGGAAACCCGTGGCCGTCCCCTTCATCTCATTCACGATGGGCTGCGCTTCGTAAGTCGTAACCAGCGCGACCTCTGGTCCGGTTCCCACCAATTGACCGATGGGATTCAGATCAAGAATCAGATCCTTCTCCAGCGTGACTCCCCAGTTCTGCAGGATGCCGGCAAGCGCGTCGTTGTCGGCGATATCCGAATGCCCTGCCTTGAGCGGAGCATCCAGCATGACCAGCACGCGCCCGCCATTCTCCACATATTTCTTGATCGCGTCGACTTCCGGTTGCTCGTAATTTCTTTTCGGACCAGCAACCACAACTGTCGTGCAGTCGCTCGGTACTTCCGCATTCTGTAACAGGCTTACGGTTTTGCTTTCGTAGTTGTCCTTGCTCAGTAGTTCCTTGAAGCGCGACAGGCCCTCGCGATCGCTGTCATCAAGCTGATGCTCCCCGCTGCCGCTGACGAAGCACACCGTTCGCGTGCCGCTTTTAAGATCACGGATCAAAGCGCCCGTGATCCCCTCCTCGGTCATGCTCTTCGCTTCTTCCTTCTTCTCGCCGATCTGCACCACCGCGGTTCCAAAGTTCCGGATTCCCGCCGCCCGCGCAACCAGCGGCTCCTTCTCGACATCCACGTATTCCACCTTTACCTTCGGCGATAGATTCGCATACTCATCGAGCAGATCTTTGCCATCACGAAAGCGCGTGCCCTGGTTGAAATAGGTAATCGTCGCGCCTTGCTTCAGCCCTTTTACGATCTTGCTCGTCTGCTCGGAGAGACTGTAGCGCTTGTTAGAAGTGGCATCGTACGATTTGTTGAATCGGTCGGCAAGCACGTTTAGTACGACCACGACGGCCAGCACGATCAAAATGTAGGTCGTCGCATAAGCCGCGTACTTTGTCTGTCTCGCCTGGAGCCATTGACTCGTCATCATGCTCTCCTGATTACGATCTCCACCGCAGGGACTCCATGGAACGCGCCGTAAAGAAGAGTCCCAGGAAAATCACGGTGAGATAGAAAACGGCATCTTTGGAGTCAAGCACTCCTCTGCCAAACGATTCAAAGTGAGTGATCACTGACATGTACGAAAGGACGCGAGACCATGTCGCCGTCTCGTACTCCCCTACCCAGCCAATCACCCACAGCAGCAGGCACACGCCGAACGTCGCGGCGCCGGCAATGATCTGATTCTTCGTGAGCGTCGAAATAAAAGTGCCGAGAGCCAGCAGAGCACCTGCCTGCAACAGCAGCCCGAGATATCCGAGAACCAGCGGCTTCCAATCCGGATTGCCGTATCGAAAAAGAAACGAGAAGTTAAACGCAGTAAACAGCAGCATGCAGGAGTAAAGCAGGAGGGCTGCCAGCCACTTTCCCAGAATGACTTCGATATCGCGAATTGGAGAAGTAGCCAGCAATTCGATCGTGCCGGTGCGTTTTTCCTCTGCGAACAGCCGCATCGTGATCATCGGAATGAAAAATAATCCGATCACGCCTACGTTCGACAACAATGGCCGAATCACCTGCTCGTTGATGTTCATCGGGAACGCCTGGCCGCGCATCTGCATCTCCATGCCTTCGACCACAAAAATCGCAAGTGCGTTCCAGAAAAAGAAGCCAAAAATCAGTCCGAACATGGTCAACAGCAGGTAGGCAACTGGAGATGCGAAGTAGCTGCCCAGTTCTTTCCGGCAGATTGTCCAGATATTTCTCATTGCCGTGGCTCCTTCGCTGCAGATTTCTCCGCGTCTACCGATTCGCTCCCAGTGAGTTGCAGGAAGATCTCCTCCAGGCTCATCGCCACGGGCCGCAGCCCGTTCAGGTCCCATCCACACTCTACGACTGTGCGCGCCAGATCCCCTCGAACCAGCCGCCCCTTTTCGCTCTCGACCTCAAATAACCCTCGGCCATCCACCTGCTGTTTGCAGATCACCCGGCTGACACCAGACACCTGCTGAAGCTTGTGCTCCACGATCGAAACCTCCAAAGTTCCATCGCGTCCGCCAATCTCAAGCACCACCGTTTCAGCGCCGCGGGCTCGCGCTTGCAAATTGCGAACAGAGTCGGTGGCAACCAGTTTTCCCTTATTAATGATGATGACCTGTTCGCAGGTCTGCTCCACTTCCGGCAGGATGTGCGTGCTCAGGATGATCGTGTGCTCTCCCGCCAGATCTTTGATCAGGTCTCGGGTTTCGTTGATCTGCTTCGGGTCCAGTCCCGCGGTCGGCTCATCAAGAATCAGCACATCAGGATTGTGGATGATGGCCTGCGCCAAGCCAACGCGTTGCCGATATCCCTTCGACAATTTGCCCAGAAGCTTGGTCTTGACATCGGATATCGCGCACCGCCCGCAAACGTAGTCGACACGCTTTTGCAGGTCCGCGCCCTTCAACCCCTTCAGTTTGCCGACAAACTTCAGATACTCCACCGTCTCCATCTCGGGATAGATCGGCGGCGTCTCGGGCAGATAGCCGATGCGCTTCTTCACTTCCAGTGGTTGCGCGAGCACATCGAACCCAGCTACTTTCGCCTCGCCTGCGGTTGGCGGAAGGAAACAAGTGAGAATCCGCATTGTTGTTGTCTTGCCCGCGCCGTTCGGACCCAGGAATCCGACGATCTGTCCTTTCGCCACTTCGAAAGAAATTCGATCGACAGCAGTGTTGCGGGCGTACCGCTTGGTAAGCTCTTTGACTAGGATCATAGTGATTTGCTGTCAACAGTGAGGTCGCTCAACTGTTGGGCCGAACCACACTCGGATCGTGTAGGGCAATTTTCGATTCTAAAAACGCGATCGTCGGTGTGTCAATTGTCGCTGCAGAAGGCTTCCCATCCAATGATAGATCAGCCAACCACCTGCTGATCTACATGAGATCCCCGATTCAATAAACCGCGGAGCCGAAATCTTATCCTGTATTTCTAGACAGCAGCGATAAGAAATTGGTTGTCCGCTATCGCGATATTTCGGCATCAAGCAAATCGCTCCCATGCGATCTGATTTTGCACTAACGCGATACAGCTTTCGGACGGATGGCCTCGGCCGGAACGATTCCTTTGCCCTCCAGAACCGAGTAGAACTGATCGGCCGCGAGATCTTTCAGAATATCGGACGCGCCGGAGGGCCAACGAATCTCAACCATGTCGATCTTGGTCGACGTCCCCAGCCCGAAGTGCACTCGCAGATCATGTTGCGAAAGATAGCTGCCTCCGCTATGAATCTGTTCCGTCTGTGTCATGCCGCCCGACACAAGCTTGAGCCTCGCGCCAATCGCGAGGCGGTTGCTTTTTGTGCCCGCCAACTCAAAGCTCACCCAGTGATTTCCTGGGATGCCGCGGTTGCGCAAAACCATGGGCTTGCCATCGAGGTCTTCCACCACGATGTCCATCTGACCATCATTGAATAGATCCCCGGTCGCCACGCCTCGTGAGACTCGGCGCTCCGTCATCGCAGGACCGGCTTGGGCGCTGGCATCACAGAAAGTTCCATCCTTCTGGTTCAGTTGCAAGAGTTTCGTCTCGCCATAGCCAGCCGTCGCCGGCAAACTTGCCGCCTGAGGATATACATGGCCACTGACCGCGAATAGATCGAGCCATCCATCGTTATCGACGTCGACGAACGCGTTTCCCCATTTCACCAGCGGCATGGAAGGAAGTGCTTCTCCTGACTTATACGAGACGTCGTCGAAACTCCAATTGCCGTTGTTGCGGTACAGCGTGTCGTACTCGTCGGCAAAATTGGTGATGAAAATCGACGGATAGCCGTTATGCAGATAATCTCCGATGGCCAGGCCCATACAAGCCTGCTCGGCTCCATCCTGACTTACGGCCGTTCCCGACTCCAAACCGATTTCGGTGAATTTGCCATTCCCTTCATTCTTGTAAAGGAAATTGGGCGTAGCGTCGTTGTTGATGAAAATATCCTGCTTGCCCGTGTTATTGAAATCCACCCAAGTCACGCCCAATCCGTAGTAGCCATTCGGATCGTCGACTCTCGCACTCTTCGACACGTCGGTGAAGGTGCCATCGCCATTGTTGTGAAAAAGCGCATCGCCGTCTCCGGGAAGCCCGCGCGGCCCACATTGCACATCGACACCGCGGTACTTGCAGGTTGGGATACCTCCGAAGCCGGGAAGTTTGTCGAGGTGGAAACTCACGTAATTGGTAACCACCAGATCGACGAAACCATCGTTGTCGTAATCGCCAAAAGATGCGCCCATGGAATTGCGGCCATCGGCGACTCCGGCCTTGGCCGTGACATCGGTAAACGTGCCATCGCCGTTGTTGCGGTAAAGCACGTTTCCACCCCAACACGTGATGTAAAGGTCCGGCCAGCCGTCATTGTTGTAGTCGCCGACGGCGCCGCCGTTCGCAAATGCGCATGGCGTACCGATTCCCGCCTTTTCTGTGACGTCAGTAAATGTGCCATCGTGATTATTGTGGTAAAGAGCACCGCGCGCACGCTGGCGTTTTTTCACCATCTCGACCGTCGGAGCGTTGGTGAAATAAACGTCAGGCCATCCATCGCGGTCGTAGTCAATCAGCACGACACCGCCGCTCATCGACTCGACAATGTACTTCTTTTCCGGGGAAGAGACGTGCTCAAAATGAATTCCGGCCTTCTCCGTGACGTCTTCCAGTTGTGGCACCCGGCGCGCTTTGCACACAACATTTTTGGCTCCAGGCGGGGGTGGAGTCGCCACGTCATGTCCACCCTGGGCGTATACGATCGATTGTAGGGAGAAGAAAAGTATCAGGCAGCGCTTGGAGACTGAAATCATTAATTTGCTGAGACCGGCTTTCGCGCGTGTGCCTTTCTATTCTTTTGGACTTGGTCCCATAGGCGAAGCCACATTGACATTCCGATTCTTCGCCTTCATGTCGCGGTAGATTTTCAACTCTCGATCCGCATCTTCGCTCCGGCCCACCGACCGGTACGCCGATTGCAACTGGTAGTGCACCGCGTCGAGTTGCGGATTCAGCCGCGCCGCCGCCTCCAAATATCTTATCGCTTCCTCTTTCCTCCCCTCG
>Ga0335076_10001194_pt1 | contig 25054 bp, 22 predicted proteins | sample Lox_Sample_25_FD_206717 | JGI IMG/M metagenome (GOLD analysis project Ga0335076, IMG submission 206717) | Soil microbial communities from Loxahatchee National Wildlife Refuge, Florida, United States - Lox_Sample_2.5 | ecosystem: Environmental > Terrestrial > Soil > Wetlands | place: USA... | reverse complement strand
AAGCTTTCCGTTGGTGGACGAGGAACTACGCCAGGAGCGGGAAGAAGAGGCAAAAAAGATCCGGCGGCTGCAGGTGATGATCAGCATGGTGATGTCGGTGATCAGCCAGGACACCAACCTTACGCTCGAAGAAGCTTCCGAACTCGCCGCGGGTGCAAAACGCGCAGCCCTTGCTATGTTTCCCGACAAAGAACTCGCCTTCGATCTGCTGTACAAGCCTCGGCTGCAAAGGCTGATGCGCGAGAGATTCCGGCTCCAGTGACGTCGTGCCAATCAGGCATTCTGCTGATCATCTACGGAGTTCTTCAACGTTCCCACGCCTTCGACGGTGACTTGTACGGAGTCACCCGCCACTAACGGTCCTACGCCCGATGGAGTGCCGGTGGGAATCAAGTCCCCGGGAAACAAAGTCATAACTTGAGCGATGTGGCGAATAACTATGTCCAAGTTGAAGATGAAGTCGCGAGTATTTCCCGACTGACGAACCGTGCCGTTGACCTGAGTTTCGACACCGACGCCGTTCCATGGATCAATCTCGTCGGTCACGACCGGGCCGACGGGGCAGAATGTGTTGAAGCCTTTGGCCCTGGTCCACTGGCCATCTTTGTTCTGCAGGTCGCGCGCTGTGACATCGTTGACGCAGGTGTATCCCAAAATGTACTGCCGGATATCGGCGTCGGCGGCAGGTTGATAACAGGCTTTGCCGATCACCACTCCGAGCTCGCCTTCGTAATCGACCCGTTCTGAAATCTTCGGACGGCGTACCGTGGCTCCGGGAGCCAGCAGAGACGATGTTGGCTTAAAAAAAATCAGGGGTTCCTTCGGGATCTCATGGCCTAATTCCGCTGCATGTTCGCGATAGTTGCGCCCCACGCAGACGATTTTCGTTGGACGGACCGGCGGCAGCAGGGCGGCTTCCTGCAGCGAGATGGACTCGATCCGTCTTGAGCGCAGGCTCTCCATGTCTCCGTCAGCCTCTTCCGGAGGAGTGAGCAAGAGCCGGACGATCGCTTCACGTCCGGCTACGGATTCAACAAGTCCGTATTGCGGTTGGCCATTGAATTGAAATCGGCAATATCTCATTTCCTTATCTAATCACATCTTCGTCAGGGGCCGGGAAACGCAGACTATTTTCGGGCTTTTCCGAAAATGTCCGCCGAATTTCCTATTGTTTCGGCGGCACATCGGGAACGTTCTCTGATGTCTCTTCGGAGTGCGCGCTTTCATTTCCGCGAAGATCGACGGCAGACACGGCATAGAAGTATTGTCTGCCTGAAACGACATCTGTATCGCGGTAGGAAGGCGTTTTCAGAGGCGCCGCATTGAGCTTCACGGGATTGGAACCTTCCTCGCGGCGGTAAACGGAATAGCCGTCGAGATCGACGTCGGTGACCGGGGCCCAGATCAGATCGATAAACGGTTTTTGACCCGGACCCGAAAACACGGCTTGAAGTCCCGACGGAACCGCAGGCGGGAAGACGTCGTTCACAAAGACTGAAATCTGCTGTGAATCCGCGCCCTCCACTTGCTCTTGTCCGCCGGCGCTGACTGCATCTACCCGGTATTCGTATGTTTTCTCCCATTCGGTTCCGGAGTCGGTCACCGAGGAACTCCGCGACTCGCCGGCTGGCAACTCCGCCGCAACAGACCAATCCTGAGTGCCGAGCGCTCGACGGTACACACGATAGAGATATCGGGTTTCCGGCGCAGGAGCAGGGTGGGGAGCCTCTTCGACCCAGCTAAGCAGCACGCCTTGGCCCGTAACCTGCGCACGAAAATCCGCTGGAGGGGGAAGCGTTTGAACCAGAGAAACACGCACCTGGTTTGAGAGCCCGGCGCTCCGGCCTTCGGGATTAAGCACCTCCACGGCATATGTGACGCGGGCCGCGGGATTGTTGCTCTCCATCTCGAGTGGCAGTGTGTCCGAGTACGAAGCTGTGGTTGTTTGTGCCGGCGATTTCTGCGGCGCCGGCGGAAGATTGCCGACGGTAGCGCATTTGGTGAGTTGCGGCTCTGTCCCACGGCAAATTCGGGTGGTGCCGAGAGTCCGTACTCGCTCCCGATCGGTGGTCATCGTGGGAATGGTCCAGGTGAGATTGACACGGTCCCCCTTACGAGTGGCGCGCAAATCGGTGGGCGGCTTGGGAAGTTCGAGGGTTGGAGGCTGTGGAGGGCCGATCGTCGCGCAAGCGACAGAAAACATGGATGCGCACAGGAGCAGCCATCCTTGGCAATCGAAGCGTGTCATTCCCGAAGGAAACAGCCTATCAGATACGCTGCTGCTTTCGTGGTGCCTGAGATTGTGCCTTAGCCGCGCAGTTCGCGGACTGCGTCGCGGAACACCTTCGTATGCCGATCCACGTCTTCGGCCTCAGTCTGCGGACACATCAGAGCCATATTGTGAAATGGAGTCAGCAGTATGCCGCGATTCATGGCGTAGAGGTGCATGAAACGTTCCAGCTCGAAATCCATGGAGTCGTGTGCCTGAGATCCATTCTTCGGTTCCGGGCCAAACATATATTCGGCGCGGCATCCGAGGCGGGTGACGTGCCAGGGGAGATCAGCCTCGGCGATCACCTTGGCGACTCCGGCAGTCCAGCGCTCGGCCATGGGCATCATGCGGTCGAAAGCATCTTTCGTGAGAACTTTCGCGAGCGTGGCGCGCATCGCGGCCAGCGACAGCGCGTTGCCGGCCAGCGTTCCTCCGATGCCACCGACATCGCAATTCTCAAGTTCCTGGATGGCTAAAATGCGATCGGCGACTTCCTGCGAGAATCCGTAGGCGGCGCCGGGGATGCCTGCCCCAATGGCCTTGCCGAAGACAACCACATCGGGATCGAGATTTTCTGCGCGAGTGTAGCCGCCAGGGCCAGCGCAAATGGTGTGGGTCTCATCGATGATGAGCAAGGTGCCATGCTTGCGAGTGAGTTCGCGCAGAGACTGGTGAAAACCGGGCTGGGGATGCACGATGCCGACGTTGGTCATAGCCGGTTCGGCGAGGACACATGCGACGTCTTCAGGAGCGAGCGCGCGTTCGAGAGCTGCGACGTCGTTGAACTCCACAACTTTCGTCGTGACTGAGGGATCTACCGGAGGGCCGATGTTCCCGGGTCTCGGCCCTGACGTCCCATCGGCGTGCAGCGTGATGAAACTTTCGTCGACCGTGCCGTGATAACACCAGTTGAAGACCAAAATCTTCGGGCGTCCGGTGATTTGCCGCGCCAGGCGAATGCTAAAGCGGTTGGCGTCGGTAGCGGTGAGCGCGAATTGCCAGTAGGGGAGGTTGAATCTCTTCTGCAGTTCCTCAGCGACGATGATCGCGTCTTCAGAAGGAAGCATCAGCGTAATGCCTCGCCGCATCTGTTCCTCGGCGGCTTTCACGGTGGCGAATGGCGAGTGGCCGGTCATGGCGCCTGTGTCTCCGAGACAGAAATCGATGTAGCGGTGGCCATCGACGTCAAAGAAATGTGCACCCTGAGCTTCGCGAACAAACGGGGGAAATGCTCCGGCCCATTTGACCATCCAGTTCATGGGTACGCCGGCGAGGAGAGACTTGCGAGCCCGTTCGAACAAAGCCTTCGATTTCGGGCGCTCGTCGACAAACTTCTTCTGCTCGCGTTGCATGAGGGACTGAAGACGGGAGCGGTCGATGATTTTCATTGGCAAGAAGATAAACCACGAAGGACCCTGAGGGCCACAGAGGGAAGAATCGCTCCCACATCGCTATCGTTCACTATTTTGAAATCTCTAAAGGATGTAGCGGCTCAGATCCTGGTCTTTCACGATATCGGTTAGCGCCTTGCGAACATACTCGGCGCTTATCGTGATCTGCTCACCCTTCTTCTCAGGCGCGTCGAAGCTCAACTCATCGAGAACGCGTTCCATGATGGTGTGTAGGCGGCGAGCGCCAATGTTCTCGGTGCTCTCGTTCACACGAAAGGCGAAGTGAGCGATTTCATCCAGCGCGTCGGGAGTGAATTCCAGCTTCACGCCTTCGGTTTCGAGCAGGGCGGTGTACTGCTTCACCAATGAAGACTTGGGCTCGGTAAGAATCCGGACAAAGTCCTCCATGGTCAGCGACTGGAGTTCGACGCGAATCGGAAACCGGCCTTGCAGTTCAGGGATCAGATCGCTGGGCTTGGAAACGTGAAAGGCTCCGGCTGCGATGAAGAGAATGTGGTCGGTCCGGACCATTCCGTAGCGCGTGTTGACGGTTGTTCCTTCGACAATGGGCAGAATGTCGCGCTGCACGCCTTCGCGGGAAACATCGGGGCCATGGCCGCCTTCGCGTCCGGCAATCTTGTCGATCTCGTCAAGAAAAACAATGCCTGAGTTTTCCACGCGATCGATTGCCACTCGCGTGACCTGGTCCATGTCGATGAGACGTTGCTCCTCTTCCTGAATCAGGTATTCGAAGGCCTCATTCACCTTCATCTTCCGCTTCTTCGTGCGCTGGCCAAAGATGTTCGGCAACATGTCTTTGATGTTGACGTCCATCTCTTCCACGCCCTGATTGGTAAGAATCTCAAATGAAGGGAAGTTTCGTTCCCGCACTTCGATTTCGACCATGCGGTCGTCGAGCTTGCCTTCCCGGAGTTGCTGGCGAAGCTTGTCTCGCGTGCGGCTGGAGGATTCGCCAAGAGCCGTCCCACCGTCAAGTACCACGCCTCCCGACGTAGTGGGCTCGGTTCGGGGCGGAGGCGATGGCGGCAGCAGAATGTCGAGAAGGCGTTCCTCAGCGTTCAGTTCCGCCTTGTCGGCCACGTCTTCGAGTTTCTCCTCGCGAACATTGTCGATGGCAATCTCTACCAGATCGCGGACCATCGATTCCACGTCTCGGCCGACGTATCCGACTTCTGTGAATTTTGAAGCTTCAACTTTGAGAAACGGAGAGTTGGCGAGCTTCGCGAGGCGGCGTGCGATTTCGGTCTTACCGACGCCGGTCGGGCCAATCATGATGATGTTCTTGGGGATGATTTCTTCAGCCAGATCGGGCGCGAGTTTCTGACGCCGCATGCGATTGCGCAGCGCGATGGCGACAGCGCGCTTCGCGTCTTTCTGTCCGATCACATGCTTGTCGAGTTCAACCACGATTTCGCGTGGCGTCAACTCATCCAGCGCAAGCTGTTCTTCTTCAGCCGTGGAAGGTAGATAAATAGCCATATTCAGTTGCTGGTCTCGGGCCGCCGGTCATTTCTTGAGCACGGCCCAAGGCACTTACAGCTCCTCAATTGTTACTACGTCATTTGTATAGATGCACATTTTGCCGGCAATCTTCATGGCTTCTTCGGCGATCTGGCGAGCGCTGAGCTGCGTATGCTCCGCGAGCGCCTGAGCCGCTGCCTGCGCGTAAGGACCGCCACTGCCAATCGCCGCTACCGCGCCATCCGGCTCAATCACATCCCCCTGCCCGCTAAGAAGAAACGTTTGCTCCTTGTCGCAGACTAACAATAACGCTTCGAGATGGCGCAGAAATTTGTCGGTCCGCCAATCGCGTGCCAGCTCCACAGCCGCGCGCCCTAGATTTCCGTGATACTGCTCCAGTTTGGCCTCGAACCGGCTGAACAAAGTGAAAGCGTCTGCGGTGGAACCCGCAAATCCAGCCATGATCTTGTCGTTATAGAGCCGGCGGATCTTCTTGGCGCTGTGCTTGATGACGGACTCACCCAAGGTGACCTGGCCGTCCCCAGCTAAAACAACGCTATTTCCGCGTCGAACCGACAAGACCGTCGTCGATCGAATCAGTCTTTTCTTCGTCATGAGTGCAATTTTTCATTATAGCAGCGCAGATTGATGAGCTATGGCTGGCGCAAAAGGCATAACAAGAGCGCTTCGGTAATCATTCCACAAATTACCGCTGTGACTTTACCAGCCCTTGGAGTGCCCGTAGCTTGAAGGACATGCCAGAGTCCGCTGCAGTTGTTTGCCACGACAAGACGTCGCTGCAAGTGCTTGAGAGTGCTATGGAAGGCTTGGGGATGGACATCACTTCCTGCTCGTCTGGCCATAAAGCGCTTGAAATGGTGATGAACGGCCGCTGCTCGACGTTGATTGTGGATTTCGATCTTCCTGGCGCCGGCGAGATCATCCGCATGGCGTCATTGCTGCCACCGAACCAGAAACCTGCGCTGCTTGCGGTTGCGAGCCGCGCCTGGCCTGGAACCGGGCAAGCCTTCCAATCGGGCGCCAGCCGAATCCTTTACCGGCCGTTGGAAACGGAGCAGGTGAAAGACGCGCTGAGGTCGAGTGCAAAGCTCTCGGGGGCGACCCGACGGAAGTCCGCTCGCTATGAGTTGAAAACGCTGGTTTACCTTGACCTTGAGAGCGGGACTGTTCCCTGTATCAGCATCGACATTGGCGAGCATGGGCTGGCGCTGCAGTCGACGGAGCCGATCCCGATCATTTCGAATCTGGGGTTCCGCTGCGTACTACCGGGTACGGGATTTACATTGCAGGGCCATGCCGACGTGATCTGGGCTAGCGACCAGGGACGCGCAGGGCTGTTTTTTGCCAAACTCGGCCCGGTCGGCAAAAAGCACTTGAAGCAGTGGCTGCACAGGCGCGGAAGCCGGAAGGACAAGGAAGCCGAAACAGTGCACGAACTGTTGCCTCCAGAGGACGCGCATGTTTCATTCGCGACATAGGGTGGCGAAAAGGTTTCCGATCGGACATGCCGTACAATCGTCTGCATTGAGTGGGCTTCGATGCAGGCAACAACATCAACCACGGCTTCAACTTTCAACGGACATTCGATGGTTGCGGCGCTGCAGCGTGTGTTTGTTTGCTCACCGCGCGCTGCAGGCTGGGATCAGGCTGAGCGATTCGCCAGATGGCATGACCTGGGATTTCAAAGGGCACCAGAGTTCGAAAAAGCCCAAACCCAGCACGAGTCCTTGGTTCGAGAACTGAAAAACGCGGGCGCGGAAGTTCTGGAGATGCCCGCGGCTTCTGATCTGTCGCTTGATGCAGTGTATGTGCACGACGCGTCGCTTCCCACGGACTTCGGCCTGATTGTGTTGCGGCCAGGTAAAGCGAATCGCGTTCCCGAAGGCGAGAACCACGGTTCTTTTTGTGCGCGACTCGGTATTCCAACATTTGGAAAGATCGTGGATCCCGCCAAGACGGAGGCCGGAGACATGGTCTGGCTCGACTCGAAGACCCTGTTGATCGGCCGAGGATACCGCACGAACGCGGACGGCATCCGGCAGATGCGCGAGCTTCTGGAGCCTGGAGGCATTCAGGTCGTGACCGCGCCACTCCCGTATGGTCCCGGGCCGTCGGCGTGCCTGCATCTGATGTCTTTGATGAGCCTTGTGGACGAGAACACTGTTTTAGTTGACCTGCCGTGGCTTGCAGTTGAGACCGTGGAATTGTTGCGGTCTCGAGGCTTCAGGCTGGTTGAGATCGATTACTCCGAGCGCGACACGCTGGCCTGCAACGTCCTCGCATTGGGCAACAATCGCCTGCTCGCCATTGAAGAGAATCACAAGACGAATGACCGGATCCGCCGGGCTGGGTTCGACGTTCGGACGTTTCCCGGTAGCGAGATATGCATCAACGGCAGCGGCGGCCCCACTTGCCTGACTCGTCCACTGCTGCGCGGATAAACATTCCTCGGACAGCCGCGCTTAACGTCTGATGGATGGCAGAACGATGTTGTCGATCAGGCGCGTCGCGCCGACCCAGGCTGCGACTGCGACCAGAGCTCCGCCCGAAAGATCGCTGACCGGGTCGAGGGTGTTTGGGTCTACGATTTCGAGGTAATCGAGTCGGACAGACGATTCGCGATCGAACGCCTGCCGTCCGGCGGCAATCAAGTTCGCTGCGCTCCGCTCACCTGCTTCGGTCATGCCTTGAATGCGCAGCAACGATTTATGCAAGACGAGCGCCTGCCTGCGCTGCTCAGGATTGAGATAGGCATTTCGGGAACTCATCGCCAGGCCGTCACTTTCACGAACAATCGGACAAACCACGATCTCGACCGGCAGGTTAAGGTCCTGCACCATGCGCCGAATGATGGCTACCTGAGCGGCATCTTTCTGTCCGAAAAACGCGGCGTGCGGTTCCACGATGTGGAATAACTTTGAAACGACGGTGGTGACCCCGCGGAAATGGCCGGGCCGCGAGCGACCGTCGAGTTTCTCACTGAGATCCTCCACCGTCACCCAGGTGACGGCTGCTGCCGGATACATTTCTTCGACGGCAGGCGCAAAAAGGAGTTCGACCCCTTCCCGCGTGAGGAGGTCGCGATCTTGCTCGAACGATCGGGGATACTTGGCGAGATCTTCGTTTGGGCCGAACTGGGTAGGATTGACGAAAATCGACGCGGCAACTACATCGCACGCGGTCTTTGCTGCACGCACAAGCGACTGATGGCCGGCGTGGAGTGCTCCCATCGTAGGAACAAGTCCCAGGCGCCTGCCTGCGTGGCGCACAGCTCGAGATGCCATCCGCATCTCGTCGATAGTGGAGTAGATTTTCAACGCAGCAATTGTGATTCTTTGCCGAGGCTGATCTTTATCCGCCGGGCACCCATTTAACTGCGATATGCGCCTGTTCCAGCGTCCCGCCGATGATGCCCTTGTTGCGGCGGATCGCGATTCCATCCTGTTCGGATTTACGGGTCTGCGTCTCGGCGGCGGCGACGACGCGGCCATAGGGCCAGTTTGTCGACGGCAACTTGGCAAGCGCGGTCAGCAATTCATCATTTTTCAAAATGATTTCAGCGCTATCGGCTGAATCATAGATGGCCACGCCGTCTGGGCGCACGATGAGATATGGATTCTGCCACTTCTTCATGTCCAGAACGTGTTCGTACTTGTTCGGATCAGGAGCGGGAATCTGCTGCAAAACCGTGGCGGGATTTGGAACTTGCGGGATTGGCCGGGTGCAGCTGGTTGCGACACACAGCAGCAGAAAAAACAATGTCCGGGCTCTTGCGATCACGAGCCGCGGTCACCGCACCAATGCAGGTGCATCATTCTTGGCCGCCCACACCAGGGCAACAATCCAGCCGATGACGCTCCATCCCAGGAACAGGTTCAGAAGGAAGATCGCCAGGGTGTCGCGTTTGCTGCGGGCCAAGGCGATGATCGACGGCAAAAAGTACATGAAGAATCCGAAGCCGAAGAACGGGAAGAAAAACATCGCCAAGTGCATCGTGATACCTCCTTACAGGTACTAGCCTAGCACCAACGAGAGCGAGACGGTTTCCGCATTGACACTAGCCTCTTAGAAAGATACGCAAATCGCGATCCACGGGTTCCAATCTTAATTATCGCGCCATCGCGCGCTTGCGAGCTAAAACGGTCTCAAGCCCGGCCCGCGTTTCCTCGGGCAGATGGTACGACTCTTCATCCGACGGATACTGGTGTGACCTCACATCGGCGCGGAATGCCTGCACTGCATTGGTAATGAGGGCGGCACCATCTCCGTAACGACGAACGAATTTCGCTGGAGGCCCGAACGTGAGGTTCAAAATGTCATGGAAGACCAGGACTTGCCCATCGCAATCAGGGCCAGCCCCGATGCCGATGGTCGGCGTCGAGACCTCGGCGGTGATCATCGCGGCGACCTCGCGAGGAACGCCCTCAACATAGAGGCAGGCCACGCCGGCCCGATCGAGCGTCACGGCGTCACGCATCAGCTGCTCGATGGTATGGAGCGTTTTCCCCTGAACTTTATATCCGCCCATTACGTTGACGGATTGCGGTGTGAGTCCGATATGACCAGCCACCGGAATTTCCGCGTCGATGATCTGGCGGATGAGATCGGCGCGCTTTTCGCCACCTTCGATTTTGACGACTTCCGCTCCGCCTTCCTTCACAAAGCGGGCGGCGTTGGCTACGGCGGCGGTCGCATCGATCTGGTAGGAACCATATGGCATGTCAGCCACGAGGAGCGCGTTCTTCACCCCTCGACGTACGGCTTTGACGTGATGCAGCATCTCGTCCATCGTCACCGAGAGTGTGTTTTCATACCCGAGCATCGTCTGCGCGAGCGAGTCACCCACCAGAACCATGTCGATTCCGGCTTCATCCACTAGACGCGCGGTCGCGTAGTCGTAGGCGGTTAAGCAGGTGATCGGTTGATGATGATCTTTTTGCTCCCGCAGAGATGCGGTTGTGATCTTATGGCGAGGTTCGCCAATCGGCGTGAGACTCATAAGTCCTCCAGTGCCCTTCCGGCATCGCCGGATAGAGCCTGCGCGCACATCATCGATGGCGCCACCTCAATTCTAACTGGGAACCAGACAATACGCCACAAAAACGGGCACAGCAGCGCGACTCGTTCCGACTTTGTTTTCAATGATTTGCGAAGGGCTTAGGCGCTGGCTGCTTCCTGGCTGCCAAGAGGAAGAAAATACTGCGTGCCTTTGATCGGCTCGCTGACCTTCCGCAGAAGTTCCTGCAAATCTTCGTTGCGATCGACGAAATCGATTTGGGACGTGTTGACAATCAGGAGATCGGAAGACGTGTAGTGAAAGAAGAAGTGCTCATAGGCTTTCACGACTTCCTCAAGATATTCGTCGCTGACTGCGCGCTCGCCTGGTGAATTTTTCTTTTTCAGGCGTTTCTTCAGCACGTCAGGAGTCGCCTGCAGGTAAATCACAAGGTCAGGAGTCGGCAGTTGCTCGCGGAAATAATTGTAGTAGCGATTGTAGGTATCGAGTTCCTGGTCCGTGAGGTTGAGGCACGCGAACAACTTGTCTTTCTCGAAGATGAAGTCGGCGATGACAGTTCTCTGCGAGCGCGGTCCCAGATCGAGCGCGTGCAATTTTTCGAAGCGGCGCACCAGGAATGTGAATTGCGCCTGGAACGCGGCGCCGCGTTCTCCTTCGTAAAAAGAGTGGAGAAATGGGTTGGATTCCGGCTCCATCACCCGCTGGGCGTTCAGCCGTTCAGCCAAAATGCGGGCCAAGGTGCTCTTGCCGACTCGTATGGGACCTTCCACTGCAATGTAGCGTGGTAGTTCAAAAAGATTGGCCATGGACTCGCGCGATGACTCGGAATTGGCAGGATATCTCGGATGCGGCTCAGTGACAATTGCGGGAAGAGTTAACAGGTAGTTTGGATGGCGAAAGACCGAGATCAGAGGTTTGGGATCCTCAAATCACGGTTCGAATGGACAAATCAATTTACAATTCCCGCATGCTCGGAGCCGTGCTCGCGGGAACTGCCGCTGTGGCTGCCGTTTCAGCCGGATATCAGTCGATGGCTCCGACAGGACAGTGGTACGGCCGTACTTTCACGGGGCTCTCGCGCGGTAGCCGGCAGTTGGCGCTGACCTACGACGATGGCCCCAACGATCCTCATACGCTGCGTTTGCTGGAGGTATTGGCCAAGCGTCAGGTGAAAGCGACTTTTTTCCTGATTGGGCGGTACGTTCGCCAGCGTCCCGATATCGTGCGAGAGATCGCTGGCGGCGGACATGTGATTGGCAATCACACCTTCACGCATCCGCTTCTGATTTTCAAGAGCGAATCGGAAATCCGCAGCGAACTGCTGACATGCCAGGCGGCCCTGCAAGATGCGATTGGCACGCATTCAAATCTTTTCCGTCCGCCGTTCGGAGGGCGCCGTCCAGCGGTTTTGCGGATCGTCCGCGCCTTGGGTTTGCAGCCTGTGATGTGGAATGTCACCGGATACGACTGGAATGCGCCGCCGGCGGAGGTGATCGAACGAAAAGTCTCAAGCCAGATTCATGGTGGCGATGTCGTGCTGCTACACGATGGCGGTCATAAACAGATGGGAGCGGATCGAGCGCAAACCGTGCAGGCAACGGAGAAGCTCATTGGTCGCTACCAGACGGAGGGCCACGAGTTTGTGACGATTACGGAAATGCTTGGAAAACTGAATCTGTGATTGTCCCGGTAGGTGTGGATCAACTTCGCATCGCTTTAAACGCTTCCCGAGCGGTTGCGATCGTGCGCTGAACGTCGTCTTCACTATGTGCGGCGCCGAGAAATGCCGCTTCATACTGCGACGGTGGAAGGTAAATGCCGTTGTCGAGCATGCCACGGAAGAAGCGTCCAAACGCGTCGGTGTCAGATTTCGATGCTGAATCCCAATCGGTGACCGGTCCGGATTGCAGGAACCAGGTAAACATGGAGCCGACACGATTGCGGAACAGCTCCACCCCCTCATCTTTGGCGGCTGATGCCACTCCGGCAACCAGCTCTGCGCTGAGCTTTTCGAGACGCGGGTAGATTTCGCCCTTGCGATCGCGCAGCTGTTTCAGCATTGCGCAACCTGCTGCCATGGCAAGAGGATTTCCCGAGAGCGTGCCGGCCTGATACATCGGACCGAGGGGAGCGACCAGATCCATGATTTCTCTGGGCCCTCCGTAGGCGCCGACGGGTAGACCGCCGCCAATAATTTTTCCCAAAGTCGTGAGGTCGGGCTTGATGTTGTACAGCTCCTGTGCGCCGCCGAACGCGACACGAAATCCGGTCATGACTTCGTCAAAGATGAGCACCGCACGCTCGCGCTCGGTTACGAGCCTGAGTCCGACGAGGTAATCATCTGCGGCTGGAACGCAACCCATGTTGCCGACTACTGGTTCCACGATCACGCACGCGATTTCGTGTTTGAACTTGTGAAACGCGTGTTCGACTGCGGAAATATTATTGAAAGGCAACGCGAGCGTGAATTGTGTGAACTCTTCGGGGACACCGGCGGAGCCGGGAATGCCCAACGTAGCGACGCCGGATCCGGCTTTCACAAGGAGCGAATCGGCGTGCCCGTGATAGCAGCCCTCGAACTTCACAATGTATTTGCGTTTTGTATAGGCGCGCGCAAGACGGATCGCCGACATGGTCGCTTCGGTGCCGGAACTCACGAACCGCACTTTTTGCATGCTCGGAAAGGCACCGAGGACGAGTTCGGCGAGATCAGCTTCAGACGGGGTGGAGGCGCCAAAACTGGTTCCATTGCACGCGGCGCCGACGATTGCGTCCAATACACTCGGTTCGGCGTGGCCCAGAATCAGCGGTCCCCATGAACCGACATAGTCGATGTATTCGTTTTCATCAGCATCCCAGATATGCGAGCCTTTGCCGCGAACGATGAAAGGTGCGTCGCCACCAACGGAGCCGAAGGCGCGTACGGGGGAATTCACGCCTCCGGGAATCATACTTTCGGCGCGTTGCTGAAGCTTGCGAGACTGCTCGGTTTTGCGCGATGCGATCGACGGCATCGAATCCTCCGGATGAGGAGAAACAGATGTCAACACAACGGCACGAGCCAAGCGAATACTATAGCAGCGCCTGTCGAAACGAATTCATCAGATATTCATCCGTCTGAAATGAGCTTGCAACATCACAGCGGTACCTTGGCAATCATCAAGTTGCCCTTCTAACCGGGAGGGTTTGAGGGACAGTCTCGGGGGCTCCGGACTGTCCTTTTTGTTTTCTTATCTCTCCTCGATCAACGCTCCTCGTGCTCACGTCTCACGTGAGCTGCTCTTACCCCCGCGTATAATCGCCTGAAATGATCACGGTCTCGAAGGAGGACTACCTTAAATCAATTCTGGAGGCTGAGAGCGAAGGTGAAACCGTAATCTCGGCCCGGCTTGCAGAATTGTTGAAGGTATCGCCACCCGCGGTGACGATGGCACTGCGCCGTCTCAAGAAAGATGGTCTGGTGCGGGTTGAATCGAATGGCGGAGAAGTCAGGCTCACCGCCGCCGGGAGAAAGATCGCGCGAAAGTTGACGCTGCGTCACCACCTGATCGAACGGATGCTTTCGGAAATGTTCGGCATGGAGTGGTGGAAGGTGCACGACGAAGCCGAACGCCTCGAGCATGCCGTTTCGACCGACTTCGAAGCGAAACTGCTGGCGAAACTGGGATCTGGTGGCGCTTGTCCTCATGGCAATCTCAGTGAGCTGGAAAGTCCGATGAGCCGGAGGCGCCGTGGACTGGTGCTGCTTTCCGATGCTGATCTCGATAACAGCTACATCGTCAGCGGAATTTACGAACGCGATCGCGGACTGCTGGAATTTTTGGAACATCGGGGGGTGCGTCCGGGAGCCAGGCTCCGGCTACTCGAGCGTAATTACGATCAGACCGTAACCCTTTCTACTCCGGCGGGAACTGTCTCCCTTGGGCCAGCGGCATCGCAACGTGTGTGGCTCGCGCCGGCAGCCCGAGCAAGACAATAGTCCCATCCAGGCCGGTAACCTAGGTAACTTTGGTCGCCCCGGTGAGCGTGCTAGCCTCCATATGTAGTTTTGTAATCAGCAACTTCCGAACAGAAATCCATCTCTGATGCCGAGAATTCCTATCTTTCGGTTAGGGCTCGCGCCGGACAAGCCCGCGCTGCCCAAGCTCGTCGGAGCCACCCCCTACGTGTCACTGGAAGGTCTGAGTCTCGGGGTGGACAATCTGCGGCACGATGTCTTTCTCAGTCCTAAATTCGTAGAGGCAGCTCGGGGCCAAATTACTCGTCTAATCGCGCGTCACGGCGAGTTGGAAGGATTGCTGGCCGCGGAGGTACCGCAGACGTCGCAGGGTCCGTCATGGATGAGAAATCTTGTCGGCAAAACAGCGAGACCGAAGAACGATCCTGCCGAATGGAAGTCGCTACTGACCGAGTTACAAATTGTTTCACTGAACCGCGCCAAGAAGGAATACAAACTCACCGTGGATGTGCTTGCCCGGCTGGCGGTGACCAAATTCCTGCGCAGTGAGATGAATCAACAGTTCGCGCAGGTGGTTGAGCGGTGCCGAGTGCTCTTGAAGAGTTACGACAACATGCGGCAGTTAAAGGCGCATGAGTATCGCGAGCGGGTGGCTGCCTTCCAGGTGCGGAAGAAAATCATTCTTCGCAAAACGGGCCAGGAGATCTTTGAGACTCTGCGGGAAGTTGAAAAAAGTACGCTGGCACGTATGCGGCGGTCCCTTTTTGGAGAGGAGACCAGCGAAGGAAGCTACTTCACTTACCCGCTTTTCATGAACCGGCTTCTGTTCTCGGAAGACGGGCGCGATGACTATTTGTGCGCCGAACACTACGTCATGCTGGGCAACTGGGATCGCGATTCCGACCGCTACGGCCGGATGCGCGAAGTGGTCTCCGCATTTCTGCGATCGCTGTATGGCGACGAGGTGAATGCGGAAACAATTGACGCCTGGATGAACGTGCCGGAAAACGCGCGCCTTCTGGTTGGAACCGGCACGCCGGAAGACTCCGAGGAGGGCACAGCTCAGCAGGAGCGGCTCGGCGCCTGGGTGAGGCTGCTCGAAGACGAGCGCATCATGGAAAACGTGATTGCGTCGTATCACGTAGTGCCGCTGCTGAGCGAGTACGCGCCCCTGATTAATCCCCAGCAACTCAAAAATGCGTTAATCGACCGGACCGAGTGTGACCGCGTCGAGCGCATGATCCAGGAACATGGCAAGCTCACACCCAGCAGCCTGTACGCGGCGGTGGCGAAGGTGGCGAGTTGCCGCGGAGCCGAGCGGTCGAAGGTGGCAGCGCGATTCCTCGCGGATTTCTCTCACTACCATCGCGACTTGCGCCGTCTGGAGGTTTTGAATGCGGCGCTTGACTCCGTCAACCTTGTTGGAAATGAGCGTCTGCAGGAACTCTCGCGCGTCAACGGAACGCTCTATGAACTCCTGGTTCCCGAAGAACAGAGCACAAGCGATTCGGACCGTGTGTTACGGCATGTGGTTCTCAAGGCTGACGTTCGCGACTCCACTCGGCTGACGCGCACCATGATGGAAAAAGGGCTGAACCCCGCATCGTATTTCAGCCTGAACTTTTATGATCCGGTGAACAAGCTGCTCGAGAAATACGGTGCGCGGAAAGTGTTTCTTGAGGGCGATGCCATTATTCTCGCGATTCTCGAGCGCGAAGGCGAGCCGGGACTGTCGGTCAGCCGGATGTGCGTGCTGGCCCGCGAGATTATCGAGATCGTGCGTGGGTATAACGAATTGATGCAGCGCTCCGCCATGCCGCAACTCGAACTAGGCGTCGGAATTACGCTGCAGGAATCGGCGCCGCTATACCTGATGGACGGAGAGCATCAGATCATGATTTCTGAAGCGCTGAATGAAAGCGATCGGCTCTCCTCGTGCAACAAGCGGGCGCGTAAGGTCATGGAGCCGCAGGCCGGTCCTTTTCACGTGTACGCATTTCAGGCCGCGGAACTTGATGCGGACGGCAACCCCGAGGATGTGATTCTGAGCTTCAACCTGAGCGGGATTCGCATGAACGAGGCAGCCTTCCGCAAACTGCAGCAGGAAATTACGTTGGAGCCGCTGAAGGTGCGTCTGCCGGCGAGCTTGGCCTCTTCGGATAAAGGCGAGTACAAGCTGCTTGTGGCTACGGTGCCAGTGGACCGCGACATCTTCCGAAAAATTGTGGTGCGCGAAAGCCGGATTCCGAGAATCGATCCCGCTGACTTTTCTGTAAAAGGATGGACGGAGCGGTTATATTACGAGGTCTGCACTGATCCGGGCATCTACGCGGCTCTCGAAAAGCGGAAAGGTGCGGCGAATTAACGCCCCCGCCCCTCGAAGAATCACTAAAAGTTTGTTCCCACCCGTGACGGTCTGAACGGAATCTGAAACGTTGCTTCCACCTCGACCGGGGAACCATTCTTTGTAGCCGGAACGAACTTCCATTGCGCGACGGCATCGCTGGCAAAATGGTCGAGACGGTCGTCGATCCCGCGCAGTATTCTTACATTCCCGACGCTGCCATCAGCATGAATCACGGCGTATAGGATCACCGTGCCGCGAACATTTTCCCGCATCAGTTGCATGGGGTAAGCAGGATCAACTTTGCGCGTGGCTGTGGGTTGTGAGAGATCGCCGGTGGGAGATCTGGGGTCCTGCTTCAGTTCAGCAAACCGGATGACCCAACTACCTCCGGCCGAATTGAAATTCGGCATGTTCAGCGTTACGGAGTAGAACCTTCGCTCACCGAAGACCGAACGCTCAGCCTCAGAGAGCTTGGCCGGATCACCGAGTTGCGCCGCGCTGGAAACTCGAGGCGGACGGACCGTAGCCACGATCGGCGGGTCCGGCCGGGTTTCAGGATTTGGGCTGGGATCGCCGGCAACGCGAGAAGTCTCGGTCGACGCATTGCCGACATACAGGCCCGATGGGAGATCGCTGCTGCCTTTTCGGCCTGCTCCTGAGCCGGTTTTTCCGCTGGAGCCCGACGAACCTGGAGCACCCGTGGCTCCGGCATGACCTGTTGGCGAAGAGGCGAACTCGCCGCGGCGGTTTCCGGCGGGTGGATCGGGTGGTGCGCCGATCGCTGGATGCAAGCTGAGCGCAATTGCACGTCCCGGCGCGCCGGCTGAACCCGAGGATCCAAGAGATGGCGGAGGAGCCACGACCTGCGGCCCGCCGCCCGCGAGCGCGGAGGAACGGCCGCCTGGAAGAGTTCGTTGTGCGCTCACCGGAAGTTGCGGAGCTGCGTTGATAACCGCGCTCCGTCCGATATTCAAATCCCCCAAAGTACGGTTGGAAGCCACCTCGACACTCGGCGGCGGTGCAATGACGGCAGATTGAGGCGCGTTCAGTGCGGGGGCCGAGCGGGAGGCGCTGAGTTCCGGGGGCGGAGCGACCACGGAATCCCGTAACGCGAAAGAGTCTCGCCGATGATTCAGCTGGCTGGGATCAGTCGGCGGGGCCGGCACCGCGCTTTGCATCTGAGGCGTCAGGCGGGCGATATCCGCGGCGGGAGTCAGGGGAGCGGCCGGGATCTCGAGCCGCGGCTTCTTTGGGTCAGACCATGCCACCATGTTGGGCACAGCTACGTCGTGCTTCAGCCTGACGTTTGGCGGCGCGACGAGAGTTTGCGAACGATTATCGGCCTCTGGTGGTACGGAGATGATTGGCTGGCGCGAGAACTCGGGATCCGCCTTGCTTGTCTGTGAAGTTTCCGGGCTACGCGTGTCTAGTGGAGGCAAGTATTCCGAAGGCTGGTAGTAGACCACCTGAGTCTGGTCAAAAGTCGGCTTCGCTACGACCTGGGGCGGCAAAGCCAGAAGACGCGAGAGCCCAATCAGCACAGCCAGGGCCACGACGTGATACGCGAGAGATTCAAGAAAGCTGAACCAGGGGATCCCGCGCTTCACAAAGACATCGGGCCAGAAGGGCGCGGGAGCCGATTGAAGCTCGAGGCGCGGTAACCGGCGCGGGAAGAGGAAATCCCGCAGATTCGAGAAAAACGCTGCCGGCCTGGAAGGCAGATCGACGAGCAGCCTTGGAACCGCGGGCTGCGAAGCGATTTCCACTTCCGGGCGGGCTGCAGTCATGGCTTCTCTATAGTAGATGCGTCCGCAGTCGTTGCGATAGCGGGAAGGGCATTGCTTCCTGCTTTTATTCCCGTTGTGGTTTGATCAGCAGAGATCGCAGGTGTGGTCGCAAGCGCGGAGCAGTTATAATTTTGCATTCGGCCGAAGGCCGCAATCTCACTGTAAGGACTCATCTTGCTCGACTTCTTAGGAGATTTACGACGGACCCATATGTGCGGGACGCTGCGCGCGTCTGACGCCGGCCACAAGGCAGTGCTGATGGGATGGGTGAACAAGCGCAGGGACCACGGCAGCCTGCTGTTTATTGATCTGCGCGACCGCACCGGCATCGCACAGGTGGTGGTCAACGCCGAGCGCAACGCCGCCATTCATGAAAAGGCCGAGACCCTGCGCAACGAATTTGTCGTCGCGGCGATCGGAACCGTGAAGCTGCGCGATGCCAACACGATCAATCCGAACATGCCGACCGGCGAAGTCGAACTTGTAGTCGACGATCTCCGCATCCTCAATGAATCGAAGCTGCCGCCATTTCTGCCGTCGGACACGGCGTTGACCAATGAAGAAACGCGGCTGAAATATCGGTATATCGACCTGCGGCGCGACGCGATGCAGTTCAACATTGAGACCAGACACAAGGTCGCGAAGGCGATTCGTGATTACTTGTCGGCGCAAGGATTTTTCGAAATCGAAACGCCGTTCATGACGCGCTCAACACCCGAGGGCGCGCGAGACTATCTCGTCCCCAGCCGCGTGCAGACAGGGACGTTCTATGCCCTGCCGCAGTCCCCGCAACTGTTTAAGCAGATCCTGATGATCTCGGGATTCGACAGGTATTTTCAGATCGTGAGGTGTTTCCGAGACGAAGATCTGCGCGCCGACCGGCAGCCGGAGTTCACGCAGATCGATCTGGAGATGTCGTATCCCCAGGCCGAGCGCGTGTGGGAAGTTGTGGAAGGATTTCTGCAGGCTGCATTTGGTGCGGCTGGGGAAAAGATCGCGACGGGATTTCCACGCATGGATTACGACGAGGCGATCCGGCTGTACGGCATCGACAAGCCCGACTTGCGGCTGCCGCCGTTCACCGATGTGCGCGACTGCTTCAGCGACGAGAACCTGCGCGACCTGGCGATCAATGGGAATCTACCAGTGATTGCGATTCGCACGCCGAAGGTTGGTGAGCTGTCACGCAAAGAGCGCGACGACATCAAGCCGATGTTTCACTCGAAAGGCGGCGCTCGGGTTTACGAAGATTTCAAGCGCATCGCGAACAAGTACCCGGAGGCCGCGGCGGCGATATCGAAGAAGTGCGCGGCAGAGGAGAGCGACCTTATTGTGCTGGTTGCCGGGTCGGCGCAGGCGGGGCCACAGACCGCGATGCCGGCGCATCGCAAAGTAACTCCGGCCGAACTGGCGATCTATGCATCGGCAGGATTGTTGCGGCTGGCGCTAGCGGCAAAGTACGCCGACCGCCACGGCATCTTCAAAAAGACCGGCGATCCGGTGAAGGATTATCGATTCTTGTGGGTCACGAACTTCCCCATGTTCGAGTGGGACGAGAGTGAGAAGCAGTGGATGGCAGCGCACCACCCGTTTACCTCACCCCACGAAGAAGATATGGGGCTGCTGGAGCAGGGTGTGGATTCGGTGACCGATCCGCAGTCGACGTTGAGCGCAGTGCGCGCGTTGGCCTACGACGTGGTTCTGAATGGGACAGAACTAGGGTCGGGATCGATTCGTATTCACCGGCAGGACATTCAGCGGAAGATTTTCAAGGCGCTCGGCATGAGCGAGGAGGAAGCGAAGACACGCTTCGGATTCTTCCTGGAGGCGCTTGAGTACGGAACCCCGCCCCATGGCGGAATCGCGCTGGGTCTCGACCGAATCGTGATGATCCTGGCCGGGGCAGAGAGCTTGCGCGAAGTGATTCCGTTCCCCAAGACAGCGCGCGCGGTGGACTTGATGTGCGACGCTCCGACGCCGGTGAGCGATCGGCAATTGAAGGAGTTGGGGATCACCATCAAAAAATAAGCTTGACCGGAGGGCAGTAATTTTTGGGAAGGGGAACTCCAGTCGTAGGTGCTGCTTACATTATGATCGCAGCGATTGCGGTGGTCGCCATCGACCTCCGCATTGTGCTGGTGCCTGCGGCAACAGCGTCGCTCCTTCTTTTTGTCGGTGGCCTTCTCATATTTCGTCGGCACAGGGCTGCGCTCATCCTGCCATGGCCGGCGTCAGAAGATGAGGGCGGGTCCTCAGACGTCGTGATTATCGACGGCGTCGAGCTTCCGCTTCAGTCCTACGAGCAGGAACTCATCGTCGCTTTTCGATCACGCCACATCGTGGAACTCGTCGGATGCTGCGTCGTCGCCGCCGCCGCTCTCTACTTCATGCTCTTTTCTTCCCTCCTGCGTGAAGAAGGTGCTGGCGATCACATCGGCGCCTATCAGGCCGAGCTCATTTGTGGAGCGGGTCTCGGAATTCTGCTGGCGAACCTCCGCTGGTTCAGCGAGCGGCGCATCTTGTGCAGCAGCCACTTCACGGTCGGCACGGTCGTGGGTGCCGGAGAGAGTTCGAACAGAAGGTGGGTAACGTACCAGTTTTTTGACGCCAGTCGCGATCGCCGAGGTGGAAGAGAATACGTCTGGACGCGCAGTTATGGTAATGCTGTGCTGGTGCTGTTCAATCCCAACAATCCCGATTCAAACACCGTTCATTGCGCCTCTCTTTTTCATGAATTTCGGTTTTGTTTGATGCCCAGCAGAAATCGCCGGCAGCCTGCCATCGAAACGTCGGCCTGATTCGCGACCCGACATACTATTCCCATTACAATCCCCCAATGCCCGGCCTTCGCATCCTTCCTATCCCAGTGGCCAACGAAATCCGAGTGAACGATTCCATCTCGGAAATTCTCCTCACCGCCCTCCGCAGACGCAGGTTGCAACTCCATCCAGGCGACATTCTTGTCGTCAAGCACAAGATTGTGTCCAAGGCCGAAGGACGAATCGTTGATCTTGGACCGATCGAGCCGTCGGAAGAGTCGGTAGCATGGGCGAAGCAATATGATCTCGATCCTCGTGTGATCGAGCTGGCTCTCCGCGAGAGCCGCAGCGTGATCCGGCGAACAAATGGCGTGCTGATTACCGAAACGCAGCATGGTTTCCTGTGCGCGAACGGCGGCATCGACGTGTCGAACGTGGATGGGGGCGCGCACGCCCTGCTCCTGCCCGAAGACCCGGATCGTTCGGCGGCGAAGCTGCGACGCGACATCAAGAAGGTAGCCGGCGTCAGCGTGCCGGTGATTATTACCGACAGTTTTGGACGTCCCTGGCGCGAGGGGTTGACGGAGTTCGCGATCGGAATCGCCGGGATGAAGCCTCTGCGCGATGATCGGGGCCGGCGCGATCCTCATGGATACAAATTGAAGGCGAGCGTGGAGGCCGTCGCCGACGAACTGGCATGTGCAGCGGGGCTGGTCTGCGGAAAGCTCAATCGTGCCCCCGCTTGCGTCGTACGCGGATTTCGTTATCAGCCGGGCGCTGGCGGCGTCCGCGAGTTGCTGCGGCCGCCGAGCAAGGATCTGTTCCGGTAGGGCTGGGCTTACCGGCGGACCCGGCGTCCGCCGCTCCTCAGATTCCGATAGACTGTAGGCACGTCACAAGCAGCTCACTTGGCTGTGCGGTGAAGATGTTCTTCTTCACGGAGAAATACATGTACGACTCGGCTCTCGTTTCGCGGTTTGAAAGCTTTCCTTCCCTGGAATGGCCGGACGTGGCGGCGCATGTGAGTTCTCCGGTGCGCGCTTCGCTTGAAAAAGTTCTTGAAACTCAGGACGGCGGTTCGCTTTCGCTCGAGGAGTGTTACGCCCTCGCGAACGCCGATGGCGACGATCTGCTCGGTCTGTTGGTGGCGGCAAATGTATTGCGGTCGGAACTAGTCGGCAACATCGTGACCTATGTCGTGAACCGCAACATGAACTTCACCAACATCTGTTTTGTGGGATGCAAGTTCTGCGCGTTCAGCCGGGGTCCGCGCGAAGCAGACACGTATTTTCATTCGCCGGAAGAGATGGGTCGCCGGGCGCAGGAGGCGTGGGAACTGGGCGCGACCGAGGTTTGCATCCAGGGCGGGCTGCCGCGCAATCTGCCGAAGTTTTATTACCGCGACGTTCTGAGGGCGATCAAGAGCGCCGTACCGCGCATGCACATCCACGCCTTTTCTCCGATGGAAATCGTCTATGGGGTGGAGTTGACGGGCATGCCCCTCGCGGATTATCTCGCGATGCTGCGCGACAACGGACTCGACACACTGCCAGGAACGGCCGCGGAGATTCTGGATGACGAGATTCGCCACATTCTGTCGGCGAATAAACTCTCGACGTCCCAATGGATCGACGTGATCCGCACGGCACACCGCTGCGGGATTCGCACTACCTCGACATTGATGTACGGTCATGCGGAAACTCCAGCGCACTGGGTGCGTCAAATGCGGCTCTTGCGTGACATTCAGGCGGAGACTGGTGGATTCACCGAGTTTGTGCCGCTGGGATTCGTGCATCAGAATACGATTCTGTTTGCGCAGGGGCTGTCGCGGACGGGGCCGACGCTGGCCGAGCATCTCAAGATCCACGCGCTGGCGCGCGTGTTGCTGGCGGGCTCGATCAATAACATCCAGGTTTCGTGGGTCAAGTTGAACCGGCAGCTTTCGCAGTTGTGTCTGCACGCGGGCGCGAACGACTACGGTGGAACGTTAATGGAAGAAAACATTTCGCGCGAAGCAGGAGCGACAGCGGGGCAGTATACGAGCCCGGAGGATTTTCAAACGTTGATCCTGGAAATTGGGCGCATCCCAGCCGAGCGGAACACGACTTACTCACGAATCCACATCAAAGTTCCACTCGACGAATTCACCGCGGAACAATCTTTGGAGGCTGAGTTCGCGTGAGCACGTCTCCTGCACCGATTCGCCCTATCGCCATTATCGGAGGCACAGGCCCGGCAGGCATGGGCTTGGCGTTGCGTTGGGCGAGGGCTGGGGAGGCGATCATTATCGGGTCACGCGACGCTGCACGCGCGCAGAAGGCAGCCGAATCCATTCGCCAGAGAGTGGGCTCAGAGGCAAATATCTCCGGGATGGAAAACTCCGAGGCTTGCGCTGCGGCCGACATCCTCGTGCTAACCGTGCCTTTTGAGGGGCAGGCTGCGATCCTCAAGCAGCTGAAGTCTTCGATTACCGAAGGAAGTATCCTGATCGACGCAACTGTGCCGTTGGCGGCATCGGTCGGCGGACGCGCCTCCAGACCGCTGGGCGTCTGGCAAGGTTCTGCGGCACAGCAGGCTGCAGAACTGGTTCCGAAAGAGGTGAGCGTAGTCGCCGCGTTTCATAATCTTTCCGCTGAGTTGCTGAACGGAGACGCGCCTCTCGATTGCGATGTGATTGTTTGCAGCGACGATCCGGACGCGGGGCAACTCACTCGCGGCCTTGCCGGCAAGCTTCCCGGGGTTCGAGCGATTGATGGCGGCAAGCTGGAAAATGCGCGTATCGTGGAACAGATCACGGCGCTTCTGATCGGATTGAACATCCGGCACAAAGGCCACGCGGGAATCCGCATCACGGGCCTGCCATCAAGCGCATACCGTTAGAATCACTCCCATCGAAGGAGTTCTCAGGTTGAGCCAGAACAGTCAGGTGGACGCTGCTCTGCAGTATCACAGTGGCACCAAGCACTCGTACTTGAGTCTGCGGGCAAATCCCCACTTCCTCGACTGGAAGAACAAACCTCTGCTTTTCAAGATCTATCCCACGCTTGAAGTAACACGGCTTCCCAGGGACTTTCCGGAAACCGGAGTCCCGGCGTTGACTGCAATTGCAAACCACGGTTCTGATCGAGCGGCAAACGCGGTCCCCGATCTTGAAAGCCTCGCCCAGTTGTTGTTCTTCTCGGCAGGAGTGACCAAGAGCAAGAAGAATGAAGAAAGCGAGACATTTTTTCGCGCAGCCGCGTGCACGGGCGCACTGTATGAAATCGAACTGTACGTAGTCTGCACAGATCTTCGCAGCAAGGAACAACCGAACCTGAATCCCGCGCTGGCGGCGGGCGTCTATCATTTCGGCGCAGCAGAATTCGGTTTGCGCCAGCTTCGCTCGGGCGACTTCCGGCAAGTCCTGGCGGAAGCTACGGCAAAGGAGCCGTCGATCGCGAGCGCTCCGGTAGTTATCGTTTGCACCGGCACTTATTGGCGCAATGCCTGGAAGTACCGTTCACGCACATATCGGCACTTCGGCTGGGACAACGGCACAATTCTGGCGAACCTGCTGGCGATGGCTGCGGCTTTGAAACTTCCAGCCCGCGTCGTCACAGGCTTCGTGGATTCGCAGGTCAACGAACTGCTGGATCTAGATACGAAACGGGAAATCGCACTCTCATTGGTTGCTATCGGAAAGCAAGAGGCTCAAGCCCCGGAATCTCAAAAAGTTTCAGCATTAGAGCTTCCGACGGTTGCCTACTCCAGCGAGGAAGTGGACTATCCGGCCATGCGCAAAATGCACGAAGCGTCGTCGCTGGAAAATGCAGATGAAGTTGCGGCTTGGCGCGCCAAAACAACGTCTCATCAAAACAAGCCGGCTAAGGGTGCACTGACGGAACTCAAACTGCCCGACCACTCAAGAATTTCAACGGACACACTCCAGGAGGTCATTTCGCGGCGCGGCTCTACGCGGCAGTTTTCGCGCGATCCAATCACGCTGCAGCAGCTTTCACTCATCCTTGATCGCGCGACCCA
>Ga0335076_10001193_pt1 | contig 25059 bp, 25 predicted proteins | sample Lox_Sample_25_FD_206717 | JGI IMG/M metagenome (GOLD analysis project Ga0335076, IMG submission 206717) | Soil microbial communities from Loxahatchee National Wildlife Refuge, Florida, United States - Lox_Sample_2.5 | ecosystem: Environmental > Terrestrial > Soil > Wetlands | place: USA... | reverse complement strand
GGCATCGTCGTTGCCCTGACCGAGCTTCGCGGCCGCGTACTCGAAATCGGGGTCTTCGCCGACATGTCCGGCGGCATGACGGTCGACCGGCTCGTGGCGACAGCGAAGGACGTGACCGCGCGGATCCTTGCCGCAAATCCGGAAGAGTCAGGCAACCAGATCTGAGCTGGCTGGTAACGCGCATCTCGATCGAACGTCGCCGTCCGACCGAGCACGCATCCGCATCGCTCTTCGTCAGTCGGGATGGGGCTGCCGAACAAGCGGCCTGATCTCGTGAAGTCTCAACACTCTTTCGTGAAGGTACAGATAGGCTTCCTCCACCTTCTCTCCGAAAACCGGATCGTCGGCGCGCGCGACCCTTTGATCGATTCCAGCCCAGTCATCGACCGTGAGATACGCCATCGCGCGCGGGAAAAAGTGTTCCTCCTCGATCTGCATGTGGAGTCGATTGGCCAGGACGTACTCCTTCGCGACGGCGTCCAGCCACTCGCGCGGCAATTGGACGTCACGGGAGGCGTTGCTGACGGCCCCGACGAACCTGCGGGTCAGTTCGGCGAGCTTCTTGTGCTCCTGGCCTAGAGTGCCGATGATTTCCCCGGCTGCAGGATCGCGCACGCGGAGGCGCTCGAAAATCACATTCTCTCGGGGATGGTGAACAAGATCGGGATAGTGCAGCGTATACTCCGCGACCATGCGCAACAGATCGAAATCTGGCACGCACCCTTCTCGATAAGCATCCATCTCTTCTTCGACGATATCGAGGAGGAGACGCAGGTTGCGGTGGTCGCGGCCTAGCTGATCAATGATCTGGACCATTCCAGCCTCCTTGCCCGCAGCCCGATCCAGCAGAGGATGTGGCGGCGCGGGGGCTGCCCGCGCCGCGCAAGTGCCCGCTCTGCCTACGGAGCAACCGTGAACACGGCATACATGCCGGCCTTGAAATGACCGGCTTCATTGCAGAACAGCATGTACTTGCCGGCCTTCAGCGTGAGCGTCGTGCTGCGCATCTTGCCCGGGTGCACGTCGCCAAGCTCTTTGAGGCCCTGGACCTTGTCTTCGTCGACACGCGCACCGGACTCATCCATGGGCAGGGCGTCGGGCGACTCGGCCTTGGCAAGCAGCAGCTCGTGATCCTCGTCGGTTGAGATATTCTTGACGTTGAATACGACCTTGCCGGGCTTGACGTGATCCGCGCTGAGCGTCACACCCTGCGAGCCGTCACTCTTGTTCCACAAGTCGGCGTTCACGATCTGCGGGCTCGCTGCCGAAGCTGCGACCGCAAAGCTGAGCCACAGGGCGCCCGCGAGAGGGGCCAACAGATATGCGGATTTCGGTTTCATGGCGGTGGTCCTTTTCGATGACAAGCGGGCGCTTCCAGGCTCCGTGGGACCCGCAAGAGAATGCGGATCGTGCCTAATCTGACGGACATCGCATCGGCTCGATTGATCTGCCTCAATTCCAGGTGCGACAGGATGGCACTCCCGGGTCACACGGCGCGCGAATGGCGGCCGACGCCGTCCTGCAGGTAGCGGTCGAAAACCGCGCCCACCGCGCGCAGGAAGGGCCGACCGCGATCGGTCACCGATATTCGGGAGCCGTGGACCTCCACGATCCCGTCCTGCTCCATCTCGGCCAGGCGGTTGAACTCCGCCGCCACATCGACCCGCGCGTCGCACAGCAGCCGCTCGATGATCCGCCGCCGTTCGCGATCATCGCCATTGAGTGCGACACCACGCGCGACCGGCAACCGGCCCGCGCGGACAGCTTTGCGGTATCCGTCGAAGCCGCCCAGATTTTGCACATAGCCTTGCGGCAGCGCCCCGATCGCCGATGCGCCGAGGCCGATCAGGGCGTCGGAAGCGTCGATCGTGTAACCCTGGAAGTTGCGGCGCAGCCTGCCATCGGCGGCCGCCAACGCGAGCGGATCCTTCGGCAAGGCGAAGTGATCGAACCCGATCGAGACATAACCGGCCTCGCGCAGGAGCTCGGCCGCCGCCTCAAACTGCGCCCAACGCTGGACGCCATCCGGCAGCGCCGACTCAGGGATCAGCGTCTGGTGCGGCTTCATCCAGGGCACATGGGCATATCCGAATAGCGCCACGCGATCGGGAGCAAGTTTCAGCACCTGCATGGCGGTGCACCGGATGCCCTCCACGGTCTGGTGCGGCAGCCCATACATCAGGTCGATGTTGACCGCGCCGATTCCCGCTGATCGCAGAGCAGCGACCGCCTCGGCCGTGCAGGCGAAGGTCTGTTCGCGATTGATCGCCTCTTGAACGCGCCGGTCGAAGTCCTGCACGCCGATGCTCGCGCGGTTGGCGCCGGCCGCGGCCCAGGCCGCGATGCTCGGCCGCTCGAGAGCGCGGGGATCGAATTCGACCGCGAACTCCATATCGGCGGCGAAGCGGAATTGGCAATTCAGCAGCGCGACGAGAGATTCGACGTCCGGCGGCTCGAGAATGTCGGGGCTGCCGCCGCCAATGTGCAGATGCCGCACCGTCCGGCGCGGCCCGGCCGCCTCAGCCACCAGAGTCGCCTCGCCGTGCAGCAGATCGAGATAAGACCGGATCGTCGAGTGGCGGCGCACGACTCGCATGTGGCAGCCGCAGAACCAGCAGAGGCTATCGCAGAAGGGTATGTGCACATAGACCGAGAGCGGCGCCGTTGCCGGCAGATCGCCCAGCCACTCCGTGTAGGTGTCGGCGTCGACGGCCGCCGTGAAATGCGGCGCCGTCGGATAACTCGTGTAGCGCGGCACCGGGCCGCCGTATTTTTCCAGCAAAGCAGCATCCATAGGCGGAGATTCGGCAAACGAACCGCCGGCCGCTTTGACCTAGATCAGGACTCATCCCCCCGATGTCAGGCACAATGAAGCATCAGAGCTTGGGTTCTTTGATGCGGGGGGAACGATGAAGGCGTTGGCGTTGAGCCGCCGCTCCGCCTCGTCGTCGGTGCGGCCCTTTTGCGACGAACGCGATGCAGGCCTGACCTGATTACGTCGTCGGTTGCGATGCTGCCGAAGGCCAGATCGGGAGGAAGCCTCATCGTGTCTCGGAAATTCGCGCTCCCGCGCTCGCTGCCAAACTCCAGCCGCGCCGGCATACGGGAAATCCCGGATTCGCGGCGCCGGCAGGGCGGCATAGACTGATCGATATGTCCGAGAATGCCAGCAATACGATCTACCTCGTCGACGACGACGATGCCGTCCGGGATTCGTTGAAGCTGCTGCTCGAATCCCATGGCATGGAGGTGCGCGACTTCGACGGCGTGGCGGCCTTTCTTCAGGGTTACGAAAAAGGAAAGGGCGCCTGCCTCATCCTCGATCTTCACCTGCCCATCGTGGGCGGGCTCGATCTGATCAAGATCATCGAGCACCAGAAGATAGCACTGCCGGTGATCTTCATTACGGGACGGACCGATGCCGAGGTGCGGGCACGGGCGTTCGAGGCGGGCGCGAAGGCCTTTCTCGAGAAGCCGGTCGACGAGGTGGTTCTGATGAATGCCATCCGCGCAGCCATGCAGGGAGGCGGCGAACCCGCGACTACCCAATAGGGCCCGGCGCCGGGGTGCTATGGCGCCGGCTCGATTCCCGCTTGAATTGCCATCCTGACGAGTTCCGGCAGGCTCCGGGCTCGCATCTTGTCCATGACCCGGGCCCGATGGATCTCCACCGTGCGGGGGCTGATGTCGAGCCGGTACGCGATAACCTTGTTCGGATGGCCGGCCACGAGGAGATCAAGGACTTCACGCTCGCGCGGCGTGAGCGACTCCAGGTTCGCGGTGAGTTCGGGATCGACCGCCTGACGCCCCGCCGCAATGGCGGTTTGAAGACTGCTCAGGATGGTATCGTCGGCGAACGGCTTCTCGATGAAGTCCGCGGCTCCTGCCTTCATCGCGCGTACCGCGAGAGGGACGTCACCGTGCCCGGTCATGACGATCACCGGCACGTCTATGCCGCCTTCCGCGAGCTTGTGCTGGAACTGCAGGCCATCCATGCCGGGCATACGGACGTCCGTGAGCACGCAGGCAGGCTCCCGCTCGCGACAGCGCGACAAGGCGTCGAGCGCCGAGGCGAACGCCTCCACGGAAAAGCCCGCCGATTCCAGGAGCATCGTCAACGAATCACGAACCGCCTCGTCGTCATCGACGACATACACGGCCTTTTCATTCGGCGGCTTCGGAATCGACATCGTCGACCAACGGAAGGGTGAAGGAGAAGGTGACTCCCCGATCGGGGTTTGGCGTGGCCTGGAGACGGCCACCATGGGCGTCAACGATCGAGCGGCAGATCGACAGGCCGAGACCCATGCCCTTTTCCTTGGTCGTGATGAACGGTTGGAACAACTGCTGCTGAACCGAAGGGGCAAGCCCGGGGCCGGAGTCGGAGACGGAGACCGCCGCCATGCCCGGTTCGGCGAGGGTGGTGGCGACGAGCATGTCGCGCGGCGCAGGGTGCTCCACCATGGCCTCGATGCTGTTGCGGACAAGGTTGAAGATGACCTGCTGGATCTGCACCTTGTCGATGAACACCGGCAGCGGCGTGCGGCTCAGGTTCCAGCGCACGGCGATTCCCGTCTCCTTGGCGCCGACAAGGCCCAAGGCGGTTGCCTCCTCGACCACCTTGTTCAGATCCTCCGTCCGCCGTTCGGCCTCCCCCTTGCGGATGAAGCTGCGGAGATGGCGGATGATCTCGCCGGCGCGGGCGGCCTGCCCGACGACCTTGTCCATGACCTCGAGTACTCGTGCCGAAGGCGGCCGGTCTGCCGCCTGCAGGAAGCGGCGCATGGCCTGGACGTAGTTGACGATCGCCGCCAGTGGCTGGTTCAGCTCGTGGGCCAATGCCGAGGCCATCTGTCCGACGTCACTCAGGCGCGAGATGTGCAGCAGCTCGGACTGCAGCTCGTGCAATCGGCTGTCGGCCAGCTGACGTTCCGTCAGGTCGCGCACGAAGCCGGTGAAGATGCGCCGGCCCCGATGCAGGGCCTCGCCGACCGCGAGCTCCATGGGAAAGGTGCTGCCGTCCTTGCGCTGGCCGACGACGATGCGCCCGATGCCGATGATGCGGCGCTCGCCCGTCCTCAGATAATGTCCGATGTAGCCGTCATGCCGTTCGTGATAGGGCGAAGGCATCAGAATATTCACGTTGCGGCCGATCGCCTCGTCTGCCGTAAAGCCGAACAGGCGCTCCGCCGCCGGACTGAAGGATTCGATGATGCCGCGCTCGTCGATGACGATGATCGCGTCCGGCGCCGCTTCGAGAATGGAGCGCAGGCGCGCTTCGCGCTCCTGCAGCGCATCGTCGCTGACTGCGAATTCGTCCTGCTTCTGTCGCGAGCCGGTCAACGACTGCCTCAAGGTGCATTCCGACCTATCTTGTAAACTGACCTGTCGGCGCGTGGATGGCAAGCGCGGGGCCGGAGCCTCCTCGCTGCGCGCACTCCCGACTGACGCTGGCGGTAGTAGCGGCGGACCAACTCATAGGCGGCCGCGCATCCCGGACAACGGAACGGCCGCCCGGCACGATCGCCGGCGACCGCAGTGCCGGCGCGCCGCGACTACGGCAGATAGAGGCGGCGAGTCGTCTGCCAAGTTCGATCCGTGCCGTCGGCGGCGCGGTAGCGGGCAAGGACGGTGACGTCCCACTGCCCGCTCAGCGGTGCTTCGACCGCCGCACCGTAGACCCCGGAACCCTGCCCGGCGAGCGTCACCTTGAAGTCATGTCCCGCCAGAGTGGGACGGACGAACAGGGCCTCGACCGACCGGTGCGTCAGCGGCTTGCCGTCGTGATCCGCAAAGCTGGCGGTCAGCTCGACGGTCCGCGACGTCGCTCCCGCCGGCGGCGGCGCCACCTTCAACTGCATCCGCCAGCCCAGGCGCTCCTGATCCTGCGCGGCGGCGATCGTGGCATTGTAGGCCAACCCCTCCTGATAGGCGCTGTCGGTCTCGAGGCCGCTGAAAGACCGGATCGCCGTCGTGACCAGAATGCCGTTGACGGCGATGACGATGGCAAGGCCGAACACGAAAATCAGCGGGTACCACCAACCGCGATTCGATTCGCGGTCCGCGGTGGCGGATGATCCGCTAGCGCGCAGGAGCGGAGAAGACGGCTTCATGGCTGGCAACCTCACCGGTGGTCACGTCCGTCGCCTGGAACTTGAAATGCTCGGAGTCTTCCGCCTCTGTTTCTTCATTCTCGGCTGCCAAGTGTGCCGGCATGCGGACGAAGGCATTGAACGTCCCGACGCTGTCGGGCGGAACGGCGACGGTGATCGACCCGTCGGCCGCGCGCTGGCGGCCGATGACCGAGAGTTCAGCTCCAGAAAGTCCGGACACCGTCAGTCGCAGGGTCTTCACGGCACGCTCCTTGTTGGCGATCTTGAGCGTATAGCCGTTGCGAATGCTGCCGTCGGAGAGCCTGACGAACAGGGGCGCACGGACCTGCAGGACATTGAGTCCGGCGGTCGAGCGCGTTGCCAGGCTGACGGCCATGATCGCCGCGACGATGACGACGAGGGCGGCATAGATGATCGTCCGCCCGCGCACGAAACGGTAGCGCGGGCGTTCCCCGCGCGCCCGGGCGTTCATGTTGGCGAGCGAATCGTAGGTGATGAGCTCGCGCGGCCAACCCATCTTCGCCATCACACCGTTGCAAGCGTCGACACACAGACCGCAGCCGATGCAATCGAGCTGCTGGCCGTCGCGGATGTCGATGCCGGTCGGACAGACGCGCACGCAGAGGCCGCAGTCGATACAGTGGCCGCGTCCTTCCGGCGACGTTCCTGCCTTGGCATTAGCGCGCGGCTCGCCGCGCCAGGCCTCGTAAGTCACGACCAGCGAATGCTCGTCGAACATCGCCGACTGGAACCGCGGCCAGGGGCACATATAGATGCAGACCTGCTCGCGCGCCCAGCCAGCGAGCAGGTACGTCGTGCCCGTGAAGAGGCCGACGAAGCCATAGACCGTGGCGCTCGCCTGGCCGGTGACGATGCTCCGCACGACGGTGGGAGCGTCGTTGAAATACATGATCCAGGCGCCGCCGGTGAGCAGCGCGATTACGAGCCAGACGGCATGCTTGGCAACCTTCTTCCCGGCCTTTGCAGCCGACAACGGCGCGGCATCAAGTTTAAGTCGCTTGTTACGGTCGCCCTCGATCCAACGCTCGACCCACATGAAAAGATCGGTCCACACCGTCTGTGGACAGGTGAACCCGCACCAGACGCGCCCAAGGAGCGAGGTGGCCAGAAACAGGCCGACGGCGCCGAGGATAAGCAGGCCGGCAAGGTAGTACACCTCTTGCGGCCAGATCTCGATGAAGAAGAAATAGGCGCGGCGCCCCGGCATGTCGACAAGGACGGCCTGATCGGGCGCGCCGGGTCCCCGATTCCACCGGATCCACGGGACGAGATAGTAGATGCTCAAGAGCGCAATCAGCACCGCCCACTTGATGCGACGGAACAGGCCGCTCACTCGCTGCGGATAGACCTTGACCCGATCGGCGTATAGCGGCTGCCGCCCCTCGTCGGGCGGCGGCCTGGCGGCGGCCTCTGCGGCGAGTGCCATGGAACGCCTTACTGGCCGCCACCCAGCGAGTGGACGTAGATCGCGACCATCTTGATCGCGGTGTCGTCGAGCCGCTCCTTCCACACGGGCATGACGCCCATGCGCGGATTGGTCAGCTGCGCGACGATGTCGGCCTTTTCGCCGCCATAGAGCCAGATACCGTCCTTCAGGCTTGGCCCACCGACGTCCTTGACCCCCTCGCCGCTCTCGCCATGGCAAGCGACGCATTGCTCGGCAAAGATCGCCTTGCCGCGACCGGCGGCATCCGAATCCTTCGAGCGGTTGGAGAGCGAAAGCACATATTCGGCCATGTCGTTGATCTGCTCGGGCGTCAGCAAGGAGTCGGCGCCGAATTTGGGCATCTCCGACTGGCGCGAATCCGGGTTGGCGTTGCGCACGCCATTGCTGATCGTCTGCTCGATGCTGGCGAGATCGCCGCCCCATAGCCAGTCGTCGTCGGCGAGGTTGGGGAACCCCTTGGCGCCCTGGCCGCCCGACCCGTGGCAGGGCGCGCAGTTGGCGGCGAAGACGCTGCGGCCGCCGGCGATGGCATAGTTGAGCAGCTCGGGATTGGCGGCGATCTGGGCGATGTCCTTGCCCTTGAACTGATCGGTCCATACGCGCCGCTCATCGGCGACTGCGTTCGCCTGGGCAGCGTATTGACCGTGCGAACTATATCCGAGAATTCCGCGCGTATAGCCGGTCAGGCTGGGCCACGCCGGATAGACGACCCAGTAACCGATGGCCCAGACGATCGTCGCATAGAATACGTAGAGCCACCATTTGGGCAGCGGCGTGTTCAGCTCCTTGATGCCGTCCCATTCATGGCCGGTCGTCTCCTGCCCCGAGACGGCGTCGCGTTCGGTGCTCGCCATGATTCAGTTCTCCGCGTTGTCGTCGTTCAGGGGAATATGGGCGTCGTGCTCGAACCGTCTTCGATTGGACGGCCAGAACGCCCAGAGCGCGATCGAGGCGAAAAACAGGATCATCCACGCCGGCCACAGCGAGCGCGCCACGCCGGCAATCTCGATCAGCGTCATGGCTGGCTCTCCGGGTTGGCGGCGTATTGCGGCTTGTAGGTGGTGAAGTCCACCATCGTGCCGAGCACCTGCAGATAGGCAATGAGCGCATCGAGCTCCGAGACCTGCGCCGGATTGCCGTCGAAATCGCCGACGACGGCCTTGGGATAACGCGCGAGCAGGCCCTTGGTGTCCGCGTCCGGCGTGGCCTGCGCCGCAAGGTCGGCCTTTGCATTGGCGATCATGTCATCGGTGTAGGGTACGCCGACGATGCGCAAGGTCTTCAGATGCGCATCGATGTTGTCCACCTGCAGCGGCCGCGTCAGGAACGGATAGGACGGCATGATCGATCCCGGCACGACGGCACGCGGGTCGAGCAGGTGCTGCCGGTGCCAATCGTTGGAGTAGCGACCGCCCACCCGCGCCAGATCCGGACCGGTGCGCTTGGAACCCCACTGGAAGGGATGGTCGTACATGCTCTCGGCGGCCAGGCTGTAGTGGCCGTAGCGCTCGACCTCGTCGCGGAACGGACGGATCTGCTGGCTGTGGCAGAGATAGCAGCCCTCGCGGATGTAGATGTTGCGCCCCGCGAGCTCGAGCGGCGAATAGGGGCGCACGCCCGACACCTTCTCGATCGTCTCGCCGATGGTGAAGAGCGGCACGATCTCGACCAGGCCGCCGATGGCGATGGTGACGAGGATGCCGATGAGCAGCAGGATCGAATTCCGCTCCATCTTGTTGTGCAGCATGGCACTTACTCCGCCACGCCGAGCGCCGGTTTCGGCGCCGGATAGCGTTGTTCGGCCATAGCGCCGCCGCGGACGGTGCGCCAGATGTTGTAGACCATGAGAAGGGCCCCGATCAGGAACAGGAGACCGCCGAGGGCGCGGATGATGTAGTAGGGGTGCATCGCCTCGACCGTCTCGATGAAGGCGTATTGCAGGAAGCCCAGATCGTCATAGGCCCGCCACATCAGGCCCTGCATGATCCCGGAGATCCACATTGAGGTGATGTAGAAGACGATGCCGATCGTCGCGATCCAGTAGTGAACGTCGACCAGTTTCAGGCTGTAGAGGCCGCTGCGCTTCCACAACACGGGGACAAGGTGGTAGACCGCCCCGAAGACGACGAAGGCCACCCAGCCGAGTGCCCCCGAATGCACATGGCCGATGGTCCAGTCGGTGTAGTGGCTCAGCGAGTTCACGGCCTTGATCGACATGACCGGCCCTTCGAAGGTCGACATGCCGTAGAAGGCGACCGACGTGACCATGAAGCGCAGCACCGGATCGGTGCGCAGCCGGTCCCAGGCGCCGCGAAGCGTCATGATGCCGTTGATCATGCCGCCCCAGGACGGCATCCACAGCATGATGGAGAAGGTCATGCCGAGGGTCTGCGTCCAGTCCGGCAGCGCCGTGTAGTGGAGATGATGCGGTCCGGCCCAGATGTAGAGAAAGATCAGCGACCAGAAGTGGACGATCGAGAGCCGATAGGAATAGACCGGCCGCTCGGCCCGCTTAGGCACGAAATAGTACATGATCCCGAGGAAGCCGGCCGTGAGGAAGAATCCGACGGCATTGTGGCCGTACCACCATTGCAGCATTGCGTCCTGCACGCCGGAGAACAGCGAGTAGCTCTTGGTCCCGAAGAACGAGACCGGAATAGAGATGTTGTTGCCGATGTGGAGAACGGCGACCGTGACAATGAAGGCAAGATAGAACCAGTTCGCCACGTAGATGTGCGGCTCGCGGCGCTTCATGATCGTGCCGAGAAACGCCACGAGATAGGCGACCCAGACGATGGTCAGCCAGATATCGACGTACCATTCCGGCTCGGCATATTCGCGGCCCTCGGTGATGCCCATGACATAGCCGGAGGCGGCCAGCAGGATGAACAACTGGTAGCCCCAGAAGACGAAATCGGCGAGCACCGCCCCGCCGAACAAGGGCGTCCGACAGGTGCGCTGGACCACATGGAACGAGGTCGCGAGCAGGGCGTTGCCCCCGAAGGCGAAGATCGCCGCCGAGGTGTGCACCGGGCGAAGCCGCCCGAACGTGGTCCATTCGAGCCCGAGGTTCAGTGCCGGGAATGCCAGCTGCAGCGCGATATAGAGGCCGGCTGCGAAGGCGACTACGCCCCAAAATACCGTAGCGATGACGAGCTTGCGGACGACCTCCTCGTTATAGGGTATCGGCGCCGTCCCGCTGGTGTCTGTCGCTGCCCTGTCCATGCTCCATGCTCCCGAGAGTGACCAACCGCTCACGTCGACTGCGTCTTCGCCGGTCGTGAAAGAAGTCTTGCATCGCGCTCGTCGAAGGCGTGGCGGATGAGCGTGAACACGAAGACGATGGCAAATCCGGCCAGCGCCAGGCCGAAGACGTAGATGCCGCGATCGAGAGCATTGGCGGCGAGAAACAGCCCGACGACCCCGATCGCACCGACGATGCCGCCGGCGATCCAGTTCGCTGTTTCTTCCATGTCGATTACCTCTCGCTCCGATTGATTCGCTAGTGCCGTGCCGGTTCGACCAAGTCGCGATAGGCGTGCCAGGTCGCGTAGCCGATCAGCGGCAGCATGACGGCGAGGCCGATGTAAAACGTGACGAGGCCGGCCGCGGTGAAAATCACGATCAGCGCTGCCCACCCGGTCATCACCCGCCAGTTCTTCGCGACAGCGGCGACACTCGTCGCGACCGCCGTCGCCACGCCGACGTCGCGGTCGAGCAGAATGGGGATGGAGACGGCCGTGATCGTGAAGACGATGACAGCAAGAACGGCGCCGAGCGCCGTTCCCACCAACAGAAACGGCGCGCCTTGCGCCGTGAAGAAGACGACGTTGATGAGTCGGTCCCAGCTCGGCGGCTGCATCCCGAAGAACAGCGCGAAAATCAGGAACGCGGTGCGAATCCAGGCCAGCTGAAAGAGCACGAGGATCAGGCCCATCGTGGCGACAGGTCCGGCATGCTCGCGCCAGGCGCCGATCGCATGCGCGAGAGTCGGCCGCTGGTCGCGTTCGAGTTGGCGACTGACGTCGTAGAGCCCGATCGCGAGCACGGGCCCAAGAAACATGAACCCTGCCGCGAGCGGCAGCAGGAGGTACAGCAGGTCCAATAGCCACAGGCCGACCGTCAGGACGAAACTGACGGCGACAAATGCCGCGCCGTAGGCGAAGCTGACGAGCGGCGCATGGCGCAAATCGCGCCAGCCGGACTGCAGCCAGATCCACGGCCGATCGATGCCGACCGTCCGGACGGCGAGTTCACCGCCAGCTGTAGTTCCGGAGATCTCTTCCATAAACCCCTCAGGTGGGCATCCAACCACGGACGCTCCGCGTTTCTTTTGTTGCCCGCATCCTCCTCGTCGCACTTTGACCTGGATCAACCTTGGGCCAGATCAAAGACGGGGGATCGATTCCGGGGCAGAAATCGATCCGGCGGGGATGACCTCGGCAATAAGGGGAATCCCTTACGTAGCATTCCTAGCTGTCGCTCATCCCTCTCCCGATGCTTAAGTCGCTCCGGATTTGAGATCGGGAGATGCATTGATGATCGCCACATCAAGTCTATCGACCCAAGGTCATGTTGACGGCGCAGCGGCCGGCCGGCCGCGGATTCAACCTCTGCCGTCGGTTCTGACGGCGGGGCTATCCATGCAGGATATGCTGCGCGTGAACGCGGCGCGGCCCCATTTCCGCACCGTCAAAGGCGGCGAAGCCCTCTATTTCCAGGGCGACGAATGCCGCAACATCTACGTCCTGCTCGATGGCTGGGCCTTTCGTCATCAGAGCATCGAGAACGGCAGACGGCAGATCCTCGACTTTGCATTGCCGGGCGCACTTTTCGGCCTCTCCTCGAGCGCGACCATGGGGCACGGAGTCGAAACCCTGACACCCTGCGTATTCAGTGCGTTTGCGCGCGACAATCTCTTCGATCTGCTTCAGCGCGTACCGACACTGAGCCTGCGCTTTGTCGAGCTCATGGCTGTGGCCGAGGCCCGCGCCTTCGAGCACCTCACGAGCGTTGGGCGCCGATCGGCCCGCCAGCGCGTCGCAAACCTGCTGCACGAGCTTCTGATCCGCTCTCGACAAATGGGTCACGTCGACGCGGCCGCTGAAATGAGCCTGCCGCTGATGCAGCCCCACATCGCCGATGCGCTCGGGTTGGCGAGCGAGACTGTCTGCCGGGTTCTGGCGGCGATGCGCAGGGACGGCGTGCTCATCCTGCGGGGACGGAGACTGGAGGTTCTCGACATCGACCGGCTGACCGAGGAGGCCGGTGTTGAGCCGGCGCCTCCGCCGATCACGGCCCGGGCGACGCCGAGAAGCGGCTGCGCGTCTTCCGCCGTGACAGCGATGCCGATCCGCGCCGGCGGCACCGTCTGAACACTATCCAGGGCGAACGCGACCGAGGACGCAATTGAGTTGCGCCAGTTGGTAGCTGCGCGCGGCTGCTGGAATTTCATCGACATTGCCTCGCGGGGGAGGGACGATGACGACGCTTGTAGTTGCGGACTCGCATCTGGCCCGGGAATTGGCGCGACCTGGATTTGGGGCTCCTCGGAGGTTGGCAAGAGGGGGCGCGAGTGACCGATCTCATCGACTTGCATCGACCAAACCTCATGTCCGCGGACGACATGCTGGCCGTCGCGCATGCAATGGAGCGTGAAGCGGCCGCTCGCTACGCAACGCTCGCCGACTGCATGCGGCGAGTTGACCAATCCGAAACCGCCGAACTGCTGGAAGGGCTTGCCGCCGAAGAGCGTAGCCACGTTGACAGCGTCGAGCGGCTGGCGCAGCGGAGTCTGCAGCGAAGTCCCGACGTTTCCGGTGCATCGCGCACGCTGCCAAAGACCTTCACGCTAGAGGACGAGGCGACGGCCGCCGTGCTGCGGTCTCCCTACCGCACCCTGTCGGTCGCCGTGCGCCATGAGGAACGCGCCTTCGCATTCTGGACCTATGTCGCGGCCCAATCCGCCGACACCGCCCTGCGCAACCTGGCGGAGACGTTCGCCCGCCAGGAGCTGATCCATGCCGCCAAGCTGCGCCAGGCTCGCCGCCGCGCCTTCCACGCCGAGCGCAGCGCGAAACCCCCGTCGCCTGACGAGACGACTCCGGCGGACCGGCGCGGCGAGGCGGCGCGGCTCGAGGCCGGGTTTGCAGCGTTCTGCGTCGCGGCGGAGCAACAGCTGCGTTCCGGCGGCGAGAGCGTCGCGGCCGATCTCTTCCAGAGCCTCGGCGATGAAGCGCAGCGCGCCGTCGCGGCGCTCGACCCGACGGGATCCCACGTCGATTCCGAGATGGAGCGGCAGACGGCGATCCGCCGCAGCCAGATCCACGGCGTCAACGCCGCAGCACTGCTGTTCGAGGCGGCGGGGATGATCGAGGACATCAACCTCCGCTATCTCGAATGGCTGGAGGCGGTCGTCGAGCCCGCCGCCGTGCAGGACCTTGAGGCGCGCGCCCGCGCCACGACCGCCCGGTTGGCACGCATCAACGCCCGGCTCTACGCGCTGGAGCCGGCGGTCGCCGCCCTGGGCGGGAGCGCCGCATCATGATCGCGCGTCTCTGTGCGCCCTTGCGCAGCGCGTTGCTCGCCGTGCTGCTGTTTCTGACCGCGGTCGGGCCGGCGCTTGCGGAAGAGTCCCGTCTCGCGGAGTTCCTCGGCAAGATCAAGCCCGGCGACCTCGTCGAGGGTGCCGACCGTTTCGGCGCGCCCGATGGTGCGCCTCCGGTTGCACCGGTCTTCCAGGGCGACCGTCTGCTCGGCTTCGCCTATCTCAACTCCGATGTCGTCGATTCGACCGGCTATTCGGGGAAGCCGATCCGGATCCTCGTCGCCCTCGATCCCGCCGGCAAGCTGATCGGCGCGAAGCTCATGGAGCATCACGAGCCGATCGTGCTGGTCGGCATTCCCGAGGAGAAGATCCGCGCCGTCATCGACCACTTCCGCGGCACCGACATCCGCGCGATCGCCGCCGGCACGGCGCCAGAGTCGAAACCCGACATCGTCAGCGGCGCCACCGTGACGGTCCTCGTCATCGGCGACAGCATCATCCGCTCCGCCCTCAAGGTGGTGCAGGCGCGCGGTCTCGGCCAACCGGCCGCCACCGTGGCCGGCACGGCCCCGGTCGTGACTTCCGTCGATCTCGGCAAGAACGAGACCGAGGACTGGCAGACGCTGCTCGGCGACGGCTCCGTGCGCCGCCTGCATCTCAGCGTCGCCAACATCAACGCCGCCTACGAGCAGTCGGGCAACGCGGAGGCGGCGGCGCGGCTGGAGAAGGGACCGCCCGACGATGCCTTCATCGATCTCTATGCCGCGGTCGCCACGATCCCCTCCATCGGCCGCAGCCTGCTGGGCGACGCCGCCTATGCGCAGATGCAGCAGGATCTGCAACCGGGCCAGCAGGCGGTCATCGTGATGGGCGACGGCCGCTATTCCTTCAAGGGCTCGGGCTATGTGCGCGGCGGCATCTTCGACCGCATCGAGCTGGTCCAGGGCACCGAGAGCGTGCGCTTCCACGACAAGAACCATACGCGCATCGCCGAGCTCGCCGCCGCCGGCGCGCCGCCTTTCAAGGAGATCGGCCTGTTCGTGGTGCCGCCGGACCGCCATTTCGACGCGGCGCAGCCCTGGAAGCTTCAGCTTCTGGTGCAGCGCGCGATCGGCGCCCTGCAGAAGGCCTTCCTCGTGTTCGATCTCCCCTATATGCCGCCGGAGAAGTACCTGAAGCATGAGCGGCCGGCGGTCGTCGTCGTCGATCAGCCGCAGTCTCCGGCTGGCGCGATGTCTGCCAGCGAAGCGCCGTCCGCGCCGGCGGCGGCGCCGGACGAGGTGCCGCTGTGGCAGCGCATCTGGCAGAGCCGCTGGCCCGACGTCGTCATTCTCTGCCTCGTCATCGCGGCGCTCACCGCGATCTTCTTCTTCCAGGACTGGTTCATGCGCCGGCCGCGGATCTTCGTGCCGCTGCGCCAAGCCTTCCTCGCCTTCGTCCTCGTCTGGCTCGGCTGGCTCGTCCACGCGCAGCCCTCGGTCGTCAACGTGTTGACGTACGTCAATGCACTCATGACCGGATTCAAGTGGGATTACTTCCTGATGGATCCGCTGCTGTTCGTCCTCTGGTCGGGCATCGCGGCAGCACTTCTCTTCTGGGGGCGGGGGCCCTTTTGCGGATGGCTCTGTCCGTTCGGCGCATTGCAGGAGCTGACGAACAAGATCGCGCGCCGGCTGAAGGTGCCGCAGCTCACCGTGCCCTGGGGTCTGCACGAGCGGCTATGGCCGATCAAGTACGTCATCTTCCTCGGGCTGTTCGGCGTCTCGCTCTATTCGCTGGCGCTCGGCGAGCGGCTCTCCGAGATCGAGCCCTTCAAGACTGCGATCGTGCTGCGCTTCCTGCGGACCTGGCCGTTCGTCGCCTTCGCGGGCGCGCTGCTCTTCGTGGGACTGTTCATCGAGCGCTTCTTCTGCCGCTACCTCTGTCCGCTCGGCGCGGCGCTCGCCATTCCCGGCCGTCTGCGCATGTTCGACTGGCTCAAGCGCTATCGCGAGTGCGGCAGCCCCTGCCAGCGTTGCGCCGGCGAGTGCCCGGTGCAGGCCATCCGCCCGGAGGGACAGATCAACGTCAACGAGTGCATCTACTGCATGCACTGCCAGCTGCTTTACTGGGACGAGCACAAATGCCCGGTGATGATCCAGCGCCGCCTGAAGCGCGAGCGGCGCGCCGCCATCACCTCGCCCTCCATGCGTCCGGCCGCGGCCGGCGAAGCGAAACCCTGAGCCTGGAAAGAGGAGATTAGCGATGTCAGACAAGAGCGATGCGCGTCCGCTGTTCACGCGGCGCACGATGCTGACCGGCCCGGCCCGCGCGGCCGCGCTGGCCGGCGTCGCCGGGGTCGCCAGCGGGGCGGCCCTCGGCACCCTCGGCAACGGCCTGATCCGCCCGGCGCGGGCCGACAGCGGCCTGAAGTCGACGGTCGAGCCGGGCGAGCTCGACGAATACTACGTGTTCTCCAGCAGCGGCCAGACGGGCGAACTGCGCATTCTCGGCGTGCCCTCCATGCGCGAGCTGATGCGCGTGCCGGTTTTCAACCGCTGCTCAGCCACGGGCTGGGGGCTGACGAACGAAAGCCGCAAGATCCTGACCGAGGGCCTGACGCCGGAAACGAAGGAGTTCCTCAAGAATCGCGGCGGCACCTACCAGAACGGCGACCTGCACCATCCGCACATGACGTTCACAGACGCTACCTATGACGGCCGCTACGTCATCGTGAACGACAAGGCCAACACCCGCGTCGCCCGCATCCGCTGCGACGTCATGAAGGTCGACAAGGTCATCCAGCTGCCGAACCAGTCGACCGTGCACGGCCTGCGCCTGCAGAAATACCCGAAGACCGGCTACATCTATGCCAACGGCGAGGACCGCGTGCCGATCCCCAACGACGGCAAGATCCTCGATGATTCCAAGCAGTACCATTCCATCTTCAGCGCCATCGACGTCGACACGATGAAAGTCGCCTGGCAGGTGATGGTGAGCGGCAATCTCGACAACGTCGATTCCGACTATCAGGGCAAGTACTGCTTCTCCACCTGCTACAATTCGGAAGAGGGCGTGAACCTTGCAGAGATGACCGCGAACGAGCAGGACTGGGTCGTCGTCTTCAACCTGAAGCGCATCGAAGACGCCGTGAAGAAGGGCGACTTCAAGGAAATGGGCGGCGTGCCCGTGGTCGACGGCCGCAAGGGCTCGCCCTACACGCGCTACATCCCCGTCTCCAACAATCCACATGGCATCAACAGCGCGCCGGACGGCATCCACGTCGCCATCAATGGGAAGCTGTCGCCGACGGTCTCGCTGATGGACGTGCGCAAGCTCGACGATCTCTTCGACGACAAGATCAAGCCGCGCGACGTGATCGTCGCCGAGCCGGAGTTGGGCCTCGGACCGCTGCACACCGCCTATGACGGCCGCGGCAACGCCTACACGACGCTGTTCCTCGACAGCCAGGTCTGCAAGTGGAACATCGACAAGGCGAAGCGTGCTTTCGCGGGTGAGAAAGTGGATCCGATCATCCAGAAGCTCGACGTCCAGTACCAGCCCGGACACAACCACAGCTCCATGGGTCAGACCAAAGAGGCCGACGGAAAGTGGCTGATCTGCCTGAACAAGTTCTCCAAGGACCGCTTCCTCAACGTCGGCCCGCTGAAGCCGGAGAACGACCAGCTGATCGACATCTCCGGCGACGAGATGAAGCTCGTGCATGACGGGCCGAGCTTCGCCGAACCGCACGACGCCACGATCGTCCACCACTCGAAAGTGAATCCGATCGAGATCTGGAAGCGCGACGATCCGATGTGGGAGGACGCGCGCAATCAGGCCAAGGCCGACAATGTCGATCTCGACACCGCGGCCAACGTCATCCGCGACGGCAACAAGGTCCGCGTCTACATGTACGCCGTGGCGCCGGCCTTCAGCCTCGAGAGCTTCAGCGTCAAGCAGGGCGACGAGGTGACGGTGTACGTCACCAACATGGACGATACCATAGACCTGACCCACGGCTTCACGATCAACAACTACGGGATCGCCATGGAGATCGGGCCGCAGGCGACATCCTCGGTCACCTTCACGGCCGACCGCCCCGGTGTGTATTGGTACTACTGCCAGTGGTTCTGCCACGCCATGCACATGGAGATGCAGGGCCGCATGTTCGTGGAACCGAAGGTGGCTTAAGGCGATGCGTCTGGGACGGAAAGGGCCGGCGGTTCTCGCCGCCGGCCTGCTCCTTCTTCTGCCGCAGCCCGCCGCGGCGGCGACGCGGATCGAGCCGGGCCGCCCGCTGCAGGCGGCGGTCGATGCTGCCGCCGCCGGCGACGTGCTGGTCCTGAGCCCGGGGCGGTATGAGGGCCGACTCACGATCGGCAAGCCGCTGACGCTGGCGGGCGAACCCGGCGCCGAGATCGTCGGCGACGGGAACGGGAGTGTCATAAGGGTGACGGCGCCCGACGTTACCATCCGCGGGATTACCGTCACCGGCTCGGGCCTCGGGCTCGAGGGTATGGATTCCGGCGTCTTTCTTGAGCAGGGCGCGGCGCGCGCGCTGGTCGAGGGAAATCACATGGTGGACAACCTGGTCGGGGTGTTCGTCCACGGTGCCCCGGACGCCATGGTGCGCGGCAACCGCATCGAAGGCCGCCGCGACCTGCGCATGGGCGAGTCGGGCAACGACGTCCAGGTGTGGAACGCGCCCGGCGCCGCCGTGGTCGGCAACGACCTCCGCTACGGCCGCGATGGCATCTACGTGATCGCCAGTCGCAGGAATGCATTCCAGGGCAACCGCATGCGCGACCTGCGGTTCGCGGTCCACTACATGTACACGAACGACAGCGAGGTCTCCGGCAACCTCTCCGTCGGCAACCATGCTGGCTTCAACATCATGTATTCCGACCGCCTGAAGGTGACCGGCAACCTCAGCATCGGCGACCGCGACAAGGGGCTGATGCTCAACTACGCCAACATGTCGGTCGTGACCGGCAACGTCGTGAAGGCGGCGCCGGAAAAATGCCTGTTCCTGTTCGACGCCAACAAGAACCAGATCCGCGACAACTGGTTCGAGGGCTGCGACATCGGCATCCACTTCACGGCCGGCTCCGAGCGCAACGTGATCGCCGGCAACGCCTTCGTGGGCAACCGCACGCAGGTGAAGTATGTCGGCACGCGTTATCTCGACTGGTCGGAGAAGGGCCGCGGCAACTACTGGAGCGACAACCCGGCCTTCGACCTCAACGGTGACGGCATCGCCGACACGGCCTACCGCCCGAACGACCTCGTGGACGAGGTGCTGTGGACGGCGCCGAGCGCCAAGGTGCTGGTCAACAGCCCGGCCGTGCAGGTGATCCGCTGGGCGCAGGCCCAGTTCCCGGCGCTCTATCCCGGCGGCGTCGTCGACAGCGCGCCGCTGATGGTGCCGCCGGCGGTCGCAGTCCCGGCCTGGACGGAGCTGACGCAATGACGACTCTCGTCGCGCTCGAGAAGGTGACGAAGCGCTACGGCACGCACACCGCCGTCAACGACCTGACCCTGGAGTTCGGCGAAGGCCAGTGCATTGCGCTCGTCGGCCACAACGGCGCCGGCAAGACGACGCTGATCAAGCTCATGCTCGGCCTGACTCATCCAACCGCGGGCCGCGTGCGGGTCCTCGGCGAGGATCCCCTGTCGGCCGCCGGGCAGCGGGCGCGGCTGGCGATCGGCTATCTGCCGGAGAACGTCGCCTTCCCGGCCTCGCTCACCGGGCTCGAGATGCTGCGGTTCTACGGCCGCCTGAAGCGGCAGCCGCGGCCGGAATGCGAGGACCTGCTGGCGCAGGTCGGGCTGACGGCGGCGGCGCACAAGCGCATCGGCACCTATTCGAAGGGCATGCGCCAGCGCTTAGGCCTCGCCCAGGCGCTGCTCGGCGCGCCGCGTCTGTTGTTCCTGGACGAGCCGACGACCGGCCTCGACCCGTTCCTGCGCCAGAGCTTCTACGGGATCGTAGCGGCGCTGCGCGGGCGCGGCGTGACCACAGTGCTCTCGTCGCATGCGCTGTCGGAACTGGAGACGCGCGTGGACAAGATCGTCGTGCTGCATGAGGGCACGGCGCTGATCTCCGGCACGCTCGAGTCGCTGCGGACCATGGCGCGGCTGCCGACGATCTTCCGCCTGCGCCTCCGCAACGGCCTCGCCGGCAAGGTGCCGGCGATCTTCGAGGGGCTCGCCGCCGGCAGCGTCGCCGCCGATGGCGCTATCGAACTCAGCTGCACCGCCGATCGCAAGATCGAGGTGATCAGGCGCGCCCAGGGACTGGCCGGGCTCGACGACATCGAGATCCAGTCGCCCTCCCTCGACCAGCTCTACGCGGCGTTCCTCCAGGACAAGCAGAGTGCGTCATGAGCAACCTGTGGATCATCGCCGGAAAGGAGATTCGCGACGGGCTGCGCAATCGCTGGATCGTGGCGACGACGCTGCTGCTGGCCGCGCTGGCGCTGACCCTGACGTTCCTCGGCAGCGCGCCCACCGGCACGGTCGGCGCCAGCCGGCTCGCGGTCACGGTCGTCAGCCTGTCGAGCCTGACGATCTTCCTCGTGCCGCTGATCGCGCTTCTGCTCGCCTACGACGCGATCGTCGGCGAGTTCGACCGCGGCACCTTGCTGCTGCTGCTGAGCTATCCGGTGGCGCGCTGGGAGGTCGTGATCGGCAAGTTCCTGGGCCATCTCGCCATCCTCGCCTTCGCCACGGCCGTCGGCTACGGCGCGGCCGCGGTCGCGCTCGTCCTGACCGACGGCACGTCCGAGGGACTCACGACCTTTGCCGCCATGATCGGCACCTCGATCCTGCTGGGCGCGGTGTTCGTGTCCATCGGCTATCTCATCAGCGCGATCGTGCGCGACCGCGGGCTCGCCGGCGGGCTCGCCATCGGCGTCTGGTTGCTCTTCGTCCTGATCTACGACATGGCCTTGCTCGGTCTCCTCGTCGTCGACAAGGGCCGGACGATTTCCGCCGCCATGCTCGACGTCCTGCTGCTGCTCAATCCCGCCGATGCCTTCCGCGTGCTGAACCTGTCGGGCTCCGGCGGCGCCAGCCAGTTCGCCGGCATGGCTGGCCTCAGCGACAATGCCGGGCTGTCGCCAGCCATCCTGCTGACCGCGCTCGCCCTGTGGATCGCGCTGCCGCTCGGCGGCGCGGCGCTGGCGCTCGGGAGGCGGCAGCTGTGATCCGGTCGCTCGCCGCGTTGGCCGTGTTTGCGACCCTCGCGGGCTGCTCCAAGCAGGAGGCGCGGACCGTGCCGCCGGCGCATACGCTGACCGCCGACGCCACCGGCCACTACTGCGGCATGCTGCTGTCCGAGCATGCCGGGCCGAAGGGGCAGATCCTGCTTACGGGCGAGGACACGCCGGTCTGGTTCACCTCGGTGCGGGACACGCTGACGTTCCTCGCCCTGCCCGAAGAGGCCAAGACCATCGCCGCCGTCTATGTGAGCGACATGGCGAAGGCGCCGAGCTGGGACAAGCCCGGCGACGACAACTGGATCCTCGCGGCCGATGCCGTCTTCGTCGTCGGCAGCGACCGCCAGGGCGGTATGGGTGGCGCCGAGGCGGTGCCGTTCTCGACGGAAGCTGCGGCGCAAGGTTTCGTCGGGCAGCATCACGGACGCATCGTGCGCTTCGACGAGGCGGCGAAGAGCGTCGCCGCCGCCACCTCCGGCAGCGGTGACAGTCAATGAACGTCGCGCCGAGCCGTCGCCGCTTCATCCGCATTGTCGCCGCGGCGACCCTGGCCGAGCTGGCCGGCCCGGCCACCGGCGTTCACAGCGAGGAACGCTTCACGGCGTGGCGCGGCATGGCCATGGGCACACTGACGCGCGTCGAGATTCGCGATCCCGACCGCGCCGGCGCCGAGCGCATCCTCTCCGCCGCCGCGCAGGAGGTCGCGCGGCTGGAAGACGTGTTCACGCTCTATCGCGCCGACTCGGCGCTGGCGCGCCTCAACCGCGACGGGCGGCTGGACGACCCGCCGCTCGATCTCGTGCGCCTGCTGGCGGAGTCGCGCGACTTCTCCGAACTCACGGGGGGCGCCTTCGACGTCACGGTGCAGCCAATCTGGCAGGCCTATGCGGCGCATTTCTTCGCCCCCGGCGCCGATCCGGCGGGACCGCCGGCAAATGTCATCCGACACGCCGCCGATCTCGTCGACTACCGCGCGGTCGAGATCGAGCCGGCCGCCATACGGCTTGCCCGCCCGGGCATGGGGCTGACCCTCAACGGCATCGCGCCCGGCTACATGACCGACCGCATCGTCGAGCTCTTGAAGAACGAGGGCCTGGAGCACGCGCTGGTCGATCTGGGCGAGATCCGCACCATCGGCGCGCGCACGAACGACGAGCCCTGGCGGGCCGGCATCCGCGATCCCCTCGACACGCAGCGCATGGCAATGGAGATACCGCTGACCGACCAAGCGCTCGCGACCTCCGGCGGCTACGGCTTCCGCTTCGATCCGGCCGGCTGCTTCCACCACATCTTCGATCCCCGGAACGGCACCTGCCCGCACGCCTATGCCAGCATCTCCATCCTGGCCCCGACGGCCACCGCCGCCGACGCGCTGGCCACCGGCTGCTACCTGCTGCCGATCGACGCTGTCGCCGCATCACTCCGCGCGGCCGGGGCCGCGCGCGCTGTGGTCATCTTGCCGACAGGCGACAGGCATATTCTGACAGCGTCGCACGGCCCAACTTCCAAGGAAGCTTAGGCCGTAGCGGGATGTCATGGACCGCAGCATCGGCCATCGTCGCTGCGGCGCGTCGGCTCTGGCGATCACGGCGGGTACTTGGGAGCGGATGGGAGGGCCGCCGCTATCTGCCTAGCCCTCATGGGGTAGCCGTTGCGATAGGTATCGGCGGCATTCTTTGCGATTGTCTTGTCGGCATCGGAAAGCGCCCTGAACCATTCAGCGCAGGCCCGCAGGTAGGCTTCGTCCGGCACGCCTTCCCGCCGATCGTAGTGCAAGGACGCCTGTAGCTTGTCACCAGCGTCTTCGCTCATGCGGCCCCGGTCTTCAGTGCAGAAACAGCGCCGTCACTGGAGGGGGCTCCCATGGCGGCGCTGTTCCGCAGGGTACCCAGGGGACGGGGGTAATGGAGTTTCTCGTCCCGAGATAAATCTAATCCCGAATCCGTTGCCGACAGGCGATGAGCATCGAATCCACGTCGATACCACAGGAAGCGAGCCCCGCCGGACGGTGGTTACGCTGCTGCGCCTCACGACAAAGCGAGGCATCTCAAGCTGCCGTACTCATCGATGCCAGTGAATGCGCTCCGTCTGGCGCGCGAAGGCGACAGCCGCGACTTTCTGCCGCCGGCCCCCGACCTGGCGCCCGCTCTGACCCTATTTATCGCTGTTATTGTGACAATGTCGGTACTGCGGAACACGACCCACCAGCCGGCATTTCATCAGCATGCAGACCATCGAGATCCTTTTGTTTCTCCTCGACGTGGGATTGCTGTTCGGCCTGGGCGCGATCGAGGGCTGAGTCCGCCGTCGCGACGGGCTATTCCAGTCGGGAACCGGGGGGCCCCGCGCCGCCTTATGGCAGGCAGGACGGACAGGAGGACATCATCATGAAAACAGCGATTGCCCTGGCATTGGTCGCTGCGGCCGTTCTGGCCGGCTGCACCAGCAAGGAAACCAAGGTCGTGAACGCCCCGGCACCGGCGCCCGCCCCCACCGTTGTGGTCCAGCCGCCGGTCGTGGCACCCGCGCCGACACAGGGGCAGGTCGTCGTCACCTATACGGCGTCGACCAGCACCCAGGTGGTGCAGCAGACGGCCACCAGCTACTGCGCGCAGCACTACGGCTCGACCAATGCCGAGCTGGTGAGCGACGACCGCATGGGTCACGCCACCTTCGCCTGCCTGTCGTAGCCGGCGACCGCTTTGGCGGCATGACAAACTCGCCGTCTGGCGGCCACCGGAAAGGTCGCCGCCAGACGGGTGTGGACTGCCTCAGCTCAGGGTCGCCTGCGACAGGAAGAGCCGGTTGGGGGTCGGCGGGACGCCCATCAGGTTCTTCTTGGCAGGCGTCAGGTAGTCGTAGAAGTAGGCAAAGATGATCGGCGTCTCCTCGAGCAGGAGGCGCTGGATCTTGCCCGCCGCCGTGCGCTGCGCCCCCAGGTCGAGCGCGACGATGTAGTCCGACACCAGCTGGTCGTACTCCTTGTTCTTGAAGTGCGCAGAGTTCCAGGTGCCGTCGCTCTTCAGCGGCGCGTTGAGGAGCACGTTGGGCACGCCGCGATGGCCGTAGTCGGTGATGCCCATGACCGAGTCGAGCCAGTCGGACTGCCCGAACACCGCCTTGCCGTAATAGGCGTCCTGGGCCTCGACCTTGAGTTCGATCTCGATGCCGGCCTTCTTCGCCGCGTTCTGGATGATGACCGCGTAGTCCGGCAGCTCCAGGTACTTCTCCGTGGTGAGCGTGACCTTGAAGCCCTTGGGATGGCCAGCGGCGGCCAGCAACTCCTTCGCCTTGGCGATGTTCTCCTCGCGCTGGGCCACCGTGGTGTCGGTCGAGGGAAAGACGGGCGCGAAGGGGCTGTCGTTGCCGACGCTGGCGCGGCCCTTGAACAAGCCTTTCACGATCTTCTGCCGGTTGAGGCAGAGCGCCATGGCCTGGCGGACGCGCTTGTCGTCGAAGGGCGCCATGTCGGTGCGCATGTGCACCTGCTCGCAGGCGCAGCTCTTCTCGGTAATGATCTGCAGGTGGGGATCATTGAGCAGCCCCTCGCTGCCCACCGCCGGGACCTGCGTGATGACGTCGACCTGGCCGCCCTGCAGCGCCACCGCCATCGCCTGCTGGCTGTCGAAGAACGTCCATTCCGTGCGGTCCGGCAGCGCCTTCTTGCCCCAGTAGTCGTCGTTGCGCACGAACGACGCGCCGACCTTGGCGGTGAACTTGTCGAGCTTG
>Ga0335076_10001192_pt1 | contig 25080 bp, 13 predicted proteins | sample Lox_Sample_25_FD_206717 | JGI IMG/M metagenome (GOLD analysis project Ga0335076, IMG submission 206717) | Soil microbial communities from Loxahatchee National Wildlife Refuge, Florida, United States - Lox_Sample_2.5 | ecosystem: Environmental > Terrestrial > Soil > Wetlands | place: USA... | reverse complement strand
ATTGCGGCGCAGAACCCCATTGCCTTGACCACCGGCGGTGCAGTGATTGCTTCAACGCTTCCCGCACCCGATGAAGCAGAGTTGCAACGGCGAATTCGTTCCGACCTGTCTCTGGATCAAGTAAGCTCCGGAGAAATCGCTCTGAAGACGGACCATTACGCATTTTCGTCGGTATTGCTGCAGGGGTCGTCGCCCTCGCCCGTACATTGCTTTGTGATGATGCCGCTGGTGCCGGTCAACACGTTTATCCGCCGGCTGAATTACTCGATCTATTTGATGGGCGGAGTGGCCGTGCTATTCGGAGCCCTGCTTTTCGGATTTGTGGCGCGAACGATCACGCGACCGCTAGACAATTTGGTGGCCGGTGTACAGGCACTAGCAGCCGGAGACTTCACATACTCGATCACGCCCCGCGGGAGCACCGAGTTGGTGGAGTTGAGCACTTCGTTCTCAAAAATGCGCGGGCAACTGCTGGCGTTGCAACAACAGCGCATCGAAACGGAACGAATCTCGGCGTTGGCACGCGCAGCGAGTTCCATCTCGCACGATTTGCGCCATTATCTGGCGGCGGTAGTGGCGAACGCCGAGTTTTTACATGAAGCGGACACCCTGAAACTCAACCGCGATGAGATTTATGAAGAGATCAAGACTGCGGCAAATCAGATGACGGACCTGATCGATTCGTTGCGGGAACTCTCCTACCAGCGAAGCGCCATCACGCTGACAAAAACCAGAATCGATCAAGTGATCCGGCGCGCCATCGAAGCAATTCACGCGCGGCCGGAATTCCGCAACACCCACATCTCGCTACAGGCTTCTGAAGACCTGGAAGGGTTGTTTGATGCTCGAAAACTGGAACGCGTATTTTCCAACTTGATTTTGAACGCATGCGAAGCAACGGAAGGAACCAACGGCGCAATCACGATCGATGCAAAGAAAACGGACAGCGCCTTTGAAATTCGCGTCCATGATAACGGGCCGGGAATTCCGGACAGCGTTCGGAGCACGGTATTTGACCCATTTGTAAGCTTCGGCAAACCGAACGGCACGGGGCTGGGGCTGGCCATTGTGAGCAAGATCGTCCAGGATCACTCGGGAACGGTGTCCATCGAACGAACTACCGAATCGGGAACGACCATTTTAGTGCGCTTGCCTCCGTCGGAACAATCGAGCCTGTCACCGGCGGCCTCCGCAAGAATCTGACTGCCTGGCGGCGCAAATTACTCGCGGTTCCCTTCCCTGATATGTTGTGCGAGAGCGATCACTTCCCTGCCGCTAGTGGATTAGTGTTGATAGCCTTGTTGAGGGGGAGGGGCGTACTCCTGGCCGTATTTATTTTTGTGGGCTGTCGAGAAACTGGGGTCTTGCACGACGGCGATGGCGCCCAAATCGCGCGCGTCAGCGGAAATATGGACGGTGCGTGTGAGACTCTTCAGGGCCTCCGGCAAACTTCGCTCGTACCACACATGCAATTCGTACTTGCCGTCGGGCAAGCCAGGAATGGCGACGGTCCCGGACTTGTCGGAGACAGCGTAATAGGGGGTATCGACCGCAACTACAACCGCGCTCATTTCCGGATGAATATTGCAAAAAAGAAAACTGACCCCAGGATGATCGAAGCGCACCGAGTTGGTGGCGCCAGCTTCGTAAAGGCCCAGGTCAAATCGCTTGCCGTCGAACAGGGAAAAAACATTGTGGAAAAAAGGGTCACGATTGGGGAAATCGACAACCGTGCCGACACGCACGACGGTGAGATGAGGATGAAAGGCTTTGCTCTTTTGAACGACCTGCGGTTTCTTGCCGGGCGCGCCGTCATCTTTGGGCGCAGGGTGATCGAGCGGAACAAGCCACACCACAACTTCTGAGGCGTCCGCGCGAGGAGCCGAAGATTTGTCGGACTTCGCGGCAACCGGCGGCTGAATTCTGACCTGCGCGGTGAGCGGCTTCTCTTGAGCCGCCATGGGAAGCGCGGCAAACACGAGCGCCGCGGTGATGCCGGCAGCCTGGATGTTGCGCAAAACAAAAGAGCGGCTCTGCACTAGAAGATGTACCCCAAACTGAAATTCACGACGTTTGCCGCATTGGCATTGCTATCCAGAGTGAAGGTCTTTAGTCGACGATACTCCAGTGAAAGTACGATATCGGATCGCGGCTGGTAAAGGAAATTTACGAGCGCGGTCTGGTTCTTGGAAAGCGGCGAAGAGTAGCGGGCGGCGGGATCGCCTCCGTATTCGCGAAGATCGCTGGCGAAAGGATTGTCCTGGCCAAAAGCGGCGTTGAATTGCAGCTTGGAGGTAGCTTTGTATTTGAGCTGGGCCCAACCTCCAAGAGAGTTCAAGCCGAACAATTGGGTGTTGGGATCCACCAGAGAACCAGTCCAGAGCACACTCTGTCCGATGCCGCCACCGATGCCACCGGTAGCCCTGCCGCGATAAAACTGGCCGGTGAATTCGAAGGATTCGCCGAGCGGGAGAGTCAGGTCCATGGTGCCGGCCCAGCCGTCGATGCTGCGACCGTAGCCCCAGTGCTGGTGCCCGTAATACCCACCGGCGCCCAAGGTCATGTTCTGGCCGGCGATGGATTGAGTCCAAGCTATGCGAACGGCATAGGCAGGCTGACCGGATTGCTCGCCCCAAGTTGGGTAGCGGTAACTTTGCGAGAACGGAATGTCTCCGGACCAGGAATCGAGGATGCCGCCCTGTGCGAGAAGCGAAGACTTCTCCGAAAGATGGAAGTGGTGTTCGACTCTGATTTGCGGAGTCCAGGCCCAAAGGTTACCGGAGTAGGAAAGCGGAGGAACGGCCAGCGCGGCAAGGGATGTGGGAGCGAGCGGCGCGATGAAGAGAGAATCCTGGCCGCCGATCAGAGAAGTGTTTTCCCAGTCGAAGCGAACGACGGCGGTGCGGAGACGCACGAAGCCAAACGAAACGCCGTTCGGTTGTTCGGGGAATCCGCCGGCAAAATCGAATTGCACGTCGGCGCTGGTGCGTGCGCCGGCGATGGCCGGGCCAAAACCTTCGATGCCGATTTGTGACTGACGGAGAGAGGCTCCAAAAGTACCATCCGAAGCGAGAGGACGGGGAGCAGTGGCAATCTCTGGAAAGTCTTGATTATCGACCGACCCGCGATTGATATACGAGTTGAAGAGAACGATGCCGGAAAGCCTTAGACGATACTTGGATGCGCTTTCGACTTTAGTCTGACTCTGCTCTGCGATTTTGGCATCAGCGAGTTGCTGATTTTCTTCAAGCTTGACGATCCGTTCTTCCGTGGTTGCGGTTGGCAGCGTCGCAGACGGAGTGACCTGAGCCGGTTGGGCAGCCGCAGGTGGAGCGGAGAAAGCGACGAGTTGAGACTTGGTAGCGTCGAGTTCGCGGCGCAGGGCGGCGGATTCGGCTTGCGCTGTTTCCTGTTGGGCCTTGAGGGACTGCACTTGCGAAGAGAGCTGCTGGACCTGCGACTGGAGCTGTTGCAGGAGGGTGCTGACCGTGGCGAGCTCGACCTTTTCCGTAGCCGCAGTGGCAGCGCTGGACGACTCTGTAGCCGCGTTCTGTGCGGGAGTAATCGGCGGCACCAAAAGTAACGCAGCGGTAGAACCGCACACCCACAAAATGCGCTTCCCGAGAATCATGCCACGCATAAGGACCTCCTCCGAAAACGGCGACGAGCTTCGTGCAAACAGCTGTTCCTGGACTCCACGCTGGAAAGAAGCTTGGGCATGGCCCAACACCTTTGAACCGTTGGGCCGAGGGCCAGGAGCCGCAGCCAAAGCTTCGCGTACTTTTTCAAGCAAGGTCAACCCGGAAAACGGCTTCTGCACTGCGGACGCTTTGGCGGACATGCGCTCATCGTAGTCGCTTGAAAATTCGGCATGGGCAGTCCTATCGATGACGCGATGGCCGGGGAGCGAAGCCAAGAGCTTCGCGGCTATCAAGATGGCTTCCGGGATTATCGAGCGGGGCAATTCGTCGTGCACAGAAAATAAGACGCTGTAGTGGCTTTGCATCGATCACTTCAGTTGGGCGGGAAAGGCAGCGACCTCGATGCCAAAAGTGGGCCGCAGTTACGTTTTGGCTGACGCGCGCGAACGCCGAGAACTAGGGCTCTTTGCGCAACTGGTCCGTTGAGCGCCGTTTGCGAGAAGAAACGGCCGGGCGCTTCACGGATTTGAGAGGTTCTCCCTGGCAGGTGAGCAAGGTAAATTGACTATCCATCGCTCCAGGTTGCTGGCTATCTTCACTTCGGACGTAGTGCCCGTTGCTGTGCAGTTGGTGGGACTTTTTTCGATCGGCTAACTGAACACTGAGGATCTCTTTCAACCGGCGAAGCAACTTGGGATTGCGAACCGGGAATAGAATCTCGACGCGATGGCTCAAGTTGCGCCGCATGAGGTCGGCGCTGCCAATGTAAATCTCTTCGGCGCCGCCGTTGCGGAAATAATACGCGCGGCTGTGCTCCAGAAAGCGGCCGACGATACTGGTAACGCGAATATTTTCGCTGAAGCCGGGAAACAACGGCCGTAGACAGCACAATCCCCGCACCAGCAGTTCAACCTTGACACCGGCTTGCGAGGCCCGATAGAGGAGCCGAATCATCTTCGGGTCTTCCAAGGCGTTCATCTTGAAAATCAGATGGCCGGTTTCGCCTTTCTGCTGAAGGGCGATTTCCCGCTTGATCAAAGCTTCGAGGCGCTTCCTGAGATTAACGGGCGCCACCAACAGTTCTTGAGGCTCGTTTTTCCGCGCGTATCCGGTCAGTGAGTTGAAGAAGTAAGTTGCATCTTCGGCGATTTGTTCGTTGCAGGTGAAGAAGCCGAAGTCCGTATATACGCGGGCGGTCGTAGGATTGTAATTGCCGGTACCCAGATGGACGTAACGGCGAATCCCCTCGCCTTCGCGACGAACAACCAGCGTAATTTTCGAGTGGACTTTGAGACCAACCAGGCCGTAGACCACGTGGACACCGACATCTTCCAGAGTTCGCGCCCATTCAATGTTGCTTTCTTCGTCGAACCGCGCTTTCAGCTCCACCAGAACGGATACTTGTTTCCCCTGTTCGGCTGCGTCGAGGAGGGCGGCTACGATCGGTGAGTTGCGCCCCACGCGATAGAGCGTGACTTTGATGGCCAAAACATTGGGATCGCGCGCCGCCTGCTGAAGAAACTCCACCACCGGCTGAAATGAATCGTACGGATGATGTAAAAGGATATCTTCGCGGCGAATCACGGAAAACAGATCCTCATCCGCATGGGCCGCGAGGCTGGCGGGAACTCACGGGACAAATGGCTTGTCTTTCAAGTCCGGCCGGTCCAGCGCACACAATTCCATCAACCGTGCCAGTCCCAGATGACCTTCCACGGCGTACACGTCTTGCTTATCGATGGGCAGATTGGTGGCTAGAATCTCCAGCACTTTGTCCGAGGTATCAGCGGCGACCTGAAGACGAACGACGTTCGAGAATCGTCGTTGCCGCATCGCCTCTTCCACGCTTTCCAGGAGGTCATCGCTTTCCAGTTCCTGAATGGCGATTTCCGCATCACGGGTCACCCGGAACGGGTAGGCCTCGAGAATCTCCATCCCGGGGAACAGTAACTGGAGATTCGCGCTGATGAGCTGTTCCAGCCACACAAAGGTCGATTCAGGCTTCGCGGGATTGAAAGGTTTCGCCTTTCGTGGATTGGGAACTGGAACAAACCGGGGCAAGGATTCCGGCACCTTGATCCGCGCGAAATTCTCAGTTGCCTGCTGATCGCCAACGACAACGGCCAGGTTCAAGCTGCCACTCGAGATGTGAGGAAATGGCCGGCCAGGATCGAAGGCTAAGGGCGTGAGTATCGGGAAGACATGCTGAAGAAAGTAGGAGTCCAGTGCGGACCGCTCGTCGGGCTGAAGGGTAAAGAGGTCCGCGATTCGAATGCCTTCGCGCTCGAGTTCGGGCAACAGCACGTCGCGCAGCAATCCTTGCGTGTCGTCCACAAGCTGGCGAACTTCTTGCCGTATCCGCTGCAGTTGGGCTACCGCCGACAGGCCGTCAACGCTGGTCTCCTGCGTACCGCTGGCAGCATGCCTCTGCAGTCCCGCCACTCGCACCATGAAGAATTCATCGAGGTTTGAGCTGACGATGGAAAGAAACTTTATCCTCTCGAGCAAGGGATTCTCCGGATCCTTGGCCTGCTCAAGAACGCGCTTCTGGAATTCCAACAGACTCAGTTCGCGATTGATGTACAACTCGGGAGACTCCGGGGTCAGAGCCGGAGGTGCTGGGGCTGCCTCCGAGCTGGAGGGGATGGGAGGCGCCAGATGAGCGGGCTCGTTCGAACCAAGAGAATCGGCTTCGGGCTTTGGGGTGCTCTGCACAGTGCGTCTATTCTACCCGATTGGCAGGGGGACGGGGTTGGGCAGTTCAGCCACCGTTTCCGGTGTTTAGTCTGATGCCGGCTTCCGTACGGGTATTCCCTGGATGTAATGCAAAGACGGCCGGTAGATTTTCTGTCGCTGAATTTGTAGCTCGAGCGACGCAGTGACATTTCGAGCCGCAGCGGGCTGAATCACAGGAAACAACCATCGTTCGAACTGCAAAGAGGAGGTAATGCCTACACCATTGTGAAACCAGAGATCCCCACAGACACCGAAATCCGTGAGAGAAACGCCACCTGGAATGACCTGATTGCTGACCTTCTGATGACGGAAGTTGAATTGGAGCCGATTTTTCAGGCTGAACCAGTAGTTGGACCACACTTGAGCGCCCTGCCCAGCCCGGCCGATCCAACTTCCCATGAACTTCCTGCGCGTCCCGGCCAACTCATTCGTTCCAACGAAATAGTATTGAACGTTTTGGCGTAACTTAAGCGCGAGCTCACTTGTTTTTGAATGTCTCGATGAGCCGCAGACCTGTAAGCCTGTCGAAATACGCGTCTGACTCCGTTGATCTAGAGCTATCGGCTTTGTCAGTGCGAGCATGCGCTCGGCAAGGGGACCTTTCGAAAGATCGCAGAAGACATCAGTCAGCGAGAACGCTTGACTCGTTAGACAAGGGAGAATCTGTTGGGTAGCCCAAGAGGGTTTGAGCGTCTACAAAATCGTGTGCAGCGCCGTGGCGGCGAAACCAGAAAACACGGGTAAGTGATTGAAAGAAGTGGTCTCCGTTGGACCGAAAATAGTCGACCCAGCACTGCTTGAATTCCTCCCAGTCAGAAAATGAAGCCCGTATTTCTTCGACTCCTAGGGAATAGGTTCTCACGCCATTCAGATCGGCTCGCGTGGATATGAGCTTCGCCTTCGAGGCCCGCGCCTTTTTTGGAGATTAAGATTCGCCGTATTGTGACGCATGTCCGAAAAGATAAAGAGACTTCGCGCTGTCCGTCCGGATTCAGCGAAAATGTCGAACGCAAGTAGAACAGCGCCAAGAATGTCCGTCTGGCTGGCACGGGGAGCGAGTGTTTTGCCGCGCTTCATCCACGCGCCCGGGTATCACATTGCCCGTGTCCCATCCAGCAGTCAACAGACTACTCGCGAGAAGCATCCACGATTCCGAGCTTACCGAACAGCACCTCGATAAACGCACTCACAGATTTGCGCCTGCTTGCCTCTCTTGCACATCCATAGATGAATATTTCCCTCGCCATACCGGTCGAGTGTAAATACCGCTTGTGAAACTCCGTTAGCACACGTTTGCCATCGAAGAATTCTCGCCGTTTATGCTGAGTTTCAAGTTTTGCAACGCTGGCTTTCGCTTCGGCGACTAACTTCCCCACGTTCTCTGCAGACAATTCGTAAAGCAAATTATCGGCAAATTCTCTCACCTGGTCTTGCGCTTCTTCTATTGGATCGCGGAGACGAAAAGTTCTGGACGCAACAGAGTTTTTCACTCGCCGCGAGACTTCTTCCGGGGCGAGTTCGTCAAGAATTCTATCGATAGCCATACCTACATCAGCCGCGCTATTTAACGTCGTCTTGTGACGTACCAAGGAAATCGCATTCCAAATCGCATCAGGGTCAAGCAACAGATTCTCAATCATTGATACTGGCAACAGAATCTCGGTTTCATGCCCATCTTGGTGCGATTCCTCCAGGTCCCGATCAAGTAGCGCAGTCGCAGTCAAGCTCGGGGCGATTTGCGAAAACAAGTGATTAATCTTACTCACCAGTGCACGTACTTCCGATTTGCCACCTGCAGCGACGATATTCACCTGCCCAAGTCGTTCGTTCAAATAGGCATAGATGCGGGCATCTGCGGCGCGGCGGTTTTCTGGGCCACCTGAAACGCCTTCGACGACTACGATCTTTCGCATGGCGGTGACGTTGGAAGTGGACCCAAAAACTTCTCTGATTGTCTGGAGTCGTTCGTCCGTTGTGGCAATTCGAACGAGTTGATTCTCATCTTGTTGAACCAATTCCGAGGGGCGAAGAAGATATAATTCATCGCTCGATGTTTGCTCAACCATCGAAGGCGAATGAGTAGTTAAGATGAACTGCACAGGTTCCGATAACGATGTCGATCTGATGTACTCCAGCACTTTTGCCTGTGAATGTGGATGTAGATGCAGTTCTGGCTCGTCCATGAGAACTGCCACATCGCGCTCCATTGCCGAGGCAGCCTGAGTTCCACTTATCTTCGCCAATCGTTCTGCGATCTGATGCTCGATCAGAGGGAAAAAGAGTTGAATGACAGCTTTCTCGCCCGAACTCAAATCATCGATGTCTACCAGGACGTCCTTCGAGTGAACCTGCCAGAGACAACGGATCTGATCGCGGTTCGATACATCGATGCGATGGAACTGAAGGTGGGGAAGGAGGTTATGAGTAAGCTCGCGGAGCGGAAGCCAAACGTCGGGTATATCCGCTCGCGTCACGCTGCCCATCGCATCGTAGCGACTTGCGATAGCTGTCTGTCTGTCGAGCTCGATTTGACAGAGGCTGTACTTTAAAAAGCTCTGCGTCTCATCATAATTCCACGCATCTCGTTCATGTGAGGGCAAGGAAATCCCTTCGAATCCGGGAAGGCTTTGCGCGGACAGCAGGGCGCCCATCTCTATGCGCTGCTGGCTTAGAAACCGCATTCGCACGTGCTGGCGGCGACTTGTGCGATGAGGCCCGACGTACAGAGTCCTGCCATCGCCGGTCCCCACATTGCGAATCGCATTTAGTAGCGTGGATTTACCGCAGCCATTTGGGCCGGTGATCACCATCACCTTTGGAACCTGATTGCACGCCGCAAGGCGAATGGCGCGTTGATTTCGAACAGAGAAGTCCGAGATTCGCATAGTGACCCTTTTCTCGAATCATTAAGAACCTGCAGCAGGTTCTTTGACCCCAATACCGTATAGAAACACACATGTCCGCGCAAGATGAGCGGTCACGAAGTCAGAGACAATGACCGTGAAACTGATTTCATGCATTTGTGGAACCTATTGAGTTTTGCGAAAGATAACTTTTGCCTATGACGAGGATTCGATCTAGGTCTATTCGCGTCAGCGAAGGCTGCGCTGTACGAATTCTGCAAAATGGCTCGCCGCGAGACTGTCTCATTGAGACGTTCAGCGGAATCGAGCGTCTACAAAATCGTCTACAGCGATGTAGCGGCAAAACCAGAAAATAGGGGTAAGTGATTGAAAGAATTGGTCGGGGCGAGTGGATTTGAACCACCGACCTCCTGGTCCCGAACCAGGCGCTCTAGCCAGGCTGAGCCACGCCCCGACAGGTAGGCCAGATTCGCTCCAGCCAACGCGGACTGTCAGAATAGCACAGCTGCCCGCACCCGGCCACCCCAGTAATAAAGTAATAAAGCAAATTGCACAAAAAAGTGGCCGGAGAAGCCTACCCTCCCCGGCCAAACCCTCTCACGAAGTGAGTTTAGAACTCGTAGCGCAACGCGAACTGCATCACGCGGGGGTTTGTCGCCAGCCGGGTGTACTGTCCAAACGTGCTACCCGACAGGTCGAGCGTGGCATTGATGCTCAACGGGTCGAAGCGAACGGCGTTCAGCACGTTGAATACCTCCCAGCGGAACTTCAACGCCTGGCCTTCGCTCCATGGCATCGTCCAGCTTTTGCTGAGACCCATATCCAAGCTGAAGAAGCCAGGCCCACGTAGATTATTCCGCTGGCCGGCCTGCCCGGGGAAGGGTTCAGAGAAAGAGTTCTGCGACGCGGAACCATTCGCGAACGCGGAGACCTTCGTCGCATCTGTCGGGTCGTGATAGGTACCCGTTGTCACCGGGCCAATCTGGTTTCCATTTCCGCTGAGTTCCCAATCGGTCGCCCAGTTATAGCCATTGAGCACGCTGAACGGGAAACCGGTGGTCCACCGAGTCAATCCGCTCGTTTGCCAGCCACCGATCACCGCATCTACAAACCGGTTTACGTCGTGCCCGAAGGCCCGCCCGCGGCCGAACGGCAATTCGTAAATCCAGTTCGCATTGATCTGGTGAGTCGCGTCGAAGTCCGACACGCCACGGAACTGATAGGGGGACCAGGCATTCTGAATCTGCGAGGAGTTCCCGCCAATCGTTCCGACGCGCGTTGCGTCGGACGACAAATCGATGGACTTCGAGAACGTATAATTGAATGTAAACTGCAAGCCGTGCGACATTTTATGGTCTAGAGTCACTTGCAGCGCGTTGTAGTTCGATGTGCCCATCGACTTGAACATGTAAAGTGATGCGTATTGGGGGTTGTAGTATGTGTACTGGCCGCCTTTGGGTAAGTAACCGCAGGGGTTTTGTGAAGTCGTTCCGCAGTTCGGATCATTTCCGAATGCTGCACTGGTAATTCCGTAATAGTCGAGACCCAGCAAGCCAGTGGTTTCGTTGAGGTTGTTGCCACAAAACAGGTCATACGCCGCAACAACTGCGCTCGAAGTGGCCGTCATGTTCGAGTTCGCACCGACACAACTGGAAACAGCGTAGGAATCGCCCGGCAGTGGCGCAGAGATTACATCTGCCCAGTACTGTGCAACCTGCGGACTCACCTGCGACGCATTGAATTGGTCCGTCGTCTCTCCCGTCCGGTATATCTTGGCGAGCGCGGTCACGGCCTTGAAGTAGTCCAGTCCCGAAGCCTTGTCCGTGAAGTCCAGTGGCGTCGCAGGATCGACCTGCATCAGCAAGCGGTGCGCCAATCGACCGACGTACGCAGCCGAAAGCGTCAGCCCGCCCTTGAGTTCTCGCTGAAACGACAGATCGAAAGTGTAGGCGTAAGGCGTCTTTAGGCCGCTATCGATGCCGTGCGCGATGGCGAAATTTCCCACTGGAAACGGTGAAGGAAATGGCGGTGGCGGTCCCGGTTTGATCGACGTGCCCGTGCAGTCGTTCTCCGGAATCGTGTTGATGTTGGTCGTCAGCCTTGGCGCACAATCCACCGTCTGGAACCCCGCGGGGTTGGTAATTGTGGTCGTCAGTCCAAACGAGCCATATTGGTTGAAGTCATCCACGATGGTCTGGCCCATCCGGTCATAGACCATTCCGAAGCCGCCGCGCAGTGATGACTTGTTCACGCCAAACAGCGCGCCGAGCAGTCCGCTGTCTTGACTCGGGGCCCAGGCGAATGCCACCCGTGGCGCGAAATCGTGGTAATCGTAGTTGTAAAAGCCCGGTTTGCCATTTGCCGGCCCCGACAAATTAAACGTAACCGTTGCATCCTCGTTCGAAGGAATTCCGTTTGCCCCCGCGTTGGCGCGATCGATATACCACTGCCCGAGGCCTGGCGACGGAGACACTTGATTCCCCCCCGTCTCCCATGGTGGCGAGAACAGCGACCACCGCAAACCCAAAGTCAGTGTGAACGTCGGCTTCACCTTCCACGTGTCTTGGGCGTAGAACTCGTAGTTGTTCATTGCCCAGCGCCGATTCAAAGAGTCCCCGTCGGGAACGATGCTGCCCGTCTTGGTTGAGTTGTATTGCGCATCATATTCCGACACGATTCCCATCAGCGCCTGCAACGGAAAATCGTAAGAATTCGAGAAATTTCCATCCACTCCGGGATATCCATGATTTGCGGGATTCAAGGGAGAAGTCTCTCGGCCTGCGAATCCTGCCGTGTCCATCCACGAAGCGTTGGCAATTCCATCTTGATACGACGACGAGTAGCTCGTATCTGGCGTTCGGATACTGGAAGTTATGCCTCCCGTGCATCCAGTTGAGGTCGTCCGCAATGCTGTTCGTCGGCCGCTGGTATAAACTTGTGCGCGTCACGGCACCGGTCTGGTCATTCAATCCCCGGAAATATACCCAATCCTGATAGGAGTTCCCGAAGTTGCCCAGGCTCTCACGGACGAAGCTATACCGCAAACTGTTCACGATCATAGGGCTGATCACGCCGCTGTAGTTTACGATGATGCCCTTGTTGTAATTCACATACGTATTTGAGGGGGGCATCCCGGGCAAAAACGGAGCGCCCGGATTATTTTCGTTGCGGAGGGCTCCCGTGACGGAAACGCGGTGTTTTGCGTCGGCCGTGATGTTGTAGTCGAGTTTCGCGATGTACACGTTGGCATCGTCTGTGATGGGAGCAGCCCATGTGTATCCAACGTAGTTGAAGCCGTCTCCGACCGCTTGTGAGTTGGACACCGGAAAGGTATTCAAATACGCCATCGCCGCCGTGTTTGGCCCAATCCCCTGCGGATCCATTCCGGCGATCTGCTCTGGCTTTAGCGCGTTATAGGCGACTACCGATCCACCTATCGTGACCGGTGCAGGAATGTTATAGATGGCTTCGCTTTTCCCTTGAACCGTGCCTCCCGGGCAATCTGTGGCCACGGTAGCGCTGGAAGAATCGCACTGGTAGAAGATCACGCCATCTTTCAAAGATTGGGAAGGCACAACTTGAGTTTCCGCCTGCGCCTCGGACCGACGCGTCCCTTCGTAGTTGAGAAAGAAATACAGGCGGTCTTTCTTGACGGGGCCGCCCACCGAACCTCCGAAGATGTTCCGGATCAACTTGGGCGGTGTATTGCACTGTTTGTCAGACAGCGGCGTGCCACTGCTTAGGCAATCGTCAATCTGTGAGGCCTTAACGAAATAGTCGTTCGCGGTGGTGGCCGTATTGCGATTATATTCATAAGCCGAACCGTGAAACTGGTTCGTGCCGCTCTTGGTGACCATTGCCACCTGTGCGCCCGACGTGCCACCCTGATCCGCGTCATAGTTCGACGTGGTCACACGAAACTCCTGAATCGAGTCCAGTGTCACGGGCAAGACGGACGTAAATGCGTGGCCCTGCCGATCATTTACCTCAGCGCCGTCTAGTGTCACGTTGCTTTGGTCGCTGCGCGTACCGTTGACGGCGCCACTTCGTGTATCCCAATCGGGCACGTCCGAGCGGTTTCCCGTGTACGCCACGCCTGGCTGCAGGCTCAACAGGTCCGGCACGTTGCGGCCTTCCATCGGCAGTTCTTTGACCTGATTCTCGCCGAAGGCCACGCCCAGCGACGCGTCGGTCGTATTGATGGACGCCGCCTGCGCCGACACTTCCACTGTCTCGGCGGATGCGCCAACTTCCAGCGTCACGTTCACCGTAGCCGGGTTATTGACCAGCAGCTCGATATGTTTCTGCTCGTGGGTCCGGAACCCCTCTTTCTCGATGCTGAGCGCGTATTCTCCGGGTGGCAGAGAACGAAACTCGTACTCGCCGGACCCGCTTGTCTGTATTTCCCGCTTGACGTTTCTTGCCGTGTCGGTCAGCGTGACCTTGGCATCAGGCACCGAAGCCCCCGACTTATCCAGAACGGTGCCGCGCAACGACGTAGTTCCGGTCTGCGCCCAGAGAGCCAGCGGCGTGACCAGGATTAGCAAAACCAATAGAATCAGTACGATATGAATGCACTTCGGACCACGGAGCATGGACGACTCCTTTCACACACACACCCTGGACACTCCTCGACTTGTCGCTTGATATTTTCGGCAGATGGCGGGAAAGAACCCTGAACGCTCTTGCTTCCCCAGGCCCCTGATTCCGTCGCACGAGAAAGGGTCTGAATCTCCAACCACTCTTTCGCCGAAAGTTCACCTTTTCTATGATAGGTAGAGCTTTCTGTCAAGTAGCGGAAACCGATTTGATGTAAAAGTTTTTGTTATTAATGTTATTTGACTCACAAATTAGACGCCCTTTTCCACATAGGGAGTCACGGACCGGCACGCTCGCCAGACTACTAAGAATGCAAAAAGGCCGGAGAAGGCTGCCCTCCTCCCCGGCCCGCGAAATTGCCGTGTTTGTTTGCCGCTCTCTAGAACGACAAGCGCAAGGCAAATTCCATTACCCGCGGTCTCGTCAGCGTCGAAGCGTATTTTCCGAAGCTTGCGGCGCTGTCGATGGCAGGCAAAGCCGCGAACGCATCGAACCGCACCGAGTTCGTGATGTTATAAACGCTCCAGTTGAATTGCAGGTTGGCATACTCCTTGATCTTCCAGCTCTTTGTCAGGGACATATCGATTCCAAAATATCCCTGGCCGCGGAAGTTATTCCGCATGCCCACTTCTCCCGGATACGGGTAATTGAATTGGTTCAGAGCTGATTGGGGATTCTTGAACTCATTCATGTCTCCGCCGGAGTCCGTATACGCACCTGTAGCCGGCTTGGGTCCATAGACGTTGGCGGTGCCGTTCAACTCCCAGTTGGTCGGGAATTGGAATCCGTTCTGCACACTGAAGGGGAACCCGCTGGTCCAGCGGCCCAGGCCGGAAATCTGCCAGCCGCCCGCGACCCCATCCACAAACGCATTCCAGTCGCTTCCATACCTCTGCCCGCGACCGAACGGCAACTGGTAGACGAAATTCGCGTTGATCTGGTCCGTGGCATCGAAGTCAGACACCGCGCGGAACAGTCCCGGGCTGAACGGATTGTAGATTTCGCCGGTTCCATAGAAGCTCCCTTGGAACAATGAAACTCGCTCCGCATCCGACCCCATGTCGATCGACTTTGAAAGGGTGTAGTTAAAGTCGAAGGTCAATCCGTGACTCGCTCGCCGCCGCAACATCACCTGCAAGGCGTTGTAGTTGCTGCGCCCCGACGAGGTCCATGCGAACAGCGATGCATCCTGAGGCTGGTAGAACGAATACTGGCCGTTCTTCGGGAAGTAGTTTACGCACGCCGGCGCGCCCTCTTCACCGCAGTCGGCCGCATTCGTGGAGTCGGCGATTCCATAGCCATCCCAGAGGAATAGCGGCAGAGTCTCGTTCAGAGAGCCACCGCAAAACAGGTCGTACGCGGCCACCACCGGATTTGTCGTCGATCCGGGGCTGCAGTTGCCCAGGCTATATGCGCCGCCGGGCTGCAGCGGTTGCATCATATCGGTCCAATACTGCGCCACCTTCGGGTCCAGCATGGAGGGATTGAAATTGGCGGTTGTAACACCCTGTCCGCCGAATGCCGGGTCTCGGTAGAGCTTAGCCAGCGCCGTGACGGCCTGGAAGTAGTTCAATCCCGACTTCGGATCCGTGAGGTTTAGCGGTTGCGTCAAATCCTTTTCCTGCAGCAAGCGCCGACCCAGTCGGCCAACATAAGCAAATTCCACGGTGAAGCCGTTCTTCAGCTCACGGGTAATCGAAAGATCGAAGGCGTAGGAATAAGGCGTCTTCAGCTTGTTGTCCAGACCCCAGTAGATCGCCAGGGCATCCGGGGGCGTGACGGGGAACCCAGAGGGAGGCGCTGGATAAATCAGAGACGCGGGCAGGTCGTGAATTCCTGTGTAGCGCGGGCCGGAATCGAGGCTCACGGTGCCCGGCGGATAAGTGATATTCGTGATGAACCCGAATGACCCGTTGTCATTGTAGGTTTTCACTACGCCCTGTCCAAAGTGGTCGTAGTACATACCCGCGCCCCAGCGGATGGAGCTTTTCCCGGGCCCACCAAACAATGCACCCATCAACCCACTCTGGAATCCCGGTGACCAGGCCATGGAAATGCGCGGCGCCAGGTTTTTGTAGTCCCAACTCCAGAAGCCGGGCTTCCCATTAGCCTTGCCGCAGAGCGCCATGTTGAATCGCGGGTTATACGAGATTCCTTGGCTCATCTGCTCCATCCTTTGCTGGAAAAAGTCGTGCAAGCTGAAATCCGGGCAAGCCTGGTTGCCATCGGTTTCATAGGGCGGCTGGAGCAGCGAATACCGCAGGCCGAAATTCATCGTCAGGCTGGGCTTCATGTGCCAACTGTCTTGCACATAGAACTCCACTTCGTTATCGCGGTAATGGCGCTGGACAAATGTGCCCGGCGACTGATAGTGCCCACTCTTGTCCTGCACGTAGACGGTGTCAAGTTCCGTGACCACTCCCGACAAAGCCATCATCGGATAGTCATACGAGTTCCCAAAATCCGCGTCAACCGCCGGGAAACTCCAAGGGCAATCGACTGGAAGGCATCCGTTCGCTTGTGCGGCAGGGTCGAAGGTTCCTCCCACGTTTGAAATTCCCGTCGGACTCAGAAAACCCGTATTCGTCAGGCCGCTGCTGTACGAATTCGCGTTCGAAGAAGTGTTCGCCGTGATCCAGCGATAATTGCCGCCGAAGGTAAGCGTGTGCCTCCCCTTGATCCATGTGAAATCGTCAGTGAAGTTGTGTATCGGCGTGTTAGTGGCGGTCGTCCTGGTGCTCGCCACCGGACTGCTCAAACCCCGCAAAAAAACAAACGGTTCGGTCGAAACGCCGTTTGCGTTATACGCCTGACGAATGTAGCCGTAATGGAAATTGTTGATCTTCGTCGGTGAGATCGACCAGGTATACCCGACAATGATCCCCTTGGACGTATTGGTATCCACCGTCTGTGCTGGTTGGCCCGAGAACCATTGCGCTCCGTTGACGTGATCTCCCTGTAAGCCCAGCCGGGCAAACAGCCGCTGGGTTCCGCTCTGGGTGAGGTTGTAGTCAAATCGCGCAACGTAGGTGTTCAGTTCAGAAGGCGCCGGTGAGGAAAACGTGTAACCCCGAAAATTGAACCCGTCACCCATCTGGTCTGTATTCGGCGACGGATATTGGTTCATGGTCGCGAGCACATTGGGATTAACACCCGGCCCCCACGGGCAGGTTCCCAGCGCGCTGCATCGGGGGTCCATTGAAGCGATTTGAGTGGGACTCAGCGCGTTGTAGGCCAAAATCGTGCCGCCCGATTGCGGGATTGGAGCCGGTACGCTATACGATTTCCCGCTGAGGCCTGTCACGCTTCCGCCCGGGCAATCCGTACTGACGTTCGGATTGGTTTTATCGCACTCATAGAAGATCACGCCATCCCTTAGCGAATCGCTCGGCACGGTTCTCAACTGTTGCGAGTTCTCACGCAACTGCTGCCCTTCGTACGCCAGGAAGAAAAACAAGCGGTCCTTCAGAATCGGGCCGCCGATAGTGGCGCCATATGTATTTCGCAGGAGGTGCGGCGGGGTATTGCAACTCGAATCGCTCAGGGGAGTTCCGTTCTCCTGACAGGTGGTAATCTGCGAGTGCTTGTTGAAGTAGTCATTTGCGACGGTGTTCGTCGGGCGGTTGTACCAGTAGCCGGAACCGTGGAAATTGTTAGTCCCGCTCTTGGTTACCAGCTGGACCTGGGCACCGGAGGAGCGCCCCTGGTCCGCATCCGCGTTTGAAGTGGTTACGCGAAATTCGTCAATGGAATCGAGCGTCGTGCGCAACGCACCGGTGAACGCATTGCCGTAGGTCTGGTCGTTGTTGTCCACGCCGTCCAGCGTCAGGTTCGTCTGGTCGCTGCGGCCGCCATTGACGGAACCACCACGGCTGTCTCCTGTCGTGTCGACTTGCCCGCGATCTGCCACCGTCACCACGCCGGGCTGCAAACTCAAAATGCCCGCGGGATCGCGTCCTTCAAAGGGCAAAGCGGAAATTTGCGTCTGGTTGAAGGCGGTACCCAACGTCGCATCCTGGGTGTTAATAGTCTGAACGGAGCCAGTGACCTCGACGGTTGTCACTCCCGACGCAATCTCCACGTGCACATCGTAGGTCGTCGGAACCGCCACCAGCAGCACCAATCCGGTGTGTTTCGCCAGCGCGAAACCTGAAGCGCTCACCGTCAACGTATATGTTCCTGGCCGAACCTCCCGAAACTGATAGGCACCATCTTTGTCGGCCTTGCCTGTGAGGTTGACCCCGAACTCTTCATTCGAAAGGGTCACTTCTGCGTTTGGTACGACCGCACCGTGCGGATCAAACACCGTCCCCCGCAGCGATGCGGTTCCTGTCTGGGCAGCCGCATTTGCGGCCAGCAAGTAAACACACAAACACACCAACACGAGATTACGCCCGATCAAAGTCCAGGCCATACACACCCCTCTTCGAACACTCTCGGTGTTCGAACCCACGTTTTTATCGGCTTCTTATGTGAGTGGACCCTGAACCCGGCGGAAAAATGAGATCGAAATATAGATTTCCCACCAACTACCTATAAATCAAGGCAGTCCAACCCGACCTAAAACGCCGAAGGATTATGTTTCTTTAAGTTAGTCCAGCTGCGCTGTCAAGAAGATTGGTTCGCTGTTGATGACAATTCTTTTTTTGCATTTGCAACGTAACTTTACAACAGCAATTCTCAACTGAGGTGAATCAGCTTAGCGTGGCGGATCGCGGTGTGTTCTTTCAGCGGCGCTAGGATGTCCTCGGTCACCTTGCCATCTAGCCGCACCAGAGACACCGCTTCTGCCCCCCGCGTCGCTTCCCGTCGGCCCAACGCGAACGTGGCGATATTCACCCCGTGCTTACCTAGCGTCATCCCCACGAAGCCGATGACCCCTGGTTCGTCGTGATTTCGAATGTAGAGAATTGTCCCATCGAGTAGGGCTTCCAGCGGGATCCCATCGATTTGAATCACGCGCGGGGTCCCATCGTGAAGTACTGTGCCTTCCGCACGGAAGCCCGCTCCCCCGGACTCCCCCGGCAACGCAGACACTTCCAGCGTGTGCGGGAAACCATGCTCGCGGCGCCGAGTTTCTTCTTCCACGGTCAAGCCGCGGGCCGCCGCCACGGCCGGAGCATTCACTATGTTCACTTTCTCATCGAGCACCGCGTTGAGCAGTCCGGCGAGCACCGCGTTGCGCAACAAATGCGTGCCCAACTCCGCCAACTCGCCCGCGTAACGGATCTTGATCCGCGCTGGACGCGTGGCCGCCGCTTGCGACACCAGCGAGCCTAATTGTTGCGCAAGCGCCAAATAGGGCTGCACGCGCTTATATTGATCGGGCGAGAGCGCAGGCAGATTCACCGCGTTGCGAATCACCCCTTCCGCCAAGTAATCGCGCACCTGCACCGCCACCTGAATCCCCAGTTCTTCCTGCGCCTCGGCGGTCGATCCCGCCACGTGCGGCGTGCAGATCACGTTCGGCAAGCCCATCAACGGCGAATTCTTTGGTGGTTCTTCGGCAAAAACATCCAACGCCGCGCCCGCCACTTGCCCGCTCTTAAGCGCTGCCGCCAGGTCCGCTTCATTAATTAGTTCGCCGCGCGCCGCGTTTATGATGCGCACGCCCTTCTTCATCTTCGCAATGGTCTGCGCGTTGATCATGTTCTGCGTCTGCGGGCTCACCGCCGTATGCAGCGAGAGCACATCACTTTCGGCAAACAGTTCATCCAGCTTCACTAACTCCACCCCGAATTCCTTCGCTGCCGCCTCACTGATATACGGATCGAACGCCAGCACGCGCATATCGAACGCCTTCCCGCGGCGCGCCACCTCCGTCCCGATTCGTCCTAATCCCACCAGGCCCAGCGTTTTCCCGCGCACTTCCGCGCCCGCCGACGACTTCTCCCACTTCCCTTCGCGCATGGACGCATCGAACTTCGGTACCTGCCGGACCAACGCCAGCAGCAGCGCAAAAGTGTGCTCCGCCACGCTGACCGAGCTTCCCCCAGGGGTGCTCATCACCAACACTCCGCGTTTCGTGGCTTCCTCCAGATCGATGTTGTCGACACCAACGCCTGCGCGGCCCACTACCCGCAGCCGCGGTGCCTTGTCCATCAGTTCCGGGCTCACCTTCGTGGCGCTACGCACAATCAAGGCATCAGCATCCGCCAGTTCGCCCGCCAGCGTTTCTTTGCTGGTCTGCACAATGTTCCAACCGGTCGCTGTTAACAGTTCCACGCCGCGATCGCTGATCTTGTCCGCTACGATGACTTTCATCTGTCCTCATTCCCGGGTAAAAGCCGCGCATTCCGGCGGTCTCTTCCCGCTGGCTTGAAACATTCCAAATTACTTGCCCACTTCTCCGCTGTCAATCCGGCCGCCGGCGCCGGAGTTCTCGATGCTTCTCCGCGCCTCTGCTATAGTTCAGAAAAGGGAGCTTCCATGACCGTCTCTGAGCAGATTCAAAAAGATATTGTCGCGGCGATGAAAGCGAAAGACGAAGTGCGCCTCAGTGTTCTTCGTATGGTGAAGTCCGCGTTTCAATTGAAGGAAGTGGAAAAAATCCGCCCGCTCGACGAGGCCGAATCCATTTCGCTCCTTCAGACGCTCGTCAAGCAGCGCAAGGAATCCATCGAACAATTCGCCAAAGGCGGACGCCAGGATCTGGTCGACAAGGAAACCGAGCAGCTGAAAATCCTGGAGACCTATCTGCCCGCCAGCGCTTCCGAAGCTGAAATGGATGCCGCCATTGCCGGCGCCATCGCCTCTACCGGCGCCACTTCTATGAAGCACATGGGCGCCGTCGTCAAAGCCGCTAAGGAAGCCCTGGCTGGCAAATCGGTCGACGGCAAAGCACTCAGCGCTCGCGTTCGCGAGCGCCTCTCTAAGATGTAATCCGCCGTGGCACGGCCATTCCTGGCAGTGCGCCGCCCGTCAACCAACCATGTCCCTTCCCCAACAAATCTCCGTCCGCTACTCCGATGAGGACGCCGGCTACCTCAGCGTGCGCCCGGTCGTGAAGCAGACCTTTCAACTTCACGAACTCGCCGACCTGGTCGTTTCCGTCGTTGGCAAGGATCCCGCCCGCGTGCAGCAAATCTTCCGTACCGGTTCGGTCCTCTACAACGGATATCGCTACGCGTGGGATCCGCTGCAAGCCGAACTTCCGGACTTCGTATTGCTTCTGGCCAACTTTCCTGAAGACGATCCGAACCGTGCGTTTGCTGCTGCGCAGGCTGTCGCGGTTCTTTTCGAAACCGGTGGGGGTTCGCAGCGTAATGTCGTCGAATTAACTCGCAAGGAAGCCTCCGAAAAGAAACTCTTCGCCAAGTCCGCACCGTGGGATCTGCTGCTTCAACTCGCCGCGGTTTCTCCGCCGCGCTACGAAAAATACTCTCACGCGCGCCGCGCCGATCTTTTCCGCCTTGCGATCCCCTACGACCAGGGCCAGCAACTCCTCGCCGCGCTTCTCGATGCCGCCCCGCGCGCGCTCCGCCACCGCTGGAGCACACTCCGCCCTCCCGCTGCCCTCACCTTCGTCTGTCCCCGCTAGTTGTGTAGCGAACTCGGCCTGCAGGCCGCACTGCGCCCTAGTGTGCGCCCGCCGGTTTCAGCACCGCGTTATTCCGCTCGTCGCTGGCGATCATTCGATAGAACTTCTTCAGGTCGTCCACCTGGCTCACGGGGACGCTGACCTGCTTGATCTCGAACGTGCGCGTGTACTTCAGCGCGTTTCCTTCCACCACGGTCCTAGCGTGATAACTCCCGAATGGGTAGTCGACGTCCACCGGTGGGGGCAACTCGTCCACCTCGTATCCCGTTGGTAGCGCGATATCAAATTTGATGACGTTCTTTTCCGGCCCGTCAAATTCCACCGGGTATTTTCTCGGCTCTTTCTTCTCTAACAAATCGCTGGAGGCGTGCCCGAGCACCCGCGGCCTGACCAGCAGCAGGGTGCCCGCGGTCTTCGCGTAGTTTGGAGCCTGGATCGAATATTCATATTGCAGCGGCTGATGCCACTCGTTGACATTAGCCACGCTCGCCTTGGTGATCTGGTAGGTGCTGAGCGAACTCGCCAGCAGGGACTCGAGGTATTTCACGCGGTCCGCATCCTTTTGCGTTGCCCGGAAGAAGTACCGCTGCCGCGTTGCGCTGTCTCCCATGTAGATTTCCGTGATCTCCCCCGTCAATCCGCCATTTGCCGCCAACTGAAACTTACCAGCGCGATGCACACCGCTTGCCGAAACCGGCAATTGCGGCAACTCGATCAAGTCCCCACCGTTCGGCGTAACCAGCAGTCCGTAGTTTGCCTGCAGGTCGCCCCGCAGTTGCCCGAACGGAGTCATCTCATCCGTCGGATCGAAAATCAGGATTTTTCCGAGCTTCGGGTGCTGGTAGACCGCGACGAACCCGGCGTCCTTCATATCATCCGTAAGCCGCACCCCCAAGATCTCGTGGTTGAACCAGTACATCTGCGGCGGAGTCTGTGGATTCACCGCGCCACGCGTCGTGTTGATCGACAGGTAGTACGACTCCACCCCAATCTCCTTCAGCATCGTGCTCATCAGCGTTGCCTTGTCTTTGCAATCGCCGTAGTGATGGTCGAAAATCTCCGGCGCCGGGTGCGGCTGGAACCCCCCGATCCCCAATTCGATGGCCACATAACGAATATCGCGTTGCACGAAATCCGCCAGCACTCGCATCTTTTCAGGCGCTGTTGCTTTCCCGGCGGTCAGTTCTTTCACTTTTTGCTGGATGGCGGGGGAAGGATCGCGCCGGCCGCGGTCGAGATTGTCTTCCCACTTCCCCATCTCGGACCAAGTCTCGAATCCCTTCTTGTCCGAAGTCCCTGGCGGCAAGAGCGTAATCAGCAACTGGCCCGCTACCGCTCGCCACGGAGGCATGGCGTCTTCCCGTTTGATCGCCTTCACATCAGAGACCACCCACTGCCACTGGTTTCCGCTCCCCGACTCCTTACTCTCCTTATAATTCAGCCAGGTCGCCTTGTACTCCCAGCTCGGCGGCAATTGCAATGTGAACCGTGTCTCTCGGACTGGAATTTCCTCCTGAAACGTCCACATATACTGATACACGAATGGGCGGACTTCCTGCTCTACCTCGTATCCCACAATATTCCCCGGATCGGCGGCGGGTATTTGAATCAGTTTTGTTCGAATATCCGTAAAAAGCTCGCCGTTCGAAACCCCGCGCAAGGCCGTCTCCACCGCATCTCTGTCTTTGACTTCGTAGTCCTTGCCCTGGGCAGGTATGCACCAGCCGCGCATGCTCGATATCTTGGTTTCCGCGTCGTAATCTGCCCAGGCCAGGCCGTACTCCTTGCCGCTCACCCGCAAGATTTTGTAAGCCCGGCGCGTGAGTTGTTTCATCTTTCCGTCGGGCTTCACCGTCAGGATGTCTTCGGAATACAGCAGTACCGCGTCGGTCTTTTCGTCATGCTCGGGAACCGGGGCGCTCACCAGAGCGTGCATCCATCCCGGTGCGTCTCCGCCCCTCACCTCTCGTGGAACGACCAGTAACACGGCCAGTATTGCCGCGCCCATCGTTGCGGAAACCGTGATCCGCCTTTTCCAGCTAATTGCTTGCGGCCTCTCCGCTCGGTTGCAGCACGATTTGTTCTTCATCGCTGGTTCTCACCACCTGGTAAAAGTTCCGCAAAACTGGGTACGTTTCTTTCGGCACCATGAACAAATCGATTCGCAGCACGCGGTTGATCCGCACAGCGGTCTTCTGGTCATCGCACGTCAGCGTATATTCGGCGGCCTTCGCGTCAAGATCCTGCGGCTTCGGCACACTCCCCACATGCCAGCCAAGCGGCAACTCGACCTTGATGTCGTCTTCTTTCGTGTAAAAGTACAAGTAATACACCGGTTGCACTCGCTCCGTGTGATCGAACACCCTCTTTTCGCTGGCGCTGAACACACCCACCGGCATCATCGCCCGCCGCCCGGCGCCGGAAACCCAGCCTTCGATCTTCACCGTATACTCGCCGGCCAGCGGCGCATCGGATGATTTCCAATCAGGGCTGTTCTTCAGCTCCACTTCCGCGCCCGCAGGGATGTATTCCTTCAGTTGATCTTCCAGATACTTTTTCCGCGCGGCGTCATCCGCAGCCCTCTGCTCCTGGCGGCGAACCATCGCTTCGATTCCCGTATAACTGAGCTTCACCGTCCCTGCCAGCGTCCCCTGATCGCTGAGGTTGAATTCTGCGGTTCTTTGGATCTTGGTGTCCTTGCTCGTTGGCGCATCGGTTGTGATCCAGCGGCCGCCTTCCTTATCGATCAGTCTCCCGGCGACGCCACTTTCCTGCCACGGCAGCATGCAGAAAGGCGCGTAGAGTGTTCCGGGATCGCAATACAGGTCTTGGCCGTTCAGTTTGACCAGCACAACATTGGCGTTCAGCTCCACGCTGTTCATCCGGTTCGGCTTGAAGAAATACTCGTTCCGCGCGGAAACCATCACCGCATGTGCTTCGAATCCCGCGGCGCGCGACAACGCCAGAAACAGCCAGGTGATCGCTCCCCCGGAACCGTACCCGTTCTTCCATACGTCTTCCACGTTCCCGGACGCTTTCAGCTTTGCCCGCTTGTCTTCCTCTGCGGTTTTGCTTTCCTCGTAACTCAAATTCCGGATCTGCTGCGTTCGCGCATAGATCTTCCGCAGTTTGTCTTCCGGCGAATCGCTCGCCGACACAATTCCCGCCACTGCCTGCTCCATGTCCTTTTTCTTGTTGACGAACTTCTCGACGAAATCTGCCTGCTTCTTCGTGTAATTCGTCCAATACTTGTCTACGTTCTGTTCGGGGGCGGTATCCCGGTAAATGAAGTCCACACGGAATTTCAGCTCGTTCTCCGGTGGCATGAAATCTTCCACCGTAAAGGCCGGAATATCGTGAGCGGTCAGCCGAATCACGGAGTCTGATCCCTGCTTCGCCGGTTCTGTTCCCGCCGGCAATCCCGCTGGAGAGATCCATTGCACCATCCACGGCGGCTCCTGGTACGGCTTCAGGGAAAACTTCCCGAGGCGCGTGAAGAGTTCCTCGCTCAGAATCCAGCGCGAGTTAAAAATGTATCGATCCACGAAGTCGTAACGGAATTGGTACTCCACGATCGAACCCACGGTCACGTCCGGCATGCTGAAAGTCTTGGCCAGGTATTTCATCCCTTTGGCCTTCGCGATCATCTTCTCGTAAACTTTCCCGTCGAAATTCACCACCGCGCCGTCCGGATGAATGG
>Ga0335076_10001189_pt1 | contig 25112 bp, 19 predicted proteins | sample Lox_Sample_25_FD_206717 | JGI IMG/M metagenome (GOLD analysis project Ga0335076, IMG submission 206717) | Soil microbial communities from Loxahatchee National Wildlife Refuge, Florida, United States - Lox_Sample_2.5 | ecosystem: Environmental > Terrestrial > Soil > Wetlands | place: USA... | reverse complement strand
CGGAAACGTCGGTGAGCAGCAGCAGCATGTCCGCGTCCAGGGCGCTGGCGAGCAGGGCGGCGGTGAGGTCCTTGTCCACGACGGCCTCGATGCCGTGCAGGGCGCCGCCGGTCCCGCGGGTCACGGGAACGCCGCCGCCGCCGCCGCAGATCACGATGGCGCCGCTGCTGACCAGAAGCTTGATCAGGTCCAGTTCCACGATCGCGGCCGGCTCGGGGGACGGCACCACGCGGCGCCAGGCGGTGCCGTCCCGGCGGATGTCCCACCGGTGGCTGGCCGCGAGCCGCCGGGCCGTGGCCTCGTCGTAGACGGGGCCGACGAACTTGGCGGGACGGGTGAGCGCCGGATCGCCGGGGCGGATGACGGTCCGGCAGATCAGGCATCCCACCTGCCGTCCGGGTACCGCGGTGCTCAGCGCCTGCGCCAGCCAGTACCCGATCATGCCCTGTGTCTGCGCGCCGAGCACGTCGAAGGGATAGGGATGGGACAGTGCCCGGTCGCCCGCGCTTTCGACCGCAAGGACGCCGACCTGGGGGCCGTTGCCGTGGGTGATGATGACCTGGTCGTGGCGCAACAGCGGGGTCAGTGCCCCGACGGCGCTGGCGACGTGTGCCTCCTGGATGTCGGCGTCGGGCGATTCGCCCCGCTCGAGCAGGGCGTTGCCGCCCAGGGCCGCGACAATCCTCATGGCCCAAGACTAGGCGGCCACGGAAGCCGCCGGCCCGCCAGGCGCGAGGGCCATCAACGATCAGTTCATCGAGGCCGGGAAGGTTCACTCGAGTCGTACGCGATGGTCCCGCGGTGGAAGAAGCCGCTGCGGGTGTAATACCGGGCGAGGAAGATCAACGGTACGCCGAGCGTCATGGTAACCAGCACCGATGCCGACGCGGCCGCGCCCGACTGCTTGATCACCTCGTAACCCACCCAGAAGCAAAAGGCCCCCGACAGGAACGGGAGCAGCACGCCGGAAAGGAAGAACCGCGCATTAGCCAGCATTACCTTCCGGTACGACCACGCGCAGGCGATGCCCGTCGCGCCGTAGTAGAAGGCAACGAGCACGCCGATGTCGGCAATAAGGTTTCCGTATCCCGTGTTGATGGCCGGGGAGACGGTCCGGAGGAAGATTCCGAACAGGCACAGGCCGACCAGGATGAGCGTTCCGATCATGGGCGTCTGGAAACTCCCCTGAACCCGCTTGAAGGCGGGAGGAAATACTCCATCGCGGGCCATGGACAAGGTGAGCCGGGAAGCCGGCAGCAGAGTTGTCTGCGTGTCGGCCACCGTCGACGAGAGCACCGCGAAGATCATCAGGTAGCCCAGCCACCGGCCGCCGACTTGCTCCGAGAAGTAAAACAGCAGGTTAGCGCCCTGACCGGTGAGCTGGCTGCTCGGGATCAGCATCTGTGCCGCGACGATGTTCAGGCAGAAAATGAACAGCAGCAGGAACATCGAGATGATGCACGCCTCCCCCGGCGTCCTCATCGATCCTTTCGATTCTTCGTTCAGATTGACCGACGTGTCCCACCCCCAGTACAGGAACAACCCGAGAACCATCCCGGCCGCCAGGCCGTGGTAGCCGTGGATCGACAGCGGGCTGAGCCAGGACCAGCGGAACCCTGTCGATCCCGGCGGATGGCGTGCCGCGACCTTGGCGATCCCCCAGATGGACGCGCCGAGCACCACCACGTACTGGATGATCAGGAAGAGCCATTGGGCGTTCGCGGTCCACCGCACCCCGTAAACGGTGATGAAGGTGATGCCGGCCAGCCACAGTGCCGCGATCCCGGCCGTCAGCCACAACTCGCTTGCTGTGGCGGCGCTGATCCCGCCGACGGAACGGAAGAACTGAAGCGTGTAGCTGCCCGCCAGCAGCGGCGCGGCCACACAGAACAAGACGCTCGCGGCGAGCTGGACCCATCCGTTGAACCAGCCGATGTCGGGGCCGACCAGCCTGGAGATCCACGCATAGCTGGCGCCGCAATTCGGGTCCCTCCGGTTCAGGTAGAAGTACGCGACGGCAATGAAAAGCATCGGGACGAAGCTGACGATGACAACCGCGGGGCCGGCCTAGGCGACCGCCACGAAGAGAAACCCGACGGTCGCCGCCAGGGAATAGGCCGGGCCGGTAGAAGAGACGGCCACCACCGTCGAGTCGAACAGGTTCAGTTCCCCGGCCCGGAGCCCCGGCGCCGCCGGGAAGGCCGATCCGTCGCCCGCTGTACCGGATGCGGAAGCCCCAGGCGTCGTCATCCGCGTTACCGCCCGTCAGTACCGTCGGCGCCGGATCCCGCGCGTGAAGACAAGCTCCGGCGAGCTGGAAGAGTGGCTAACCCGGATAAGCCAGAGTGCGCTGGCGAGCCCATCCCGTCGAGGGACCTTGGTCACAACTGAGCGCGCCGAAGGACGTCTTGCTGCAAGGGCCCGGCATCGCTTGTCCTCGATCGGCATGCCCGAGGTCTTGATTCGAGGGTCACCACGACGCGGAGCGCTCGATGAACACCTGCTGGGCGGCCCGCCGGGCCTCGCCCACGGCCGGGTGCCGGCGGACGTACTGGCCGTCGGGCTGCATGTCCCACGCCGAGCAGTTGTCCTCCTCGTACGTGCACAGGAGGTCCTCCAGCTCGGCCTTGATGGCCGGATCGCAGACGGGGGCGACCGCCTCCACCCGCCGGGAGAGGTTGCGTGTCATCAAGTCGGCCGAGCCGATGAAGCACTCCGGCGCGCCGCCGTTCTCGAAGCGGTAGATCCGGCTGTGCTCGAGGAACCTGCCGAGGATGCTGAAGACCTGGATCGTCGGGGACAGCCCCGGGACCCCTGCCCGCAGGCAGCACAGGCCGCGGACGTTGAGGACGATGGGAACGCCGGCCAGCCCGGCCTGGTAGAGCTCCCGGATCATCTGAGGGTCCTGCAACTGGTTCATCTTGGCGCGGATGCCGCAGGGGCGTCCCGCGCGGGCGTGCCCGGCCTCGCGCTGGATCAGTGCGGTGAGCCGCTCGCGCAGGTCGTGCGGCGCCACCAGGAGCTTGCCCGGGGTCGGGGCCGGGATGGCGGCGGTGAGCTCGTTGAAGACCGCCGCCGCGTGAGCGGCCAGCTCGGGGTTCGCGCTGAGCAGCCCGAGGTCCTCGTACAGCCGGGCCGTCCCCTCGTGGTAGTTTCCCGTGCCGACGTGGACGTACCGCCGGATGCCGTCCGGTTCCTCGCGCACCACCAGCGCCAGCTTGGCGTGGGTCTTAACCCGCTCCACGCCGTACGCCACGTGAGCTCCCGCCTGCTCGAGCTCCTTGGCCCAGCTGATGTTGGGCGCCTCGTCGAACCGCGCGGTGATCTCGACCAGGACCGCCGCCTGCTTGCCGCGGCGGGCCGCCTCCTTGAGCGCCTGGATGATCGGGGAGCGGTGGCCCGTGCGGTAGATCGTGAGCTTGATCGCGAGAACGGCAGGATCCACCGCCGCGCTTTGCAAGAACCGCAGGATCGAGGTGTCGAAGCTGTGGTAGGGCAGGTGCACCAGGATGTCCCCGCGGCGGATCTCGCCGAAGATTGCGGATGGATCGGTATGGTCCAGGTTCCGCAGCCGCGGGTGGGTTACTGGCTCGTGCGGAGGGTCACGTAGCTCGGCATGGCCTTCCACCGGAAGCTCGGTGAGGTCGGCAAGGCTCAGCAGCCCGGGAGTCGCGATGACGTCGGCAGGGTCGGTGCCGAGCTGAGTCGCGAGCCAGTCCTGGAGGTCCTCGGGCATGCCGGCGCTGACCTCCAGGCGTACCACGCCGGCGTACTTCCGGGCGGTCAGCTCAGCCGTGACCATCCCGATGATCGCGCCGGGCGAGAGGTTTGCGTCCTCATCCTTGACCTGGTCGGTCCACGGATCATCCTTCGCCCCCCTGGTGACCCGGAAGAAGGAGCAGGCCGGCTCCGCCGCCTGCGGGAACAGCGCGCCCAGGTTGTCGGCGATCACCTGCTCCAGGGGCACCCAGCCCGCGTGGCCCGGCAGCGGCACCCATCGCGGCCGGTTAGCCGGCACCTTGATCCGCACGAAACGGCGGTGCCGGCGACCCGGTTCGGTGACCAGGACCGTCAGGTTGAGGCCGAGGTTGCTGATGAACGGGAAGGGATGTGCGGCGTCCGCGGCCAGCGGGGTAAGGATCGGCTCCACGGAGTCCACGAAATACCGGGCGAGGTAGTCCCGCTGGGACGGGTCGAGATCCCCGGTATCCAAGATCGGGATCCCCAGGCCGTGCAGGGCCGGGCGTAGCTGCTTCTCCACCAGCCTGGCCACTGACTCCTGCTGGGACCGCAGCTCAGCGCGGCAGGCCTTGAGCACCTCTGCCGGGGTCAGCCCATCAGGTCCGCGCTTGCTCCCATTCTTCCGGACCTGCCGGAGCAGGCCGCCGATCCGCTTCATCGCGAACTCGTCCAAGATCATGCCGATGATCCCGGCAAACTTGACCCGCTCCAGAAGAGGCTGCTCCGGGTCCTCGGCCAGGGCCAGCACCCGGCGGGCGAAGCCGAGCCAGCTCAGCTCCCGGTTTATCAGGGCCGCCGGAGAGTCTGGTGTGACCGGTACAGGCTGCGACATATATGCGGACCTCGATGCGACTGCTTCAGGCAAGCCCTCTGTCGCTTCCGGAGGAAGCGGCAGCGGACGAGAGGGTGGTTGTGCCGCTTAGCGCGGCAGTGAAGCGCGGCAGGGTTTGCTCGATGGTGGTGGCCAGGCAGGCCTGGCGCTGGTACATCAGGCCGTAGGTGAAGGTGTCCTCTCCGGCTGCCCGGGCCTTTCCGGCGAGGTTGAGCAGCACTGTCCGTGCGACGACGCTATCGTGATGGTCGCCGAGCAGCTGCTGCAGTTCCTTGGCCTGTGCGACGTGGCGGCTGGCGGTGCCGCCGAGCGCGGGCACGGCTGCTTCTGCGGCATAGCGGGCCCGTTTGGTGGCCTTGCGCGCCTCGTGGATCGCCGTGTCGCGGTCGTCGGCGCCGGTCACGGCGTCCAGAGCCCGCTGCAGCCGCCGGGCTGCCCGCCGGACCGGCTTGGCCAGGACCTTGCCCGCCTGGCGTTTGGCCGACGGGGTCAGCGGCGGGTCGGCCGGCAGCGCGATGAGGTCATTGAGCAGCCGCAGGTAGCGCTGCCCGTCGAGTGCACCAAGCGCGGTCTGGCGGGCCTGGGTCAGCTCGGCGGCGAAGTGGGCGGTGATGCGGGCCTGCACCGGCCCGACGACCAGAGCGACAGGGATGGCGGCCAGGTCGGCGGTCAGCCGGTCGCGCAGCACCTCGGTGTCGCGGGCTTGTCCGAGCGCGGCGGCGAGCCACCGCAGCTCCGCGCACAGCGGCCGGGTCGCCTCCCGCTCGAGGATGCCGCCGAAGGCCTGCAGCGCGCTGCGGGCACGGCGGGTGGCGACCCGCATCCGGTGCACGGCGTCTGGCTCGTCGAGACGGACCAGCGGGTCGTACCGGATGATCGCGGCCACCTGGTCGCGCAGATAGGCGAGCACGACCTCGCCCGCGGGCGAATGTCTAGTCAGCGGCGGCCGTTCCGGCGCGGCCCGGGCGGCGGGCAGTCGGCCGGTCAGCGGCCGCCGCAGCTTCGTCGCGGTGGCCGCGGGCCGGGCGCCGGCGTGGCGCAGCCGCGTGTCGATCGCCGTCAGCAATACGGGGGCGCCAGCGACCAGCCCGGCCTCGATCTCGTCCCACGAGGTGGCGGCGGATCCATCGGCTGGCTCGGCCGACACGCGGTCGGCGGCGATCTCGGCGAGTATCTGGTTGGCGCCGTCGAGCAGTCGCAGCACCCGGCGGCTGGTCCGGATGCACATGACCGGCGCCAGCGGCTCTCCCCGGGTACAGGCCCGGATCAAAGCCGTGAGATCCTCGGGTATCGCGCCGCCGGACGCGGTCAGGAGCAGGCGTGTCACGTCCCCGGTGTCCGCCCCCGCGGGCAGCGTCAGATGCCAGCCTGCGTCCTCCCCGCCTGCGCGCCGCCGCAGTGTGATGCCGCCACCGATCAGCCGCAGGTCCGCGGTGTCGTAATAAACGGCGTCGAAGAACTGCTCGTCTTGCTCAGAAACGGCTGCAACTCCCGCCGTCCCGGCCATGGCCTTCAGCTCGTCCAGGGCGGCCATCCCGCCTGCTTCAGGGTCGTATTCCCGCCCTGTCCGGCGCGTAACAGTGGCCATGTCCCTTGCTCCCTCACGATCGCGACCACCTGGCCTGGCAGGCGGTCGCGGCTTGCGCACAGTTCTGCTAACTCACAGACTTCCCGGTTACGGCCAGACCGGTAAGGGCAGCATGGCCCTGGCAACGGGGACATCGGTCCCTCTCCGGTATTCCTCTCGCCGCGGGCATCCCGGCGCCGGCCCTTGAGGATCCCGGTCTGCCGGCCGTGGTTCAGCGGCGATGCAGGAGCGGAAACGCGAACCACAGCAGGCCGAACACGCAGGTGCTAAAGGCGGTGATCAGTGCCGCGGGCAGGCCGCTCCCGGAGCGGCTGGCGGGCGAGCCGCAGCTCGGACTCTGCCGTACGCCGCTCAGGCGACTGTCTCAGCTTGGATCGCGTGAACTGATCGCCGACGGGTCTCCCGTCGTATCTGGCGACGGGACGGCAGCGGCATTCCTGGTGTCGATGCGCCGGTGGCGGCGGGCCGTGATCCGCAGTTGGATGACGCGCCCGGTTCCGGGGATCACCACCAGGAGTGTGCCGAGTACGGCGGCCAGCAGGAGCGCTACCCCGAGCGGCAGGTGCCCGTGAGCGCCGAAGTAACCGATGGACACGCGCTGCCCGTTTTCCAGGATGAAGACCAGCAGCAAGAGCAGGATCACGGCGAAGAGCCCGGCCGCAACCCAGATGGTGCCAATGCGCGTCCGCTTTACGGCGTGGTGAGATGGCGTTCCTGCCGGGCGGCGCGGCTGACCTGCAGCCGCCGCTGCCGTGCCCGGCTGAGCATCGCGTGCCGGCTCTGGTGTCATCGGCTGTTCACCCTCACTTGCTGAGACGCTGTCGTTTGCGCGATTCCAGGTCCCTGACCACCGTGGGCGCCAGGCCCTGCTACCCGCCGCAGCGATGTTTACTCATGGCCGGCCGATAGCACCACGGAAGTCGCTGTCGGTTGTCCTCGTTGCCGAGCAGTCGGCGGATGTCCGCGAGGCGTCCGGCGAAACCCCCTCGTACCCGTCGCTGCTATGGCCGCACCATTCCCCCGGGCAAGGCGAGGCCGCCTTCGCGCAGAAGCGGTTCCCGGCGAGGATGCCGGCTACTTCACAGGCCCGGCCGGTGCCGGGCCGGCCCATTGCATGAGCAGGAGGGTGGCGTCATCGCGCAGGCCGTCGGCTTGATGGTCGAGCACCGCGCGCACCAGGCGCCGCAGCATCTCTTCGGCCGGCTGGCCGCTGGCGGCTTCGCGCTCGAGGAGGTCCGCGAGCCGGTCCAGGCCGAACAACTCCCCGTCCGGGGTCCGGGCCTCGATCACGCCGTCGGTGTAGAACAGCACGGCATCCTCTGGCTGGAGCTCTTCGGTGCTGGGATCCGGAGGGCTATCACCGAGTCCGAACGGCAGCGCCGGTTCACAGCTGAGTTCGGCGACCACCTTACGGCCGCGCAGCAGCAGCGGCCGCGGGTGCCCGGCACACGACCACTCCAGCTGCCCTGACCCGGTGGCCAGGCGGCCGATGATGCCGGTGGCGAACGACAGGTCACTGTAGTACCCGGCCAGCGCCTCATCCATGGCCGTGTAGATGCCGGGGAGCATTGCCCTGTCGCGGCGGGCGTGCCGGTACGCGCCGACGGCCAGCCCGGTCAGCAGCGTCGAGCCGATGCCGTGCCCCATGCCGTCGATGATCGCGAACTGCAGGTCGCCGCCGTTGACCACGTAGTCGAACGCGTCACCGGCGATGTCGTAGGCGGGTTCGAGCACCCCGGCGATCACAGCGCCACCGGTGCGCGCGCTCAGCGGCGGCAGCAGGTCCCACTGCATGCTGGCCGGCAGCGACATGGCACGCTCCCGCCGCCGCAGGTCCGGGACATCGCTGAGCCGGGTAGCGACCGCGGCAGTCAGGCCGGCGAACACGCCCAGCAACCCGGCCTGCGCCAGTATCTCCGGGCTGGCCTGCGGGACGGTGATGGCCAGCACCCCGGTCCGGGTGGTCTGCTCCACCACCGGGACCCACACCCGCGCCGAGCCGTCCCGCTCGGCGCTCACCGGCTGCCCGGTGGCGAACGCCCGGCCCGCCATCGTCCCCGCCACCTCTTCCGCGGCCACCCCCGCGGCCAGCGGGAACAGCACCTGCCGGGAGAAGTCGGCCAGGTACACCACCGGGTCCCAGGCAGGCACCGGCTCGCACGCCGCAGCCAGCACACGCTGCAGGTCACCCCCGGCGTCCTGGCACAAGATCCAGAGCGCACCGGGATAATCCGGCACTCCCATCGCGGCCCCATTCCGTTCACGGCGGACCCGCGGCACCAGCCGTGCCGCCCGGCAAGCCTACTGGCCCGATAGCCGCCCGGCCAGGCCTGGAAGGGCCCGGGCCGTACCCACCGCACGCACGCCAGACCGGGAACCTGCCACCTGGGCACGCCCATGACTCTGCGCATACGGCCTGAACCTCTTCAGGCCTGGGCCGCCCTGAAAGGGGTCGGCGAGCCCGTCGCTGCACCTGCCATGTTTGCCGGGTTACGTACGGGTAGAAGAGTCTCACGCGACCTCGAGGATGGCGCCAGGAAGGCCCGGTACGGCCTCAAGAAACCGGCGGCTGCCGTCCGCGCGGACTCGCGGTGGCCGTGAGCCGACGCGGCGGCAGCACCGTCGTCAGGCTGGCACCGGATTCCGAATCCGACCTCCGGCGGCGCCTGGAAAGGAACAAGCTGATGTATATCGGTATCGGGACGATAGTGCTCATCGTCATCATTGTGCTGGTCGTCCTCATGCTGCGCCGGCGCTAATGCCCGGGCGCCTGGTTCTGGATCTGCCGCGTGAATGCGCACCCCGCCCGCACAGCAGCGCCTGGCCGGCGACTTATGGGGGCTGAGGCCGCGTGAGCCGCCTTCGGAATGCGGGATCTGGCCCGCCCGGCCCGGCGGCGACAGGTCCCGGTCAGGCCGGCGAGCCTGACCGGGCTGATAGCCCCACGGCGCGGAACGACGGGCCTGAAACGGCTGAAATCCGGGTGCGGGAGGAAGCCCGGGCCAATGACGACCGTGACCCGGGGAAGGACCGGATACAGCAAGCCCTCGAGACCGCAGCGGCCATGGCGGAAGACACGGGCGGCCTCGGGACACCCGGGCGACCCGTTAACCGGCGGTCCCCGTTCATGATCGGGATGACCGGCGCCTTCGGCGTCGCCGTGGCCTACGGCCTGGTCGAGGTGGCCATCCGGGCGCGGTCCGTTCTCATCATCATCGGCTTGGCGCTGTTCATCGCCGTCGGCCTGGATCCGGTCATCGGGTGGCTGGTGCGGCACCGTGTCCCGCGGTGGGCGGCCGTCCTGACGGTCATCGGCTGCGCCCTGGCGGTGGCGGCGGCGTTCCTCGCGGCCGCGATCCCGCCGCTGACATCAGAGGCCACCACGCTCGCCCATCAGATCCCGCACTACATGCACACCCTGCAGGACCGCAATTCGCAGCTGGGCAAGCTCAACGTCAGGTACCACATCCAGCAGCGCCTGGCCAAGCTGGTCACCAGCGGCGGGAGCTCCCTGGTCGGCGGGGTCCTCGGGGCCGGGGAACTGGTGCTCAGCACGGCGTCGTTCATCATCGCCGTCCTGGTACTCAGCATTTACTTCCTGGCCGGCCTGCCCCGGATCAAGGTGTTCGCCTACCAGCTGGTTCCGCACTCGCGGCGGCCCCGGGTCATCCTGATCAGCGACGAGGTCCTGGCCAAGGTCGGCGGCTACCTGCTGGGAAACTTCATCACCTCGGCGATCGCGGGCCTTGGCACCTATGTGTGGATGCTCGCGCTGGGTATTCCCTACCCGATCCTGCTGGGCATGTTCGTCGCCCTGGCCGACCTGATCCCGGTGATCGGGTCAACCGCAGGCGGTGCCGTGGTAACCCTGGTCGCGCTCACCGTATCCTGGCCGGTCGCGCTCGCCACCCTCGCGTTCTACATCGGCTACCGGCTGGCCGAGGACTACCTCCTCGTCCCCCGGGTCATGGGCCGCACCGTCCAGATACCCGCGATCGTCAGCCTGATCGCGGTACTGATCGGCGGGGTGCTCCTGGGTATCATCGGCGCGCTCGTGGCGATCCCGATCGCCGCCGCCATCCGGCTGCTCCTCCAGGAGATCGCAATCCGCCGACTCGACGAGAGCTAAACCGGACCAACCCGCCGAACCGTGACCGATGTCCGGCGCCTGGTCGAAGGGCTGTGGCCGTGGCCGCCTAAGCCGGATCTACTCAGCTTCCATGCTCATTCGCCTCGCCTACCGTCGATGATTGCTGTCGGTGATGCGGGTACGGGTTTAGGGTCTCGGCGCCACCAGGGTGAGCCGGCATGACGCAGTTGGGGTGATTTCAGCGGCCGCCCGGAACGCGGGCCTCTTATTCTCCTTCTCCGCAGGCCTGGCAAGGTCCCTTACCGCGCGCTCGACGCGCAGATGGCGCCGATGAAGGGCTTCTCCGCCGCGAAGATCGTCGTCTGCCCCGGACACCGGGAACTGATCGCGGCAGCCTCCGTCATTGGTTCATACCGGCCGTCACGGGCGAACTGGTCCTCGGGGGGCAGCGGTGACCGGGCGGGCCGACGGTCTTTCAGGCCGGGAAGGGCTGGGCAAGTCCGGGAAACATGGGATAGTGCCCGACGTTCAGGGTGGCGAGTTCCAGTCCCTCGGTGAGCACGGTCGCGGCGATCAGGTAGTCACCGAGGCCGATCCCGGAGTGGGACCGGCGGTATTCTCGCACGAGCGTCGCCGCCCGCCAGGCCGCCTGCTCGCCAACCTCGAACCGTTGCATGCTGCCGAGCAGGCGCATGACTTCCCGGCGTTCGGGCGAGCGCATCCCCCTGGCGATCTCGGTCAGGCTGACGACGCTGATGGCCAGCGGCCCGGAGGATCGCCGGGCCTGGACGAGCCACTCCCGCGCGGCCGTGTTACCGCGCAGGTGCTCGATGAGCACGTCGCTGTCGACCAGGATCACGCGTCGGCCAGCCGGTCCAGGTAATCCATGCGCTCATCCCGCGTTCGGGCGAATGCGTCCTCCCCGGCCAAGATGCCGAAGGACCCGTCGATGGCGGCGAGGTCGGCAGCGAGGTCCGAGCCGGGATCCCCGCCGATCGCCCGGTCGATCAGTTCGCGGATCAGTTCAGCGCGTGAGGTACCCGCTGCCTGCGCGGCCCGGTCCAGCGCGGCGGCCTGGCCTTCGGCGAGGTAGATGTTGGTCCGCTTCATACACCACATCATACACCACCAGTGGCGCGGCTCGCTGCCGCACGGCCCCTGCCACCGGCCCTGGCCTGTGAGGCGCGGGAAGCAGCCGTGCGGTCAGGCGAGCAGCGCGCGGATGTCGTCGGCGTCGACGGCGGTGCCGAACGCGTTGCCATCGTCCAGCACACTGGAGAACAGCCTGGCCTTCCTGGCCTTCAGTGCCATGACCTTTTCCTCGATAGTGTCCCTGGCCACAAGTCGGTAGACCATGACACTCCTGGTCTGCCCGATGCGGTGGGCCCGGTCGACAGCCTGCGTCTCGGTCGCGGGGTTCCACCAGGGGTCGAGCAGGAAGCAGTAGTCGGCCTCGGCCAGGTTCAGCCCGAACCCGCCCGCCTTGAGGCTGATCAGGAAAACCGGGGCGGTGCCGTCCTTGAAGCGCCGCACGACCGCAGCCCGGTCGCGGGTACTGCCGTCGAGGTAGCAGTACGGGATGCCCTCGGCCTCCAGCCGCTCGCGGATCTTGCCGAGGAACCCGGTGAACTGGCTGAACACCAGAGCCCGGTGGCCTCCGCCGGTGACCTCCTGCAACTGGCCGAGCAGCGCGTCGACCTTGGCCGACGCCAGGTCGGCATGGGCTTCGTCGACCAGCCCGGCGTGCAGGCTGAGCTGACGCAGCACGGTCAGCGAGCGGAAGATCGCGAAGCGGTTGGAGTTCATGTCGCCGATCAGGCCGAGTACCTTCTGCCGTTCCCGCTGCAGCCGCGTCTGGTAGGCCTTGCGGTGCTGCGGATGCAGTTCGACCTCGAGGACCTGCTCCTGCTTGGCGGGCAGGTCGGCGGCTACCTGCTCCTTGGTGCGCCGCCGGACCAGCGGCTTGATCCGCCGCTGAAGCTGGGCCAGGCGCTCGCTGTCGCCCTGTCGTTCGACCGGCCGGGCGTAGTACTCGCGGAACCGGTCCGGGCTGGGGAACAGCCCGGGAGCCGTGATCGACAGCAGCGACCACAGCTCCATCAGGTTGTTCTCCAGCGGCGTGCCCGTAATCGCGATCTTCACCGGGGCCGCCAGCCTGCGGGCGCACTGATAGACCTTCGACTGGCGGTTCTTGGCCTGCTGTGCCTCGTCGAGCAGGAGCCCGGACCAGCCCAGCTCGGCGTAGGCCGCGAAGTCAATGCGCAGCAGGGTATAGGACGTGACGACGGCATCGGCGCCCGCGACCAACTCGCCGAGGCCCTGGCCAAGGCGGGCCACGGTGGCGGATACCGGTACCACCTTCAGGCCTGGGGCGAACCGCGCGGCCTCGGCGGGCCAGTTCGCCACCACGCTGGCCGGCGCGACGATCAGGAAGGGGGCAGCCGCCGGGTCGCGCTGCCTGGCGTGGCTGATCAGGGCGAGGGACTGCAGGGTCTTACCGAGCCCCATGTCGTCGGCGAGGATTCCGCCCAGCCGGTGCTCCCAGAGGAACGCCAGCCAGCCGAAGCCGTCCTGCTGGTAGGGGCGCAGCCGGGCCTGCAGCCCGGCGGGGGGCTCGGCCGGGCCAATAGCGCCAGCCGACAGCAGGCCCTGGACCTGTTGCCGCCACGCCGCCGCCTGATGTCCGATCACTCCCAGCGCGGCCAGCTCATCCCAGAACCCGGCCTGGTACCGGCTGATCCGCAGCGGCCCGCCCGGCGAATCCTGCAGCGCGCGGGCCTCCCCGATCAGCCGGGCGAGGGCACCCAACTCCGGCTTGTCGAGGGGGAAGTAGGCCCCATCGGACAGCAGAAGGTACGGTTCGCCCCTGCTGAGGGCCAGGAACACCTCGAGGAACGGCACCGGGCGTCCTTCCACGGTAACCGTCACGCCGAGATCGAACCAGTCGGTCTCGCCGGCCACCTCGTCGGTGGACACCGCGATCCGCAGTGATTCCCCGGCCTCCCGGTAGTCCGCGGGTTCACCGCTGATCTCGACGCGCAGCCCCGGGTGGCCGGCCAGGAGCGGCACCAGTTCGGTGCTGAACCGCATCGTGTCGATGCCGGTCAGCCGGGTGCGCGGGGCCAGCGCAGGCGCCGCGCCGGGCATGCCGGCCGCCCTGCCGAGCAGGCCGTAGCGGTCCAGCGGCAAGTCGAGGGCGGCGGCCAGCAGCGCCTGCTCGGCGGCCAGGTCCCGGTACCCGTCGTCCGGTCCGCCTGCCTCCAGCGGGGCGCGCAGCGGCGAGTCCGCGACCTGGTAGCCCCATTCCCAGTTCAGCTCGAGTTCGTGATCGCTCCCGTAGCGGGCCACGAGGACCAGGTCCGGCCCGGAGATCGCGGGAGGGCTGAACGAACCGTCCGAGGAGATCAGGGCCGCAGCCTGCCGCAGACGCGGGTAGTACCAGTCCCGGAACCTGGCCTCCCCGGCGGCGGGCACGGCCAGCGGCTCGCCGCCCAGCGCCATCCGCTGCAGCGGCGGGGGTACCGCCTGCGCCAGCCTGGCCAGCCGGAACCGCCAGTTCCGGGATTCGGCCGCCGCCTGGGCGCGGTCGACACATACCGCACCGTGTCCCTCCGCCCCGATGAACGCGACCGGCACGGCCGGCTCCCCGTCACCGGTGTGGATCACCGGAGCGATCTGCAGGCCGCCGGCCTCGCCACGGGTCACGTCCAGGCAGAACCTGGCATCCTCATACCCGGCCAGCCCGCCGCGCTTGCCCGGGTACACCAGTTGCAGGCCGGCCGCCGTGGCCTCGTCCAGCAGCGGCCACAGCTGGCGTGAGTCGATCGAGGAGAATTCGATCGACCGGTCGTCGCCGTAGTAGTAACCGCCGCGGGCCCCGGACGCCCGGTAGAGCACATAAAATTCCCGCAACAGCCGCAGCTGCTGTTCGCTGTGGTCGCGGACCCAGCCCGGCACGTCCAGCTTGCCCCAGTTCAGGTCGCCAGCGACCCAGCCGCCGTTCTTACCCGGCCGGACCAGCCGCGCGACCAGCCTCAGTGGCGTCCGCGCCGCCCCCTGGCCACCCCAGCGAGGCTGGCGCAGGCCATCGGCCAGCGAAAGCTCGATCGCCAGCGGCGTCATGCCGCGGCGGGCGGGGCTACCGCGGTCCAGCAGTGAGTCCAGCGGCTGTCTCCAGTCCAGCTGCGGTCTCTCCGGCCCGGCCGGTCCCGGTGACCCCGGTTCCAGGACCGACAGGACCAGCGCCACGACATGCTTGCAGTTGAACTCGAGCGGGCAGGTGCACTCGCCCATCTCGAACTCGGCGCGCCGCTCGTCGGCCAGCGAGAAGAACGCGGCCGTCTGGTAGACGTTGCCGCCCTGGCCGCGGACCGTCCCGTGCAGCGCCGTTTCCCCTGCATCCCACGTGACGTGCTGCACCGCCTGCTGCCGCGCGTACTCGGCGCCCCTGACGTAGCCGCCTCCGCCGATGGCCCGCCGCAGGGTGGAAAGGTCGAGTTCGAGCATGATGACCTGGCGCATGGCGAGAATGATAGGGGACGGCCCTGTCATTTCGCGCCCGGCGCGCAGGCGGACGGCGCTCGTTTCCCGGCAGTGTCGCTGGCCGCGCGTAGCGTCGCTGGCCGCGCATGGCATTGTGCTGGCCGCGATCCGCGGCCGTGGACGATCCGGAAATATGAGACCAGCCGATAGACCAGACGTCTGATGGCGCGGACCGAGGCGAGCGGAACTCGCTGGATCGTGACGCGTTCGCCGTCAGCGATAGGTTCCGGTTGTTCAACTTCACCCGGCGCGATGACCACGTCGCCTACCTGTGGGTGCTACGGGCGCTCGGCCGGCTGCGCGCGGTCCATCGACTGCAAGCGCACACCGATGACGTGGCGGCGGCCCTAGCCGAGTTCGCCGCCTTTCACGATGAGGTGCCCGGGCTGAACGGGACCCTGCGGGAAAAGCTGGACGCGCTGGCCGAGGACGGCATGGTGCATCGGCTCGAGGATGCCTCGCGGGCGGGAAGCCTGGCCAGGTACCGGAACCGGCAGTCGGTCTACCAGTTCAGCGAAGCCGGCTACCGGAATACAGCACCACGGTGAGCATGTCCTGCTCTCCGGGATGCCGCAGCCGACGCCGTGGGATCCGGAGCTCAGTAAGGCCATGGTCGCGACCGGGTGTGTCCTGTTGGAGGAAAGTGTCGCGAACGACCTGATCAGAGATTTGTCGAAACAGGGCCGGCCAGAACAGGTGATGGTGGAGCCTCGATCGCGGCCTGCTGAACTGCCGGCGCCGCCGCGCAGCGGTGGCTAGTCCGGTCACTTGCTAACTCCCCACGCCTCTCCCAGTTCCTCGCGGGAGCCGGTGCCTTGCCGCGGGATGGGAACAAGCCACTCTCGCCACGGCGAGACCCGCTTACGGCAGATCGCGCCGGCCGGCTAGACCGACCTGAACAGGCCGAGTCGCGGACTTCCTTGCACGTGGCATTGCTTGCCCGTGAAGCCTCCCTGGCTGGCTCCGCGCCGACCCCGTTAAGCCCGTTAGGGTCGATCGCCGGGGTGGGCGGCTCGTGGCCCCTTTGCCGGGAAGCGGCTTTGCTTAGAAGTGGCTGAAGCCCCAGTTCAGGACCTGGGTGGCGACCGGGCCGGTGGCGGTGATGTCGTCGCCGGGAGTGCCCAGCGTCACCCCGATCAGCGTCAGGCCGTTCCGGGTCGCCTCGAACAGCAGGCAGTTGCCGGCTGCCTGGGTGTCGCCGGTCTTGATCCCGGTCGTGCCGGGGTAGGCGCCGATCAGCGGGTTGGTGTTCTGCCAGGAGTAGCCGTGGTGGCCGTCGCCGGCCGGGAGCCAGTAGCTGACCTGGCCGGCGATCGCGGCGAACACCGGGTAGCTCATCGCCTGCCGGCCCAGCGTGATCAGGTTCGCGGGGGTCGACCAGGTCGAGTACTCGCCCGGCCACGGCATGCCGTCGAAGTTGGAGAAGTGCGTGCCGGTCAGGCCGAGCCGTCGGGCTTCGGCGTTCATCTTGGCGATGAACGCGCCGGTCCCGGGACCGTAGGCCTGCGCGAGGGTATAGGCGGCGTCACAGCCGGACGGCAGCAGCAGCGCCTCGAGCAGCTCCCGCGCGGTCAGCCGGTCGCCTACGATCAGGCCCGCGGTGCTGGGCCCGTCCTGGCTGTCCAGGTAGCCGATGACCGACCCGGGCACGGTGATCTGCCGGTTCAGGTCGCCCGCCTGGATCACCACCAGGGCCGTCATGACCTTCACGATGCTGCCGATGGGCCGTTCGGTGTCCAGCCCGGTGCTCCACAGCACCTGGCCGGTGGCCGCGTCGGCCAGGGCGGCGCCGGTCACCTGGATGCCGGCCGGGCCGCCCGCGGCGGCGGGCGCCGCCTGCCTGGCCGAGACGAACTGCCCGGCCGGGGCGGCCTGCGTTCCGGCAGCGGCTCCCGGGATCGAGGCGCCCCCCGGGATCGAGGCGGCCCCCGGGATCGAGGCGGCCCCCGGGATCGAGCCGGTCCCCGGGATCGAGCCGGCTCCCGTGACAGCGCCGGCCTGGGCGGCCGGATGCACCTGGAGAGCCAAGCGCGGATGCGTGCCGCCGACGTCGGCCGCCAGGACGGCGGCGCCCGCTGCCAGCAGGGCCGTCATGACGGCGAGGAGAACCCGGACTGCATGCCAGGGTGAGAGCATACGCACATTCACTAGCTTAAACTCGAAATCAGCAGCGAGTCCACCCCTGCTGGGCGAGGCCATCGCGTGATCACCGGAGCACAGCAAGCACGCCGCTGCGCTCCTCGCCGCGGCACCCGCAGCGCAGGGCGCAACCCCGCAGAAGGCCGGTGCCGGCTCCCGGGCCGGCGACGCCCCGGCGTGGCCGTGTCCGGCAGTGCCGCGCCCGCGATGACTCCGGCCGGCTTGCCGCCCTGCTGTCATCCGGCCTGCCAGACCGGGCCATCACCCCCGCCATGGGATCGGCCGGCGGGGCCGCGGCCGCCATGGGCCCGCTGACCAGGCAGCACGGCGTAATTACGCGACGTGTGTTATCGGTAAAGGCGCCAGTCCGCCCTCGCGATCCAGCGGCTGGACGACGACCTAGCCGCCACGGTGGGACACCGGGGTCCTGGCCGCGGGCGAGTTCCCGCTGCCGCCGTCATCGACGAGGGCTACCCAAGGATGTCGTCGCGGCGCGCGGCAGCCTTGCGGTCACCGTCGTCACCCGTGATCCCGCCAGGGACCACGCCGAGGCCGTGGCCCGGTGCGCGGTATCGGGACTGGGCCGGGCGCACCCAGCTAGCGGGATGCTCTTGTGCCGGGCCGGTGTGCAGCCGTGTCGGTGCCGGGTGCCGCCAATAGTGCTGCCGCGGTTTCGTCGAGGGCGCGGATGCGCGGATTCTCCTGGCGGGTCCTCCAGATGAGCCCTAGCGGTATCGGCGGAAGGTCGTCGATAGGGATGAGCACGATGTCGTCGCGGTTGAAGATGGGGACGGCTGAACTGGTCGGGTGGACGATGCGGCCGAGGGCCACCAGGGAGAGGATCTCGTTGACGGTCTGGACCAGCCTAGTGCGCCGGATCGGCTGTCCGGATGGGGTGTGCGGCGGGACGAGCAGGTCGTAGACCGCTCGCGGGGTGGACTCGGGAAGCAAGGCGACCTCCTCGTCGGCGAGATCCTCGACCGACACCGTGTGCTGGCCGGCGAGGCGGTGAGAGGGGGTGACAGCGAGCGCCCGGGGGTAGTAGGCGAACACGCTGCCTGCGGTGAGATCGGGTTCGTCAACCGCGAGCCAGTTGCACAAGACGTCGATGTCGCCGCGGCGCAGCGGGCGGTAGGCGTCAAAGGTCTCAACCTCCTGCGGCTGCACCTCGCAGCCGGGATAGCGGTCGTGGAACGCCGCGATGAGCCGGCTGAGCGCGGGCCCTTCTGTGGTGAGCACGAAGCCCACGCGCAGCAGCCCGCGGACGGCGCGGGACATCTCGCTGGTATCGGCCAGCGCTTCCTCCACGGCAGCCAGGGCGGGGGAGAGGTCGCGCTTGAGCCGCTCGCCCGCCGGGGTGAGGCGGACCCGGCGGCTGGTCCGGTCGAAGATCTTGACTCCCAGCCGCGACTCGAGCAGACGAACGGCCTCGCTCACCCGGGGCTGGGAGATGCCCAGCCGCTGGGCGGTCCGGCCGAAGTGCAGCTCGTCGGCCAGGATGAGAAAGATCCGGAGCTCGCGTAGTTCCACGTCCCGCCACATCAATTAGGGATCCTAATCGGTCCGATCGGCAATTGGCTCTTGATCGGACCGGTCCGCTCCGGCAGCTTGGATCGGGAACGGCCGGCGTGAAGGGAGCGGGTGTTGATCCTGGTCATCGGGGGCCGCAGCAAGATCGGTGCCGCGCTGATCGCGGAGCTGCTTGGCCGCGGCGAGCATGTCCGGGTTCTGGTACGCACGGGTGAGCCCGTCGGCTTCCCGGCGGCGGCGGAGATCGTCACTGGCGATCTCGCCGACGAGAGGTCGCTGGTGGCGGCGATGGACGGCGCCGAGAAGGTGTTCGTCTTGTCCAGCCCGCATCCCGATGCGATGACCTGGCACCGCAACGCCATCGACGCTGCCCGCCGGACCGCCGTGCAACTGCTGGTGCGCAGCTCGATCCTCGGCGCCGACCGGCAGTCGGCGGCGGAGTTCATCAGCGCCCATACCGCATGTGACCGCTACCTCCAGGATTCGGGGCTGCCCTACGTGATCGTGCGGCCCAACCTGTTCTTGCAGAACATCCCCCAATCGACGATCCCGTCGATCGACACATCGGGGAACTTCTATGTCGATGCGGGCGAGGCGCGGATCAGCATGGTCGACACCCGCGACGTTGCCGCCGTCGCCGCGGTCGCCCTGACCGAGCCCGGGCATGCCGGAGCCCAGTACGACGTCACCGGGCCCGAGGCGCTGTCCTACGCCGACGTCGCCGCCAAGCTCACCGCCGCGCTGGGCCGCCCGATCATCTACATCGACGCGCCGGACGAAGCGGTCCGAGAGGCGCTCCTTGGCGCTGGCCTGAATCAGTGGTTCGCTAACGCCCTCGTCGGCCTGTACCAGGACTACCGCCGTTCTGGGACCGATGGCTACGCCGCCAAGGTCACCGGCACGGTGCAGCGGCTCACCGGCCACCCGGCGCGATCGCTGGACGACCTGCTTGGCGAACCCGCGCCCGGCCCGAAGCGGCCGTAGCTCCACTGGCCGCAGAGGGCTCTGCCCGGCCGGGCAGGTCCCAGGGGCGTGCGGTACGCAAACTGCAGGCGGAGGTGGTGACACAACAGAATCTGGCCAGGCGGTGCCCGCGCGGATCTCCAGATCCGTATCGTCGGAAGCGGGCAGGTTACCTACAAGCCAGCCGCCGCTCGGGGTCGGTCATCCCGGTCGAGCTGATGCCGCGTCTCAATCAGCCGGTTCACGCACTTGACCTGAGGTAGGCGCCAGCACGTTCGGTAACGGCGTCGATCGCCCAGCCAGCCGGACCTGCCGCGCTTTGCGCCGCCAGCGGCGATCACGGCGGTAGCGAGAGGCGCGCGGCGCGTTTACGAGCGGCCGGGGATCACCTGGGGGGTGAGCTGTTCGATGTCATGGCGGGCGCGCAGCTCGGCGATCGCTGCGTCAAGCGGTCCTGCCGCGCTGGCGACCAGCTCAGCGAGCTCCTTCTGGTAGTGCTCGTGGCCGGAGGGGGAAACCAGGAAGATCATCCGGGCCGGGCCAGGGCCCGGGTTGGCGAATGCGTGCGGGCAGCCGCACGGGACATACATCATGCTGCCCGGCCCGCCGCGGGCCACCGCGGCCCCGGTGTGCGACTCCCAGCTCTGCCAGTTGCCCGGGGTCCGGACCCGCGGTTCGAAGGCGAGCAGGTCAAGCTGGCCCTCCAGGACGTAGAACAGCTCTTCGGCGTTGCGGTGCAGGTGCGCGCCGACGTCGAATCCCGGCCCGATGTCCACGACCTCGAACATCGACCAGGCCGTTGAGCTCTTGTCGCCCACCTTCAGCGTCATGGCGGGTGAGACCCGCTCGCCCTCGCCAGGGCCCATCACGAAACCATCAGTCATGAACCGGATAATCCCCACCGCAACAGCCCGCGTCAAGGCGCAGCGGGCAACTCGGACATATCCAGCATCAAAGGGCACGCCGCAGGCCAGGCAATCAGACCAGGAGGCTTTGCCCGCGGGCCGCCTCGAGCGCCTGCTTGAGGGCGGCCACCTCCGCTCCGCGTCCGCTGGGCCAAGGCCGGGCGCGCCCGGCGGCTTAGCGGCGATCTGGCGGCTGACGCCACCGCGCCGAGTAGCTGACGTTGTAAGCGATATTGATAGCCGTGATCGCGATCCAGACCACCAGCAGGCCCATGAACCCCGCCGGACGCGTACCAGCTGCGACAGCGATCGCGCTGATCGGGATGCCCAGGGCCATGGAGATGATCGCGAGCGCCATCGGAGAGCCGGAATGGCCGCGCCGGTCCCGTGCCGGCAGCTGCGCCCCTTGCTGTTGCGCGAGCCGCGCATCCACCCGGGCGTCGATCTCGCGGCCGACCTTGTCCAGGAACGAGTCGATCACCGCGTCCTGGTAGGCAGGCCCGAGCTCGTTGTCGGTTTCTGCAGCGGCGCGGATCTCTTCGGGAGACAGCGAGGAACTCACGCGGACACGATATATCGTCGCCCGCCCGCTGTCACCGCGGCGGGCGGGCGACGGGAAGCCTGGGACCACAGACCTCCCGCTGGCGTTTGCTGCCACTTGGCCGAGGTTTCGGCCGGCCTGGCCTTGTGGGCTCACGCGGTTGCCGCGTCCGGCCAGCTGCCCGGCGGGAGGATGGTGCCGCGCTGTCCCGGCCGGGCTGCTTGCGGGAGAGGATCGTGTCGTGCGGGAGCGGGTACGGGCGCTGGCGGGCCTGGCGGAGGAGATCCGTGCGCGGCCGTGTGCCCGGGCGGTCCGCCTGGTCGCGGTGGACGGGCGGGGACGGGCCGGGAAGTCCACGCTGGCGCGGGCGCTGGCGGCGGCCTGCGGCGGCGCGCCGGTGATCCGGGTCGATGATTTCTTGTACTGGCGCGACATCCAGGGATGGTGGCCGCGGTTGGAGCACCAGGTGCTGCGGCCACTGCTGGCCGGATCGCCGGCCCGGTTCCGCGTCCGTGACTGGGCGGGCGATCCGCTGGGCCGTGGCCTGGCCGGATGGGCCGAGGTCCGGCCCGCCGAGGTGGTGATCGTCGAGGGGGTCACGGCGTCCCGCCAGGCGATCGCTGCCGATCTGGCCATGGCCTTGTGGGTGGCGGCCCCGCGGGCGGAGCGGCTGCGCCGCGCGGTCGCCCGCGACGGGCAGCAGCGCCTCTGGTTGTGGATCGAGTGGATGAGGCTGGAAGATGAGTTCTTTGCCCGCGACGGCGCGGCCAGACGGGCCGACCGTGTCGTGTGCGGGCAGCCCTCCATCCCCTGCGACCCGGCTACCCAGGCCGTCCTGCTTGACTCGCCCTCCGGTCGGCGGCCTTGAAGCCGGGGATAGCCGACGCGATACCGGCAGCGCCCAGGTCAGACCCGCGATCCCTGTGCGTGCGATGGTGGTAGTGGCAAAGTACATGTTTCTGGTCAACTCAACCTCACCGGCGAGACGATCAAACGGTTCGTCGCGAATCCTTCGGACCGGGCCGCTGTCGTCCGGGAGCTGGTGGAGATGGCTGACGGGACCAAGGTCCCGTCAGGTCGTGACCCGCAGCTCTGCACGCGGTTACTGGTCATGGTGCATATTCGGGCCATGGCGCGGAGGAACGATCGGGTCCTGTCGACCATGGACTGGCCCGGGCGGAGGGCGGGAAACGCCGCATACGCCTGGGTCGGCGGCAACGTCTCCCGGCGCTTCGCCGGACATCCCGCGCTTGGGCCGGCCCGGCTGTCTGGTCCGGCGCGCGTTCCGCGGGTAGAGTACCGCGGGTTTTGCGCAGCTGACTGTGCGGGCCTGCCGGGGCGTGCCTCGCAGTGGGAGGAGCCCGCAGGTGAAGGCAACAGGCCAGGGCGCTGACCAGCGCCGCAGTTCGGAGTCCGGCTTGGTGCTGGTGCTCAACTCGGGCAGTTCGTCGGTGAAGTTCGCCGTGCTGGATCCCGGCAGCGGCAAGCGCGCGCTGGAGGGGATAGCAGAGAAGGTCGGCACGCCGGAGGCGGTGCTGCGGATCCGGCGGTACCCGGACGAGGCGGTCACCGAAAGGCTGTGTGACAGCAGTTACCAGGCCATCATTTCCCGGATCCTGGACTGCCTGCCCATGGCCGGGCACGGAGCGGATGAGCCCGATGGGGCTGGCCTGGCCGGTGTCGGGCACCGGGTGGTGCACGGGGGGGAGCAGTTCACCGCCTCGGTCCCGGTGGACGACCAGGTGATCGCCGCGATCGGCTCATTCAGCCGCCTGGCGCCGCTGCACAACCCGGCCAGCCTGGCCGCCATCGAGGCGGTCAGCGCCGTGCGGCCCGACCTGCCGCAGGTGGCGGTGTTCGACACGGCGTTCCACCAGACGATGCCGCCGCGCGCCTTCCGGTATGCGGTCCCCGAAGAGTGGTACACCCGGTACGGGGTCCGAAGGTACGGCTTCCACGGCACCAGCCACCGCTTCGTCAGCGAGCAGGCCGCCATCCTGCTAGGCCGGCCGCTGGCCGGGCTCCGCCTGGTCACCGCCCATCTCGGCAACGGGTGCAGCGCGGCGGCGGTGCGCGACGGCGTGTCGGTGGATACGACGATGGGGCTGACCCCGCTGGGGGGCCTGGTGATGGGGACCCGGTCCGGCGATGTGGATCCTGACGTGCTGGGCTACGTGGCGGATCAGGCCAGCCTGACTCTCGGCGAGCTCACCTGGGCGCTGAATACCGCCAGCGGGCTGGCCGGGCTGTCTGGGGTGGGCAATGACATGCGCAGCGTGGAGGCCGCGGCGGCCGGCGGCGATGGCCGGGCGCGGCTGGCCCTGGAGGTGTTCGTGCACCGGCTGGCCAAGGCGATCGCCGGGCTGGTGGTCAGCCTGGGCCGGCTGGATGCGCTGGTGTTCACCGGTGGCATCGGGGAGAACAGCCCGGCGGTCCGCAGCCTGGTGCTGGCCAGGCTGGGCTTCCTCGGCCTGGCCGAGGATCCTGAGGCCAACGCGCGGCACGGGCGGGACACCGGCGGGCGGATCAGCCGTCCCGGCCCGGTCCTGGCGCTGGTGGTGCCGACCGATGAGGAATTGCTGATTGCCCGTGACACCGCCCGGCTCATCGCGGCCGGGTGACGTCCGCGCGCCGCTGCTGTGAGGAGGACCAGATGGCCCGGAGCTTGCTCATCGCGCCTGCCGCCGATGACGTCCGCCTGGCCAGGACCTGCCTGGGGCTGCTGCGGGCCCTGGACCGGCGCGGCGTCAAGGTCGCCTACGTCAAGCCGATAGCCCAGCCCAGGCCTGACGGCGGCCCGGACCGCTCGGCCGCGCTGGTGGCCGCGGTCACGGCGCTGCGTCCCCCGGAGCCGCTCAGCACCGCCGAGCTGGAACAGCAGCTCGGCGACGGCGGACTGGACGTCATCTTGGAAAAGATCGTCGCGGCCTGGGAGCCTGTCTACGCCGGGTCCGATGCGGTTGTGGTCGAGGGACTCAGCACCGGGCCGTCGAAGCTGTACGCCAGCTCGCTGAACCAGGCGCTGGCCCGGGCGCTGGACGCCGACGTCGTGCTGGCCGACAGCTGGCGCCCGGATGCGGACGCGGACGCCGTGGCCGAGCAGTTCGCCATCGCCGCGGGCGGGTACGCCTCCGGCGAGCAGGCGCGGGTGGTCGGCTGCGTGGTCCACGGCCTGTCCCAGACCGATGCCGCCGCGGTCGCGGACCTGCGGACGGCACTGGCCGGCCACCGGCTCCGCCTCATCGCAGGGGTGCCGCACCGTCCCGCGCTGACCTGGCCGCGGGTGCTCGACCTGGTCCGCGAGCTGCACCCGCAGGTGCTGCACAAAGGTGACCTGTCCCGGCGGATCACGGACGTCGCGGTGTTCGCCCAGGGTATCCCGGCCGGCATCCGGGTCCTGGACGCCGGGCGGCTCGTCGTGGTCCCCGGCGACCGGCACGAGGTGATCATGGCCGCGTATCTGGCCGAGCTGAGCGGGACCCACCTGGCCGCCCTGCTGCTGAGCGCGGGGACCACGCCGGATCCGCGGATCAGCAGGCTCACCCGGGCCACCAGGGCCACGTGCCTGCCCGTGCTGCTCGTGGAGCACGACAGCTACCAGACCGCCACCCGGGTGCGAGACCTCGACCCCGGCCTGCCGGTCGACGACACCGAACGCATCGAGGCGGTGACCCGCAATATCGCCGACGCGCTTGACGCTTCCTGGCTGCAGTCGCTGACTGGCTCCGCGCGGCCCCATCGGCTCACCCCGGCCGCTTTCCGCTACCAGCTCGTCGAACTGGCCCGCGCCGCCGACGCGCTCGTCGTCCTGCCCGAAGGCACCGAACCTCGTACCATGCGGGCCGCGGTCGCTTGCGCTGAGCGAGGCATCGCGCGCAGCGTTCTGCTCGCAGACCCCGAAGAGGTCATCGCCCAGGCCCGCAGTCTCGGCCTCAAGCTGCCAGACGGCATCACGGTAGCCGACCCCGCGGCCGTCGCCGAGCGCTATGTCGCCCCGCTGACCGACCTGCGGCGGCACAAGGGCTGGACCGAGGACGTGGCCCGCGAGCACCTCGCCGACCGGGTCACGGTCGGCACCATGATGCTCAAGCTCGGCGAGGTGGACGGGCTGGTATCCGGCGCGGTGCACACCACCGCGAACACCGTCCGCCCCGCGCTGCAGATCATCGGCACCAAACCGGGCGCCCGCCTGGTGTCCTCGATCTTCTTCATGTGCCTGCCCGACGAGGTGGTCATCTACG
>Ga0335076_10001187_pt1 | contig 25131 bp, 26 predicted proteins | sample Lox_Sample_25_FD_206717 | JGI IMG/M metagenome (GOLD analysis project Ga0335076, IMG submission 206717) | Soil microbial communities from Loxahatchee National Wildlife Refuge, Florida, United States - Lox_Sample_2.5 | ecosystem: Environmental > Terrestrial > Soil > Wetlands | place: USA... | reverse complement strand
TACGAAAGCTCGCCGAAAGCCAGCGTGATCATCGCAAAGTAGAGACCGACGCGGCGCAGCGCGAGAAATCCTACGAGCAGGCTGAACGCCGCGGCCGCCGCAACCCCCGCAAGAATCGCCAGCCAGACATTGGACAGAATCCCGCTGGTCAACAGATATGCCGTGGTAAAGCCGCCAGTGCCGTAGAACGCGGCTTGGCCAAACGACAAAAGCCCGCTGTAGCCGAACAATAGATCGAAGCCGATGCCGAACAGGCCCCACACGAGGACGCGGCTCAACAGATCGACCGAAGAAAACGCCGCCACGAAGCCGAAGGGCAATGCACCCAGAAGGAGGGCGACGAGTAATTCGGGAAGCCAGCGGCCGAGGCGCCGCGCTGCGCCGCCCGCGCTCATACGCGGCCAGCCACGCCGAAGAGGCCGCGTGGCCGGACCACCAGGACCAGGGTCATCACCGCATAGATCGCCGCCTGGGCGTAGGCAGGGTCGAACAGCGTCGTCAAACTCAGCAATTCGCCGACGATCAGCCCGCCGACGACGGCGCCGGCGAAAGAGCCGAGGCCGCCGATCACAACGACGACAAACGCTTCGACAAGAAACGGGGTGCCCATGTCGGGAATAACGGCGGAGAGCGGGGAGTAGATTACACCGGCGACACCGGCGGCCATCGCACCCAGCGAAAACACGATCAGAAACATGCGCCGCACGTTGCCGCCGAGCAGCCCGACCATCAGCGGGTCTTCGATGCCGGCGCGGACGATCAGCCCGAGCGAGGTATGGTAAAGTAGGAGGTAGATTGCGAGCAGAAACACCGCAACGATGCCGATGACTTGCACGCGGTAGAGGGGGTAGTAGAAGAGCCCGAAGAAGTTGACGATCCCAATGCCCCATTGCGGCGTCGGCACGGGCTGGCTCAGATCTCCGAAGACAAACCGTACGGCCTCGATCAGCATGACGGAGATGCCGAACGTCACCAGCAGCTGATCCTCCGCCGGTCGCGTGTAGTAGAGGCGTATCAAGCCGCGTTCGAGCACCACCGCCACAACCAACAGCACCGCGGCGCCGGCCAGCAGCGCCGCGAGGAATGAATGCAAGTGCCCCAGCACGACGAAGGCCGCATAGGCGCCGAGCATGAACATCGCGCCGTGGGCAAAGTTGACGACCCCGAGCGTGCCGAAAATGATCGTCAACCCGCTGCTGATCAACGCCAACAGGCTGCCGAAGGCGAACCCGCTGAATGCCTGCGACAAGAATTGAGCGGCCGTGGGCATCAGCGGGGCATCCTGCGGCTCAGACCGCCGTAAGCGACGGCATGTGACAACCGACCTCGGCAAGTGGCTCCAACAGCTCCTCGCCCGGTACGATCTCGACGATCTTGAAAAAGTCCTCCGACCCTTTCATTTCCGATTTGCTGTTGCCTTGCAGGACGGGCACGGGGGTCACGCCCTGGTGATCCGCTGCCCGGAACCACACCTGGCCCGCGATCGTGTCGACCTTGTGCTCCGATTCGAGCGCCTTGATGACTTCGGGGGGATAGAATGTGCCGGCGCGTTCGACCGCGTCCGCCCACATGATCATGCTGTTATAGACGTTGGCGGCGGGGAAGCGTGGTTTGTAATTGAATTTCTTCTCGAAATCCGCAACGAAGGATTTCGCCAGCGGATATTTGTCCTCCATGCTCCAGTACCACGGCTCGGTGCCATAGTTACCCTCGAGCAGCTCCGGCCCCAACTCCTTGCCGGCGAAGCCGCTGAACAGCGGTATGACGTATTTCATCTTCTTCATGATGTCGAACTGGATGGCCTGCTTCGTCGAGGTGATTTCATCGGCGCCGGCGGTTTCGTTGAACATCACGTCTGCGCCGCTATTGGCGATGTTGAGCAGATAGCTGCTGAAGTCGGTGGTGCCGAGCGGAGCCAGTTGTTCGGTGGCGACCGTCCAGCCGTATTTGCCGAAGGCCGCCTTCAATGAATTGAAAAGGCTCGTGCCGAAGGTGTAATTGGGCACCAGGTAAGCCGCCTTGAGATTGCGGCCGAGATGCTTGGTGAGGACTGGAGCCAGCGCGTGGGAGAGCATGTAGTTGTCGGCCATCAGTCGGAAGCCGAAGCGCTCGCAGTTCTTGCCCGTCGTCGCGTTGGAGGCGGTCGTGGCCGCCATACTGATCACTTTTCTGCGCTGCGCCAACTCATCCAGGGCGACGGCGACCGCGCTGCTGACGGAGGAGGTCATCACCATCGCCTTGTTGTCGCTGATGAACCGCGAAGCGGCCTGAACCGCGGGATTGGGCTCGGTTTGGGTGTCGCCGACACCGAATTCAACTTTCTTGCCGAGCACGCCGCCGCCCTTTTTCAGCGACGGCACCGCCTCGGTGACTTCGCTACCATTATTCAGATGCTCGACGACAAGCTCGAAGCCGCGTTGCTCGTCATGTCCCATCGCCGCATAGGGGCCGGTCAGCGGAAACAACCCGGCAGCAAAAACGCTCTTGCCCTCTACTCCCTCTGGATAGGTGCCCATGCTGGGGTAAGTCTTGGCCCAAACCCGAGGGGCCGCGACCGGCGTCAGCAGCCCCGTGGCGCCGAGGCCGAGCCCCGCCTTTAGCACGCCGCGCCGTGTGAGAATAAAGGAATCTCTGCCGTTCACGCTTGTCTTCATGATCACCTCCCGTTCCTCATGCCCGTTGATCGGGCAGCGCTATCGCGAAATACCAACCGATCGGCGCTGGATGCGCCTCATCTCCTCCTCGCTCTGCGGCGGTTGTCCGCGCCGTGCAGTCGCGCTCTGGCGGTTGGCCAAGCGGCCGCGTCGCGTTCCTCAGAGCTGCTCAGGCCGCAGCGATCCCCGGCATGTGGCAGCCGGTCTCTGCGAGCGGGGGCATGACTTGCTCGCCCGGGACCAACTCGATGATGTGGTAGTAATCTTCCGGCTCCTTCATTTCCGACTTCGTTTTTCCGACCATGATCGGGACGGGGCGTACCATCTGGTGGTCGCCGGCGCGGTACCACACCTTGCCGTAGATCGTGTCGACCTTGTCCCCGGATTCGAGCGCATGAATCACCTCGCCCGGATAGAAGGTGCCGGCGCGCTCCACCGCATCCGCCCATACGATCATCTGGATGTAGGCTTCACTGGCGCCCCAGCGGGGCATGTAGCCGTATTTCTTGTGGAAATCCTCGACGAAATATTTGGCAAGCGGGTAGGTATTTTCTTCCGTCCACCACCAGGGTTGGTGACCGTAGAGGCCACCGATCACATCCGGCCCGAGATCTTTGGCGGCAAACTGGTGGAAGAGCGGAAAGACGTACTTCATCTTCTTCAAAATGCCGAACTGCTCGGCCTGTTTCGTCGAGGTATCGGCATCGGCACCGAATGTCTCATTGATGAAGACGTCCGCGCCGCTGTTGGCGATATTGAGCAGATAGCTGCTGAAATCGGTGGTACCGAGCGGCACGAGCTGCTCGTTGATACTCTTCCACCCCTGCTTGCCGGTGAATTCGACCAGCGATGTGTAGAAGGTAGTGCCGTAGGTGTAGTTGGGCACGAGATAGGCGACCTTCAGGTCCTTGCCGAGGTGCTTGGCGAGCACCGGGGCCAAGGCGTTGGCGATCATGTAGGCCGGCGGCTGCGAACGGAACCCGAAGCGCTGGCAATCCTTGCCTGTCGTCGCGTTGGACGCGCTGTTGCCGCACAGCCAGATGACTTTGGACCGCTGGCCGAGCTCCTCGAGAGCGACGGCAACCGCGCTGCTGACGCTGCCGATCAGCAAAATCGCCTTGTTCTGGTGGATGAAGCGGCTGCCGGTTTGGACCGCGGGGTTGGGCTTCGTTTGGCTGTCCCCGACCTCGTAGTCGATTTTCTTGCCGAGCACGCCGCCGCCTTTCTTCAGACTCGGAACAGCTTCGGTGATGCGGCTGCCATTGTTCAGATGCTCGACCGCGAGTTCGAAGCCGCGCTTCTGGTCCTCGCCGGCCGCAGCGTAGGGGCCGGTCAGCGGCATGACGCCGCCGACGAAAATGCTCTTGCCCTCGACCCCCGCCGGATACGTACCGAGACTGGGATACGTCTTGGCCCAAACTCGCGGCGCCGCGATAGGCATCAGGAGGCTGGCCGTGCTGAGCCCGAGGCCCGCTTTGAGGACGCCGCGCCGCGTGAAGACGAAGCGGGGCTCGCCGTCTCTTGGAACTTCTTTGCTAATCTTCCGACTCATGGGCGACCTCCCGCGCTTACGCTTGACCGGGTCGGTCAGTCGCTGTTTGTCGCTGCGGCGCAGCCAGTGCCGACACGCGGTATTGCACGCATCCCCGTGAACGTAAAATCCGTGCTGCGGTTTTCGCCTAAACAATATTTCATCAGCCTGTCAGGTTGCGATCACAGAAAGAACGAGCAATCCGGCTCCTTCTGTCGAAGTCTGCGAGCTGGGCGACGGTCTGCGGACGTTGCGGCTATTATCGGAAACAAAACCCCCGCCCCGGTGCGTGAACCAGAGCGGGGAAGGCCGCATCGCTGCTACAGGGATAAAACAGCGAGTGCAACGAACAAACGTGTCTGCATCTTCAATGCTCTTCTACAGCGGATTAAATGTTTGTGAGAGGGCGGATCAATCACGCCGTTCTGATCGCCGCACGATCCCGGATTGATGGAAAGTCTTTGATCATATGGCCGGGCTCCCATGGTGGCGGCGTTGCTGCTGCTGTGCGTCATGCTCGCAATGGGCCATCAGGTGTTGCGGCGCAAAATCCGCGGACACCCTGTCGGCGCGAGACCGAGATCCGCGCGATTGAGCCGCCTGTCGCGCCGACCTTAAACCACATTTAACTTGCGCCGGCCGTTGGTTGCATCGACATCCTCACCAAGAAGGGCGGCCGGATGAAGGAAGTGGTCATCGCCGTCATCGCGCTGCTGGCGGCAAGTATCGGCGCAACGGCCCTGGCCGACAGCATAAGCGCCGTTCTGGTAGTGGCGTCGATTGGGTTCGTCACCGCTTCAACGTGATGGAGGCGACGCTGCCGTCGTTCGTCACCAAGAACGCGCGGGCCGATGCCAAGGGAACCGCGAGGGGCATGTCTGTCGCGGCAACGATGCGATGGCCTCGCAGTTACCGGAGCTATGTCGCCCGCTGCGGACAAGTCGCGCGGGGCGAGATGGACGTTCTCGCTTCCCGGCTGCAAGCGGTGCCGGGCGTGGTCCGGGCGGTGGTCGCGCCGGGTGAGGGCGTAGCCTATCTGAACATCGATCCGGTGCGCTTCGATGCTGACGCCGTCGACAGCATTGTCGCGGGATGAGATGGCAACGGCAGCAGAACGCCGACACCGGTCGCCCTTCGGCGTTTGGGAACGACGAATCTGGTTCGCGGTGCTCGTTGTGGGCCTGCCGGCGGTCGCCCTTTTCAGCTTCCTGCTCGGGAGGCGGTATGAAGCAAATCGGGACATGACTCTCCCGGTCCTCGCCGCAGCACCGAGCTATACCATGACGAACCAACTGGGCGAGGCGGAGTCGTCGAGCGGCTTCGCCGGCAAGGTTCAGCTCGTCACCTTTCTCTACCCCTATTCCACGACCATGTGTCCGCTGATCGCCGCACATCTCATCAATCTGGAAAGGCTGGGGCTGCGCCGCGCGGGCATCGCCGACGAGGTGGCGATCGTATCCTTCGATATCGATCCCGATAATACCGGCCCGCTGCAGATGCGCGCTTTCATGTGGCAATATGGCTGGAATCCGCGGGACACGCATTGGCAGTACCTGGTGGCGGCGCCGGCCGAAATGCGTCGTGTCGTGAGCGACGGATTCAGCGTCCGGTACAAGCGCGTGAGCATCGCGGCCGAGGGCGAGGGCAATGCCGAGGATCCAGGGGTAGTGCAGCCGCAGGTGGTGAATAAGCTCGCCGAGCAGTCCCATGCCCATTACGACATCGTCAACAGCGACGTGCTGGCGATCGTCGATCAGCAGGGCCGCATTCGCAAGATCTACGACGACGCCGATACGGTTGGCTGGCAGCAGCTGCTCGCTGTCGTCCAATCGTTGGTGAAGCCGTCGAGCCCGTGAATGAGACGGGTTGACGTCTCCGCGTTGTGGTCGCCAGCGCCGATGGCCGGTCTCTTGCCGGTGCTGTTTCAGACCGTATGGGCTTTCCCGAGTGGCTCAACAGCGCCTCGTCGCCGACGCCGCCAACATACCCGCCAAGTCCATCGAGGTGAACGCAGCGCGCCGGCTCCGACACTGGTTGCATCTGGCGCAACAGCGCCACGGTAGTTGCGCCCTTTCTTGCAGAGCTGCCGCCGAAAAATGGCGTGTCTGCGGAAAATAGCCTCACAGGCATGCTGACCATCTGTTCGTCATGACCTCGTCCGTACATCACAGCTTCAGCCTCTTACGGCACGACATCGCAGCGCGGTTGGCAGCGGTCGGACGAAACGCCGCCGCGGAAGCTCTCCGATGACCTCCATCATCCGAAATCGTATCGCCCGCCGCGGTACCGAGGGCCTCCACGGTTGGAGCCGCACGCGCTTGCTGCGCCTTGCACTGATGTTCGCGCTGCCCCTCGCCATCGTAGTTGCAGGCGGCTGGTGGTATGTGACCTCCGGCCGCTACGTCTCGAGCGACGACGCTTATGTCGAGGCCGACATCGTCACGGTGAGCAGCGACGTGTCCGGCCGCGTCGTCGCGGTCGAAGTGCACGATAACGAATACGTCAAGCAGGGGCAGGTGCTGTTCCGCCTCGACGACCGGCCTTACCGCGCCGCGGTCGAGCGCGCGGCAGCGCAGCTCGCCGAGGCTCGACTCCAGGTCGAGGGGATGCGCGCGACCTACCGCCAACGCCTCGCCGATCTCGCGGCGGCGCAGGACACGCTCAAATATCAGCAGAGCGAATATGAGCGCCAGCAGCATCTGCTGGAGACGCATGTCACGTCGCGATCGGACTTCGATGCGGCCCGCTACCGCTACCTCACCGCGCGCCAGCAGGTGGAGAGCGTAGAGGCGCAGATCGCCAACATCCTGGCGAGCCTCGGCGGCAATCCCGACATTCCGACCGATCAGCATCCGCTGGTCCAAGGGGCGCAGGCGCAGCTCGATCAGGCGCAGCTCAATCTCGGCTATACCGTAATCCGCGCTCCGGCCAACGGCATCGTCACCAATGTCGACAAGTTCCCGGCCGGCGATTACCTTTCGGCCTCGACGCCGGCCTTTTCGCTGGTCGAGACCGACCATCCCTGGATCGAGGCGAATTTCAAGGAGACCAAGCTCACCCATATGAAGCCGGGCGATCAGGCGACCGTCTCGGTCGATGCTTATCCCGACGCCACCTTCAAGGCGCGCGTCACCAGCCTCAGCCCCGGTACCGGCTCGCAATTCTCCGTTCTGCCGCCGCAGAACGCCACCGGCAACTGGGTCAAGGTGGTGCAGCGCCTGCCGGTGCGGCTCGCCGTCGAGAACCCGGATCCGGCACCGCCGCTGCGCGCCGGCATGAGCGCCTATGTCGATGTCGACACGCGCCACCAGACACCGCTGGCGCGGCTCGTCGCCTCGATCTTCTGAGCGGAGCCACGACGTTGAGGATGTGCTCGATGGCGTATAGAAAAACGTGGGAAAAATAACGTCGCCGTAATGTCGAACCGGTGGCAAAAGCCGCGGCTGGCGCGCGTGCGGCGGCCCGAAGCGCTCGCTACATGCCGGTGCGCCTGATGTGGCCCCAATGCCGAAGTTCGTCGTTGAACTCGGCGCAGGCCAAGCCGAGCGGGGTGCAAATGCGATCAACCTTCAAACGAAGGGAATGCGCGGAAAAGACACAGCTGCTGTATTGGTCGACCGTGGCGACCTTCGCCGAGTCGCGATCGACCTGATATTGTTTCCAGATCCGCGTTCGATGCGCCCGTGCCAGCTTGAGGAACGCCGAACAGTAGATACCGAGCTGGAAAGGCATCGACGCAGCGCCGTTATCCATGGCACGCCCGACGGCATGGTCAATGCAGCTCGAATAATCTTCCGTACTCCAGGTCATGGCCTCGCAGTCCGCCGCCGCTTTGGCCCCGCGTTCGATATCGCTCTGCACCGCAGATGGTGCAGGGCGGTCATCCCCCGCAGCGGTGCCCGCCCCGGTGACCGAGAGAATGACGATGAGGCAGACGCCTAGAATCTCTCTCACCATCTCAATCTCTTGATCTCCGCCTGTGCTGCGGGCCACTTACCGGTCCGACATCGTCGCATCCGACACTGGCAGTCTCGCCACTTCTCCATCGACGCAGCCTCAGGGCCAGGAAAGCGGATTGCCGTTGCTGGCGCAAAGCTCGCGGCAACATGCGGTGAGCAGAAAGTGGTCACGCCGGCCTCACCCGATCAGAAGGGCGGTTGCGCAAGCGGCAGAGGCGGCGGCGCGGGTTGCAGCGCTGGTTCCTGGCGAAACGAGCCGGGAGGTCGCGAAAAGCTGGGCAGTCGCCCCTCGGAAACGCGACCGCTGCGACGCAGCTCGTCCGTCTGCTGCCGCACGCAAGCGGCGAAAGCCGGTGTACCCCACTGCAGATCTTGGCGGGCGCAGGTTCCCTCGGCCTGGTAGAGGTAACCCTGCGGGGCGCAGGCCGAGGCCGTGCCGAGCACGACTGCTACCGAGATCGGCGATAGCGCTCGACTGCGCGTTCGCCGGGCGTTACGGCAATCCGATAAGGCGCGCACGATACTCGAACTCCGAGGACGATCCGCTGGGATACAAACGTCCTCCCGATCAGAGCGTATCGCGGGAAGAGCCAAGCTTGAAAAGATTTAACGCCGTCGTCGCCGCCGCGTAATCCGTACTAAATGAAAGCTGCTGCTATCGGCGACGCGCGGCCGCATCATTAAAGATTTTTCACCCGAGGGCGTCGCAGACGAAACCAGGCCCACAGCAGCTTCGCCCGCGTTTCTTGGGGGTGGCCAAAGAGCGGCGCTCGGTCGCCCTGGTCCGAAGCCGTCCAGGATCGGCGACTCGACCAGACGAGCCGGTCCGCTTCCCAAACCTCGAGATGAGCCGCGATAAAGCCGTCGCCGAACAGCGCCAAAGCACTGTTGACCGCCTCAGTATCACCCAGGCATTCGATGTGTCTGCGGCCGAACCGCCGCCCACGTAAGCTTACAACGTCAAAACAATAGCGTGCCACGACTGCGGCTCACCGACATCTTTGACGCAATCCTCGACGACGCTACTGCTCTTCGAGCCGCCTGCTCAGTTAATTTCGGGTAATGTTGCATCTTTCGGATACCGCATTCCAGTTCCTCGACGAGGCGACCGCCTCGCTCGACGAGTCTGGGCAGGCCCTGCTCTACCGCCTGCTGCGCAGCCTGCCGTGGCGCCCGGCCATCATCACCGTCGGCCATCGCGGCACTCTGCGGGAATTCCACGACCGCGTCTTCGACTTCGAGCCAGTGCCGGTGACGTAACAGAGAGGTTATGCGCTTGCCGAAACGGCATTCGCCAAGTTCCACCGAGGGAATGCGGGCGAGCTGACTGCGGAGACGGTCGAGCCGGCCCCCCAGCGCCGTGGTCGCCCAGATTCCCATTGATCAGGCCGCACGCAGGATTGGGGCACGCCTCGGCTTGACAGCCCCGTCTCGTCACCGACAATCTGCGCGCTGTGTCTCTCACCTTTTGTCATCTTTCATCGCGTCGGGCGCGGAACTCTCCGTTCCGTTATTGACGCCGTTTTCGCTTGGTGATCACGCCGACCTGAAGAGCTGCAGCACCACGTCGCTGAGCGAAGCGCTGACCAGCAGCATTGCAGCGCCCACCGCGAGGAAGCCGACCAGAACGAGAACGGACGATCCGACCATCAGCGTTGACAGAATTCCGAGAACGATCGCCGCCAGCCCGACCAGCATTTCCATGCCGCCGGCGGCGAAGGCGCCCGGTGACCGCACGCTGTCCGCACCGCCCACCAGCAGGCCGCCGCCATAGACAATGAGCGCCGCCGGCAGCAGATGCGACGTGCCGAAGCCGACGACCGCAAGGATGCCCAACACGATTCCGGTCAGACCGCACAGGCAATCCACCATGACCGCACCGCCAAACTCGATCCTCGTCTCGGCCGTAGTCGACTTCGCATACTCGGCTGCGGTGTTGAAGGCCTGAACCATCAAGCCCCCGCCGATGATGATCGCGACGATCGCCGCAAGAATTTGAGTCGACACGCCGGCGAGAGCGACAATCGCAAGAACGATCACCGCGATTGCGGCCGCCCCCTCGGCCAAGAGACCAAAGGGCTCCGCTTCACTCGCCGACCTTCTGACATCTACATGCATAGTCATGACACTGCTCCTCTTTTGCCGAGCCAGCGCGCAATTGGTGCCGGCTCCACGCCGGAGATGGCGCGGTGCACCGAGGGCAGAGACACGCAGACGACGTCTCGCGGCACCGGAACGCCCGCCCATCCTTCGCTCGCGTTGACGTATGGCGCAAAGATTGGGAATTCCTGATCGGCGGATTAAAACTTGGTGAGAATAGCGGGACGTCGAAGCCGGCTGGGACGTTCCTCTTGCTGTGCGTCGGACGCGTCACAACCTCTGGATAGGACATGGAATGGCGGCGTCGCTGCACTGCGGCGAAGACGGGGGCGTCGGTGAGGCGCCATGAAGATCCTGCTGGTCGAAGACAATGACAGAGTGGCGCAATTCGTGCGCAACGGCCTGACCGAAGAGGGTCACACCGTCGATTGCGCCGACAACGCCCGCAGCGGCCTGGTTCTTGCCGCCACCGCTTCTTACGACGCGGCGATCATCGACCGAATGCTGCCGGACGGAGTCGACGGTCTGCAGATCGTCGAGTCTCTGCGTCGAACCGGCAACCGCACGCCGATCCTGATTTTGAGCGCGCTGGCCGAAATCGACGACCGGATCCGCGGTCTGCGCGCCGGTGGCGACGACTATTTGACCAAGCCTTTCGCATTCGGCGAGCTTTTGGCACGGGTCGAGTCTCTGGTACGCCGGTCGCAAGGGACAGGCATCCGCACCGTTCTCGTCGTTGCGGACTTGCGCATGAACCTGCTGTCGCACCAGGTCGAGCGCGCGGGCAAGCCCGTACCGTTGCAGCCGCGCGAATTCAAACTCCTCGAATTCCTGATGCGCCATGCCGAGCAAGCGGTCACCCGAGCCATGCTGCTCGAAAATGTGTGGGAGCACCATTTCGACCCACACACCAATGTCATCGATGCCCACGTCAGCCGGCTGCGACAAAAGGTCGACGAAGGCTTCAGCCCGCCGCTGCTGCATACGGTCCGCGGGGTAGGCTACCGGCTCGGAGTGCATGGTTAGCCCGCTGCGATCGACCTCGGTGCGCCTAGCGGTCGGTTACGCCGCACTCTTCGCCGTATCATCGCTGCTGCTGGTCGAATTGCTGTGCTGGCGCGCCAGCGCGGATTTCGACCGCTGGACTGATGCGGCGATCACCGCGGATGCCGCCGAGATCAGCGACCAGCTGCATGATGCGGGGGTGCGCGGCGCGATCGAGGCGGTCCGCGTGCATGCCGCCAATGTCGGAACGCGCGGCGTCTATTTGCTTACGGACCGCATGTTGACGCCGCTTGCGGGCAATCTTTCGGTCTGGCCGGAGCAGGCGGCGCCGAAGCCCGGCTGGTCTTGGGCGCAGCTGGCGCGCGGCGGGGCGGTCGACAACGTCCGCTTGCTCCACACGTCGCTTCCGGGAGGATTGAACCTGTTCGTCGGTCGCGATCTCGGAGATCGCGCCGAGATCAGCGGCCTCATCGTCGACACCCTGTCCTGGGCCGCTGCCACTGCCTTGGTCCTCGGAATCGGTGGCGGCATGCTGGTTCACCGGGCCGTGCTGCGGCGCGTGGAAATGATCAACGACGCTGCGACGGCCATCGCCCGTGGCGACCTGTCGCGTCGGGTGGCGATTCACGAGGGAGGCGACGCGTTCGACCGGCTGGCTCGAACGATCAACCAGATGCTGTTCCAGATCCAGGAGCTCGTGGAGGGCGTGCGCAATACCGCCAATGTCGTCGCCCACGATCTCAGAACCCCTCTTGCCGAGCTGCGGGCACGGCTGGAAGAGCTCTGCCGAACCCATCCCCGCGACGATGCGGTCGCCGATGAGATCAAACAAGCAGTAGCGGACATAGACCGCGTGATCGGGGTGTTCAATGCATTGCTACGCCTTGCCGAGATCGATTCGGGCGTTCGTCGCTCGACGTTTCTGCGGGTTGAGCTGGCGGTGCTGGCGACGGAGGTTGCGGAACTCTATACGCCGCTTATCGAGGAGAAGCGGGCGAGCTTCGTCGTCGACGCGCCGGCGGGTCTGGCGGTCAACGGGGATCCGCACCTGCTCGCCCAGGCGATCGGCAACCTCGTCGACAACGCGGTGAAGTACACGCCGCGCCTCGGCGCGGTCGTACTGCGGATCGCGCCGTCGATTGCGGGGTACGTCGAGATCATCGTCGCCGACAATGGACCGGGGATCGCCGATGCCGAGAAGCCGCTTGTCACTCGGCGCTTCTACCGGTGCCGCGGAACCGATGGCGAAGGGGGGATCGGCCTTGGCCTCAGTATCGTCGACGCGGTGGCTCGTCTCCATGAAGGCTCCCTCAGTCTCTGTGACAATGTTCCCGGATTGAAGGCGGTACTGCGGCTTCCGGCCGCAGCATGCGCCGGTCCCGCGCCTTCCTAACTGCGCTCTGTCAAGAAGCACGGCCGCGCGCTCCACTTTTGCGGAGAACTCTTCGATGAGACTGGGGGCCGCTACATCCGGCACATCTTCGGCATGCTCCTCGTCTGGGCCGGCTACGCCGCGCCGGAAGCGCCGCGCAAAGCCGGGCAGTCGCTCCCCGGAAACGTGACCGTTGCGGCGCAGCTCGTCCGTCTGCTGCCGCTCGCAAGCGGCGAAGGCCGGTCAACCCCACTGCAGATCTTGGCGGACGCGGGTTCCGCACTGCAATGAGGCGTGCAGGATACCCAAATTCCTCGGACGATCCGCTGGGGTCGAACATCCTCCCCACCAGAGCGCATCGCGGGAGGAGCCAAGCTTGAAAAGATTTAACGTCATTGTGGTGGCCGGGTAATCCGTACTCACTGTTAACAGAGTGCGGGAGCGCCGAACGAGGAGGCGGTCGTGCGTTCTCGAACCGAAAGGTTCAGTCATGCCGCCGTTCTTGTCAAAGTGTCGTCTGTCTGCAGGCGCCGTTCGCCGAGCGCGCCGCGCCGTGTTGCTTGTCAGCTGTGGGATCGTGATCGCCGCCGTGCCAGCCCTCGGTATCGCGGCACCACCATCGACATCGCCGCCGACCGACGCTCCGCTCGCACACCTGCCGAGCTTCGCACCGCTCGTCAAGACGGTCTTGCCGGCCGTCGTCAACATCTCGGTGACAGAAAAGGCCGGCTTCACCGACGAGGAAGACCAGGAGGCACCTCCCGGCGAACAACCTTTCCCGTTCTTTCCGCAGTCGCCCTTCGACCAATTCCTGCGCAGATTCTTCAACCAGCAGGGGCCGACCTTTCCCCCCGGCGACGCGATTCAGCAAACCGCGCTGGGCTCGGGCTTCATTATCGATCCCTCCGGCTATATCGTCACGAACAACCATGTAATTGCCGATGCTGACAAGATTACGGTCACGTTCCAGGACGGGACCAAGCATGTCGCCAAGCTGGTGGGCCGTGACCCGAAGACCGATCTGGCGCTGCTCAAGGTCGAAACCGACCATCCGTTGCCGTTTGTGCCATGGGGAAATAGCGACGCGGCGCAAGTCGGCGACTGGGTGCTTGCCGTGGGCGATCCCTTTGGGCTCGGCGGGAGCGTAAGCTCGGGCATCATCTCCGCGCGCGGCCGCGATATCGGCGCCGGACCCTATGATAACTTCTTGCAGATCGACGCCGCCATCAACCGCGGCAATTCCGGCGGGCCGACCTTCAATCTCCAGGGTCAGGTGATCGGCATAAATACGGCGATCTATTCGCCCAATGGCGGCTCGGTCGGCATCGCCTTCGCCATTCCCTCAAACTCGGCAAAGCCGATCATCGAGCAGCTGAAAGAGCACGGCAAAGTCACGCGCAGCTGGATCGGCGTCGACGTTCAGGGCGTGACCGACGCCATCGCCAAGAGCCTGAACCTCCCCAAGGCAGAGGGCGCGCTCGTCGCCAATGTCTTGCATGACGGACCTGCGGCCAAGGCGGGAATAAAGCAGGGCGACGTCATCTTGTCCTTCAACGGCCACAACATCGCCCAGATGCGCGACCTCCCGAACATCGTCGCCGACACGCCAATCGGCACGACGGCCAAGATCACGCTCTGGCGCCACGATCATCGAGAGACGCTCGAGGTCACCACGGCCGAGTTGCCTGCAGCGCCGGAACTCGCCGAGAATGGCGGGGAAGCGACGATGGGCGTCACCTTCGCCCCGCTGACGGCAAGCCGGCGGGAGAGCTTGGGCGTCGAGAAGGATGTAAAGGGCGTCGTCATCGCCGCGATCGCCCCGGATAGTCCGCTCGCCGGGCTCGGCCTTCAGCGCGGCGATGTGATCGAATCGATCGATCAGAAGCCGGTCGAGACGCCGCAAGAGGCCGCCGCGCTCCTCAATCAGGCGCGCCACGAGAAGGGTAGCGAAAAGAGCCTCCTGGTCCTGCTCAATCGCCATGGCGTCAACCAGTACGTCGCCGTAACCGTCGAGAATGGCGGCGAAAACGGATGACGCCATGCGGGCTTTGACGGGTCGCCCGAACCCGCTCATCCCGAGGACATGTGAGCCACAGTGCTGCCGTCTCGGCCGTGCGACAAGTGCGCTACCGGCGCTGGCGCTGCTCGGACTGCTCTCGGCCTGCGCCGCCGGCCCTGGGCAACCTGCGCTTGCACGGCAAACAGTCCATCGCGAGGCCATCACCAGCGGAGCAGTGGTCTCGCTGCTGCACCAATATGACTTTCCCGAGGTGCGGGATCTGCGGCGCGTTGGCAACCGCTGGCAAGCGACCGCCTATCGCGACGGCGTTTGGCTTCCGGTGGAGGTGCTCAACAACGGCACTTTGCTGGTGATCCAGTACGGCTGAGGTGTCGGCAGTTCCAGGCGAGCAGGAATGAGCCGCTGCAATCTACCTCGTCGGGAGGCTTCCTCACGCTAAGATGAATGTCCGCGGTCCCTGATGAAGGCTGCTGCTATCGCCGACACGTGCCGCATCATTAAAGACTTTTCAACCCAGGGCGTTGCAGACGAGACCAAACCCACAGCAGCTTCGCCCGAGTTTTCTTGGGCGCGTCGAAAGATTGATGTGTCTGCGGCTGAACCGCCGGCCACGTAAGCTTACAACGTCAAAACAATAGCGTGCCACGACCCGCGGCTCACCAACATCTTGACGCAATCCTCGACGCGGCTACTGCTCTTCGAGCCGACGGCTCAGTTAATTTCGGCTAATGTTGCATCTTTCGGGGACTGCATTCCATTTGGTGCACAGCAGATGATGCGGCCGCGTGGCCCAATCAGACTGAACTGCAGGCAGCGACCGCGAGCCCCACACTGAAACAAATGCAGCAGGCACATCCGGGAGGACCCAGTGGTAAGCCATCTCGGCGATCAACAAGCTAAGGCGCCGTGGCGCGACTACGTGGCGCTACTTGCCCTGATCATCTCAATCGTGGCAGCGATTTTTACGGGATACCATGCATGGGTCGCGCGTGACACCGAAAAACGACTGTTGCGCGCTTATGTGCTGGTCAGTCTCAACAGCCCGCTAGAGGGCTTCGCCCCTGGTGAAAAGCTGAGCGTGACCGCGGTGCTCGACAATGTCGGTCAAACGCCCGCCTATGACGCCACGTGGATCTCGGGATTTAACTTTCTGCCCTATCCGCTCTCGAGCGCGATCGAATGGCACTACGCCTGCGCAGAAACGATGAAACTGCCAGCCGCGCCACATTGGTTTTTTGGCAAGCAAGCGACGGCTTACAAGGCGAGCGAGAGCCCTCTGGCAGGAGATGAAATCGCGCGAATAAAAGCAGGAAAAGACGGGATCTATTTCGTTGGACAGGTCTGCTACAGGGACATTTTCCAGGCGGTCCGCGAAACCGACTTTTGCATGGTCTGGCACTGGCGTGGCAATGAGCTTGGCAATCCGGATTACTGCGACACGAACAACAGCGGTGATTAAGTCGCGCGTCGTATCCTCTCGCTCATCGCATTTCATTTTGGTTGCCCGGTGGCTCCGTCATTCAGAAGCATGGCAATGAGATAGAGCACGCATGGCAAGGCGGTAGACGAGCTCCTGCCGCGCGGGCAGGGTGCCGACGAAGCGCTCGGCTTCGCGAGAAGCTAGCTCGAGGCTGGGCATGGCCGCACGAGCAACGCAGCCGCGAGCTGCCGGGGCGGAGCTAAAAGAACCCCGCTCAGCGTGGCGCTGAGCGGGGATTAGGTCAGTGACATCGCCCGCGCCCTAAGAGCGCAGACGTTCGGGAAAACGGTTGACGTGTGATAACAGTTCCGCGCGGCAAGGTGATCTGCCGTCCAGTGGATCGAATGCAGGCCCCGAAAGCCCAACATTACTCGGAATTAACTGAGCCGCCGGCCCGAAGAGCAGTAGCCTTGTCGATGGTCGCCTCCGAGGCCGGGGAAATGCCCTTGTGGCGCGGTACCGTCTCGACGTCCCGATTTTGTGCGTGGGCGGGGCCTCAGCTGCGGGCACATCGAATGCGCCGGCATACCGAGGCGGTGAACGGTGCTCTCGAGCCGTTCAAGGAGGCGTGCCGATGCCGTCGTACCGAACCTACTTCCGAGGGGGCGGGGTGATTGTCGGCCGCGACGAGTTCGACGCCGACGCTGACAAGGCGGCGCTACTGATCGCGCGCAACCTGCGCGATGCGTGCTCGGATGTGTGCGACACGTTCGAGCTTTGGCAGGGCACTCGGCGTGTGGCCTGGCCGCCGAAGTCAGCCGCCATCAGCCCCGAACAAATCAACGCGCGCACCCAGGAAATCGTCGCGGAGCGTGAGATCGCGATCCGCGATAGCGCGTGGCAGATCGCGCGGAGCAAACGCCTCCTGGATGCAACTCTGCACCTGCTGTAGATGCGTTCAGACTGGTCATCTGGAACTTAAGCGCTGATGGCGAATGCACGCGCGAAGGGTCGGCCGATTGCAGCATTGGAGCTAAGCGCCGAGGAGCGGGCCTATCTGGAGCGGCAAGTGCGTCGCCACCGCGTTGCCCGCTCACTAGCTCGCCCGCGGGAGGCGGGGAGCGCGTCCAACCCGTTGCCTGCCCTCGTGCACAGCGGCGCAGGGAAAGCGGTAAGGCTGCCATCGTGACCCGATCACCCCGGCAGAGCGCCTCTCCAGGTCACGCTCTACTTGGCGGCAGCGGTATAGGGGTAGATCATTTCTCCGGTTGTGTATTTGCCGGGCCAGAGAATGGTCTGCCTGGCATCCGTCTTGAACTGATCAAGACCATGTCCCTCGATCCCATGAAACTGAATTTCCAGCACGCGGGGCTGCGCCCATTCGCCGTTCGGCCCAAAGCTGACCTTTCCGACCACCGTCTTGAAGGTGTGGCTGCGCAAGTAGGCGGCGATCTTCTCTTGATCGAGGCTCTTGGTCGCGGTCACCGAGTCGCCGAGCACCTGTAAATAGGCATAGGCGAAGGGCGGCAGGTAGTAGCCGAGCGGATCGACCCCGGCTTTCGCTGCTGCGGCTTGGTAGACTTTCAGGAAGTTGAGAACGCCCGGGAATTGCATGGTCTTTGCCGGCTCCCAGAAATCGTAATTGACGATGCCGTTGAGCTCCGATCCGAGCTGAGTTTTGAAATTGGTGAATTGCAGCCCGACCATGCCGCCGCCGAACATCTTGGTCTCCAGTTCTTCTTCATGGGCGGCGCGCACGATTCCGGCCGAGCCCGGCGGATAGGACGCGACAAACACGATGTCAGGATGCGCGGCCTGGATCGCGTCAACGATCGGAGTGAAATCGGTCGTGCTTGGCGGATAAGTATTGTCGTAAACGATCTTGAACCCTTTCGCCTTGGCCTGGGCGCGGGCGCCTTCCGCCGCGTGAATGGCGAAATCGCTATTGGCGGCGATGAGCGCGACGGTCTTCGGTTTCGGCGTTTGTTGCGCCGCGAGATCGAAAAACCCAACGGAGAAGCTCTGCGACGGGTGCGGCCCGCCGGTTGGCACCATCGAGAAATAGCGATCGTAGTGGAAATCCTTGTTGACGTTGAGGCCGAACAGCGAGAGGAACGCCATTTTATGCGCGATGACGATCGGCATCGCCGGCGCGATCTGGGTCGTGCCATAACCGCTAACCACCAGGTTCACGTGGTCAATATCGAGGAGCTTGCTGTAGAGTCCGGGCACCGTTGCGGGGTTGCTCTGGTCGTCGTAGTAGATGAGCTTGACCGGTCGGCCCAAGAGCCCACCCTTGGCGTTGGTTTGCTTCGCCCAGATCTGCATTGCCAGCAAGGCCGCCTTGCCGTTGGCCGCCAGGCCGCCGGTCTCCGCCATACCGAAGCCGATCTTGATCGGCTCGACAGCGCCTGCTGTGCCGGCCATCCCAGGCGATATCGCCAACGCCAGCGCCGTTGCTGCGGCAAGGCGAAGCCTGCCATGCGGCTGAGCTGAATTCGTTGCCATACGCGTCCTCCCTCTTTCGTTTTGTTCATTTTGCGAACGGGCACCTCGGTCGAGAGGCCGTTCGCTGCGAGGCGGCGCCAGTCCGTGTTGCGATCCGGACACAGAACTCATCCGCATTTGCCAGCCGACCGAAACGCATCATCCGTCGCGCCCGGTTGCGCGGCGCAGAGATCGGCGCTGTCCGCCCTTTTTCTACACTCGCTCCCTCACAGGCGGCGGGAGACGGTCGGTTCTGTCCGTCACGGAGCGGGCGTGGACTTCCGGTCAAGGGGCCGCCGACCGGAATGCGTATCCTTCTCCGAACCAAGTAATCGCAATACCGCGGCGGCCGCACCCAGCCAGTCAACCCGTTTGCTGAGCCATTTCGGTCACGGCGCTTTGCAGCGAAATCCGCCTCTCCGATCGACGTTCCGTAAAACGCCGTATGTTGCCACGTCCGACATTGCCGCCCGCTTGCGGGACGGTTAATTCTTTGAAAGGCCAGGAGGGTGCCCGTCGCCAAAGGGAAGGGCGATGTTGGATCATTGCAAAAATTCCGACGACGGCGCAGAGACGACAAAACTGTGACTCGCGGGGCCGCGTTCTGACGCCTAGTGGCGCGACCGCTCTCGCGAAGCTTCGCTGGCTCGATCGGTCGCAAGATCGGCACCCAAAAGCGTGAACCCGTTGTCAGTCAACTTGCGAAGCTGGAGGGTAAGTTCCGCTTGGCGCTGGCGTGCGTCATCGAGCAAGGCCCTCGTCTCAGCCAGAAGCGCCTCGATCCGGACCGGCTTTAGCAGATAGCGACACCCGGCTCGCTCAAGCTTCACAACCGTCTCAAGATGGCCGCAAATCAGCAGTACCGGGATGCCGCTACATAGTGCACGGCTCGCAACAGCAATTCCAGAAAGCTTCGGCAAGAACCCAGCGACGATAGCAGCATCTGGACGGTCACGAGCAATTACGCCCAACGCTTCCTCGGCGGTGGGCGCGCAGGTGACCCGACGGGCTCCATCGGCTTCCAGACCCATCTGCATCGCTGCGCAGACAGCCGAATCGCTTTCCACGACCAAAATGTGCCGCATAAGCCCTCCTGTGCATACGGGAGACGGCGTTGGTGAAAACCATCGCCATGCGATGAGAGGATGATAGGCTTGTGCGCGTACGAGCCTAGTGAATTGCGTGTAAAACTTTCGGCGCGCGCACACTAAAAAAAACACGACGGATCGCGCCTATGCGCTTGGCGCGATTACAGGGTTTCTCCCGATCAAACACGCGACCGACCGACGCAACAGACGTGCTTAATCCGATCGTGAACATCAATTCATGACGGCGCAATCTCGCTGCAATGTCGGCTGTGCTTCACAAGCCGTCGCGGCCAGAAAACGGATGTCATCCGGATCGGGCAGGTTGGAACGACGTGATGGAACCGTTTGCGTCCGAGCGTGCGAAGGCGATGGCGGACGGACTGATCCGTACCGGCCGCGCGTGGGATTGTCGCGCTATCCGCGGGCATCTCGAGCTCCGCGCAAAGCGCGGCGGTTTCTATTGGATCACTGCCGACGGACAGCATTTACTGCAGGGGGACGATTTGGAGAGCGCTCTGGAACTGCAGCCAAACTTCGCGCAAGCGATGGTTCGACTCGGCGGCTACAAATAATCCTCGATCGAGAAAGAGGCACGGGTGATCTCGCGTCGGCAGTCCTCCAAGGTGCGCTCCCCAGTGAGACCTACATGCGTCCCGGACGCGAGGACGCGCAGATGAACCAGCCGGGCACACTTGCGATGCTCGCGCTCGCTTTGGTCGCGGTCGGCGTCGTACCAGCTGTTTATGCCCACGCGATACAGAGCAGCGCAGCGGCTTTCTTGCTCGGACTGTTGAGCACGATACACGCATCTCCGCGGGATCTTGCGATCCTGGCCTACCGTACCGGCGTGCTCTTGGCGATGATGGGGCTCGTGCTTGGGATGATCGCATGTCTTTTGGCCGTAGAGTCGAGCCGAAAGAGCCACCGGCGACGCAATTAGGAGCTGGTACGAGCTGTGGCCCGCGGCTATGCACGGCCACGCGTTGCGTGTTGCGGGGCGATCAGCCGATCTGCCGTGTGCTGTTGCTCCGGCGAAAGCTTTGCGTAGAGCGCTCCGAAGGCTGCCAAGAAGCGCGCGTCGTTCTCCGCGCGTGTCTTCTCGGAGTATTCGCGCGCCGAGATCCGCTCCAGTGCGTTCGGCGGACCGCGGTGCCGGCAGGTGGAGTTCTGCCGTTCGAGCGCCCAGGCGTTGACGCGCATGGCCCCGGCTACGCGCCGCCAAAGGGCTTCCTGGGCCGGCGTGATCTTGAGTGCGACCTTCAAGGATTGGATCCGCTTTGCGGCCAGTCGCTGCGACTGTGGCGACCGGGTTGCAACGAGGCAAGACACGGTCGCGGCTGCCTGGCTAGCGGTCGGCGGCGGGGGCGCTCGCGCAAAGGCGGGCGCGATCGCAGCCGCAGCGATGCTGGTGAGGAGTGCGCTGGCGGTGCAGGGAGCGGGAGGAACCTGCCGAGATCGTGCATTACTAACCTCCTCTGGACATAGCTCGTCCCTTTTTCCCATGACATAAGCACTTGCGGCGATGCGGGTGGCCAAAAGGGGCGAAGATGACAGAAGTTTAACTGCGCCGTCGGCGGTTTGCGGCCGGCAGTGCGTTGGTCGTCCCGGTTGCAGCGAAGCGCCGCCTTGCAACAGGGGGCGCGTCCCAGCGGCACGCGCCATGGCGCTAGAGGTGAGCGAAACTGGATTGCCGAGGTCTCCATTCTACGGAATGGCCATCGAGCCGTTCGATGAACACGTTCCGACGGCTCCTTCTTGCGCTGCTTGTCGGCATTGCGCCACCGTCGGCGGCGCGCCGGCCTCAATGTGGCTGAGGGGCGCGGCGCCGGCTTTCACGACGCTGCTGTCGCGTGGGATCATTAAATCTCCGCCATCTCGCGCCTGACCGGCGCTCCCACGATTGGCGAAAGGCGCTTCGCATCGCACATCTAGGAGCGCGGCCCCGCCGCCTGTGACTCCTGGAAGGGCTTTCCTTATGAGCATCCGCTGTCGTCTCGCCTGCACCGTTGCCCTCGGATCCCTCCTCATGGCGGCTCTGGCACCGGCCTACGGCGCGAGCGACGCCAAGGCGGTCCCGAAGCCGGATCTCGCGCTCATTGCCAACGTCATGCAATACGTCGAGAACGACTATGTTCACCCCGTCGATGCCAAACAGCTGACCAGCGATGCGCTCAAAGGCATGCTCACCCGCCTAGACCCGCACTCCGATTATATGACCGAACAGGAATACCGCGAAATGGCCAACGAGATGGCGGGCCAGTTCGGCGGCATCGGCATCCGCATGTCGGATACGGCCGGCGTGCCCCAGGTGATCTCGCCGATCGACGGGACGCCGGCGGCGCGCGCCGGGCTCGAACCCGGCGACCGCATCGTCGCGATCGACGGCCATCCGACCGATGGCATGGATGTCGAGCATACCGTCGCACTGCTGCGCGGCAGGCCCGGAAGCAAAGTGACGTTGCGCATCTTGCGCGGCAGCAAGCCGCCCTTTCCCGTCACCATAACGCGCGCCCGGATCGACGTGCCGACGGTGACGTCGAAGCTCGAGCCCAATGGCATCGGCTTCGTCCGCATCAGCGAATTCGATGCCAATACGCCGCCCGACGTGACGGCCGCCGTCGCGAGCCTGAAACGCCAAGCCGGAGGTCAGCTCCACGGGCTCGTGCTCGATCTCAGGGATGATCCCGGCGGGCTGCTGAACGCGGCCGTCGCCGTCGCCGGCGATTTCCTCGATGGCGGCACGGTCGTGTCCACGCGCGGCCGCATCGGCGTCGATGACGAGACCTATTCGGCACCCGCGCGGGGCGATCTCATTCCGGGCACGCCCATGATCGTCCTCATCAACAGCGGGTCCGCCTCGGCATCGGAGATCGTTGCTGGCGCACTGCAGGATCAGCACCGCGCCACGCTGATGGGCACCCCCAGCTTCGGCAAGGGATCGGTGCAGACGATTCTTCCGCTCGGCCATGACGGGGCGCTGCGATTGACCACGGCGCTCTACTACACGCCCTCGGGGCGCTCCATCCAGGGAAACGGAATTGCGCCGGACATCGTCGTCTCTGTACCCGAGAGCGAACAGGTTGCAAACCTGGTGGTCCTCCATGAGAGCGACCTTTATGGCGCCTTCACGCATCCTACCGGCGCAGGTGCCGGCACGCCGCCCGATCACTCGGCGCCGATCCAGGCGAAGCTCATCGGCACGAAGCGCGACGATCAGCTGCAGGCCGCTTTGGCCTATTTCAACCGCACCGCTGCGCGGCATCAGGCCGCGCGGTGACGCGACCCGCAGCGCGTGTCATGCGCTTGAGCACCCTCATATCGTCCGGATTTCACCGCTACGGCCGCTCGCCATCCGCCGATGCGACGCATCGACGGCCAGCGCGCGCGGGTGACCGGAACGTCCTCGTTGGCGCCATCGGCTATGCGCTCCACGGCTTCTTGTTTCTGATTCTCGCGGCGCTCGCCGTGCTCCGCTTCGGTTCGATTTTCGACTTCTTGAGCGTCCTGGTCGCGCTGTTCGCCTTGATCTCGCTGAAGCAGGCCTGGAACGGGCTGTGGAATTACCTTCGACGATAGGGGGCGCCGCAATTAATCAGACCGTATCAGGTGCTGCGCCGCATGCCCCGCGGCTGATCGCTGCTGGCGCCGGCGCCGGCGAGCGCGCGGACGCGCAGTTCGTCCTTGGCCAGCTCTCTTGCCGGTCCGGAATGAATGATCTTGCCGTCGTTCAAAACGTAAGCGCGATCGGCGACTTCGAGGCCGACCCGCGCGTTCTGCTCGACCAGCAGGACCGAGATTCCCTGCGCCCGCATCGAGGTGATGACCCGGACCACGTCGCGCACGATCAGCGGCGCCAGACCCTGCGACGGCTCGTCGAGCAGAAGGAGCCGCGGATTGACCAGAAGGGCGCGCGCAATCGCCAGCATCTCCTGCTCGCCGCCTGAGAGCTGCCTGCCCCAGCTGTCGCGCCGCTGCGCCAGGTTCGGAAACAGCTCGAAGATGCGCTGGAGCGTCCAGTAGCCGGGCCGCGTCACCGGCACGGTCAGATTTTCGAGTACGGTCAGGTTGGGGAAAATACGCCGCCCTTCGGGCACATAGCCGACGCCGAGCCGGGCGATCCAGAACGGGCGCCAATGCGTTGTCTCACGCTCGAAGATCTCGACGCGGCCTTCGCGCGGCTTCGTCAGCCCGGTGAGGCTGCGCAGCGTCGTCGTTTTGCCGGCGCCGTTGCGGCCGAGCAGGGTCACGATCTCGCTCTCGCCGACCTCCAGCGACACGCCGTGCAGGATGTGGCTCTTGCCGTAGAAGGTCTGGAGGTTCTCGGCGCGCAGGACGGCGGCGCTCATGCCGGTTCTCCGAGATAGGCGGCTTGTACCAGACGATCGGCCGCGATCGCTTCCGGGGCTCCCGTCGCAAGCACCTTGCCGTAGTTCAGCACCGTGATCTTCTGGGCGATGCCGAAAACCAGGTCCATGTCGTGCTCGATGAACAGAATGCCGAGACGCTGCCGCGCATGCAGGCTGCGGATCAGCTCGACCATGTGCTCGGTTTCTTCGTCGCCCATGCCGGCGGTCGGCTCGTCGAGCAGCAGCAGCTTGGGTCGGCGGCTCAGTGCCATCGTCACCTCGACGACACGCTGGTCGCCGTGCGCGAGTTCGCTGACCTTGCGGCCCGCGCGGGCGCTGAGGCCGGTCATGTCGAGCAGCTCGTCGACGCGGTCGTGGATGCGCCGCATCAGACCGCGGCTGGGCCATGGCCAGGCGCTGCAGCGGCCCTCCGCCTCGACCCCGATCCGCACGTTCTCGAACACCGAAAGTTCGGGGAAGACTTCGGTGATTTGAAACGTGCGCACAAGCCCCAAGGCAACCCGGTCGGCGGCACCGACCCGGTCGAGCGGCTTGCCGTCAAACCAGATCGCGCCGTCGGTCGGCGGAAAGAAGCCGCTGATCAGGTTGAACAAGGTCGTCTTGCCGGCGCCGTTAGGGCCGATGACCGCGTAAAGCTCGCCGTCCTCGACCTCGAGCGAGACATGGTCCAAGGCGACGAGGCTGCCGAACCGGCGGGAGACGTTGTCGAGGCGCAGCAGGCTCATCCGAACTTCACCCGGCGGCGAATCATCCCGAGTATCCCGTTCGGGAAGAACAGCACGACGATAATGAAGAGAACGCCGATCACGGTTTCCCAGTTGTTCGGCAGCAGCGAGCTCACATAGCTCTGGAAGCCGATGAAGATGATCGCGCCGACCAGCGGACCCCAGAAGCTGCGCATCCCGCCGAGCACGGCGATGATGACGAAATTGCCCGACTCGACCCAATAGAGGCTCGCGGGCGAGATAAAGTTGTTCAGCAAGGCGTCGAGCGCTCCCGCCAGGCCGGCGAGAACGCCGGCGATGGCGAAGGATGCCCAGACGTAGCGTGTGACGTGGAGGCCGAGAAAGGCGGCGCGGCGCCGGTTTTCGCGAATCGCAACAAAGCTGTGGCCGAGCGGCGCGTTCA
>Ga0335076_10001186_pt1 | contig 25134 bp, 17 predicted proteins | sample Lox_Sample_25_FD_206717 | JGI IMG/M metagenome (GOLD analysis project Ga0335076, IMG submission 206717) | Soil microbial communities from Loxahatchee National Wildlife Refuge, Florida, United States - Lox_Sample_2.5 | ecosystem: Environmental > Terrestrial > Soil > Wetlands | place: USA... | reverse complement strand
GACGCGCGACTGCGGCGGCCGCCTCGCAGACCGCCGTCACGCGATCGACGAAGGGATTGACGAGCCACTCCTCCACCAGTCTCAGCCGCCAGTTGCGCGAGAAACCCGTGTCGCGACGCGACGTCACGAGGCGAGGCCCGCTCGCGAATCGGCCGGCGAGCGTGCCGAAGATGTTCGCGCCCACGAGATAGGTGTGCACGACGTCGATTCGTCGTTCGGCGATCCACGAGACCAGCCTGCGAAAGCCGCGGCCGGCACGCAGACCGTAGAGCCTCTCGAGCCCGAGCACGAGAACCGGCACCCCGTTCGCGGCGAGCGTCTCGGCGAGAGGTCCTCCAGTCAGCAGGCAGCAGACCGCCGGCTCCACCAAGCGACGATCGAGGGCTTCCACGAGACCGAACAGGTGAGTCTGCGCCCCGGCGCGATGCAGTTTGTCGATCACGTAGAGGACTCGCAGCGGTCGTGGCTCTTTGGTTGGGGGCATGGCGTTGTCGCGGGCGCAGCGCGTCGGCATGCGCTGTCCCATGGCCCAAGCCGCCACAACGAGAAGCCGATGGGACCCTCGGCGTGCCCCGAGCCTCTCGCCCCGCGGCGATATCGTAACATTCCAGCGTGCCGACGAGCGGGCCGGCCGTGTTCCTGACGTCCCGGGTTTCGAGCGGGCGGGCGCCCGTGCGGGCGGACTCCGCAAGAGCCGCTCCTTGAGCAGTCGCTTCGCGACAGCCGCGTCGAGCACCGGCGTCCGGCGCTTGAGCCGCCGTCTGCTCGCTTCGGCGACGGCGGCGCTCTCGCGCTCTCGAACGGGGCCTCTGCGCATCCTGGCCTACCATCGGGTCAACGACCGCCATCCCGGCGACCGAATGACTGTCCATCCCGACTCGTTTCTCAGGCAGATGGAGCACTTGCGGGAGTCGGGACGACCGGTGCTCCCGCTCGGCGAGGCCGTCGCACGCCTCGCCGGCCAGGGTCCGCCGCTGGCGCCGGGCAGCGTGTCCCTGACCTTCGACGACGGCTACCGCGACAACCTGTTGTTCGCCGCGCCCGTCCTGGATCGCGTCGGGTTGCCTGCGACGGTGTTCCTCGTGACGGCACGGATGGGTGCCCCGACGCCGATCGACCGGTACGCCGGCTGCTGCGACGCCGACGCCGCCCTCACGTGGGCCGAGGCGCGCGAGATGCGCGACCGCGGCCACGGGTTGGGCGGTCACGGCCGCACGCACCGGGAGCTCGCGCTCCTCGACGCCGCCGCCCTGCATGACGAGGTCTTTGGCTGTCGAGACGACATGCTCTCGGCGCTCGGCGAGGCTCCCAGCTCCTTTTGCTATCCCCGCGGCAGCGAGAGTCCGGCGGTGAGACGGACAGTCGGGGAAGCCGGTTTCAAGGCCGCGGTCACCGTCTACCCGGGCGTCAATGCGCCGGCAGGTGATCCGCTGCTCCTACGCCGGACGGAGGTCTCGGGCCAGGACGATTTGACGGACTTTCGCCTGAAGCTGGATGGCGGTTACGACGCCTGGCATCGGCTCTGGCAGCGAATCCGGTCGCGAGGGGCCTGAGGCCCAAGGCACTCACTAGGGCGGGGTCAGCTTGAGCCACGCCTCGCGCAGCCGGGCGTGGCCGCGGCTGCCCAGCAGGGCGCGCATCTGGCCGATCACCACGTGGCGCAGCCAGTAGCGCAGACGCGTGGCTCGGCGCTGCTCGACGAGCGCGCGGAACGAAGCGAGCGACTGGCCCTGGCGCACCGAGAAGCGCGGGATCGGCTCGTCCGACGCCCCCGAACGCGCGAGACGCGGCACCGATCCGAGCACGTTGCGGAAGCCCACCTCGCGCGCGGCCACGACCTCGCGCGAGCCGCCGAAGCCGCCGGGAAGCGCCAGCCACTCGACCGGCCGCGCGATGCGCGCCTCGATCGCACGCCGCGCCTCGGCGAGCTGTCTCCTGAGCTCGTCCTCGGACAGCGAGGACAGCGGCACGTGCTCGAGACCGTGGGCGCCGATCGTCATCCCCGCGTCGGCGAGCTCGCGGATCGCCGGCCAGTCCATGAAGCCGGGGCTACCGACCCAGGCGGGAGTCACGAAGAACGCAGCGGGCAGACCGCGGCGAGCGAGAGCGGGCAGCGCCACCGAATGGTCGGATGCGTTGCCGTCGTCGAACGTGATCGCGACCGGGTTCCGCGATCCAGACCCGCTGTGCCGGATCGCCGAGACGTCGCAGGGCGAGCAGGCGCCGCTCTTCAGCGTCTCGAGCTGGGCCTCGAAGTCCTCGGGGGCGACGGTGTAGAGGTGCTCCCCCGGCTCGCGCTCCGCGAGCTGCCCCGACCCGAGCCGGTGGTACATGAGTATGACGGCCGCGTGCACAGGGTCCCCGGTCTCCCGTGCCAGGCAGGCTCGGGAAAGCCGATTCTACCAGTCCGGAGCGAGCCCGTACCGCAGCAGACCCGCTCCGAATCCCGTTCCGTGCGCGATCAGCATGGTCGGGAACACGAGCCAGGTGAGCAGTGTCACGCGAAGGCCCTCTTTGTGACCCACTCGACACGCCTCGATCAGCGACACGAAGGCGTAGGCCACCGCGAGCCCGGTCGCGACTCCGCTGCCGCGGAGCACGGTCGCCGAGGCGAGCGCGGTGAGGACGGCCAGGAACGGCAGCGCCGGCCGGGGATTCAGCAGCCCGCGGTGCTTCACGAGCGTGCGGGCGCGGCCGTAGCCGTAGCGGAAGTACTGCCGGGCCAGGCCGCTGAAGCTCGCACGCGGGTAGTAGGAGAAGACGATCTCGGGGCTCAGGTAGACGCGCCCGCCCCTGGCGATCACGCGCTGGTTGAGCTCGGCGTCCTCGTTCGTGACGGCGCGCGGGTCGAAGCCGCCGAGCGAGCGCAGGTAGTCGCGCCTCAGGGTGCCGAAGGGCACGGAGTGGACGAATCCCTCGTTGTCGGGGTTCCATTGCGGCGCGCCGCCGGCGCCGAGCGGGCTCCGGAGCGCCGCGCAGACGGCCCTCTGAAAGGGCGTCTCGCCGCGGGAGCGCGGGGCGCCGCCGACGTTGTCCGCTCCCGTCCGTTCGAGGACCGACACGCACTTCTCGACGTAGTCGGACGCGTACTCGCAGTGGACGTCCATGCGCACGAAGACGTCGCCCTTCGCCTCCTCGAGGATGCGGTTCAGGCCAGCGGCTTGGATGCGGTCGGGGTTGTCGATGACGCGGATGCGCGCGTCCTGCTCCGCGACCCGCCCGAGGATGGCGCGCGTGGCGTCGGTGCTGCCGCCATCCGCCACCAGGATCTCGATGCGTTCGGCCGAGTAGGTCTGCTCCCGGACGCTCGCGAGGCAGCCCTCGATGAAGCGCTCCTCGTTCAGGCAGGGCATGGCGATCGTGACGAGAGGCGTGGGCACCATCACTGGTTCTCTTCGGCCGGGGGGATCGTAGCATCCGCCATCCGACACCCCTGTGCCGCCGAACTCTGCCGGCGAATTCTTTTCGGAATCCTTACACCCACTGCCGACTTCGCTCGCGCCGATATCGGCGGGGACGGATTTGGCCGCGCCAGGGGCGAGAGTCGTTCAACTCTGAAGCCCCCGCGGTACGGTCGGTGCCGGTTCCGCATCGAGAGTGATCACCTCCGCGGCCAGCCTGCTCGAGGGCCCCGAAAGGGAAGCTTGGCCGGAGCTGTTAGGGGTCTCGGATTCGTCGATTTTCCTTACATTCTCCGCGGGGGCAGACACTCGTAATTGGCTGATTATAAAGATACGACACCGCTGGCATCGGCCTTGCTCCTACTCGCGGCGGAGGAACGACAACATCATGCGAAGCGCAATTCGGACTACTCTCCTGGCGGCGGTTGCTGTGGGTGCTTTCGTTGCACCGGCTCTCGCCGTTCCGATCAGCCCGTTCAACACGCGGCCGGTTCCCATCGGCCCGAGCGGGTCTGAGATCCCCCTGCAGACGATGGTCGATTCCATCCTCGGGCCGGGGCTCAACGTGAACACCGACCAGAGCCCCGCGGCCATCTGGTCCGTGGCGACGCTCCCGCCGTCCTCGATTCCGACGCTGGCCTTCGAGCAGACGGCCGGCGCCTCCTCGCAGGTGTTCGGGATCTGGTTCGGGACCGACTCGGGCTCGATCCTGCAGATTCCGCTGCTGCTCGGGCCGGCCGACCCCGGTACCCCGGTGGGCATCTCTTGGAGCGGCCCCGGCTACACGACGCTCGACGTCTTCTCGACCGCGGCGAACTGTGTGGCCAAGGTTGATTGCAACACCTACACCGACTCGCGCATCAACCCCTTCGCGTTCGGCTTCTACATCAACACGTTCGGCAACGACTACTTCTCGTCCGACCTGCTGAACAACGGCGACCCTCGCATGATCGCGTTGGACAAGGGCACGAACTGGGTGATCGCGTTCGAGGACGGGACCAACCTCGGCGACCGGGACTACAACGACATGGTCGTGAAGGTGGAGTCGATCGAGGCGGTCCCCGAGCCAGCGACGCTGCTGCTGATCGGCTCGGGTCTCACGGGCCTCGCGATCCGGCGCCGTCGCCAGAGCTAAGAACACACGGGGCCCTGGCCACCGGCCAGGACTCGCTCGAGCCCCTGCGGTTCTCCTCCACCGCAGGGGCTTCGTGTTTTCGGAGCCAGATCGTCGGCAGTACTTACAGCCGCCGCCCGCTCGCCCCCGGGTCCCGAACCGCAATTGTCCTTTCACCGTCAGCAGTTTGCGAGCCTCCGAACCGAGTGGCACCCGCCATGCATCCGGTGCCGGCAATCTCCGTGAGGTGTCCCATGACTTCTCTCGCCCTTCGGTCGATTGCACGCAGGCTCGGCGTCGCGGCGCTCGTTGCGGCCGCTCTCGCGATCGCGGCAGCTCCAGCCCGCGCCTCGGTCATCTTCGTCCTTTCCGAGACTCCGTCGGCGGGGTTCGAGTCGATGCCCGTCTACGAGGACTTCGAAGCCGTCACCCCAAAGGACACGAACCTCACGACGCCGATCGTCAGCAACGGGATCACCTATACCGCTGTGACTGGCTGCGGCGACCCGATCGTCTGCCCCGGCAACCTGGTGGTGACGGGCGTTCCCTACTTCAATTTCGCGGTTCCCGTGACGTCGGGTTCCATCCTCACCGAGAGCGGCAACGAGTACTTCACGATCGAGCCGAGCTTCACCGTCCGCAGCCTCGGCTTCGACATCTACACGATCAACGAGGCCGGCAACCCGTACAGCGTGGCCGGCGCGAAGGACGTTCTCGTCTCCGTGCTGACCTCGAGCGGCACGAGCGTCCTGGACGTCCCCGCACCGGTCGGCAACTTCGGCTTCCTGGGGATCATCTCGGAAGACCCGATCCTGGAGGTCACCTGGATGGCGGATCTGGGCGGCGTCAAGAACACCGGCATCGACAACCTCCGCCTTTCGGAAAACACTCCGGCCGTGCCCGAGCCCGGGACGATGCTCCTGCTCGGCAGCGGGATCTCCGGGCTGGCGCTGCGCCGTCGCCGACGCAGCTAGAGTCGACGGCCTCGAGGACGCGAGTCGGCCGTGCGGCTCGCGAGACGCTAAGATCGCCTGCCGGATGCGAGACACGGCGAACAGGCATGGGTGGCGGGCGCTCGTGTGGGCCGCCGTCGCGGTTCTCTGCACGCTGCTCGTGGCGCGCTACGACAGGGCCTATGTCGCGAGCGACGGCAGCCAGTACATCAGCGTCGCCCGGAACCTGATCGCCGGAAGCGGCCTCTCCACCAGCATCGTGTACTACGAGGAGCACTATCGGATCGGCGGCGTGCCGGTTCCGCAGACGGTCTTCCCGCCCGGCTACTCGCTGCTGATCGCGCTGCCGATGGCCGCCGGCGTCCCCGGTGCGGTGTCGGCCTTCGTGGTGAACCTCGCCTGCTTCGCCCTGAGCGTCCTCGTCCTCTACGACCTCGCGCGCGCGCGCGGCCACGGAAGCGCCTCGGCGGCGCTCCTTGCAGGCGTGTGGGCGCTCACGGTCGCCGGCTGGACGGGCGTCGTCATGTGCGCTTCCGAGCCGTCGTTCGTCCTCGCGACGCTCGTGAGCCTGCGATGCCTGCCGCGGGGCGACGAGCCGGGCCGGCCCCTTCTCGCCGGCTGCGCCGCCGCAGCGGCGGCCGCGATCCGCTATGCGGGCGTCTTCTATTTGGCGGCGGTGGGCCTCGTGCTCGGCCTGGAGCTCGTCAGGGGCCGATCGAAGGCCAGCCTGCGCCGATTCGCGCTCGTAGTGGGGCCGCCGCTCCTCGTCCTGGCCGCGCTCTTCCTCCGCAATCACGCGCTGGTCGGGGACCTCAAGGGCGGCAACGACCAGGTGAGCGGGCAGTCGGCGGCGGATGTCGGGATGCTCGTGGCTCGGGCGGTGACGGGACTCTTCGGTTTCTCGCGCCTGGGGCTGACCCGCCTCCAGCTCCCCGAGCTACTGCTGCTGGCGAGTCTCGTCTCGCTGGCTGCCCTATGGGCAGCGACCCGAGGCGCCAGGCTCGAGCGCACGGCTGCCGCGCCTCTCCTGGACCGAACCACGGCCGTGAGCGCCTCGTACGTGGCCGTGAGCCTGGGGCTCCTCACCTACCTGGAGCTCACGAAGCCGGTGGGCCTCGGCACGAGGATGGTGCTGACGCTCTGGCCGTTCGTCCTGTTGCTGGCGCTCGAGGTCGCGGCGAGGCTGCGGGCGAAGTCTCCCCCGCCCCTCCGCCTCGCGTGGCTGACCGCCGGCCTGGTGTCGGCGGCTTTCCTCGCCGGCCAGTCCGCCTCGCTCCGCGAGCTTCTTTCCGATTCGGACGTGCAGCGCTGTCGAGCCTTGCGCGACTCGTTCGCGCGAAGCGGCCTGGCCGAACGGCTGGCGTCCGAGAAGCGGGCGGGAAGGCCGGTGCTCGCCAGCCGGCCCCAGCAGGTGGGAGAGATCCTCGAGCAGCCGGTTCTGGGGCTGGCCGAGCGCGCGTACACCCGTCGCGTCTGGACGCCGGAAGCCGTACACGAGCTGGCGAACGCCTACGGCGTTCGCTACGTCCTCGTTCACCCGGCCACGTTCACCGACTCGGGCAACCAGGTCTTCTTTCGCGGGCTCGCATCGGGGATGGCGCCCGACTGGCTGGAGCTCGAGACCACGGCGGCGGGGCTGAGCCTCTACCGCCTCCGCTGAGCGCCTGGGCTCAAGCGAGCTCCTCCGCGAGGCGCCGCACGCGCCTCACGGTGCGCCAGTACACGTCCTCCATCAGCAGGTGGTCGAACTCGCCGTTGCGACCCACGCTCACGAGCCCGGCGACGCCCGTCGAGCGCTGGAAGCGCAGGCGGTCCTCTTCGTACTCGCGCAGGAAGATCGGATAGGCGATCTTCGTCCGCAGCACGCGGGCGCCGAGGAAGCGGCGCGCCGCGCCCCCGACGATCGGCTCGAGCTCATCGAGGCAGAGCTGCGCGAGGTCGTCGTCCGACCGCGACCACGACGCATCGCCGACCTCGCAGCCGATGTCGACGGTGAGGATCGTCTTGCCCGGCGGGGCGAGCCACGGCATCGACAACGGCGCTTCCGTCAGGCGGAAGAAAGGGAAGCGGCGCTCGGGCGTCCACGTCACGACGTCGGGGAGCAGCCCCCGCCCCTCCATGCGCAAGTTGACGAAGAGCATCGGCCGGTAGCGGAAGCGCGCGAGCGGCGTCACGGCATCGGTGCCGGAGACGAGCTGCGGCAGCAGGTTCACGGGCGCGGTGCTCACCGCTGCGGCCACGGGGATCTCCTGCCCCCCCACGCGGACCGCCCGCACCTTGCCCGCCTCGACCAGGATCTTCTCGACGGGAGCGCTCGTCCGAACGGCGCCGTCGAGGCCTTCGGCCAGCCGCTCGCAGAGCGTCGCCACGCCGCCTTCCGGGTAGACGTGCCAGACCTGCGCGCTCTGAGGCAACTCGCGGCAGTAGCCGATCGCCACGGCGCGCCGGGTCAGGCGCGCGGCCAGCTTCAGCCCGATCGTCCCGAGCAGGCTCGAGGGGATCTTGTCGCCGACGGAGGCCGCGAGCTCCTCGGCCGGAGCTCCCGACCAGGCCTCGACGAGCGGCAGCGCGACCTCGTCGGCCAGGGCTCGTCCGTAGCTCGCTCGGAACCACTCGGCGGCAGAGGCCTTCTCGCCCCGGTCGAACCAACCGCCGGCCGCGGCGAGGGCGCCGCCGAGCGCGTAGCGCGGCGAGCGCATGAGCCCGAACGGGTAGCCGTAGGTCCGGCCGCCGATCCAGACCGTCTCGCCGTAGCGGCGCACCGTGCGGCAGCGGTCGCCGACTCCGACCGTGGCCGCGAGCCGGTTGGTGACGAAGTGCGCGCCGTAGTCGTGGCTGAAGCCTTCCTCGTCGGTGAAGCTCTGGGCGAGGCCGGCGACGCGCGGGCTCGCCTCGAACACCAGCACCGGCACCCCGCTCCGCTTCAGCGTGCGGGCCGCGGCGAGACCGGCGACGCCGGCGCCCAGGATCGCGACGGGAAGCCGCTCCAGCTGCGGCCTCAGAGCGGCCGCCGCAGGTCGGCGCGCAGCAAAGCGCCTCGCCCGAGCGCCTGAAAGATCCCGTCGAGGAGCGTGCCGGCCGCGAGCGAGCCGGGCGACGAGAGGCTGAAGCGATCGACGACGAAGCGCGGGGCGCCGTAGTCCACGAGCGCGTTCCGCACCGAGTAGACCCAGTTCACCGGGCTCAGGATCGTCGCGATCTCGGCGACCTCGAGTCCCGCCTTGCGCGCGACGGCGGCGAGCGTCGCGCGCGAGAACAGGTGGAAGTGCCGCGGGAAGTGGTAGCCGCCCCAGTGCCGGCCGCCGAACACCCGGAAGTCGAGCGTGTCCACGTTGTCGGTCACGACCACGAGCCGGCCGCCCGGGACGAGCAGGTTGCGGATCGAGGCGAGCAGAGCCTTCGGATCGTCCACGTGCTCGATCGTCTGGATCAGGATCGCGAGGTGGTAGGAGCGGCCGCTCGACTCGAGCGACTGCACGGTGCCGTGGTGGACGAGAAGCCCCGAGCGCTCCGCAGCGAGCGCCGCCTTCCCGTCGGCGTCGACGCCCGAAAGCCGCCAGCCCGGCTTGCCGAAGTCGCGGAGCAGCCGCAGGTGGAAACCGTCCCCGCAGCCGATGTCGAGGATTCGCGCGTCGTCGGGCAGACCGCGGCACCACGAGAGCAGGCGCCTCGCCTCGAGGCGCCTGCGCACGCGGTACACGAGACCGAAGCGCTCGGCCGAGAAGTCGAACGCGTGGTAGCTCGGCGGATAGATGCGGTCGAGCTCCGACACGGCCGGCCTCGGATCGAGGTAGACGAGCCCGCAGCGGCCGCAGCGGACGACCTGGAAAGTGTCGGGGCTCGTGCGGTACTCGAAGTCTTCCCCCACGGCGATCGGCTCGGCGGCGTCGATGCCGCAGATGCAGCAGCTCACGTCGACGACGTCCAGTTTCTGGCCGGCGCCGGACTGGAGTCCGGACACTCTGTCATCGCTCTTTACAGCCACGGCGCTCGCGCAGCGCTCAAGTCGTTGATCTGGAACGGCAGCCTGAACTGGCACACGGGATGCCATGCATTTTTCGTGACGACGGAAGGCTCTCCCTCGGACCAGGCCAACCGTCGCCGGCCCGTCCTCCCGGGCACGTTTTTCGTGAACTGAGCTTTACCTTGCACAAGAGCAGGCTGCGATTCTCCGTCGAAAGGGCCGACACGGCCGGCGCCGCAGCGCTCGAGCCTGCTAGGATCTTGCCCGCATCGAGCAGTCCCCCTCGCACGGCTCGGTCCAAGGTGGCTCGAGGCTCTCTGGATCATTACATCCTGACGATCGCCGTGGAGGACTACTTCCACGTCGCTGCGCTCCGCGGCGCCGTCCGCGACGCGCACTGGAGCCGGCTCGAGCCTCGCCTCGAGCGCAATCTCGACGCGACGCTCGACCTGCTCGCGCGCCACGGCGCGAAGGCCACGTTCTTCGTCTTCGGCCGCATCGCGGAGACGGAGCCCGAGCTCGTGCGGCGGATCGCGGACGCGGGCCACGAGGTGGCGAGCCGCGGCTACTGGCCGCGCGCGACGACCGGCATCTGCAAGGACGAGTTCCTGGAAGACCTCCACCGCGCACGCAAGGCGATCGAGGAGGCAGGCGGCAACCGCGTCATCGGCTTCCGCTCGGCCACCTGGATCGGAGCGAGCGAGCTCTGGAAGCTCGACGTGCTGGCCGAGGAGGGCTACGTCTACGACGCGAGCATCAACCCGCGGCTCTGGTCCTTCGCGGGCCACCCGGAGTGCGACGGGATCTACAGCCACCGCCGCGGCGAGCGCACGCTCTGGGAGTTCCCGGTCGCGACCGTCGGACCGCGCTGGCTCCGGCTCCCGGTCACGGGTGGCAACTACATCCGCCAGATTCCCCACGGACTGCTGCGGCTGCTCGTCGCGCACGCCGCTCGCCGGGCGCGCCTGCCGCTCGTCTTCTACTTCATGCCCTGGGAGCTCGACAGCGACCAGCCGCAAATCCAGGGCCTCTCCTCGCTCCAGCGCCTGCGCCACTACCGGAACCTCGGCAAGGCGCGCTGGGTGATGAGCGACTACCTGAGCCGGCACCGCTTCGTCGGGATCGCCGATCACCTGGGCCTCGCCTATCCGCCGCTCGAGCCGCGGGCTCCGCTGTCGCCCGACGCTAGCGGCCGCACGCTCGTGACGAGCGGCGAACCCGTGACGCTCGTGATCCCGATCTACAACGAAGAGAAGAACGTAGCCTACCTGCGGCGCACGCTCAGAGAGTTCCGCGCGCGGCTCGCCGGACGCTACCGCGTGCACCTGATGCTGGTGGACGACTGCTCCAAGGACGGCACGGCGGCGGAGCTGCAGCGCCAGTTCGGCAAGGCCTCCGACTGCCGGATCGTGCGGCACGACACGAACCGCGGCGTGGCAGCCGCGATCATGACGGGGATCCGCGAGGCGCAAACCGAGCTCGTGTGCTCGATCGACTGCGACTGCTCCTACGATCCCGCCGTGCTCGAGTCGATGCTGCCGCTCGCGCGGACGGCCGACCTGGTGACGGCTTCTCCGTACCACCCCGAAGGCCGGGTCCGGAACGTGCCCGGCTGGAGGCTGTTCCTGTCGAAGAGCCTGTCGCGCCTGTACTCGGCCGTGCTGCGCGAGCGCATCTTCACCTACACGAGCTGCTGCCGCGTCTACCGGCGCGAGCGCATGCTGGGGCTCGAGCTGCGGCACGGCGGCTTCCTGGGAACCGCCGAGATGCTGATCCGCACCAAGCTGCTGGGCGGCCGCATCGTCGAAGTGCCCGCGACGCTCGAGTCGCGCCTGCTCGGCGAGTCGAAGATGAAGGTGGCGCGCACGATCGGCGGCCACCTCGGGCTGCTCAGCGAGCTCTTGCGCCGGGGGGACGCGTGAGCCGCCCTCCCCTCGCCAGCGTCTCCCTCGACTTCGACAACGTCTGGTCCTACATGAAGACCCATGGGGACGCGGGCTGGGAGGACTTCCCGTCCTATCTCGACACGCTCGTGCCGCTCGTGCTCGAGCGGATGAGGCATCACGGCCTCACGCTCACCTGCTTCGTGGTCGGCCAGGACGCGGCGCTCGACCAGAACCGCGAGCCGCTCGGCGAGCTGGCCCGCCAGGGGCACGAGATCGCGAACCACTCCTTCTCGCACGAGCCCTGGTTCCACGCCTACGAACGGCGTCGGGTCGAGCGCGAGATCGTGAGCGCAGAGGAGAGCATCGAGCGTGTGACCGGGGTGCGGCCGCGCGGCTTCCGCGGGCCGGGCTACTCGCTGTCGAAGGACGTGGTCGAGGTCCTCACCGAGCGCGGCTACGACTACGACGCCTCGACGCTTCCGACGTTCCTCGGGCCGCTGGCGCGGGCCTACTACTTCTGGCAGAGCCGCGACCTGTCTCCGGAAGAGCGCGAGCTGCGCGGGCGGCTCTTCGGCAGCGTCTCGGACGGCCTGCGCCCGCTCGAGCCCTACACCTGGGACGGCAAGCTGCTCGAGATCCCCGTCACGACGATGCCGATCCTGCGCGTGCCGATCCACATGAGCTACCTGCTGTTCCTGGCCGGCCACTCGCGGCTGCTGTTCCGCGCGTACCTGCGTCTCGCGATCGCCCTCTGCCGCGCGACGGGCGTCCAGCCGTCGTTCCTGCTCCATCCGCTCGACTTCCTCGGCGGGGATCGCGTGCGGCAGCTGTCCTTCTTCCCCGGCATGGCGACGCCTACGGCGAAGAAGCTCGAGCTCGTCGACCAGGTGCTCGGCGAGCTGGGGTCGAGCTTCCGGCTCGTGACGCTCGGGGAGCACGCGCTCGCGGCGCGCGGCGCGGGCGCGCTGCGGAGCTGCGCGGCATGACCGAGGTGAAGCCGTTCCCGGTGCGCGGGGTCCGGCCGCCCTACCGGGTCGCGCTCGTGCTCGGCACGCGCCCCGAAGGCGTGAAGCTCCTGGAGCTCGTGCGCCTGCTGCGGGCGGACCCGCGCTTCGCGCCGAGCGTGATCGTGACCGGCCAGCACCAGCAGATGGTGGACGAGATCCTGCGGCCGTTCGGGGTCGAGCCCGACTTCGACCTCGGCATCATGACCAGCCGCCAGACGCTGAACGGCATCCTCGAGCGGCTGTTGCCGCGGCTCGAGGAGCGCTTCGCCGAGGAGCGGCCGCACCTCGTCGTGGTGCAGGGCGACACCACGAGCGCTTTCGGCGCCGCGCTCGCCGCATTCCACCGCGGCATCGCCGTCGCGCACGTCGAGGCGGGGCTCAGGAGCTTCGACCGCTTCCATCCGTACCCGGAGGAGGCGAATCGCCGCATGCTGTCGTGCGTGAGCGACCTGCATTTCGCGCCGACGGCTTACGCCGCCGAGAACCTGCTGCACGAGGGCGTCCCGCGCGAGGAGATCTACGTCACCGGGAACACCGTCGTCGACAGCCTGCAGCTCGCGCTCGAGAAGGGCCGGCTCAAGGACGAGGCGCCGGCCGGGCGGCGCATGGTGCTGCTGACGCTCCACCGCCGCGAGGGCTGGGACCCGATCGGGGGCGGGCGCGCGCCGATCGAGGCGCTCTTCGAGCGGCTCGCCGAGGCTGCGGCGAAGCACCCGGAGCTCGACTTCGTCTATCCCGTGCACCACAACCCGCGCGTGCGCGAGCCCGCGCGGCGCCTGCTCGGCGCGCTCCCCAACTTCCGACTCGAAGACCCGCTGCCGTACATCCCGTTCGTGCGCCTGATGTCGCGCGCCTCGGTGATCCTCACCGACTCGGGCGGGATCCAGGAGGAAGCTCCGAGCCTCGGCATCCCCGTCCTGGTCCTGCGCCGCACGACGGAGCGGCCCGAGGGCCTGACGGCCTCGCGGCGCCTGCTCGGCGAGTCCGCCGAGAACGTGCTGGCGGGTCTCGACAAGCTGCTGTCGCAGCCCCACGTCCGCGTCGGCGATCCGCCGTACCCGAACCCGTTCGGGGACGGGCTCGCCTCGGCGCGGATCCGCGACGGCATCCTCCACTTCATGGGCGCGGGCGAGCGCCCGGAAGAGTTCGCGGAGCCGCGGCCGCTACAGTCCCGCCTCGGGCCGGGCCCGCGCTGAACGAGGCGTCTCACCAATCCACGAGGAGCACGACTTCACAATGAGCACGACCATGACGAAGGCCGTCACGCTGCCGTCCGACGCGGATGCCTCGGGCCGCTCCCTGGGCGCCGAAGAGCTCGAGCTGCTGCGGCAGGTGATCGAAGCGGGGACGCTCAACTGCACGAAGGGCAGCACGGTGATCCGCTTCGAGAAGCGCTTCGCGGAGTGGATCGGGCTTCCCCACTGCCGCGCCGTCAACTCCGGCACGGCGGCGGTCCACACCGCGATCGCCGCGATCGACCCCGAGCCCGGCGACGAGATCGTCACGACGCCGATCACGGACATGGGCGCGATCTCCGCGATCCTCTACCAGACGGCGATCCCGGTGTTCGCGGACGTCGACCCGCGCACCTACCAGGTGACGGCGGCGACGCTCGAGAAGAAGCTCACGCGCAGGACCAGGGCGATCGTGGTCACGCACCTCTTCGGCAACGCCTGCGACATGGACGAGATCCTCGAGCTCGCGAACCGCCGTGGCCTGCCGGTGATCGAGGACTGCGCGCAGGCCTTCGGCGCCACCTACAAGGGTCGGCCGGTGGGTACCCTCGGCCAGATCGGCTGCTTCTCGCTCCAGCAGGGCAAGCACATGACGACCGGCGAGGGCGGGATGGTCGTGACCCGCGATCCCGCGCTCGCCCGGCGCATGGTGCTGTTCTCCGACAAGGCCTGGGGCTACGGCGACCCCAAGCCCGACCACTACTTCCTGGCCCCGAACTACCGCATGACCGAGCTCTGCGGCGCGGTCGCGCTCGCGCAGCTCGCGAAGCTCGACCGCATGATCGAGGCGCGCGTGCGCACGGCCGCCCGGCTCAGCGCCCGGCTCGCGGGCCTGCCGGGCGTCGAGGCGCCGCACGTGGCCCAAGGCGTGCGCCACAGCTACTGGAAGTACCCGCTGCGCGTGGACCCGGCCGTGGTCCGGGGCGGCGCCGAGGCGTTCGGCGCGCGGCTCAAGGCGGCGGGCGTCTACTGCGTGCCCCGCTACATCGCGAAGCCCGCCTTCGAGTGCGAGGTGCTGCGCGACCAGCGCACGTTCGGCAAGAGCCGTTTCCCGTTCGTGGGCGAGCATCGCCAGGACGAGCCCGAGGTGCGCTACGACTCGGCCGACACGCCGGGAACGCTCGACGCGCTGGCGCGCGTGGTGGTGCTGCCCTGGAACGAGCGCTATACCGACGAGCACGTGGACTTCGTCGCCGGCGTGATCCGCGACGCGCATCGCGAGCTCGCCTCCTGAGCCGCCCCGAGCAGCGATGCCTTCGCACACGATAGAGGGCCGTTCCGTCCGCGTCGCCCTGGTGGGACTGGGACAGATCGGCTCGACTCACCTGCAGGCGATGCAGGACGTCCCCGGCGCCGAGGTCATCGCGCTCGTCGAGCCGCGCGAGGCGGCGCGCGCCGTCGCCGCGGACAAGGGCCTGCGCCATTTCGAGGGCGCGAGCGACCCCGCGCTCGCGGAGCTCGTGGACGCCGTCGTCGTCGCCACGCCGCCCTCGACCCACCACGAGCTCGTGCGCCACTTCCTCGAGCGCGACATCCACGTGCTGTGCGAGAAGCCGCTGGCGCTCGGCGCCTCCGAAGCGCACGCCATGCTCGAGCTCGCCGCCGCGCGCGGGCTCGAGCTGATGATGGCCTCGAAGTTCCGCTACGTGGAGGACGTGGCCGAGGCGCGCGCGCTCGTGGCGTCGGGCGCGATCGGCGCGCCGGCCGAGTTCGAGAACGCGTTCTGCTCGAAGGTCGCGATGCGGGAGCGCTGGAACGCGCGTCGCGCCGTCGCCGGCGGCGGCGTGCTGATCGACAACGGCACCCACTCCGTGGACGTCGCCCGCTACCTGCTGGGCCCGCTCGCCGCCGTGCAGGCCAGCTTCGGCCCGTCGCTGCAGGGGCTCGAGGTCGAGGACAGCGCGCGGCTCGCGTTCCGCACCGAATCCGGAGTGCTGGGCTCGGTAGACCTCTCGTGGAGCCTGCAGAAGCCGAGCGAGACCTGGGCCGCGGTGTTCGGCCGGGAGGGGACGCTGCTCCTGGGCTGGAAGGGCTCACGCTACCGTCGGGACGGGTCGGATTGGACCGCCTTCGGGCAGGGCTACGACAAGCTGCGCTGCCTGCGCGCGCAGTTCGCGAACTTCGTCGGCGTGGTCTCCGGCCGCGAGGCTCCGCGCATCACGGCCGCGGACGCGCTCGCGTCGGTCGAGGTGATCGAGACGGCCTACGCCTCGGCTGCGCAGGAGCGCTGGCTGCGCGTGGGGGCGGCCTCGTGAGCTCGCTGCCGCCCGCCTGGGTGCACGCGACGGCGATCGTCGAACCCGGTGTGGTGATCGGCGACGGCACCCGGGTCTGGGACAACGTCCACCTGCGGCGCAACGCGAGGATCGGCAAGAGCTGCATCATCGGCGGGAAGAGCTACGTCGCCTACGACGTGACGATCGGCGACTACTGCAAGCTGAACGCCGCGGTCTACGTGTGCGCCGGCGTCGTGATCGAGGACTTCGTGATGCTGTCCGCGCACACGGTCTTCACCAACGACCGCTTTCCGCGGGCGGGGAACGCGCAGCTCAGCGGGCTCGAGACCTCGGAGGTCACGGACGACACGCTCGTGACCCGCGTCAGCCGCGGCACCACGGTCGGCGCGAACGCGACCATCGGTCCTGGCCTCGTGCTCGGGGCGTTCTCGATGGTGGGCATGGGCGCGGTCGTCACCAGGAGCGTACCGCCGCACGGGCTCGTCGTCGGAAACCCCGCGCGCCTCGTCGGCTGGGTGTGCCAGTGCGGCCACCCGCTCGAGCGCTTCTCGGGCGAGCCGCCTGCGCTCGCGCGCACGCTGGGCTGCGAGCGCTGCGGTCGCCGTTATCGCGCGGGCGTGGGAGACTTGACGCCCGAATGAGCCGGGCGGCGTGACCACGGCGATCGTCGGCGGTGGGATCCTCGGCCTGACGCTCGCTCATCGGCTCGCCGCTCTCGGCAAGCCGGTGGACGTGCTCGAGGCGGCCCCCGAGCTCGGCGGGCTCGCCGCAACGCACGACTACGGCCCCTTCCACTGGGACCGCTTCTACCACGTCGTGCTGCCCACCGACCGCAACCTCGTGGGCCTCGTGCGCGAGCTCGGCCTCGAGGGCGAGCTGCGTTGGAAGACGACCCTCACGGGCTACCGCTCCGGCGGCCGCACCTACGACATGAACGGCAACCGGGACTTCCTGCGCTTCCCCCTGCTCCGGCTCGCGGACAAGGCGCGCCTGGCGGCAACGGTGGTCTACGCGTCGCGCTTCGCCGACCCCTGGCCGCTCTATCGTGTGACGGCCAAGGAGTGGCTGACCGAGTGGTGCGGGCGCCGCGGCTACGAGGTGTTCTGGCAGCCGCTGCTGCGCGCCAAGTTCGGCCCGTACGAAGACCGGATCGCCGCCGTCTTCATCTGGGCGAGCCTCACGCGGCTGTTCGGGGCCCGCTCGGCGGCGACGCAGCAGGAGTCGATGGGATACGTGCGGGGCGGCTACCGCACGATCCTGGGCGGCCTGCGCCAGGCGCTGGAGCGGCGAGGTGCGAACGTGCGCCTGGGGGCGCCGGTGCGCGCGGTGCGCCCGCTCGGCGAGGGCTGCGAGCTGGAGCTCGCTGGCGGCAGCGTCCGCTACGACCAGGTCTTCTTCACGGGCCCCACGCGGCTCGCGCGCAAGGTCGCGAGCGACGCGCTCCTGCCACACGTCGAGCGCACGGAGCGCGAGAACCCGACCTCGGCCGCCTACCTCGGCGTCGCCTGCCTGGTGCTCGCGCTCCGGCGCAAGCTGATGCCGTACTACGTCCTCAACATCGCGGACGCGGACGTGGAGGCGACGGGGGTGATCGGCATGACGAACCTCGTGGACCCCGCGGAGAACACGGCCGGGCTCGAGCTCTACTACGTCCCGCGCTACCTCGACAGCGAGGACGACCGGCTCCAGGCCGGGGACGAGACCCTGCTCGCGGGCCTCCTCGACCGCGGCATCCGGCGCGTCTTTCCCGAGCTGCGGCCGGAGGACGTCGCCTACCAGGGCATCCACCGCGCGCGCTACGTGCAGCCCCTTCCGCTCGTCCGCCCGCAGGCGATCCTCGCGCGCGGCGCACCGCGCTTCGTACGCCGTTTCCAGATCCTCAACACCTCGATGCTCGCCTGCGCCACCCTCAACAACAACGACGTGGTGGGACTGGTCGACGAGTTCGTGGCCCTGAACCGCGCCGAGCTCGCGTAGCGAGCGCACACCTACCGGCTATACTGGGCCGCCGGCGGGGCGCCTTTCGGGGGCCGGCGGGGAAACCACTCGTGGAGCTACGGCCGCGCGACCGCATCGTCCAGCTCAAGGTCGTCTATTACGGTCCGGCCGTCTGCGGCAAGACCACCAACCTGCAGATGCTGCACGCGGCCGCGCTCGGGCGCCACCGCGGCGAGCTGATCACGGTCAATTCGCAGCAGGAGCGCACGATCCTGTTCGATCTCTTGCCGCTGCGCGGCGTAGGCTTCCACGGCTTCGACCTGCGCTTCCAGCTCGTGGCCGTGCCCGGGCAGGCGCCCTACGTGGCGACCCGCCGGCTGGTGCTGCGCGGCACGGACGCGATCGTGTTCGTCGCGAACTCGGCCTCCGACCGGCTCGAGGAGAACGTCGCGAGCTTCCGCGAGATGAAGGAGAACCTCAAGACGAACGGGCTCGACCCCGAGGCGATCCCGATGGTCTTCCAGTACAACAAGCGCGACCTGCCGCAGGTGAGCTCGGTCGAGGACCTGACCGAAGCGCTCAACCGCGCCGGCGAGCCGGTGCTCGAGGCGGTGGCGCTGCGCGGCGACGGCGTGATCGAGACGCTCGGGACGCTGATGGCGCGCACCATGGCGGACCTCACGCTCAAGTACCGGAGCCTCGCGCTCGACCCCGGCGAGACCGTCCAGACCTGGGCCTGGGGCGCGATCCAGCAGGTGTTCGGCCGCTCGACGATCGCCGGCGCCGGCGTGCAGCCCGCAGAGGGCCGCGAGGCCGGCGACCTGCGGCGCGTGCAGGTGCCCGCGCCCAAGATCCCGCGCGGCGCGACGGGCGCGGAGGTCGACAAGGCGCTCGTCGGCTCGTACGTCGAGACCTCGCTCTCGTTGAGCGAGGCGCTCGACGGAATGCGCGAGGAGCGCGACGAGCTGCGTCGCCGCGTGCAGGAGCTCGAGGCCACCCTGCAGGCGATCGAGGCGGTCGGCGACGGCAAACCCCCGGGCGAGACGCTGCAGACGGCGCTCGCGCACCTGATCGCGGCCGCCGGCTGCTCGCGCGGCAGCCTGATCGCGCCCGGCGCCGACCAGTCGCTGAAGGTGCTCGCGGCGGCCGGGCACAAGAAGGACCCCTTCGCGGCGCACGCCGAGGGCTACCCGCTGGTGCGGGAGCGCTTCGTGCCCCTCAAGAATCCGCAACTCCTGAGCCCGCCGCAGGCCGAGGAGGTCGCCGAAGTGCTCGGGACGCTCGACCCGCCGGCGGCAGCGGCAGCAGTGGTCCCGATCCGCAGCGGCTTCGGGCTCCACGGGCTCGCGCTCTTCTACTTCGGCCCCGAGGACCCGCTGCCGGGCCCCGCACTCTTGGCCCACGTCGGCCTGATGGCGCGCGCGCTCGGCGCCTGGTTCGTGGTGCGGCGCGGGCAGTCGCTCGAGGAGAACGCCCTGGCGGCGCGCCGCGCGCTGCCGGAGATCGAGCAGGTGGTGAGGCTCGTGTCCGAGCTGCTGCGCGCCGCGGCGCGCGAGCCGCAGCGCGCACGCACGCACCTCGAGAAGGCCGCGCGCACGCTCGACGGCATCGCGGTCCTCACGAGCGGGCTCGCCGAGCCGGCCGAGCCGTTCAAGAAGCGTTGAGCTCTTGACGGCCTCCGCCGCGGTCGCTTACGGTCGATCCATGGCCGAGCCGATAAGGATCGCGAGGGGCATCCTGATACCCGAGGCCGCCGTCGCGTGGCGGGCGGTGCGCTCGTCCGGCCCCGGCGGGCAGAACGTCAACAAGGTCGCTTCGAAGGTCGACCTGCGCGTGGACCTCGCCGCGGTCACGGGGCTGTCGGCGCCGGCGCGAGCGCGGCTCGAGGCGCTCGCAGCCTCGCGGCGCGACGCCGAAGGCCGCCTGGTGGTGACCAGCCAGCGCACGCGCGATCAGCTCCGCAACCTCGAGGACGCGCGCGACAAGGTGCGCCGGCTCGTCGAGCGGGCGCTCCGCGAGCCGCGCCCGCGCCGGCTCACGCAGCCGAGCCGTGGGGCCGTCGACCGCCGGCTGCTGCAGAAGCGTGTGCGCAGCCTCGTCAAGCGCCAGCGGCAGAGAGAGTTGGACGACGACTAGCGCAGGCTCCGGCGCGGCGAAGCCGACTCGAGCCTGAGTGCTCACGGCACGCATTCTGGCCGGGTCCGAGGGTGTGATCCCCCTCCCGTCCGGGCCGGCACGATCCCTGCTACTCTTCGACGCGATGAGGAGCGTGTGTCCGAGCTTCGGCCATGGTCCGTCCTTGCCACGGGCCCTGGCGCTAGCGGCCCTCGCACTCGCCTGGACCGCGCCGGTGAAGGCGGCGGTCTACGGCGTGCCGACGAACCTGAACGCGGCCGGGCAGGTGTGCACGGCCGTCGGCACGCCGGCCGGCTGCGTAGCCGTGAGCGCCGATCCCCCCGGCTGGTTCGTGCTCGAGCGGTTGGACTCGGGCTCCCAGAACGGCGACGTCGTCCACCAGATCCGCTTCTTCGTCGAGGTCACCGGGACCACGCTCGACATTCACGTCTTCGACCCGGGCCTGGGGTCGCCCACCAGCGCGGCCTCGGGCGCGCGCGACCTCGGCAACGTCGTCACCTACCAGTACCGGCTGCTGAGTCCCAGCGGCGCCGTGAAGGGCGTGCTGACGATCGGAGCGGACACGGCGGGGACCGAGAACACGCTGGTGCGCTTCGCCTGCCAGGACGCGAGCACGACGGCGCTCTTCAACGCCGTGAACGCGGGCGCGAGCGCCACCAACCGGATCTGGGGCGCAGGCGGTGCAGCCACCAACTGCGCCCCACTCGCGCAGGGCCTCTACATCTTCGAGGCGACCGCCACGACCACCGCCGTGACCGAGGGCCGCAACGCCTTCGGGGTCGAGTTCGTGGATTCGGCGGGCAACCCGTACAACGCCTACACGATCGGCAACGCGGACGACACGATCGCCACGGTGGCGGCGACCGACACGTCGATGATCACGGGCGGCGTCGCCGGCGACAAGCCGACGGCGAACGTCTCGGGCTACACGGCCTTCTTCCCTTACGTGAACCGCGGCTGCTCGATCGACGCGAGCAACTTCGATCTCGACGCCGACAGCGCGGAAGGCAACGGCTCGGTCGCCACGATCCTGGACACGCTCGGGACCTCCACGAGCCTCGCGCGCAGCAACAACAACAACGTCGCCACGACGACCGTGACGGTGGAGTCCGCGACGATCGCGAACCCGATCTCGAACAACTACGGGATGTACACGCTCACGACGCAGCTCGACGAGTGGGCGACGGCGCAGAACCACGTCGACTGGCGGATCTTCGACTTCCAGGGCTCCACCGCGGGCGCCCCCGCGAACCTGCCCCGCCACGCCGTCGGGGCGCCGATGCGCATGTACCTGCCGAACAACTACTCGGCCTGCTCGGCGACGGGATGCACGCTCGTGGCGCCGCAGGAGCCGGTGCTCGCCGGCAGCGCGGTGCTCGTGAGCGGCGAGAACCCTCCGCTGCCCGCCGGCGCCGCGACGCGCTTCGCGATCACCGCGACCGTCGCGAATCCGGGCACCACGCCGATCACGAACGTGCAGATCACGATCCCGGCGGTCACGGCGAACGGCATCACGTTCGTCGCGCAGACCAGCACGATCGACGGCACGGCCGCAGCGTGCACCGACGCCTCGGTGGCGGGCAGCTACAGGCGCTGCACCTTCGCCACCTTGGCGGCAGGCTCCTATGCTTCGCTGATCATCGACGAAGACTACCAGCCGCCGGCAACCGGCCTGCAGAACCTGACCGGCGCTCCGGCGGCGGGCGCCCCGCCGCCCAACACGACGATCTGGGCGCAATACACACCCGCTTCACAGTCCGCCACCTTCACGCGCACCGAGACGCTCGGCCCGATCTGCCAGCTCTCGGTCAACGCGGCGACGAGCACCGACCTGCGGCTGCGCGCGCCGACCAGCGGGATCACCGACGCGCCGGACCCGGTGACGGCCGGGAACAACCTCACCTACACGTATCGGCTGGACACGCCGGGCGCCGCCGGCGTCGCCACCAACCCGTCCGTGAGCATGGTGCTGCCCACCGGGACCACGTTCGTCTCCGCTTCCGTCACGGGCGGCTCGAGCACCTGGACCTGCGTCACGCCGCCCGTGGGGCTCGGCGGGACGCTGCGCTGCTCGGCGGCCGACCAGGACACGACCGACACCATCTTCACGATCGTCGTGAAGGTGGCTTCGACCGTCCCCAACGGAACCATCCTGAGCACGACGCCGACCGCACAGAGCGCCAACGTCGAGGCGACGCCGGCCGACAACTCCCTCACGATCACGACCACCGTCGTCTCGCCGACGGCGCAGGCGGACGTGTCGATCACGAAGACCGGCAAGCCCAGCCCCGTCGCGGCGGGGCGCGACATCGCCTACACGCTCACGGTCTCGAACGCCGGTCCGGCCACGGCGCTGAACGTGGTCCTCGCGGACACCGTCCCCGCCGGGACGACCTTCCGCTCGATCGGCAGCGCGCAGGCCTGGTCCTGCACCACGCCGCCCGTCGGCGGCACCGGCGCGATCTCCTGCTCGCTCGCCTCGCTCGCCGCCGGCACCAACTCGGTGCTGATCCTGCGCGTGCGCGTGAACGCCGCGGGCATTCCGCCGCCGTCGATCAGCAACACCGCGACGGTCACGAACACCGTCACGGACCCCGTTGCCGGCAACAACAGCTCGGGCGCGATCGTGACCACCGTAGCGGCGGCGAACACGTGTCCCACGGCGGGCAAGGACGGCGCCGGCGGGACGCTCGCCGGCACGATCGACACCTACTACCCCGGCACCGGCAGCGCGGCCGCGGGCTCGGTGACGCTGACGCTCGGCGCTTCGCGCGGCGCGACCACGCCGATCGCGATCGGCGACCTGCTGCTGATCATCCAGATGCAGGACGCGGCGATCAACACCACGAACACCGACGCCTACGGCGACGGCACGGCCGGCGACGGCGAGGCGCGCGGCGCGACGGCCCAGAACAGCACCGGCCGCTACGAGTACGCCGTGGCCGCGAGCGCGGTGCCGCTCGCGGGCGGGACGCTCACGGTGACACAGGGCCTCTTCAACAGCTACACGACGGCCGCGGCGACGGCCGGGATGGGCCAGCGCCGCTACCAGGTGATCCGCGTCCCGCAGTACACGACGGCGACGCTCGGGCCGACGCTCGCTCCCTCCTACTGGGACGGCAGCTCGGGCGGCGTGCTGGTGTTCGACGTACAGGGCGCGCTCGCGCTCGGGAGCACGACCGTGGACGTGAGCGGCCGGGGCTTCCGCGGCGGCGGCGCGCGCCAGCTCGGGGGCGGCGCGGGCGGCACGGGCACCGACTTCGTCAACCTCGCGACCCGCGCCTTCCACGGCTCGAAGGGCGAGGGCACCGCGGGCACGCCGCGCTACGTCTACGACCCAGTCGGGTTGGCCGTCGTCGATCTCGGCGCGGAGAGCTATCCGACGGGAAGCGGCAGCTTCGCGCGCGGCGCCCCTGGCAACGCCGGCGGCGGCGGCACCGACTCGAATCCGACCGCGAACGACCAGAACTCGGGCGGCGGCGGCGGCGGCAACGGCGGGCTCGGCGGCCGCGGCGGCAACGCTTGGAACTCGAACGCGCCGGTCGGCGGCTTCGGCGGCGCCGGCATCGCGGTCGACGCCGGGCTCATGACGCTCGGCGGCGGCGGCGGCGCCGGCTCGCGCAACAACTCGACGGGCGACGAGTCGAGCGGAAACTCGGGCGGCGGGATCGTGATGATCCGCGCCGACTCGCTCACCGGCACCGGCACGATCACCGCCGACGGGCTCTCGGCCAACACGGCCGACACGACGCCCGACAACGACGGCGGCGGCGGCGGCGGCGCGGGCGGCAGCGTGCTCGTGTACGCGCCGAACGGCGGATTCGCGGGCCTCACGGTGAACGCGCGCGGCGGCCGCGGCTCGGACGCCTGGCCGACGGTCGCGGCCACGGCCTACCCGGGCGAGCGCCACGGCCCGGGCGGCGGCGGCGGCGGCGGGCGCGTGTTCCTGTCCGCGGTGCCGGCGGCGGCGGTCGTCACCGCGGGCCAGTCGGGCATCACCAGCACGACGAACGAGACCTACGGCGCCTCCGACGGCAGCGTCGGGACCGTCACGACCGGGATCACGACGGCCGACATCCCCGGCGTCGACACGACCGGCGCCTGCAGCTCGCTCGCCGTGAGCTCGGTCGACCTCGGCATCACGGTGACCGGCCCCAACAACCCGCTCGACCCGTGCTCGTCGGCGGCGTACGTCTTCGCCGTCACGAACGCGGGTCCGGACGCGGCGATCGACGCGACGGCCTCCTTCCCGGTGCCCGCCAACACCAGCTTCCAGTCGCTCGCGTCGCCGGCCGGCTGGACCTGCACGACGCCGGCCTTCGGCGCGACGACGGGGACCGCGAGCTGCACCAACCCGCTCTTCGCCTCCGGCGGATCGGTCAGCTTCACGATGACGGTCGAGGTGAGCTGCACCGCGGCGGCCGGCACGGTGCTGAGCATCACCGGCAGCGTCAGCACCACCAGCACCGACACCTACGCGCCGAACAACACGACCGCGATGTCGAACGTGCTGGGTTCGCCGCTCTTCGTGCTGTCGCGGGCATCGCTGCGCGGCCTGCGCGTGCGCAGCGACGGGCTCGTCGAGTTCGCGACCGGCTGGCAGCAGGGCACGCTGGGCTTCAACGTCTACGAGACCAACGACCCCGCGGGGCGGCTGGGCCTGCAGCGCCTGAACGCCGACATGGTGCCGGCGCCGCGGCCCGACTCGCAGACGCCGATGCTCTACTCCGTGCGCACCGGGCCGATCACGGGCCTCTACCTGGTGATCGAAGAGCTGGAGCGCAGCGGGCGGCGCAACCGGCTCGGGCCGTTCCCGGTCGGCGACGAGCGCCTGGAGCGGCTGCTCGAGCGCGTCGAGCGACGGCTCGAGCGTGCCGGCGCACAGGACACGGCGCTCAGCGCGAGCATGCGCGTGCGCGGGCTCCGGCGCAGCTGGCGCGACGAGCGCGCGCGCTATCTCGAGAGCGGACTCCGCCGCGTCGAGCGCCGCGGACCCGTCATCCCGACGAGCCTCAAGATCGAGACCGCCGGCCGGGGAACCGCGACGGTCCCGCGAAGCGAGCTTCTGGGCCTCGGGCTGCCGTCGGACGTGGCGCTTTCGCGCTGCCGGCTCACGAACGCCGGCCGCAACGTCGCCTTCCGCGTCGAAGGCCGCGGCCAGGCCCAGGAGGCCCTCGTCTTCGACGCGGAAGCGCTGCAGACGCCCTACACGAGCCGCAACGTCTACGTGCTGACCTGGGCGCGCAACGCGCCGGCGATGGCG
>Ga0335076_10001185_pt1 | contig 25156 bp, 19 predicted proteins | sample Lox_Sample_25_FD_206717 | JGI IMG/M metagenome (GOLD analysis project Ga0335076, IMG submission 206717) | Soil microbial communities from Loxahatchee National Wildlife Refuge, Florida, United States - Lox_Sample_2.5 | ecosystem: Environmental > Terrestrial > Soil > Wetlands | place: USA... | reverse complement strand
CCGGAGCACCGGCGGCAGCTCGTCGAGGCCTTCGCGGCGGAGCTCGAGCGCGACCGCTCGCGGACCCGCATGCTGCCGATCTCCGAGTTCGGGCTGATCGAGATCACGCGGCAGCGCTCGCGCGGCAACCTCGAGCGGACGCTGACGCGGCCGTGCCCCGCGTGCTCGGGGAGCGGGCGGGTGAAGACCGACGTGACGGCGGCGCTGGCGCTGCGCCGGAGCCTGCGAAGGCCCCCGAACCTCCACGCGCCGGGCGAGACGGTGCGCGTCCGCGTGCCGCCCGGACTCGCGGAGCTCCTCGCCGAGGACTCCGCGCTTCTCGCCGACGTGGAGGAGGCGCTTGCGGTTCGCGTCGAGCTCCAGGTGGACGAGACCGCGGCCCCCGGCACGTTCGAGATCCGGCGCGACTAAGACTCTTCTCTTCAGAGGTTTGTGGGCTGAAATAAACGCGTCCGGACCCCCGTTATTGGAGTCAGCACGCGATACCTTCCTTCCCGGCCCCGACACAAAGTAAGTCGGGGCCGCCTTTTTTTTGGGGAAAGAGAAGGCCGCTAAACCTCGCGTGAATTCCGGAGCATCGAGAGCGCGACCTCCCGTTCCCTCGCGTGGTCGACGATGGGAGCGGGGTAGTCGCGGCCGATCACGCAGCCGGCGGCGCGCTGCTCCTCCGACGTCATCGTCCACGGCTCGTGGATCCTCGCGTCGGAAACGCGGGCGAGCTCCGGGACGAAGCGGCGGACGTAGCGGCCCTCGGGATCGAAGCGGCGGCCCTGGAGCGTCGGGCTGAAGATCCGGAAGTAGGGAGCGGCGTCCGTGCCGCTGCCCGCCGCCCACTGCCATCCGCCGTTGTTGCTGGCGAGGTCGGCGTCGGCGAGCTCGTGCTCAAACCACGCCTCGCCGGTCTTCCAGTGGACGTGCAGGTCCTTCGTGAGGAACGAGGCCGCCACCATCCGGGCGCGGTTGTGCATCCAGTGCGTCCGCGCGAGCTCCCGCATCGCGGCGTCCACGAGGGGATAGCCGGTCCGTCCCTGCTTCCAGGCCGCGACGCCGTCGCGGTCGTCCTTCCACTCCATTCCGTCGAATCTTCTCCGGAAGCTCTCGGAGGCGACCCGCGGAAAGTGAAAGAGCACGTGGTGGAAGAACTCGCGCCACGCGAGCTCGAGCACGAACCTGTGGATCGACGCGCGCGCCGCCGCGGCCCCTTCCCGCCACGCGGCCTCCGCCGCCGCACGGACCGTCCGCGCGGCCACCGTGCCAAAGTGGAGGTGAGGGGACAGGCGCGACGTGCCCGCGATTCCGGGACGATCCCGGTCGTCCGCGTATCGCGCCGCCGGGCCCTCGAAGAAGCGTGTCAGCGCCGCGAACGCCTCGCCTTCGCCTCCGCGCGGCGCCCCCGGGTCGGCCGGCAGGTCGCGCCAGGACCGGACCCGCCCGATCGGAACGCCGCCGACCTCCGGCGAGTCGAGCGCCGTGGGCGCGGGCAGAGGCTCCGCCTTCCCGGCCGCGAGCCAGCGCCTGGAGAACGGCGTGAACGTCGTGTACGGGTCGCCCTTCTCCGTCGCGAGCGCGTCGGGGGGCACGAGGAGCGCGTCCTCGAACGACCGGAACCGGCCTCCCGCCGCCTCGACCGCGGCGGCCGCCTCGCGGTCCCGCCGCTCGGGATGCGGGCCGATCTCCACGTTGGCGTACACGGCCTCGGCGCCCGTCTCCGCGAGGAGCTCCGGAAGCGCGCGCGCCGCCGGGCCGCGCCGCAGGATCAGGCGGCCGCCGATCGCCGCGAGGCGGCGGTCGAGATCCTCGAGGCTCTCGCGCAGGAAACGGAAGCGCGCCGGGCCGACGTCCGGGTCCTCGGCATAGTGGTCGTCGAGAACGAACACGGGCATGACGCGCTCGCCGTCGCGGGCGGCGCGGGCGAGGGCGGTGTTGTCCGTGACGCGCAGGTCGCGGCGAAACCAGTGGATGACCGTCGTCAACGGTTCATCTTCACGATGTGTCCGTTGAGGTAACCGGCGAAGGCGACCCAGGCGGCGTAGGGAACGAGCATCGCGGCGGCCGCCGCCGAGACGCGCGCGGCGACGGCGACGAGCGCGACGCACGTCGCTTCCAGTACGGCGATCTCCGCCAGGCCGAGGTCGGGGCGCCGGATGCCGAAGAAGAGCCAGCACCAGGCGGCATTCAGGACCAGGTTGACGAGCAGCAGGGCCGCGTAGGCGCGCGGCGTCTCGGGCGACCGCGACCAGACCAGCGCGCTCGCGAGCGCGATCAGGACGTAGAGAACCGTCCACACCGCGCCGATGATCCGGCCGGGCGGTGTCCAGGACGGCTTGGCGAGTCCGTCGTACCAGGGTCCCAGGCCCAGGGCCGTGAAACGGCCTCCGAGAGCCGCGGCGGCGAAGACCACCGCGGCGGCGAGCGCGAGGCCGGAAAGGAACGAGCGGCTCACCGGCGGAGCTCCGGAAAGATCGCGGCGATCGCCGTGTGCCGGTAGTCGAAGATCGCCTCGATCTGGCGCCGCACCGCGAGCGCGTGCGCGAGCCGCCCGAGCGGACCGAAGGGCAGGAGATAGGCAACGTGGTCGCGCATCTCCACGCCGTCGGGCGTCTCCCGGAACCGATGGGTGTGCACCCAGCGCGCGTACGGTCCCCTCTCCTGGACGTCCTCGAACTCGAAGGGCGGCTCCCAGCGCGTGATGCGCGTGACCCAGCGCAGCGTCCAGAGCGTCCAGCGGATGCGGTACTCGAGCCGGCTCCCCGCCGCGAGCGGCGACGGCACCGGTCCGACGATCCGGAACGACAGCCCGGGCGGCGTGATGCGGGCGAGGTTGCGCGGGTCCGAGAAGAACGCGAACACCTCCGCGAGGCGCGCCCCTCGGATCGTCTGCGTGCGCTCGAGCTCCTCCACGGCGGGAGCCTAGCGCGGCCGCTCCGGCGGCCCGGCACCTTGTCGAAGTCCGCCTATGGGAGCGGAGCGAGGCCGAAGAGCGGCAGGGTGACGACGGTCTTCAGCCCCGGCGGCGCGGACACGACGAACGGAATCGCGTTCACGACCGTGCCGACCGTCGCGCGATCGCCGTGGAATCCGCCCGTGACCGTCAGGCGCACCGGGGGATCGCCGTCGATCTCGATCGAGTCCGCGGGCGAATCCGCCCCGACCGCCATCGTCAGGTCGAGCGTGACCTTGACCTCGTCCCCGGCCTGGACGAGCGCGAGCTGGTGCAGCCCGAGCACGCGTCCCGGCGCGACGCCGTCGGTCTCCGTCGCGGCGATCACCGGCTCGATCGTCTCGGTGATCTCGTGGATCGGGAGCCCGAGGCCGAGCGCGATCAGGGCGGCGGACTCGGACAGGCCGACGTGGCCGAGCTTCTTCGAGGCGACGCCGGCCGCGAACTCCGGCGGCGTCATGCCGGCGCCGACCTTGGCGCGGAGCGGGCCGCGGCGCTTCGCCGCGTCGACGACCCGGGTGACCCGAACGGAATCCACCCGAACACAGGCGGAGGCGACCGCGAGCACGAGGCGATCCATGACGAGACCGGGGTTCACGCCGGTGCCGAGGACGACGACGCCCCGCTCGCGGGCGAGCGCGTCCAGGCGGCGCGCCATCGGAAGGTGCCGGAGCTCGGGGTAGGCCAGCTCCTCGCAGGTCGAGACGATGTGGAATCCGGCCGCGATTGCCTCCTCGATCTGCGGGAGCACCGCGTGGAGGCGGGAACCGGTGCAGAGCAGCACGACGTCGGCGCCGCTTCGCGCCGGCGCGGTCTCCCGGTAGAGGTCGGCCGCGCTTCCGCGGATCGCGACCCCGGGGAAGGCGCCGCCCAGCAGCTCGGAGAGCGGCCGGCCCGCCTTGTCGGGAGCGGGGTCGGCGGCGCCGAGCAGGCGGATGCCCTCACGGCCGGCCAGGGCTTTCCCCACCTCGACGCCGATGGGTCCGAGCCCCACCAGCGCCACCCGCGCGTGCATGCGAGTGCTCATGATCGGCGGGATTCTACAGGCGCTCCTCCCCCGGAGTCTGCAAAGACGGAATCCCGGGGCCGCGGCGACGGTTTTCCCGGGGCATGAGACGCCTCCGGCTCGCCGGTCCCGTCCTCCTCGCCGTCGCTCTGGTCCTTCCGGCCTGCTCTTCGAGCGCGCCGAAGAAGACCGATTCCGCGCTGGGCGTGCGCACGCTCGAGTGCGTCGTGGAGACCCGCGAGCACGACTCGGGCTCGAGCTCGTCGAGCTACCGCGGCGGCGGCACGGGCGATTACTACATGACGTTCGTGACCCGCGAGGGCCAGGCCACGTCGCGATACCGCTTGCCGGTGACGCAGCGCCAGTACCAGCGGTTCCAGGAAGGGGACCGCGTCAGGATCACGCTCAACAACAACATCCTGACGAACATCCAGCCGGCCGACTAGCGGCGCGGCGCCGCCGTGCGCGCGCCGCGTATCATGCGCGGAGTGCGTTCCGGCTGGCTCCCCAAGACGTTCGTCGTCCTGCGCGGCATGTCGCCCGCGCAGCTCGTCACCGACGTCCAGGCCGGCATCGTCGTCGGCATCGTCGCGATCCCGCTCGCGCTCGCCTTCGCGATCGCGTCCGGGGTGCCGCCCGAGCGGGGACTCGTCACCGCGGCCGTCGCCGGATTCCTGATCTCGTTTCTCGGAGGCAGCCGCGTCCAGATCGGCGGTCCGACGGGCGCGTTCGTCGTGATCGTGTACGGGATCGTCCAGAAGTATGGGCTGGACGGCCTGACGATCTGCACCGTCCTCGCCGGGATCCTCCTCGTCGCCATGGGCCTCGCGCGCTTCGGCGGCGCGATCAAGTTCATCCCCTACCCGGTCGTCACCGGCTTCACGAGCGGAATCGCCGTGATCATCTTCTCGTCGCAGGTCAAGGACCTGCTCGGCCTCCGGATGGGCGCGGTCCCGGCGCCGTTCGTCGCGAAATGGGAGGCGCTGGGCGCGCACCTCGGCACGGCGTCGCCCGCGGCGATCGGCGTGTCGGCGTTCTCCCTTCTCGTCCTGCTCGCCTGGCCGAAGGTGTCGCGCAAGATCCCCGGCCCGATCGTCGCGATCCTCGTCGCGTCGGCCGGTGTGGCGGCCCTCGGCCTGCCCGTCGAGACGATCGGATCCCGCTTCGGCGAGATCCACGCCGGGATTCCGGCGCCGTCGCTGCCGCGGATCACGCTCGAGCGGGTGCGCGAGCTGTTCTCGCCGGCCGTGACCGTCGCGCTGCTCGCGTCGATCGAGTCGCTGCTGTCGGCCGTCGTCGCCGACGGGATGATCGGAAGCCGCCACAAGTCGAACGTCGAGCTCGTCGGCCAGGGCATCGCCAACGTCGCCTCGGGTCTGTTCGGCGGCATGCCCGCGACCGGCGCGATCGCCCGGACGGCGACGAACGTCAAGAACGGCGGACGCACGCCCGTCGCGGGAATGGTGCACGCGGCGACGGTCTACCTCGTGCTCGTCTTCTTCGGCCCGTGGGCGCGCTACATCCCGATGGCGACGCTCGCCGCGATCCTCGTGGTCGTTGCGTACCACATGAGCGAGTGGCGCGCCTTCGCGCACCTCTTCCGGACGCCGAAGAGCGACGTCGCCGTGCTCCTGACGACGTTTCTCCTGACGGTGCTGATCGACCTGACGATCGCGGTGCAGGTCGGCGTCGTGCTCGCGGCGTTCCTGTTCATCAAGCGCATGGCCGACGTGACGAACGTCGGCGCCGTCACGCAGGAGCTGACGGACGCGCCGGACGGGACGATGAACGGCGACGCCGATGGCGTCGCCCGGCTGCACATCCCGGCGGGCGTCGAGGTGTACGAGGTCAACGGTCCCTTCTTCTTCGGCGCCGCCGACAAGATCAAGGACGTCCTCCACTTCGTCGCGAAGAAGCCCCGGGTGTTCGTCCTCCGGATGCGCAACGTGCCGGCGATCGACGCGTCCGGCATCCGCGTGCTCGACGATCTCTTCCTGTCATTCCGCCACCAGGGCATCCGGTTCGTGATCGCCGGGATCCACGCGCAGCCTCTGGTCGCGCTCGACCGCGCCGGAAAGCTCGACGAGTACGGACGCGAGAACATCGTCGCCACCCTCGACGAGGCACTCGCCGCGGCGCGCGCCGAGGGCGCGGGAGAGGCGCCGGAGCGTTCCTGAGCGCGTGGGGCGGCGAGGCGCTGCTCGAGCGCCGCGACGCGGAGACGGGAGCCGTCTTCCTCGTCGCGGTGCACTCCTCGCGGCTCGGTCCGGCGACCGGGGGCACGCGGATGATGGCGTACCCGTCGCTCGACGACGCGCGGGCGGACGCGATGCGCCTCGCCGAGGCGATGACGTACAAGTGGGCGGCCGCGGACTTCCCGCGGGGCGGCGGCAAGGCGGTGATCGCGCTGAGCGCGACGCCGCTCGACCCGTCGGCGCGCGCCGGCCTGCTGCGCCGCTACGGCGCCCTCCTCCGCGAGCTGTCCGGCCGGTTCTGGACGGGAGGCGACGTCGGCACCTCGAGCGCGGACATGGACGAGATCGCCGGGACGGGCGCGCCGTACGTCTTCAGCCGCAGCCGGGAGCGGGGCGGAGCGGGCGGCTCGGGGTCCTGGACGGCGCGCGGCGTCTTCGCCGCGATCGAGACCGTCTGCGAGCGTCTCTTCGGCGACCGGTCGCCGCGCGGACGCTCCGTCGTCGTCCAGGGCGCCGGCAGCGTCGGCGCGGCCCTGATCGAGCGGCTCGCCGCAGCCGGGGCGTGCGTTTCGTTCAGCGACCCCAGCCCCGAGGCGGCCGGGCGTCTCGCGCCGGGACCGGAGATCACGCGCCTGCCGCCCGAGCGCTGCCTTGCCGCGGAGGCGGACCTCCTCGCGCCCTGCGCGCTCGGCCGCGTGTTGTCCGCCGATACGATCCCGCGGCTCCGGACGCGCGCCGTGGTCGGCGCCGCGAACGACCAGCTCGCGGGTCCCGAGGACGCCGCGCGTCTCCGCGACCGGGGCGTCCTCTACGCCCCGGACTTCGTCGTCAACGCGGGCGGCGCGGTCGCGATCACCGGCATCGAGGCGCTCGGGTGGCCGGCCGCGCGCGCGGAGCGCGAGGTCGATCGCATCGGCGAGACGCTCTCGCGTGTCTTGGCCGCGGCCGACCGCGAAGGGTTGACGACGGAGGCCGCCGCGCGTCGTCTCGCCGAGGAGCGCCTGCGGGCCGGGCCGCCTCAGGAGGTCCGGTAGGGCTCTCCGCTCCGGGCGACGTCGAAATCGCCGGACTTGCCCTTCGGGATCGAGAGCGACGTCCAGCGCGGTCCCGCGAAGTGACGCGCCAGGAAGACGATCTGGCCGACGTGGTAGGCGTAGTGCGTCATCTGCCGGTGGACGGCCTGCATGACCGTGTGGGGCTCGCGGCGGATGCGCACCTCCCGCAGCAGGTCGTCGCCGCTCAGGGGAGCGAGCGCGTCGAAGACAGCCGCCCAGCCCGCCTCCCAGGCGGCCATCAGGCTCTGGCGCGAGTCCGTCGAGCGCGCCTCGAACTCCTCGTCGCGGCGGCGGTCCGCCTTCTCGCCGTCGGCGGTCAGGAAGTCCGCCCAGCGTGAGCGCATGTTCCCGGCGAGGTGCTTGACGATCAGGGCGATGCTGTTCGATTCGGGATCGATGGCGCGGAAGAAGTCGTCGTCCGCGACCTGGGCGAGCGCGCCCTCGCCGAGCTTCTTGTACTTGCGGAACTGGAGGATCACGTCCGCGATCCAGTGGGTCTCGGGGGTGCTCATGGTCGCATCGTCCTCCCGCGTGATGCATCGGCATCATAGTCTCGCGGGCGGACGGGCCCTCCGATGTCTCGACCGGCCGCACGCGTTCCGATAGGCTCCCCTCATGTTGGCTGGCCGCTTTGTCTCCGCGCTCCTGGTGTGTCTCTCCGTCTACGGGTTCGCGCCTCCCCTGGCCGCCGCTCCCGAACAGGATCCGGCGCCGCCCGCCCAGGCGCCCGCGACGCGCCCGAAGATCGGGCTCGCGCTCGGCGGCGGGGGCGCCCGCGGCGTCGCCCACATCGGCGTCCTCCGCGTGCTCGAGAAGCTGCACATCCCGATCGACTACATCGCGGGCACCAGCATGGGCTCGATCGTCGCCGGTCTCTACGCCTGCGGGTACACGCCGGACCAGATGGAGAAGCTGATCGGCTCGCTCCCCTGGGACACGCTCTTCCGGGACGCTCCCGAGCGCAAGGACCAGTCCTTCCGTCAGAAGGAGGACGACTTCGAGCACCTCATGCCGTTCGAGTTCGGCCTGAACCTGAAGAAGGGGGGACTCATTCTCCCGCCGGGACTGATCGCGGGCAGCAAGCTCGGCTTCGTGCTGGAGACGGCGACCATGCCCTGCTCGTCGGTGACGACCAGCTGCGGATCCCGTTCCGCGCGGTCGCGACCGACATTCAGACCGGCCAGCCGTACGTCATGAGCAGCGGCAATCTCGCCCGCGTCATCCGCGCGAGCATGGCGATCCCCGCGATCTTCACGCCCGTCGAGATCGACGGCCACATGCTGGTCGACGGCGGCGAGTCCGAGAACCTGCCGGTGCAGACGGTCAAGGCCATGGGCGCCGACATCGTCATCGCGGTCAACGTGGGCTCCTCGGGAGCGGAGATCGCGGCCAAGCCCACGAACGTCGGCGGGATGATCAGTCGACTCATCGACCTGCCGCTGCAGCAGAACACGATGGCGTCCGCGAAGCTCGCCAACGTCGTCATCACGCCGAACCTCGAGGGATACACCTCGGCGGATTTCAACAAGGGCCTGAAGATGATTCCGCTCGGGTTCCGGGCCGCGATGGCGGACAAGGGCAAGCTCGAACGGTGGTCGGTGCCGGAGAGCGTGTACGCCCCCTGGAAGCAACGGCACGACGAGACGCTGCCCCCTCCGCCGACGATCGACGCGGTCGTGATCGACCCGGTCCCCGGCATCGATCCCCGGCGTCTCGAGTACCTGGTGCACTCGAAGCCGGGTCCGCTCGACACGAAGACGCTCGGTCAGGACCTGAAGCGCATCTACTCGATCGGCGCCTTCGAGATCGTGAGCTACACGATCGAGGACGACGGGAACCGGCACATCCTCCGAATCACGGCGACGCCGAAGTCCTGGGGACCGACCTATCTGAAGCTCGGTCTCTTCCTCGGGACGGATTTCCAGGACACGACGCAGTTCGGCGTCACGGCCCTCGTCGACGCGACCGAGATGAACAGCCTCGGCGGCGAATGGAAGGCGACGGCCACGATCGGGCAGCCGATCGACCTGAAGACGCGGTATTTCCAGCCGCTGACCTACCGGACCCACCTCTTTCTCTCGCCATTCGCCGGCTGGCAGCAGGACACGACCGACGTCTTCTTGAACGAGGTCGCGCTCGGCACCTACCAGGTCTCGCGGGCCGCCGTGGGCATGGACCTCGGCTACGACTTCGGCACGTGGGGAGAGCTGCGCGTCGGCTACGCGCGCGGCTGGGGCAAGGGGCGCCGCAAGGTCGGCAGTCCCGACTTTCCCGATCTCGACTGGGACGAGGGCGGCCTCTCGGCGCGGATGCGGGTCGACCAGCTCGACAACGTCAACGTGCCGCACTCGGGCTTCTTCCTCGATGCGAATTACGTCGGCAACCGCCCCGGGCTCGGCGCCACGTCCTCGTACGACGAGTTGTTCGGGAGGGCCGCCGGCGTCCAGACGATCGGGCGATGGACGGGCCTCGCCAAGGTCGAGGGAGGCACGGGGCTCGGCTCGCCGATTCCGTTCTACGACGAGTACCGGCTCGGCGGGCTCTTCCGCCTCTCGGGGCGCCCGGAAGGCCAGCTCTACGGCAACACGTACGCGCTCGCGGCGCTCCTCCTCTACTACCGGCTGACGGACACCGAGGGGGTGATCGTCAAGAACCTCTCGATCGGCGTCTCGGCCGAGGGCGGGAACACGTGGGCGTTCCAGGCGCCGGTCTCGTGGGCGGGCATGAAGCACGCCGGGAGCGTCTACATCATCGCGGACACGCTCATCGGCCCGTTTTTCATCGGCTACGGACGTTCCGGCAGCGCGAACAACTCGGCGTATCTGTACCTGAACCGGTCGTTCTAGGAGGGGGTCAGGTCTCTCAAAGAGCGAAACGCTCTCGGAAGATCACCTTTGAGAGACCTGACCCCGTCTTACAGGCGGTTCAACCCGTCGAGACCGGCCACCTTGTACGCCTCGGCCATCGTCGGGTAGTTGAAGACGGCGTCGCGGAAGTAGTCGATCGTGCCGCCGTAGGCGAGCACCGCCTGACCGATGTGGATGATCTCCGTGGCGCGCTCGCCGAAGATGTGGACGCCGAGGAGCTGCCGCGTCTTCCGGTCGAAGAGGATCTTGAGCAGGCCGGTGTCCACGCCCAGCATCTGTCCCTTGGCGAGTTCCTCGAACTTGGACAGTCCGATCTCATAGGGGACCCTGTCGGCCGTCAGCTCCTGCTCGGTCCTGCCGACCATGGACATCTCGGGGATCGTGTAGATGCCGTAGGGGATCGCGTCCTTGCGGTTCTCGGCGGCGGCGCCGAACATGTGGCAGCTCGCTCGCCGGCCCTGCTCCATGGAGGTGGAGGCCAGCGCCGGGAAGCCGATGACGTCGCCCGCCGCGTAGACGTGCGGCACGGCGGTCTGGAAGAACTCGTTGACCGCGATGCGGCCGCGGTCGTCCGCCGCGAGGCCGGCGGCCTCCAGGCGCAACAGGTCGGCGTTGGTCCGGCGCCCGACCGTGTAGAGCAGCGTGTCGCCGTGAATCTCCTTGCCGCTCTCGAGCTTCGCGACGACGCGGTCCTTCTCGTCGTATCCGACCTCCAGGACCTTCTCGCCCAGGCGGAAGGCGGCGCCGCGCTGGCGCATGAAGTAGAGCAGGGAGTCGATCAGCTCCCGGTCCACGAAGTCGAGGATCGTCGGCCGCGCCTCGATCACCGTGACCTTGATGTTCAGCGCCGTGACCATCGAGGCGTACTCGAGGCCGATGACGCCGGCGCCGACGACGATCAGGTCGCGGGGCAGCGTGTCGCCCTTGAGGAGCTGGTCGGAATCGATGATGCGCTTTCCATCGAGCGGTACCGTGGCGCTGTGCGCCGGCCGCGTGCCGCACGCGACGAGAATGTGGTCCGCGCGGACCTGCGTGAGACCGTCGGCCGACTCGATCTCGAGGGTGTGCGGGTCGACGAATCGGGCGCTGCCCGAGATCGTCGCGACGTGGTTGCGATTCAGCTGGGCGCGCACGACCTCCATCTCGCGTTCCAGGACCTTCTGCACGCGGAACGCGAGGTCGGCGACCGTGATCTCCTTGGACACCGTGTAGTCCCGCCCGTAGAAGGTGCGCTCGCGGAAGCCGGAGAGGTAGAGGATGGCCTCGCGGAGCGTCTTCGAGGGGATGGTGCCCGTGTGGAGGCAGACGCCGCCGACCATCTCCTTGCGGTCGATGACGGCGACCCTCTTGCCGAGCTTCGCGGCCGCGATCGCGCCCTTCTGGCCCGCGGGACCGGTGCCGATGACGACGAGATCGTACGGCGCGGTGTCCATCGCGTCAGGCTCTCACGCGGAAAGCGAAGACGACGTGAAGCGGGGCGGCCGGAGCTTCCGATCCAGCTCCGCCGACCCGAGAAAACAGTCGACGACGTGCGAGCGCGGCGTGCCGGTCTCGATCTCGCGCGTGTAGAACGCGAGGCCCTCGGGGTCGGGCTCGCGGCCGAGGAAAGCGCGATAGGCGGCGGTCACGAAATCGGAGGCGGAATCGGCGGCGCGGGCGGCGAGGAATCCGTCCGAGAGGCCGCGCAGGGTGGCGGCGCCCGACTCGATCCGCGGACGGTCGGCCGCCGCCGGCCGGCCGAGCCGGGAGAGCAGCGCATCGAGCGCGGCGCCGTCCCACGCGCGCTCGAGGATCCGGACGGCGGACGTCTCCGGGCGGCGGCCGTCCGTCCGCCGGCGCGCCGTGATCCGCATGTACTGAGAGCCCTCTCCGGCGACGTCGGCGACCTCGAAGGCGAGGGCGGACAGCTCGTCTTTCAGTGCGGCGGCCGTGTACCGCACGCCTCGCCACGTGTCGGTCGGCACGAGCGGCCTGCGGGCGCGGCCGTCCGCCTGGAAACGGAGCACGCCGCCCGCGCGCAGCACGCGCCCGGCCTCGGCGAGATACCGCGACACCGCCGCGCGGCTCGGCACGTGCTGGAACACGACGAACGAGTAGACGAGGTCGAGCGAGGCCGTGGGCGTCTCCGGAAGGTCGCCGTCGGTGCGAAGCAGACGCACGTTCGGCCGGTCCGCGAGCGCCTCCTTCGCGCGGGCGATCATCTCGCCCGAGATGTCGACGCCGGTCGCGCGCGCCACGCGCTCCGACATCGGGCGCAGGAGGCGGCCCATTCCGCAGCCGATCTCGAGCACCTCCGCCTCGGGCGAGACGACGAGCCCCTCGAGCACGAAGTCTTCGACGTCGCGGGGACCCGAGCGCCAGAACTCCTCGTCCGAGCCGCCGTGCCCGCAGTCGATGTAGTAGCGCGCGTTGCGACGGGCGCGCTCGTCCCAGTCCTCGCGCATCCGCCGGCCGGCGGAGAAGAGTCCGCGGAACGAGCGCGCGAACGGGATCCTCATCGGGCGGATCTTATCCGGGCGACGTCTCTCCGCCCTCCAGCCAGACCGTCTCGCCCGCCTGGACGAAGAAGAGTCCGGCGCGGGCGGGGCGAGCCGTGAGCCGCTCCCAGTAGCGACGGTAGATCCGGATCTGGGGGGTGTAGAAGCGGACGAGGGCGTCGAGACCGCCCGAGACCGCATCCGACTTGTAGTCGATGAGGACCCAGCCGCCGTTCTCCTCGAAGGCGAGGTCGATCGCCCCCTGCAGGAGCACGCGGTCCGGTCCCGCCGCGAGGCCGAGCTCTTCCCGCGGCACCTCGAGCGCGAACGGGACCTCCACCAGCCGGCGCCGCGCCGCGAGCGCACGCTTCCAGAGATCCGAGCCGCGGACGGCCTCGACGGTGCGGCGCACCTCCTCGAGCTCGCCGGGAGGCCGCTCCTCGGCGGCGAGGAGGTTCGCGGCATGGAGCGCGAGATCGAGCTTCGGGTCGCGCATCGCCGCCTCGAGCGCGCGGTGGATCACGCGTCCCCACGACAGACCGCGGCCCGTCGACTCCCAGGCCGGCTTCTCCTCCGCGTGGGCGACCGACGTCACCGACGCGACCGCGTACGTCGGCACGGACGACGCCGCGTGCCGGCGGGTGCGCTCGGCCGCCGCGTTCTCCGCGTCCCCGCCGAGCCGGGGCGGTGGGGCCGCATCCGACGGCGACGGGGCGCCGGGCGAGGGGAGCGCCGCCGGCAGGAACCGATCGAGAGCGGCCCACGGTCCGGCCGCCTTTCCCGTGGCCGTCCGCTTGACGCTGACGACGAGCAGCTGCTCGGCGCGGGTGGCGCCGACGTAGAGGAGCCGCACGCTCTCGGCGCGTTCGAACTCCTTCTCCGATTCGCACATCGCCTCCCAGCCGACCGGCGCGGCCAGGTCCTGCTCGCCGCGCAGGCCGAGCTTCTGGACGACTCGAAAGTAGCCCGCCGGGGGTTCGCGGTCCCGGTCCGTCCAGAAGTCGCGCGGCGGAAAGCTGTCGGCGGTGGGTTCCGCGAGGATGACGACGGGCGCCTCGAGCCCCTTGGCGCCGTGCAGCGTCATGAGGCGGACCACGCCGGGTCGACCGGGCTCGAGGCTCATCTGCTCGATCAGGTCCTCGTGCCGCAGGCGCTCGATCTCGCCGACGACGCCGGCGAAGTCGAGCCCCTCGGCGGAGAACTTCCTCGCGGCGGCCATCGCCTTGAGCAGGTTGCCGGCGCGGCTCGCGCCGAGCTCTTCGGCGGCCGCGAGCGCCACCAGGCCCAGGCGCCCGCAGAGCCGCGCGATCGCCGCGGCCGGCGGCAGACGTTCGGCGTCCGCGAGCGCGTCGCGGAGAAGCCGAGCGGCCCGGGCGATCCGGGGGTCCGCCGCCGCGGGAGGTTCGGCGGTGAATCGAAATCGCCCGCCGCTCCGCGCGAAGCGGTAGAGCGCGTCGTCGTCGACGCCGAAGATCGGCCCGCGCAGGGCGGCGACGAACGGGACCGGGTCGTCGGGATCGGCGAGCGCGTCGAGCAGCGGCATGAGGGCGGCGAGCTCTTCCGATTCGCCGAACGCGCCGCCGCCCGCGATCTCGAACGGAACGCCGAGGGTCTCGAGAGCCCGCGCGTACGCCCCCATGTAGCGGCGGCGCCGGAAGAGCACCATGAAGTCGCCGGGCCCTCGTTCCCCCGAGGCGATCGAGGCCGAGACGTAACGGGCGATCCGGTCGGCGTCCTCGCGGACGACGGGCTCGACGCGGCTCCCGGAGCCGGGCACCTCGAGCCGGTACACCGGGACACCCTTCGGCGCGTCGGTGCGCCAGGCGTCGAGCGCGACGTAGCCGGACTGTTGCGGCGTGGCCTCCGCGGGAAAGAACCCCGGTCGCGCGAAGGTCCCGTTGATCCAGTCGCAGAGCGGAGCGGTCGAGCGGAACGTGGTCGACAGCGTGACGACCCGGCCCCCGCTCTCCTCGATCAGGCGGCGCACCGTCTGGTAGGTCTGGATGTCGGCGCGCCGGAATCGGTAGATGGACTGCTTGGGATCGCCGACGACGAACAGCGACCCGGCCGCCGGCCGCAGCTTCTTCCAGTCCCGCTCCTCCGGGTTCTCGCCGGTCAGGTAGAAAAGCAACTCGGCCTGGATGGGGTCCGTGTCCTGGAACTCGTCGACGAGAATCGGGGTGAAGCGCTCCCGCAGCGCCCGGCGCACGTCCGGCCGCGCGCGGAGCAGGTTCCGGGCTTCGATCAGCAGGTCCTGGAAGTTCAGCCGGCCGTTCTCCCGGCGCCAGGCGCGGTACGCGTCCCGCGCCGCGACGAGGACCGGTATGACGATCGGGTGGAGATGCTCCGCCCACTCCCGGAGCGCCGGCTTGACGACCTCGTCCTGGAGCGACTCGAGCGCGGACTTCAGGCCCCGGGGCGCCTTCTCCCGGGCCTTGCTGCCGCGGAGCACGTGGAGGACCCGGACGAAGTCCGGCCCGCGGCGGAGGTCGAGGAGGTCCGAAAGCCGGCGGGCGCGCCGGACCGCGTTCTCGAAGCCGGTCCAGCCGTCCGGCCCGGCCTCGGCCGCAACCGCCGCCGTGGCCGGCTCGAGGAACGCGAGGACCCGGCGCCGCGCCTCGCCGAACTCGGGCTCCGGCGTCTCAAGCCCGAAGGCGGGCTCGACGTCGGAGTTGTCGCAGATCTCGCCGTAGGCCTCGCGCAGATCGTCGAGGCGGACGCCGAGCGCCGCGAGCCGCGGGATGACCGGATCGTTCGCGACGAAGAGCGACTGCACGTGCCGCTGCCACGCCTCCTCGCGCGCCACGTGGTCCTCGGGCTCGTCCATCTCGCGGAACGCGGGATCGACGCCGGCCTCGACGGGCCGCTCGCGGAGCAGCCGCGCGCAGAACGCGTGGATCGTTCCGACGAAGCAGGACTCGAGCGCGGAGAGCGCCGCGTCGAGGTTGCGGCGGCGCCCGGCGTCCCGTTCGGAGGCGCGCCGCTCCTCGAGCTCGTTCTGGAATCGCTGCGAGAGCTGCGCGGCCGCGCGGATCGTGAAGGTCACCGCGGAGAGGTTCTCCACCCGGGCGGTTCCGGTCGCGACGAGGGCGGCCATGCGGCCGACGAGGCACGTGGTCTTCCCCGTGCCGGCCGCGGCCTCGACGAGCATCGTCGTGCCGAGCTCCTCGGCGATCGCGCGCCGTGCCGCGTCGTCGGCGGGAATCCGCTCGGGCTCAGTCGTCTTCGTCGCCATGGAGCTCCCGGAAGGCGGAGAGGATCGGGTCCGTGGCCGCGGCGAGCTTGCGCCGCGAGGCCTGGCTTGCCTCGGCGGAGCCGCCGCAGACCGCCTCGAAGTCGCAGAACCGGCAGCCGAGCCTCGACGCAGCGTGCGGGAAGAGGCCCGCCCCGGCGAGATCGAAGAGGCTGGAGAGCGCGCGTCCCGTCTCCGCGGCATCGACGGGAATCGTCACGCGCTGCCCCTCGCCCTTGCGGCCGGGAAAGAAATATCCCGAACGCGAGACGCGGCCCTCGCGGCCGCTGCGCTTCAGGAGCGTCTCGAACGCGAGCGCGTAGAGGGCCGGCTGGGCCTGGCGGCCGCCGTGCAGCCCGCGGCCCTCCTGGATTCCGGCGGCGCTGCCGGTCTTGTAATCCCAGACGTGGAAGGCGCCGTCCCCGGTCTCGTCGACGCGGTCGATCGATCCCCGCAGGAGAACACGCTCGCCGCGGCCGAGCGCGATCTCGACCGGGTCCGGGCTGGCCATGCCGCCGCCGGCCGTCTCGCGCATCCCGAAGCCGACCTCGAACCAGCGCGGCGTGACCTCGCGGCAGTGCTCCGTCTCCGCGGCGAGGAACGTCCGGCACGCCTGCTGGATGGCCTCGCGCTGGGATTGGAAGGCGACCTCGCTCGACGGCGGCACGCGCTCGCGCCACGCCTCGATGCGCTCGGCGGCGAGCGCGAAGAGGGCGTCGGTGTGCCGCGCGGCATCGGGCTTCTCGCCGCGCCGCGTCAGGTCCTCGAGGAACGTGCGGAAGACCTCGTGGAGCAGGGTGCCCTCGTCGCGGGGCTCGAGCCAGCGCGTGGGATCGCGCTCGAGGTCGTCGGGCGGCCGGACCCGGAGGACGTGGCGCACGAAGTAGGCGAAGGGACAGCCCGCCAGCGACTGCACGAGCGAGGCCGACGTCGGCCTTCCGCTCCGCCGCGGGTCGAGCTCGGGCGCGGCGGCCGCGAGGCGGCCGTCCCATGCCGTGAAGTCGTCGCTCGCGCGCGCCGCGAGCGCGGCGCGGCCGTCCGCGAGCCATGCAAACCGTGCCCGGACGAGCGGCGCGCCGGAGCCGGGAGCGAGGGCTTTGGCGGCGAGCTCGGCGAGCCACCACTCGCCCTCATCGAGCGCGGCGTCCGCCGTCGGGACGAAACCGGCGGGCGGAGGCAGGGCGTCGAGCATGTCGCCGTAGTCGGCGTTCGTGCCGGTCTTCGCGCGGTAGAGCTCGAGGAAGAAGGGCGAGGGCGCCGGCTCGCCGGCCTGCGAGAGGTTGCGGATGTCGAACTTCGGGTAACTCGCGGTCAGGCGCCCGCGGAGACGCGCGACGCAGGCCAGGAGCGCGCGCGCCTTCTCGCGCGGCCGCTCGCGCTCGATCGAGAGCAGCGGGCGTTCCAGCGCCTCGTTGATGCGCCGGCGCTCGTCGTCGAGCAGGACGGGGTCCTCGAGGTCGAGGCCGGGGTGCCGCGTCTCGTCGAGTCCGAGCAGGAACGTGTGGCGCCGGCCCGAGTGGCCGCCCGAGGCGAACTCGGCGACGTGGAGATGACCGGGGCGCGGGCGGTCCGCGAGCACGGCGAGGCCCTTGACGGCGTCGCGCAGCCGCTCGAGGGAGTCCTCGAACCGGCCGGGAGCCGCCGGAAGGTCGGCGATCTCGGAAAAGAGCGTCTCGAGAGCCGTGCGGGCGGCGGCGTCGAGGTCGTCCGTGACGCGCGCGAATTCGGCGACGAAGTCTCCCGCACCGCGGGCGAGCGTCCGGAGCGGGTCGGCCGTGCCGTCCGGCGGCGCGAGCTCGAGCGCCCGCGCGACGAAGGCGCGCGCGAGGCGAGCTGCCTCGAGGCGCCGCACACGGATGGCCGAGCGCTCCTCGGGCGGCGCGTCGTCGGCCGGATCGTCGCGGCGCGACGGCCGCTCGGGGCCGGCGAGCTCGCGGATCAGTCGATCGAGCGCGGGCAGGTGGCGGCGCCGCCCCCAGCCGATCCGCGAGCGCCGGATCTCGCGGGCGACCGCGCCGCCCGACGGCGCGTCCGCCGCTTCGGCGAGCCGCCGCAGCGACGCCGCGCCCGAAGCGAGCGCCTCGCGCAGGCGGTCGGCGGCGAACCCCTCCGAGATCCAGGCGAGGAACGCGAGGGCCGCCTGGCCGGGGCGGCTGTAGGTGACGGGGACGCCTCCGGCGAAGGTGCACGGGATCCCGTGCTCCCGGGAGAGCTCCCACACGAGCGCCGGATAGACGCGCTCGTCGGTATGGAGGACCTCGACGTCGTCGAACGGAATCGCGCCGGCGAGGCAGCGGCGAAAGACCTCTCGGATCTCGTTCTCCTCGCCGATTCCGCGGATGAGCTCCGTCGAAGGCGCCGCGGCCGTCCATGTCGCGGGATCGTCGACGGGCAAGCGGTGAAGGCGGTTTCCGGCGAGCCGCTCCAGAAAGAGGCGCTCGAGCTCCGAGAGCTCCGCGTCCGCGGGAAGCAGATATCGCGTGGAGGCGTCCGCGGGGGGGTCGGTCGATACGGCGCGGGCGAGAACGCCGAGCGCGTCGACGAAGCGGCCCGCGGTCAGCGCCTCCGAGTACCCGGCGAGCACCCGGCGGAGCTCCCCGGCCTTGCGGCGGTCCGCGAACGCCGCGGCCGGAAGACCGGCGGGAGAGATGCCGGCCGCGCGCAGCTCGTCGAGGGTCCGCTGCATCGCCCGATGCAGGCCGGTCCGATCGCGGAGAGCGCCGAAGTAGGAGGCCTCCCCGAGCGCCTGCGTGCAGGCCTGCTCGACGAGGGCGAGCGCCTGGGCGCGCGAGAGGAGCCGGAGCCCCTCGCGGGCGAGAGAGGGTCCCGCCGCCGCGGCCGCGAGCGTCCGCATCGTCTCGACGCGGAGGTTCGTCCAGGGATGCCCCTCCCGGGCCAGCCGCTCGACGACGGTGTGCCCCGCGAGCAGCGAGGGTGCGACGAAAACCTTCTCCTCGAGCGGCGCCTCGGCGCAGGCCGATGCGAGCGCGGCGATCAGCCGGCCGGTGACCGGCCGCGGCTCGGGATCGTCGAAGGGCAGCAGCGGCTGCTCGATCTTCTTCCGCATGGATCTCCGGGATTCTTATCCCAACCCGCGGACAAACCTCGTCCGGGCGGAAGGGAGTAGACTCTCGGGCTGGCAAACGGGGGAGCCCACTCCGCGCGTCTGCGCGCGGACGGCTGAGAGTCCGGCGGCCCCGACGCGCCGGAGACCCCGCGAACCTGATGCGGGTAATGCCGCCGTAGGGAGGTTGACATGAGCCGACGCCCCGAGGCGCTTCCGTCGGAAGCCGCCGTTCGCCGAGAGCCCCTGCCCGGTTCCCGCAAGGCCTACGTCTCCGGCCCGCACGGCATGCGCGTTCCGTTTCGCGAGATCGCCCTGACACCGACGCGCGGCCTCGGCGGCGACGTCGAGATGCACCCGCCGTTCCGCGTGTACGACACGTCGGGGCCCTACACGGACCCGGAAGCGGACATCGACCTGTACCGCGGCCTGGCCGAGCTGCGCCGCCCGTGGATCCTCGCGCGCGGGGACCACGAGCGCTCGGCGCCGAGGCGCGTCAACGCGCCCGGCCTGGCGATGACGCGCCCGCGGGAGGTCCTCCGCGGTCGCGGCAACGTCACCCAGATGCACTTCGCGCGGCGCGGCGAGGCGACGCCCGAGATGGAGTACGTTGCGATCCGCGAGAGTCTGCCCGTCGAGCTCGTGATGTCGGAGGTCGCGCGCGGCCGCGCGATCATCCCCGCCAACGTCAACCATCCCGAGTCGGAGCCGATGATCATCGGACGGAAGTTCCTGGTGAAGATCAACGCGAACATCGGCAACTCCGCCGTGGGCTCCTCGATCGAGGAGGAGGTGGAGAAGATGACGTGGGCGATCCGCTGGGGCGCCGACACGGTCATGGATCTGTCGACCGGCCGGAACATCCACGAGACGCGCGAGTGGATCCTGCGCAACGCGCCCGTGCCGATCGGGACGGTGCCGATCTACCAGGCGCTCGAGAAGGTCGGCGGCAAGGCCGAGGAGCTGACCTGGGACGTCTTCCGCGACACGCTGATCGAGCAGGCGGAGCAGGGCGTCGACTACTTCACGATCCACGCCGGCGTGCGCCTCGCCTACGTGCCTCTGACCGCGCGCCGCGTCACGGGCATCGTCTCGCGCGGCGGCTCGATCATGGCGAAGTGGTGCCTCGCCCACCACGTCGAGAGCTTCCTCTACACGCGCTTCGACGAGATCTGCGAGATCATGAAGGCGTACGACGTGTCGTTCTCGCTGGGCGACGGCCTGCGCCCCGGCTCGACCGCCGACGCGAACGACGAGGCGCAGTTCGCCGAGCTCGACACGCTCGGCGAGCTGACGACGAAGGCGTGGGCGCACGACTGCCAGGTCATGATCGAGGGACCCGGGCACGTGCCGATGCATCTGATCCGCGAGAACATGGACCGGCAGCTCGCCGTCTGCCACGAGGCGCCCTTCTACACGCTCGGGCCGCTGACGACCGACGTCGCGCCGGGCTACGACCACATCACCTCGGCGATCGGCGCCGCGATGATCGGCTGGTTCGGCACCGCGATGCTCTGCTACGTCACGCCGAAGGAGCACCTCGGGCTGCCGAACCGCAAGGACGTCAAGGACGGCGTCATCGCGTACAAGATCGCGGCCCACGCGGCCGACCTCGCGAAGGGCCACCCCGGCGCGCGGGAGTGGGACGACGCGCTGTCGAAGGCGCGCTTCGAGTTCCGGTGGGAGGACCAGTTCCACCTCGCGCTCGATCCCGAGACGGCGCGCGAGTTCCACGACGAGACGCTGCCGGCCGAGGGCGCCAAGCTCGCGCACTTCTGCTCGATGTGCGGCCCCCACTTCTGCTCGATGAAGATCACGCAGGACGTGCGCGACTACGCGGCGGCGCAGGGGATCGCGGCGGAGAAGGCGATCGAGGCCGGGCTGGCGGAGAAGTCCGCGGAGTTCCTGCAGGACGGCGCCGAGATCTACCGGAAGGGGTAGGCGGCCGTTTTGTCATCCCCTGGCTGCGCTCGGATGACCAATTCCTAGAACTTCGCCACCAGCCCCACCGCCGTCGCCGTGTCGGTCTTGCTGTAACGGATCGCGCTCCCGGTGTCGGGATCGACGGACTTGACCGGCGGCTCGTTGCGATAGAGCAGCGTCCACGACGCCTGCATCGAGAAAATCTTCGAGATCGCGACCGCCACCGCGGCCTTGTCGGTGATGAACCAGTTCCTGCTGTCGGAGAGGTCGAGCAGGTAGGAGAAGTCGTTCGTGAACGAGGCCGACTTCGTGAACTGCCACTTGTATCCGAGACCGGCGCGGACGTTGGCGTAGTTGCGGTACGGCGCGATGATGGCGAGGACGATGTCCTGTTCGGAGGTGTAGCCGACACCGCCCTCCAGGCGCAGGAACTGGGTGTCCGTCTTGACGAGCTTGAAGCCGGCACCGCCGTCGAAATTCCAGAGGTTGTTGATGCCCGAGAACTGGTTCTTGAGCCAGCCGGCGCCGGCGAACACGTCGAGCCGTTCGGTCAGGTCGCGGGCCGCCTTGAGCGACGCCGTGTAGTTCTCCGCCGTCGTGACCCCGTCCGTGGCCGCGTGCAGGACGGAGCCCTTCAGCGTGAAGAGCCACGGATTCGGGTTGTAGTTGAGCTCGAGCGCTCCGCCGAGCGACGAGGTGTCGGTATTGCCCGAGGTCGACAGGAAGGCGAGTTCGGCCTTGCCGAACCAGAGGGGCGGGGGACCCGGGGGCACGGGGCAGGGACAATCGGCCGTCTGGGCCGACGCCGCGAGGGGCGCGGCGAGAAGCGCGAGCAAGGCGAGTCGCAGGGGCGTCTTCACGGGACCTCCTTCTTCCAGAGGGGTCGGATCCTAACCCGGCACGACCTCGCGCGGGGAAGGGCGAAACCTTCTCGCGCGTGGTACGAATATCGGAACAGGCGGCGGGTCTGCGCCCGCGCCGGGGAGGCATCCATGACCGAGGTGACGCGCCACGCGCCGGGGTCCTTCTCGTGGGCCGAGCTCGCGACGACCGACACGAAGGGAGCCAAGGCCTTCTACACCGCCCTGTTCGCGTGGACCTTTCTCGACGGGCCGATGGGACCGGGACCCGAGGACATCTACACGCGCCTCCAGCTCGGCGGCAAGGACGTGGGCGCGCTGTATCCGATGATGAAGGAGCAGCGCGCGCAGGGCGCGCCGCCGTTCTGGCTGCCGTACGTCACGGTCGAGAGCGCCGACGAGGCTGTCCGCCGCACGCGCGAGCTCGGCGGGAAGGTCTGCGCCGATCCGTTCGACGTGATGGACTACGGCCGCATGGCGATTCTCCAGGATCCGACCGGCGGGACGCTCGCGGTCTGGCAGCCGGGGACGCACAACGGCGCCGAGCGCGTCGGCGAGCCGGGCGCGATCTGCTGGCTCGAGCTCTCGACGAACGACGCCGAGAAGGCCGGCCGCTTCTACACCGGAGTCTTCGACTGGGGCCTGAAGCCGGATCCCGGGTACACGGAGATCACCCGGGGCGGCACGCCGATCGGCGGCATCATGACCATGCCTCCCGAGATGCGCGGCGTCCCGCCGCACTGGGGCGTCTACTTCATGGTGACGAGCTGCGACGCGTCCGCCGACCGGGCGAGGTCCCTCGGGGGCTCGGTCCTCTTCGGGCCGAAGGACATGGAGAAGGTCGGCCGGTTCGCGGTGATCCAGGATCCGCAGGGCGCGAGCTTCTCGATCTTTCAACCCGCCTAGACGCGGGCGCTGTCAGATCTTGATGAAGATCCGGCGCCGGTAGAGCACGCCGCAGAACGCGGTCCAGACGGCGAGGTAGGCGAGCGCGAAGAGGAGCGAGGAGAGCCGCGGGTCGGCGAAGCGGTCGAAGACGCCGCGGTAGATCGCGTTCCACAGGCTCCGCCGCCGGCCGTCTTCTCCCTCGACCCTCACGGCGAGGAGGAAGATCGCGCCGAGGGTCGAGAGCACGAACGCCGCGATCGCGTTGCGGCCGAGCCAGAGAAACGGCACGGCCCCGCGCCGCGCGCCGAGGAGATCCACGACTCCCATGGCGGCCGCGAGCGAGAGTGCCGCGAGCCCCGCGGTCAGGAGCGCGTACGACGGCGTCCACAGGCTCTTGTTGACCGGCAGCACGAGGCCCCACGCCCATCCGGCGGCCGCGGCCGCGGCGCCGGCGATCGCGAGGTCCCGGGCCGCGGGCGCCGCCGGACCCCGGCGCAGTCGTTCGCCCGCTGCGGCGCCGAGGAGCGTCGTCGCGACCGCGGGAATCGTCGAGAGGAGGCCCTCCGGATCGAAGTCGGGCTTCCAGGTGTGCGGCCCGAACACCGCACGGTCGACCCGCGCGGGGATGCTGTCGCCCGGCCCGAGCGGACCGAACGAGAGGATCGCCGCATAGCCGGCGAGGAGGGCCGCGGCCGCGATCGCCGCCGCCCGCGCACGCCCCGCCGCGACGATCGGGCCCGTGATCGCGATGCAGACGCCGATCCGCTGCAGGACCCCGGGGAAGCGGAGCCGCTCGGGGTGCAGGAGCAGGTACGAGACGGCGTTCAGCGCCAGGCCGATCGCCGCGACGAGCGCGCCGCGGACGAATGCGTGATGCGCGAGATCGCGCGGCGCCGCCCCGAACGCGCGGCGTCGGCCGAACGAGAGCGCCATCGACACGCCGACGAGGAAGAGGAAGAAGGGAAAGATCGTGTCCGTGTACGTCCAGCCGTGCCACTCGGCGTGCCGCAGCGGCGGATACACGGCCGACCAGGTGCCGGGGTCGTTGACGACGATCATTCCCGCGATCGTGACGCCCCGCAGAAAGTCGACCGATTCGAGACGGCCGCCGCGGTCGGACGGCGCCGGGACGGCGGAACGGTCGCGCGGCAAGCGGACGCTCAAGGACCTCGACGAGGCGGGCGCGGGAGGGGAAGCCGCCGCCGCACTTGCTAGCCGGGGGGCTTCCGCAGCGGGTTCATCCCGCGGGGCGCCGGAGCCGTGCGCGGCGCCGTCGGCGCGGGGGTGGGCTGTTTCGGCACGAAGTGGCCCGCGAGCCCGTCCGGCTCCCGCCCGGCCGTCCAGGCGTCGTCGACGCGGTTCTTCTCGAGGTCGATCACCGACACGACGTCGGCGTGACTCGCCGCGACGAAGGCGCGCTTGCCGTCCGGGGTGATGAGGAGTCCGACCGGAGCGGGGCTCGTCCCGAAGCGCTTCTGGAAGACGCGATTCTCGCCACCCTCGACCGCGTCGCGCCCGAGCGGAATGCGGCCCGTCTCGACGCGCGTCGCGGTGTCGTAGATGCGGACCTCGCCGGCGCCGGTGAAGGTCGCGAGCGCGCGGCGGCCCTCCGGGGTGATCTTCACGCGGATCGGGAAGCCCGGCGCCTGGATCGTGAACACGGGCGCGAGCGTCGCGATGTCGATGACGACGATCGTGTTCGCCTCGCGGTTGGCCACCCAGACCTCCCGGCCGTCCGGCGTCACGTCGAGGCCCTCGGCGCCCTTGCCGGTCGGGATGTCCTTGAGGACCTTGTTGGTCCCGAGGTCGACGGCCGTCACGGACCCGCTCGCGAGCGACGTCACGAAGGCGCGCTTGCCGTCGGGCGTCGCCGCGACCATGTGCGACACGTCCCTGCCGGTCGGGATGCTTGCGAGGACCTTGCCCGCGCGCGGATCGACGACCAGGAGCTCGCGCTTTCCTTCGGCCGTGACGAGGAGGTGCCCGTTGCGCAGTGCGGCGAGGCCGTGCGGCCGCGTGCCTTCGCCCAGATCGATTCGTGAGACCACCTTGCCGGCGGAGACGTCGACCAGCGACACGTAGCGGCCGGGCTCGGCCTTCGTGCCGTAGCTCGCGACCGCCGCCGTCTGCCCGTCGGCGAGCATTTCGACCTCGTGCGGTCCGAGATCGACCTGGAGGGTCACGCGCGCCTTTCCCGTGAACGGGTCGAGGATCGAGACGGTCGAGTCCGTCTTGTTCACGACCAGGAGGCCGTCGGCGCTTCCGCGCTGGGCCGGGGCCGGCGCGGCGCGGCGCGGCGCCGGGGTGGGAGTCGGCGGCGGGGCAGACGTGGGCGCGGGCGCCGGAGCGGCGGCCACCTCGGCCGGCGTGCCCTCGGAAGGCGCGGCCGGCGCCTCGGCCGGGGGAGCCGAGCCGCTCGACGGCGGGTTCGCGTAGGTGACGCCTCCGCCCCCCGAGCTCGACGTCGGATTCGTCTGGGTGGCGCCGCCCCCCGAGCTCGACGGCGGGACGACGTTCGGCGAGCCCGATGCGGACTGGAGGGCGAGAAGCGCCGTCAACGCGGCGTGCAGCATGCGGTCGTTCTCCTAAAGCATCAGCCGTGCAGAACGACGAGCTCCGGCGGCCGGACCGAGAGGCCCGCCGCCGGC
>Ga0335076_10001184_pt1 | contig 25164 bp, 23 predicted proteins | sample Lox_Sample_25_FD_206717 | JGI IMG/M metagenome (GOLD analysis project Ga0335076, IMG submission 206717) | Soil microbial communities from Loxahatchee National Wildlife Refuge, Florida, United States - Lox_Sample_2.5 | ecosystem: Environmental > Terrestrial > Soil > Wetlands | place: USA... | reverse complement strand
TGTGGAAGGCCGTGGTATTCATGGAGGGCAACTACAAGCGAGCCTTGGCGGGCTCGACCGACGACCCGTACCTGAAGTCCTTCGGGGACGGCGTCCTCGAGATCGCCGACCGCGCCCTGGCGGTCTCGCGCGATGGCCTCTGAGGGCGGGCGCCACCGCGGGCTGCTGGTCGACTGGGGCGGCGTGCTGACGACCGACGTGTTCGCGTCGTTCGGCGCCTTCTGCGAGCTCGAGGGACTCGAGCGGGACGCGACCAACCGCGTCTTCCGGGACGACGCGGAATGCCGGGAGCTGATCCTCGGGCTCGAGACCGGCGCCGTCGCGCAAGAGGAGTTCGAGCCGCGCGTAGCCTCGCTGCTCGGCGTGCCGGCGCCGGGTCTGATCGACCGGCTGTTCGCCGGCGCCCTCCCCGACGAGGACATGGTCGAGGCGGTCCGCCGCGCCCGCGCCGGCGGTGTCCGGACGGGACTCGTGTCGAACTCGTGGGGGACCAGGCGCTATCCGCGGGACCTGCTGGCCGAGGTGTTCGATACCGTGGTCATCTCCGGAGAGGTCGGCCTGCGCAAGCCGGCGCGGGAGATCTACGTCCTGGGCGCCGAGCGCATCGGCCTAGCGCCGGACGATTGCGTGTTCGTCGACGATCTCCGAGTCAACCTGGCTCCGGCGGAGTCACTCGGGATGGCGACCGTCCATCACCGCACGGCCGACGACACGATTGCGCAACTCGAGCGACTTTTCGGCGTGGGGCTTCGATGAGATCGTCGCCAAACATGCCACGGGCCCGGGCGCATGCGCGCCCGGGCCCGTAGAACGTGGCTTTTTTCGATCGGGCAGGTTATCGTGTTCAGAGGGGCTTCGTGGGCGTTGACGATGTTGCGCGGCAGCGGCGAGAAGTCCAGCGACGGTCCGAAGGACTGTCCGCCGGTGATCGCGTAGCCGATGAACGACTTCAACAGGGCGCCCTGCGCGGCGTTGGTCGGGACGAACGCGTACGTGAACGTCGAGATCGGATACGCCTTCTTCTTCCGCTTCGGCGGATTGACGATCGTCACCTCGTTGTTCGACGGCACGCTGACCCCTGACGCCGCGGCCGCGATGTTGCCCAGGTTCGGAACCTCGTAGTTGCCGGCGGCGTTCTTGATCGCCGCGGGCTGCAGGCGGTTCGCGATCAGGTACGAGGCTGCGATGTAGGCGATTCCGCCGTTCGTGCCGATGAGCGCCTGCGCCATGCCCTGGTTGCCCTTCGCGCCGACGCCGACCGGGAAGGTCACCGTGGTGGAGGCGCCGACCTTGCCGGCGAACGCGCCGGAGACATCCGACAGGTACCGGGTGAACGCAAACGTGTCTCCGGATCCGTCCGAACGCCAGAACACCGTGATCTTCGTGTGGGGGATCTTGAGGCCCTTATTCAGCTTCTTGATCTGCGGGCTGTTCCAGTGCGTGATCTGGCCCAGGTAGATCTGGGCAAGCACGGACCCGGTGAGATGAAGCACCGACCCCTTCGGCCTCAGGCCGTTCACGTGATAGCTGACGCCGGTCGCGGTCAGCGCCCATGGGATCTGGACGATGTTGGCGGGGACGCCCGAGTACACGGACAGCGGCGCGTCGGAGCCGCCGAAGTCGACCAGGCCGGCGACGATGTCTTTCTCGCCGCTCCCGGACCCGACGGGAGAGTAGTTGACCAGGCTGCTGGTCGAGGTGTCCCACACCGCCGCCCATTCGGCCTCGATCGGGGCAACCAGCGTCGAGCCGGCGCCGTTTAGCGTCGGCGTGGCTGCGGACGCAGCGGCGGCGCTTATGCCTAAGACGCAGCCTGCCAGCAACCCAGCGCACGTCACGCTGACGAACCTCTTGAAGAGCAAAGCAGTATTCCTTTCCATTTGGGAATTCCCAAGAAACTCTCGTCGTGGCCCGGCCGCCCCTCGCGAGATGGCGGTAAGCATCTCCGTGAAGATTTGGCCACTTGTTGCCAACTTGTGACCACGTTGTTGAAAAGCTGTAAGCGATAAACGACCGCAAAGTCGGGGGTCGAGCTTTTCCGTACGCTTGCGCGCCGTGTCCTCGAGGGCAAGGTTCACGCTGGCGCGGGAAGGGTCCCGCTCCGGTGCAGGGAGACGGACCGCGCCGCGGCGCGCGGGGCGGCTAGGCGACCGCGTCATGTTCGGTCTGTGCGCGCTGGCCGGCGTGCTCGTCGTGCTGACACTCGTCGACGTCGTCTACCAGCTGATCAGCAACGGCCAGCCCGCGATCTCGAAGTTCGGACTCGGCTTCGTGACGAGCACAAAGTGGCAGCCCAACTTCCACGTCGAGGGCGCGGGGGCGCTTCTCTACGGAACCGCGGTGAGCTCGCTGATCGCGGTCGTCCTGGCGACGCCGCTCGGGATCGCGATCGCCCTGTACCTGAGCATGATGGCCCCGGGCCGGGTGCGCGCCGTCGTCGGGCCGCTCGTCGAACTGCTCGCGGCGGTTCCGAGCATCATCTACGGCTTCTGGGGACTGGTCGTGCTCGTCCCGTTCATCGACAGCCTCGAGCCCGGCCTCCACAGCGCGCTCGGCTTCATCCCGGTGTTCGGACCGGCGTCGCCGATCGGGATCAGCGTGTTCACCGCCGGGCTGGTCCTGACCGTGATGATCCTCCCGATCATCTCGGCGCTGAGCCGCGACCTGTTCCTGACCGTCCCGGCGGAACTCAAGGACGGCGCTGCGGCGCTCGGCGCGACGCAATGGGAGATCATCCGCGGGATCGTCCTCCCGACGACCGTGTCGGGCGTCAGCGCCGCGGTGGTCCTCGGGCTCGGGCGGGCCCTCGGCGAGGCGATCGCCGTTTCGTTCGTGATCGGCGATGTCACCGCGATTCACCCATCGCTGTTCGATCCCGGCTCGTCCGCCGCCGCGGAGATCGCCAATCAGTTCCCGTCTCCGGTCGATCCTCTGCACACGGCCGCGATGTTTTACGTCGGCCTCGTGCTCGTCGTGATCTGCATCTTCACGAGCGTGGCGTCGCGCACGATCGCCGGGCGGTTCGACGTGACCCGGAGGGTCATTTGAGCGCCGTGTCAGAGACGGCCCGGCTCGAGGGGATGCCGTTCGACCCAACGGCGCCGCTCACGCCTTCGGGCAACCTGCGCCGGCGCGCCGCGGTGAGCCGCCTCGTCCAGATCACCGCGACGGCAGCCGCCGTGTTCGCCGTCGTCGTGCTCGTGATCGTGTGTTACGGAGTGGCCTCCCGCGGCGCCTCGGCTCTGAGCTTGGGCTTCGTTATCCACAACCCCTCAGGGTTGGCCGGCGGCGGAATCTTCAACTCGCTGCTGGGCACGCTCGAGATCGTCGCATTCGGAGCCCTGATCGCGCTTCCGATCGGAATCCTCACCGGGCTGTACCTGACCGAGTTCGCCGGGCCTCGATCGAAGACCGCGAGTGCGCTCCGGCTCGCACTCGACGTCATGGCGGGCTTGCCGACGATCATCGTCGGACTGTTCGTCTATGGCCTGATCGTCATTCCGCAGCATCGGCAGTCAGGGTTCGCCGGCGGAATCGCGCTCGCGATCGTGATGCTGCCATTGATGGCGCGCTCGAGCCAGGAGGTCCTGCTGCTGGTTCCAAGCAGCCTGCGGGAGGCTGCCGACGCCCTCGGCGTGAACCGCTGGCGCGCCGTCGTGAGCGTGATCCTGCCGGCTGCGTTCGGAGGAATCCTCACGGGGGCGATCCTGGCCACGGCCCGAGCCGCGGGCGAGACCGCGCCGCTGCTGATCTGCGACTCGATCGGCTTCAACCCGTTGACCACTTCCCTGAACCTGTTCCACGGCGTCCCGAGCGTGTCGATGTTCATCTACCAGTCATACGACCTGCCTCTGGCGCAGGCCGTGACCCGCGCGTGGGGAGCGGCCTTCGTCCTGATGATGTTGATCCTCATCGCCAATGTCCTGGCTCGGCTGATCCTCGCTCGCAGCCGTGCAAAGATGGGCCGATGACCGAGTGGGACCGGACAGCGAGCCAGATACGCCGCGCCGAGGAAGCGCGGCGGCGGATTCGGATCCGGACGGAGCCAGTGGTCCCTGTCATCACTCAGGCGCCGGGCGACAACGGGGCGGCGACGCCACGGGAACGTGCAGTTGTGTTCGACATTCGCGACATATCGATCTACTACGGCGAGAGCCGGGCCCTGGCGGGGACGTCGCTGAAGATCTACCGCAACCTGGTGACCGCGGTGATCGGTCCCTCCGGGTGCGGCAAGTCGACGTTCATCCGCAGCCTCAACCGGATGAACGACTCGATCCCAGGTTTCCGCATCACCGGCCAGGTTCTCTACCACGGTCACGACCTGTACGACGGCCGGGCCAACCGCGTGGAGGTGCGCCGGCGGATCGGGATGGTGTTCCAGAAGCCCAACCCGTTCCCGAAGTCGATCTACGACAACGTCGCCTGGGCACCCCGGAACCTGGGGATGAAGGATCGCCTGGACGATCGCGTCGAGCAGGCACTCCGCCAGGCGGCTCTGTGGGAGGAGGTCAAGGACCGCCTCAAGAGCAGTGCGCTCGGCCTCTCGGGCGGGCAGCAGCAGCGCCTGTGCATCGCTCGCGCGATCGCCATCGAGCCCGACGTGTTGCTGCTCGACGAGCCGGCCTCGGCTCTCGACCCGGTCGCGACCGCCTCGATCGAGGATCTGATGCACAACCTCAAGCATCGGTTCACGATCGTGATAGTCACCCACAACATGCAGCAGGCGGCGCGGGTCGCCGACCGTACGGCGTTCTTCAGCCTCGACACCACCGGCCCTGTTCGGGTCGGAACGTTGATCGAGTACGGCGACACTCCGACGATCTTCAGGAGCGCGGCCGATCCGCGCACGCGCGATTACGTCGCGGGCAAGTTCGGCTAGCGAAGCGACACGCGGCCGCGGCGCGACCTCAGCGGAAGATGTGGTCGCTCGAGACCTGTTGCAGGATCGGCTGGCCGCACTGCCAGCAGTACGACGCGCCGGTGCTGTGGGGTGCCCCGCACGAGACACACACACCGGCCGTCGCGCTGTGCTCGAGTCGCAGGATGCGCTCGATCTCCGAAAGCTCGGAATCGGCGTCCTGTAGGAGCGCCGCCCGCTTGACGAGCACGTCGACGTGAATCCGATCGCGGATCGCCATCTCATACACGAGACCACCGAGATCCCACTGCATCTCGGCCACGCGCGCCTTCAGCGTGTCACGCCGACGCTCGAGGTCGATGACCTGACTCTCCGTCGGGGGCGCGCCTGGCGTTCCCGGCGGGGGCGGCGCGACCGGCGCACCTGAGCCAGAGGCCGCGGGGGAGCTCGCGGTGGGATGGGAAGCCGGCGCGGCGCCGGTCCCGCGTTTACGCAATAGCGCCATCAATGCGTCCTTTCACTGGCCGCCGCCGAAGAAGTTTCCGGTGAACTTGTTGCCCTGGCATCCGGCCTCGCTGTTGGTACAGGAACCGCCGACCTTTTGCGTCGGCGGAGCCAGGTTGCTGTTGTTGCCCAGAACCTTGCCGGCGGCCTGGGTGGCCTTTTTCGCAGCCGCCTTGGACGGTGGCGCCGTGTTCTCCGCGGCGGCCTTCAACTTGCCGGTCAAGCCCTTGGGCGCCTTGTGCGCGGCGGCCGTGGTCCTGGTCGTCGTCGGCGTCGTGGAGGCGGCGGCGGTACTTGCCGTGCCGCCTCCACCCTGAACGGTCACGACCTGGACCGGAGGAGCACTCGCCTTCTGGTTGGAGCTGTTGTTGTGACCGAGCCGCCCGATCAAGACACCGAGGCCGATCGCGAGCAGCAGGACTCCCACTCCCGCTACCACAGTGGTCCCGGACGACACGCGCTGGGCGCGCGGAGCCCGACCCGAGCGAGCTCGACTCGCCTGGGTGTCGGCCGGCGGCTGCGCCTGCGGCAACCGTGATTGGCCGCGGCGCTCCCCGCACTCGACGCAGTAGCGCTGGTCATGCGAGAGCGGCGCTCCGCACGCGCTGCATCGGTCCTCCGACCCCGCCGCGGGGACGGTCGACAACTCGCGGGTCGGAGCCTCCGAGCCGGCCTCCGCGGGTCTGCTCGCGCCTTCGCCGCTCTCTAGATCGGTCGCCAGTGGTTCGTCTCCGTCTCAGTGGTTCGGGTGGTCACCACGCGCGCTCCAGTATCCGGCGCGGCGATGTCAGAATTGTGAACGAGGTGTGACCGAGATCACCCGACTCGACCGAAGCCTAGGGCGGGTTGCTCGGTCTCAAGATGTTCACAACTAAGGCGGTTACGGATACCACACTGGCGGGCCGGCAATGAGCATTTCGGGACCATAAGGCGGGCGAGCCGAGCAGCATGCTCCGATGCTCAGAGTGCAGTGCGGGCCTAGCCCACGACCAGCGCTATTGCGTGGAATGCGGGACCCGTCGCGGTCCGCAGCCGGCGGAGATCGCGGCGTTGATCGGCGCGATCCGCGAGCAGGGACCGGAGCCGGATCTGCCTCCGGGAACGCCGCTCGCCGGTTCGCTCGCTGATACCGATCGCAGACCCGCGGCGTTCGGCTTCGCGATGCCCGGACCTCGTGCCGCGGCTGCGGCCGTGATGTGCATGCTCGGCTTCGGCGTGATCGTCGGCTCGCTGGTCGGCGGAACGAGCGTCGCGACGCTGGCTAGCGCGCCGCTGATCGTTGTCGGCATGGACCATCCTTCGACCACGCCCGTGGCACAGACCGTGGCGCCGTCGCAGGCCGCCGGATCGGACAGCGGCGGCGGGGCGCCCGCGAGCGGCGGCAGCGCCGCGGCGGCGCAGTCAGACGCGCAGGCCTCCGCGTCGCCGAGCACGTCGCCGGCCTCTACGACCGGTACCGACACCACCTCGACGGGCCTCAACGGCCTTCCGCCGGTCAAGCACGTGTTCATGATCGTGCTCTCGGACCGCGGCTACAGCCAGTCCTTCGGTGCTTCGCACGGATATCTCAGCGGCGCACTGCGCCGCCAGGGAGAAATCGTCTTGAACTACTACGCGGTGGCGGGCGCGCCGCTCGCGAACGAGATCGCGCTCATCAGCGGACAGGGGCCGACCGTGCAGACCGCCACGGACTGCCCGACCTACTCGCGCATCAAGCCGGCGACCAAGGCCGCGCGCGGGCAGGTGCTCGGCAGCGGGTGTTCGTATCCGACGAGCACCAAGACGCTCGCGAGCGAGCTTACCGCCGCCGGCGACACGTGGAAGGCGTACGTACAGGGGGTCCCATCCGGTGCCAAGTCCGCGTGCCGGGTCCCGAAGGCTGGAAGCAAGGCCCCTCAGACGGCGCCTTCCAAGAACGCCTACGTCGCCTGGCGGAACCCGTTCCTCTACTTCCGCTCGCTGACCAGCGGGTCGGCGTGTCACGACGACGAGGTCGGCCTCAGCCGTCTCAAGACCGATCTGAAGAGCGCGAGCACCACGCCGTCGCTCGCCTACATCATCCCGGCGCCGTGCGCGGACGGAAGCGAGGCGCCGTGCAAGCCGCACGCGACACCGGGGCTCGCCGCCGCCAATACGTTCCTGAAGACGATCGTGCCCGAGATCAAGAAGTCGCCGGCCTACAAAGACGGGGGCATGATCGCGGTCACGTTTGACCAGGCGCCGCAGACAGGAGAGTACGCCGACCCGAGTGCCTGCTGTGCGAGCCCGGCGTCGTATCCGAACCTACGCGGCCTCCCGCCCGGAACGCCGGCGGCTCCGGCTGGGGCGACGGGACCCGCGGTGCCGGGAACGGCGACCGTGATGACGGCGGCCGACACGACAACGAACGACACGACAACGACCGACACGACAACGACCGACACGACAACGACCGACACGACAACGACCGACACGACCACGACCGATACGACGACCACCGACACGACCACGAGCGATACGACAACAACGGGGTCCACCACAACCACGGGTACGACCACGACGGGACCAACGACGGCCGCGGGCACGACCACCACCGCCACGACGCCGCCGGCGCCGACGACGACCGGCGCACCGGCGACGACCACCACCCCAACGAGCACGACGCCACTCTCGCTGGGGTCCGGCGAGACCACGCCGACCGGCGGCGGTGGCCACGTCGGGCTGTTGCTGATCTCGCGCTACGTCAAGCCGAACAGCTTCGACGCCGTCGACTATTTCAACCACTTCTCGCTGCTCGCCACGATCGAGAACCTGTTCGGGCTGAAGCGCCTGGGCTACGCCGGTGCCCCCGGGCTACCGCTGTTCAGCACCTCCGTGTTCAACAACTACGAGGGGTAGCGCCGGCGGGCCGTTTCCGGGTTTTGGCGCACTCGCGGCCCGAGTCTGATGTGAACGGCGATTCACTCGGTTGGGCACGGAGAACGGGACACTCGCGCCCGGCCACGGCGCGAGTGCGACGTTGTCTGGGTTGGCCCGCGTTAGGCGAGATCGATCGACGTGATCACCGGCGGGTCGACCGGGCGGTCGCCCGCACCGGTCTCGACGCCCTCGATCGCGTCGACCGCGTCCATGCCGTCGGTGACCTGGCCGAACACGGTGTGCTTGCCGTCCAGCCACGGCGCGGCCTGGGTGGTGACGATGAAGAACTGCGAGCCGTTCGTGTTGGGTCCGGCGTTCGCCATCGCGAGTGCGCCGCGGACGACCTTGTGGTCGTTGAACTCGTCCTTGAAGGTGTAGCCGGGGCCGCCGCGCCCGGTTCCCTCGGGGTCGCCTCCCTGGATCATGAAGTCCGGGATGATGCGGTGGAAGATGACCCCGTCGTAGAAGCCGTCGCCGGCGAGCTTGCGGAAATTGGCGACAGTCTCGGGCGCGTCCTCGTCGAACAGCTCGAACGAGATCGTGCCGTGGCTTGTGTTCATCTGAGCAGTGGACATGGCCCGCAGCCTACTGGGGCCGGCGCTTTAGCTGTTGCTCGCGGTCTGGATCGCGCTGATCGTCGCGTCGACGGCAACCGCCGGCGCCGGCGAGGCGGGCGTGGCCGAGTCCGTGCAGGTGACCGTGGCGGTCTGCGCGCCGGTCGGCGAGGACACCACCGGCAGAGCAAGCGGTATCGACCCGGCCAGCGTGTGCGAGTCGGCGCCGAGGTCCACGGCGAGATCCTCGTTGATCGATTCGTTGGCACCCGGCACCGCGAGGGTGCAGTCGACCTCGACCTCCTGGGTGCTCGTCGGGGTCCCGGACACGACCGCGTGTGGATAGGCGAGCAGCAGGTACGAGGAGCGGGCCGGAAGGGACTTGCTCAGGATCTGGGTCGCCGGACCCGCAGACAGAGAGACCGCACCCTGGGTGGCCGCGCCGTACTCGTTCGACAGCACGGGCGTGCATGTCACGTCGCCCGACTCGCTGATCGACTGCATCGCGCCGGCCGTGCACGGACCAGCGACCCGCACCTGGACCTGGCTCGAGTTCACCTGCGGGGCGCCGACCGAGCCCGGGATGATCTTGCCGGCGCTGACCGAGTTCGGCCGGAGTTTCGCGTTGCCGACCGAGAAGTTCTGTAGCTGGGCGTTGCCGACGCTACGTGCCGGCAAGTGGATCGCCGCCCACCCGGCCCCGGTGAGCGAGATGAACAGAGCAAGGAACGACACCACGAGCGATGCAGACGGGCGCGGTAGACGCATGTGCGTGACCTCCAGATCTGCGATTCCGGCCGCGACCGGCCGGCTTTCCCCGGTGAGCCTATCCCCTGCGACCGGCCTCGACGCCCGTGTCGAGGCCGGTCGCTGCCCCCTGGGACGGGAAGGCGTCAGTTGTTGCTGGCGGTCTGGATCGCGCTCATCGTCGTGTCGACCGTCACCGTCGGAGCGGACGTGGCCGGGTTGGTCGTCGTCTGCGTGCAGTTGACGGTCGCGGGCTGGACGCTGGTCGATGATGCGACTGGCAGCACCAGCGGGATCGTCCCTGCCAGCGAGTGCCCGTTCGAGTCGACATCGACCGCAAGACTCTTGGTCGTCGTCGTCGGGTTGGCCAGCGGCGGCGTGCCCGAGCCCACCGGGACCGACAGCGTGCACGCCACCTCGACGTGCTGTCCCGACGCCCCGCTCCCGATGACGACGTGCGGGTACGCCATCACGAGGTACGAGGACCCGGCGGCAAGCGACTGCGTCGCGACCTGCGTCGCGCTCGCGCCGAGCGACGTTGCCGCCGTGTTCGACCCGTACTCGTTGCCGACGGTCGGAGTGCAGGTGACGGTCCCGGACAGTCCGAGGGCCGAGATCGCGCCGGTCGAGCACGAGTTCGCGACCCGCAGCTGCACCTGGCTCGAGTCCACCTGCTTGGCCCCGACCGACCCGTTGATGATCTTCCTCGCCCCGACGGCGTTCGACTTCAGCTTCCAGTTGCCGACGCTGCCGTTCTGGAGTTGCGCGTTCCCGACGCTGTTTCTCGGCAGGCTCACGGCCGCGTAGCCGGCGCCCCCGAGCGAGACGAACAGGGCGATGAACGAGACCACCAGCGGCGCCGAGGGACGCCGTCGGACGAGCGATTTCACACGCAAGATCCGTACCTCCAAGTGTTAGGTGCCCGGCCTAACGGCCGGCCCACACACCGCAACACATCTGCGCGACCCGAAGTCGCGCTCGACCGTTCGCGAACTGACGGAGACCTGACAGCCGGCTACGTGGCCGCAGGCTCGAGCTGGACGGCCTGGCCGAGCAGCTCGGTGCCGCTGACGCGGTCGACCACGCGGTCGACATCCTGCTCGGGCACCTCGAGGAGCGTGAACCGCTCGAGCACGCGGACATTGCGGACGTGCTCGCCGTCGAGGCCGGTCGCCGCGGTGATCGCGTGGATGATGTCCGAGGGCTCGAGTCCGGCGGACCGGCCCATCGAGACGATCACCTTGCGCGCACGGCCGTCGCCGTCGGAGGGATCGTGCGGCTTGGAGTGCCGGCGCGGCTTCGTCTTCACCGCGGTCGGAGCGACGTGAGCATCCTCGACCCACGGCGCGAGCGTCACACCGGCGTGGTTCTCGATCGCGCGCAGCTCGCGCTTCTGTTGGGGCTCGAAGAAGGTGATCGCGCGACCGCTGCGTCCGACGCGACCGGTGCGGCCGATCCGGTGGACGTACACGTCCGGGGAGGTCGGGACGTCGTAGTTGATCACGTGCGAGACGCCGGATATGTCGAGCCCGCGAGCGGCGACATCGGTCGCGATCAGCAGCGGCAGCCGGCCGTCCTTGAACGAGATCATCACGCCGTCGCGGGCACCCTGGGTCATGTCGCCGTGGAGCGCCTTGACGTTCATCCCGCGGTCGCGAAGCGTCCGGTAGAGCTGCTCGGTGCGCACCTTCGTCCGCACGAACACGATCGCCTGCTCCGGGTGTTCGGCGGCGAGGACCTTCACCAGCTCGTCGGCCTTCTCGCGCGGGCGGACCTCAAGCGCGAATTGCTCGACGGTCTCGACGGTCAGCGTCGCGGTCTGGACCCGCACGGTCACCGGGTCGTACAGGTACTGATCGGCTAGCCGCCTGATCTCGGGCGGCATCGTCGCCGAGAACAGCGCCGTCTGGCGGCTCGACGGAGTCAGCGACAGGATCCGCTCGACATCCTCGAGGAAGCCGAGGTCGAGCATCTCGTCGGCCTCGTCGAGCACGATGAAGCGACATCCGTGAAGCATGAGCGAATGGCGGGAGATCAGGTCCTTGACGCGACCGACCGTGCCGACGACGACGTGCCCGCCGGCCCGGAGCTGCGCCTGCTGAGAGCGGATAGGCGCTCCGCCGAACACCGCCACCACGTCGACGCCCTTGCGCCGGCCGTAGGCGCGCAGCGCCTGAGTCACCTGGATGCACAGCTCGCGGGTCGGCGTCAGCACAAGCCCCTGGACGTCATGCTCGGCCGGATTGACGTACTGAAGCATCGGCAATCCGAACGCCGCCGTCTTCCCCGATCCGGTCTGCGCCTGCCCGATCACGTCGTGCCCCTGGAGCAGCGGTGGGATCGCCTCCTCTTGAATCGGGCTCGGGGACTCGTATCCCACGTCATGGACGGCCTCGAGGATGTCGGGCTCGAGGCCAAGATCGGCAAAACTCGCCATCACCAGTGAAGATAGACGGCTATCGCCGATCACCAGTGTTTGCCGCGCATCGGAGGCCTTGACAAGCAATCATTCGGAGCCTAATGTTTCGGATCCTATGGATTCCGCGCGGACCGGCGGCGCCGGCGATCCGATCAGCGCACACGTCTGGCGCACGAGCGCGGTCGTCGTCATCGGATCGATCATGTCGATCCTCGACACGACGATTGTCAACGTCGCGCTGGACACGCTGAGCCGCGAGCTCCACTCGACGATCGCCGAGATCCAGTGGGTCGTGACCGGGTACATGCTGTCGCTGGCGGCGGTGATCCCCGTCAGCGGCTGGGCGGCCCGGCGGTTCGGGGCCAAGCAGGTGTACCTGGTCTCGGTGATCCTGTTCACGCTGGGATCCGCGCTGTGCGGCCTGGCCACCTCGACCACCGAGCTGATCCTGTTCCGGGTCCTCCAGGGCATCGGCGGCGGCATGATCCTGCCCGTCGGCCAGCTGATGATGGCGGAGGCGGCGGGGCCGAAGCGGATGGGCCGCGTGATGAGCATCGTCGCTGTCCCCGCGATGCTGGCGCCGATCCTCGGCCCCACGATCGGCGGACTGATCATCCAGAACACGAGCTGGCGCTGGATCTTCTATGTGAACGTCCCGATCGGCGTCATCGCCGTGGTGACCGCGCTTCGGTATCTGCCCACGATCAAGCCCGAGAAGACCGACAAGCTCGACGTCCGCGGGCTGATCTTGATGGCGACCGGCCTTCCTCTCATCACCTACGGACTGGCCGAGATCGGCGTCACCGGAAGCTTCACCTCGGCCAAGGTGATCGTCCCGATCATCCTCGGCATCGTGCTGGTCGCGGTGTTCGTGCTGCATGCGCTGAAGATCCCCAAGCCGCTGCTCGACATGCGCCTGTACCGGCGGCCGACGTTCGCCTCGGCCTCTTTCGCGATGTTCTGTCTCGGCGCCGCGCTGTTCGGCGGGATGATCCTGCTGCCGCTCTACTGGCAGGGCGTCCGCCTCGAGAGCGTCGTCGACACGGGACTCTTGGTTGCTCCGCAGGGACTAGGGGCGGCGTTCGCGATGCCGATCGCCGGCAAGCTGAGCGACCGCTACGGCGGCGGCGGACTCGCGCTTTTCGGCGTGACGCTGTGCACGGTCGCGACGATCCCGTTCGGCCTGATCGGCGCTCACACGTCGATCGTGTGGCTGTCGGTGTGGATGTTCGTGCGCGGCATCGGGATCGGCTTCGGCTTCCTGCCGGCGATGACGGCGGCGTTCGCGTCGCTCGAGCGCTCGGAGCTGTCAAGCGCCACGCCCCAGCTCAACGTGCTGCAACGCGTGGGCGGATCGATCGGCACGGCCGTGCTCGCGGTTGTGCTCCAGCGCGCGCTCACCGGCGCGCACACACCGAGCGCCGAGGCCGCCGCGTACGGCACGGCGTTCTGGTTCTCGGCGGGAATGACGGCCCTCGCGATCATCCCGTGCGTGATCCTGATGCGCGCGGAGCGCAAGGCCCGCGCCCGCAAGGGATCGGCGACACCGCCCTCGGAGGAGACGGTCGCGGAGGCGATGGCGGCGTGACCACCACCGCCGGCGAGAAGCTAGACGCGCTTGGAAACGTGGTAAGCGAGCGCGAGCAGAGCGACGCCGCCCAGCACCTGGCCCGATCGTTCAAGGGTGCGATGGCCGCGGTGCGACGGCTGCGCGGACGCGAGACCCACCGTCCGGGCGAACTCACCGACGCGCAGTACAGCCTTCTGTTCTGCCTTCGGGACGAGAGTGAGATGTCGGTCCGCGACCTCGCGGTCGCCGCCGACCTGAGTCCGGCGAGCGTCACGGAGATGCTCGAAGGGCTCGCGGCGGCCGGCCTGGTTGAGCGGCACCGCTCCGACCGCGACCGGCGCGTGGTGCTGACCTCGCTCACCGACGGTGGCCGCGTACTGGTCGAGGAGCGCCGCGCGCGTTTCGAGCCCCGCCTGCGGGCCGCACTCGAGCCGTTCAGCGAACAGGACCTCCTCGTCGCGGCCGACGTTCTCGACCGGTTGCGCGACATGTTCGACGAGATTGCGGAGGAGCGGCTCGTCGATCCGGCCAGCTGACGCCGCCGGCTCGCCGCCGATCTCGATCAGGTCATCCAGCAGGCCGAGCATCGACCGGTGCTCGTCGTCGGACCAGCTGCCGCGACGCTTCTCGCGGCCGCTCAACGCACCGACCACGTACCAGCCGATCTCGTCCCGCCGCCCCTCGGGGTCGGGCGGCGCCGGGAGCTTGCCGCCGCGGCCACGGTAGCGGCCCACCGCCCAGCCGAGCGCGGCATCGGCCCGGAGGCGCTGGGCGCGGTAGTCGCGCCGGGTGTCGACAGCGTCGGCGGCGAACCGGTAGAGGTCCTGCCGGCGGCACTCGTCGACGTTGTCGTTGTACGCGCGCAGGATCGCCCCAATCACGGGACAGACGCACGCCGGCCGGTCGCCGAACCGCTCGCCGGCGAGCATCGAGGCGAGCTCCATCACGCACACGACCTTGCCCGGGCGGGGGTGGCGACCCGGTCCGAGGCGGACGTTCTGATGCGAGATCGCCTGTGGGCAGGCCATTGCCCCCGGTTATCGGCCACCTGCGCGAGTCTTTAGGAGAAGGTGACGCGCCCGTCGAGGTGCGATTTGCCGTTCCGCGGGTCACGGACACCGAAGTCGATGCCGCCGGCGTTCGCGGCCTCGCAGTAGTCGACCGTGCCGGGCAGCAGGATCGGCCGCTTGAAGGCGACCGCGACCGTGAACGTCTCCGGGAGTCTCGGCTCGAGCGCGGCCAGGCAGCGCGCCTTGGTCCACATCCCGTGCGCGATCGCGGACGGGAACCCGAACAGGCGGGCACTGACGGGATGGATGTGGATCGGGTTGTAGTCGCCGGACACCGACGCGTAGCGACGTCCGAGATCTCCCGGGAGCTGCCACGCCCCGGTCACGGGCAGATCACCGGCGCTCGGCAACCCGCCGGCGTCCGACCCTGACCCTGAGCCTGACCCTCGCTTCAGGTTGGTCGAGACCTCCTCCCAGACGAGCTCATCCCCGACCCGGACCTCCGAGAGGAGCGAGAACTGCTTGCCTCGGGGATGGTTCTCGACGGGGGTGGCCCACACGTCGACCTGCAGACGCTCGCCGCGCCGGATCGGGCGGTGCTGCGTGATCCGGTTGGCGATGTGCACGAGCCCGATCGCCCGAAACGGGAAACTCGGCTCGGTCATCAACGAGAGCTGCAGCGGGAACGCGAGCATGTGCGGGTACGTGGCCGGGAGCGTGTCTCTGAGCGCGAACCCACAGACCCCGTCGTAGTCCGCGAGCCTCACGCCGTCTACCGCGACACCGCGCAGGCGCAGCCTCAGGTCGGGCATGTCGCGGCCACCACCGCTCACCATTGGCCCGACGAACGGCAGCAGCGACGCACCCGGGATCATCGATATGCCGGCGCGCGCGAACAGCGGCAGCATCTTCGGCGGGTGGGTCAGTTCGCGCGTGGCCACGTCAGGCGCCGATCAGGCTCTGGCCACAGACCCGGACGATGTTGCCGTTGACGCCACCGCTCGCCGGGCTCGCGAGCCAGGCGATCGTCTCGGCGACATCGACCGGCAGGCCTCCCTGCGCCAGGCTGTTCATGCGCCGGCCCGCCTCCCGGGTGGCGATCGGCATCGCTGCCGTCATCTGCGTCTCGATGAACCCGGGCGCCACGGCGTTGATCGTGAGTCCCTGCTTGGCCACCAGCGTCGCCATCGATTCCACCATCCCGATCACGCCGGCCTTGGACGTGGCGTAGTTGGTCTGGCCCGCGTTGCCGGCGATTCCGCTCATCGATGACACGCACACGATCCGCCCGTTCTGGCGAATCGACTCGCGCGCGAGCAGTTCGTCGTCGATCCGCTCCTGCGCGGTCAGGTTGATTCCGAGCACCAGGTTCCAGCCGTCCTCGTCCATCCGCCCGAGCGTCTTGTCGCGCGTCACACCCGCATTGTGGACGACCACGTCGACGCCGCCATGATCCTCGAGCAGGTATGTGGCGATCCGCGCGGGAGCGTCGTCGTCGGTGATGTCGAGCACCAACGTCGACCCGCCGAGATCGCCGATCGTCTCCTCGAGCTCACGTTGGAGGCCCGGCACGTCGAGCCCGATCACGTGCGCGCCGTCGCGCGCGAGCACCTTCGCGATCGCCTTGCCGATGCCCCTCGAGGCGCCGGTGACGAGCGCGAACTTGCCGGCGAGCGGGAGTTGCCAGTCGATCCCGTCGGCCGTGAGCGGGCTCGCGCCGATGCGCACCACCTGCCCGGATACGTACGCGGACTTCGGTGACAGGTAGAACCGGAGCGTCGAGGAGAGCTGCGACTCGGCCTTCGCGCCGACGTAGATGAGTTGCGCAGTGGCGCCCCTGCGGACCTCCTTGCCGACCGACCGCACGAAGCCCTCGAGCGCCCGCTGGGCGGTCGCCTGGCGCGGGTGCTTGCAGTCCGCGGGCGTCGTCCCGAGCACGATCACGCGGCCCGAGGCGCGAACCCTGCGGATCGTCGGGCTGAAGAACGCCTGGAGCTCGCGAAGCTGCTCGCTGTTCTCGATCCCGCTGGCGTCGAACACGAGCGCCTTGAACGTCTGCTCCTCGAGCGCGGCGTCCGGGCTCCACACCTTCGCCTCGAGGCTCGCGTCGGCAACGGCGGTCCGCACGTGCTCGTCAAGTGGGGTGTGGACGTCGGCGTCGATCGCGGCGAGCACCTTCGCCGCCTGAGCAACGAGCTTTCCGCCGGGCGACGCGCCGAGCAGGACCGGGCCGCTGATGACAGGCTGACCGTGCTCGTAGCGCTCGAGCTTGACCGGATTCGGGAGGCCGATCTGCTTGGTGACGATCTTGCCGATCGGAGTGTTGACCAGTTGTTGGTAGCGGTCGCTCATGCTGCTGCCTCCATGACCGCAGTGACGCCGAGGCCGCCGGCCGCGCAGATCGAGATGAGTCCCCGGCCGGAGCCGTGTTGGTGGAGCGTCTTTGCCAGGGTCGCGACGATCCGGCCGCCGGTGGCGCCGAACGGATGGCCCGCCGCGAGCGAGCCGCCCTGGGTGTTGAGCTTGTCGACGTCGATCTCTCCGAGCGGCCCGTCGAGCCCGAGCCGCTCGCGGCAGTAGACCGGGTCCTCCCACGCCTTGAGCGTGCACAGCACCTGGGACGCGAACGCCTCGTGGATCTCGTAGAAGTCGAAGTCGTCCAGCTTGACGTTGTTGCGCTCGAGCAACCGCGGCACCGCGTACGTGGGCGCCATCAGCAGCCCTTCGCGCTTGTGCACGTGATCGACCGCGGCCGTCTGGGCGTCGACGATGTACGCCAGCACCGGAAGGTCGTGCGCTGCCGCCCACTCCTCGCTGGCGAGCAGCACCACCGAGGCGCCGTCGCTGAGCGGAGTCGAATTGCCGGCGGTCATGGTGCCCTGCTCCCCTCCGAACACGGGCTTCAAGCGCGCCAGCTTCTCGACGCTCGTGTCGGGCCGGAGATTCTGGTCGCGCTCGAGCCCGAGGAACGGGACCACGAGCTCGTCGAGAAACCCGGTGTCGTAGGCGGCGGCGAGGTTCTTGTGGCTGCGGACCGTGAGCTCATCCTGCTCCTCGCGGGTGATCCCCCACTCCGTGGCCATGATCGCGGCGTGCTCGCCCATCGAGAGACCAGTACGCGGCTCGGCATTTTGCGGGATCTGCGGGACGATCTGCTGCGGGCGGAGTCTGGTCAGAGCCTTCAGCCGGCTCGCGTTGCTCCCCGAACGGTTGAACTGCAGCAGCACGCCGCGCAGGTCCTCGTTGATCGCGATCGGCGCGTCCGAGGTCGTGTCGAAACCGCCGGCGATGCCGGACTCGATCTGCCCGAGCGCGATCTTGTTCGCGACGAGGATCGCGGCTTCGAGCCCCGTGCCGCATGCCTGCTGGAGGTCGTAGGCGGGCGTATGCGGGTTCAGGCGTGTGCCGAGCACGGACTCGCGCGTCAGGTTGAAGTCGCGGCTGTGCTTGAGCACGCCGCCCGCGGCGACCTCGCCGAGCGTCTCGTCCTCGAGCGAGAACGTTCCGACGAGCGCCTCGAGCGTGGCGGTCAGCATGTCCTGGTTCGAGGCCCGCGCATAGGACGAGTTCTGCCGCGCGAACGGGATTCTGATACCGCCGAGCACTGCCACCCGGCGGGCGCTTGCATTCATGGGTTTGGTTACTCCCCTGGATTGAAATTGCTACACCTGTGTAGCTTAGTCCTGCCCGTCTGCTCCCGTCGCAGGCGTGAAGGCCTTGCCCGCGGTCGCGCGCCGGACCAGACGGGGCGCGAGGATCCGCGCGGCGGCCGCGATCCAGTACGGGCTCGGCGCGTAACGCTCGGCCTTGCCGCCCAGTCCGCACTCAACGATCGCCTCGGCCACGATCTCTGGCTTGGACACGATCCACCGCAGCAACGGGTGAGCGACCAGCTCGGCCTGCGGAAAGCCCTCGGTGCTGACGAAGCCGGGTAGGACCAGGCCGACGTGCACGCCGTACGGGCGCTCCTCGGCGGCCAGCGAGTCACTCCACCCGGCAAGGGCGAACTTGCTGGCCGAGTAACCGCCGGTGCCCCGCCGCGCGACGCGCCCCGAAGTGCTCGAGACGTTGACGATCGAGACGGGGCGGGCGCGCTTCTTCGCGGTCGAACGCAGAAGCGGGAGCAGGGTCTCGGTGAGCCTGACCGGGGCGTCGAAGTTGACCTTCATATGTCGCGCCACGTTCTCCCATCCGGTCTCGGCGAACTCGCCGGCCCACCGGGCGCCGGCGTTGTTGACCAGCAGGTGAAGCTCGCCGTGCGCCCGCGCCACCGCGGCCAACACCTCCGCCGGCGCGTCGGGGGCGGTCAGATCGACGGCGACCACGGTCGCGCCACCGATCTCGCGGGCGAGCGCTTCGAGCCGGTCCCGACGGCGTGCGACGAGTACGAGCTTCGCGCCCGGCTCGCGCGCCAACCGGCGGGCGGTCGCATCGCCGATGCCGCTCGACGCTCCGGTGACGATCGCTACGAATGGGTCTGCCAAGGCGCCGCAAGGCTACCCTGCCGGCGCGGGTTCTCGATGCCGACGACCGAAATCACGCCACCGAGGATCACCAACAACCCGGCGATCGTGACGCCGATCCGGAACGCGTGGACCGAGGCGTCGACGAGAGCCTCGTGCGGGAGACCGGGAGTGCTGGTCACTAGCGGTCGCGTGCGGGCTGTGCTGAGCGCGGTGCGTGCTTGCCGGGTGAGCGGTTCGTGGGCGACGTTGTGGTCGAGCCTGGCGGCAAAGGTCGTCGACACGACGGCGCCGACCGCGGCGATCGCGACCAGACCGGCGATCCGCGCGACCGCATTGTTGGCCCCGCTGGCGAGCCCGGAATGTCCGGGCTCGACCGATCCGAGGACGGTCGCAGTGAGCGGCGCCACCGTCGCCGCCAGGCCGAGCGCGAACACGAGTACGCCGGGCAGGATTGCCGTGACGTAGTCCGGGTGAGCCGTTATGCGACTCAGCACGAGCAAGCCGACGCCGGCGACGGCCGGGCCGACCGACATGAACACGCGCGGACCGATCCGATCGGCGAGCGCGCCGGCGCGCCGGGACAGCGCGAATATGACGAGCGTGATCGGGAGCAGCGCCAGGCCCGCCTCGAGCGGCGTGTAGCCCGCCACCTGCTGGAGGAACAAGACGAGGAAGAACGTCGCGACCGCGAGACCGCCGTACATCGCTAGCGTGGTGACGTTTCCGACCGCGAAGTTGCGAACCGCGAACAGCTGGAGCGGCATCATCGGCTCGGGCGTGCGCCTTTCCCACGCTAGGAACGCCACGAGCAGGATTAGCCCGGCGATCAGCGGCACGAACACGCGAGGATCGCCCCACCCGTAGAGCGAATGCTCGATCAGCCCGAATACCGTGCCGCCGAGGCCGAACACGCACAGCAGGCCTCCGATCCAGTCGACGTGACCCGGGGCACGCCGGTCCGGCGGCAGCCGGCGGAGCAGCATCACGGTGATCGCCACCGGGATCGGGTTGATCAGGAAGATCCAGCGCCACGAGGCCGCCTGTACGAGCAGGCCGCCTCCCAGTGGGCCGATCACGGTTGCGACTCCCGTCCACGCCGTCCACGTTCCAATCGCCGCCGCGCGCTCGCCCTCGCCGAACGTATCGAGGATCAGCGCGAGCGAGCTCGGCACGAGAAGCGCGCCGGCAACCCCCTGCACGCCGCGCGCCAGGATGAGCACCTCGCTGCTCGGCGCCGCCGCGCACACGAGCGAGCACACCCCGAATCCCAGCAGGCCGGCCTGGAACACCCGTCGGCGGCCGAGCACGTCCCCGAGCGACCCGCCGAGGAGCAACAGCGAGGACAGCGTCAGCAGATACGCCTCGACGACCCACTGCTGCTCGGCGAGGCTTCCGTTCAGGCTCGACCGGATTGCCGGCAGCGCCACGTTGACGATCGTCTGGTCGAGGAACACGATCCCCGACCCGAGGATGCTCGCGATCAGGACGTTGCGCTTGACCCAGTCGGTACTACCCGGCTCCTTCGTCGAGGACCGAGTTCGGCTCATACCCGGAGAACTTGACGCTGCGCTGGAACGGCAGATTCCGGTCGACGATCACGCAGTAGCTCCGGTTGCCTTCGACACTGGGGACGCATGCCCGGTAGATCGTCCCAGGCTCGATCGTCAGGAGGCTGACGAACTCGACGTTGCGGCGGAACTGGTCCGGCGCCCGGGCCCCGATCCACGCCTGGGCGCGGGCGACCGCGTCGCCTTCGTCCCTCTGGCGCGCCTGGATTGCGGGTCGATGGGCCAGGCCCGCTGCCAGCAGGATTGCCGACACCGCAAACACGACCATCGTTCCGCCGTAGTCGCGCGCGACCACTCCGGGGATGTCCGGGCGGAATCGGCGGACCAGCATCCCGAGCGGGCGCGAGAGCAGGATCACCGCGATCACGTTGAGGACCAGGCCGAGAAGCGCCGCGGCGACGATCGTCTCGGTCGCCCCGGCCGGTGGAAGGAGGTGTCCTACGACGCCGTCCAGCCCGACGAGCACGACGAACGACGGCCACAGCCACGCGCCGACCCGTCGCCACCTCATGCGGATCAGCCAGGCGGGCCGGGCGCCGTCCATCTGGCAAGAGTAATCGTCGTCGGCGGTCAGTCCAATAAACTCGGATGGGCCCGATTGAGGAGCCTGAACCGGAGATCCCGGAGGGCTCGAGAGCCGGGGTCTGGAAGCGGAGATCCCGGTCCGGCCTACGGAGAAAGGGAATCGGAGAGATGGCCACTCACATGGCTGAGCCCGCCGCCGATGCGGCGGCTGAATACCTTACGGCCGAGGATCGAATCTGGCTGCTGCGCGCGATGCTCCTGATGCGCGGCCTGGAAGAGCGCGCGATGAGCCTCTACCGCCAGGGACGGGTGCCCGGCTCGTTTTATGACGGATACGGGCAGGAGGCCGTGTCGGCCGGCGCCGCGTTCGCGATGGGCCCGGAGGACCGGCTCTGCATCCTGCACCGCGACCTGGCGGCGCACCTGATTCGAGGCGTCACCCCCTCGCGGATCCTGTCCCAGTACATGGGGCGCGCGGCCGGCATCACCCACGGTCGTGACGGCAACGTCCACTTCGGCGACCGCAACCTTGGCTGCGTCGGGATGGTCTCGATGCTGCCCGACATGATGCTGGTCGCGACCGGGATGGCGATGGCGTTCAAGCTCCGCGGCGAGCGCCGCTGCGCGATGACGTGGTTCGGCGACGGGTCCACCTCGCGCGGCGACTTCCACGAGGCGATGAACTGGGCGGGCGTGCAGAAGCTGCCGGTGATCTTCGTCCTGGAGAACAACCAGTACGCGTACTCGACCCCGGTGGACAAGCAGTACGCGGTGGACCCAGTCGAGCGCGCGGCGGCCTACGGGTTCGTGGGTGTGACCGTCGACGGCAACGACGTCGAGGCGATGTTCGAAGCCGCCCGCGCGGCCCGCGAGCGCGCCCTGAGCGGCGACGGGCCGACGTTGATCGAGGCGGTGACGATGCGGATGCACGGCCACGCCGCCCACGACGACATGAAGTACGTGCCCAAGGAGCAGGTCGAGGAGTGGCGCAAGCGCGACCCGATCGAGCGCCAGGAGGCGCTGCTGCGCTCGCTTGGCGTCGACATCGATGAGTTGCGCGCATCGGTGAAGGCGCAGATCGACGCGGCCGCCGAAGAGGCGCTGGCCGGGCCGATGCCCGATCCGGCCACGGCTGTTGACGGCGTGTTTTGTGAGGGCGAGGCTGAGCCTCTCGGAGACGGCCAGGCGCCGTGGAGCGGGTTTCACTGATGCCGACTCTCACTTATCTCCAAGCGATCTCGTCCGCGCTGCGCGACGAACTGCGCGCCGACGAGCGCGTGCTTCTGATGGGCGAGGACATCGGCGTGTTCGGTGGCGCGTTCAAGGTCACCGACGGATTCGTCGAGGAGTTCGGCACAGATCGCGTGATGGACACGCCGCTCGCCGAGTCGGGGATCATCGGCACCGCGGTCGGTGCCGCGGTGGTCGGGATGCGGCCGGTGTGCGAGATGCAGTTCTCGGACTTCATCTCGTGCGGCTTCGATCAGCTCGTGAATGTCGCCGGCAAGATGCACTACCGCCAGGGGCTGGCGGTTCCCATTACCGTCCGTTTGCCATCGGGGGGCGGGTTCTCGGGCGGACCGTTCCACTCCCAGAACCCCGAGGCGTGGTTCATGCACTCGCCCGGGATCAAGGTGGTGGCGCCGTCGACGGCGGAAGATGCGAAGGGCTTGCTGCACGCCGCGATACACGACCCGAACCCGGTCTGTTACATGGAGCACAAGCACCTGTACCGTCGGGTCAAGGGCGAGGTGCCGTCGGGCGTGTTCGAGACGCCGTTCAAGGCGCGGGTCGCGCAACCGGGCTCCGACCTGGTCGTGATCGCGTACGGCGCCATGGTGCCGGTGGCGCTGGAGGCGGTGTCGGACGGGCTCGACGGGGCGTCGGTCGAGGTCCTGGACCTGCGATCCCTGGTGCCGCTCGACGAGGAGGCGATCCTCGACTCGGTCGAGCGCTGCTCGAAGGTCGTGATCCTCGACGAGGCCAACGCCACGTGCGCGGCCGGCGCCCAGGTCGCGGCGCTGATCGCCGAGAAGGGATTCGAGTCGCTCGACGGCCCGGTCGTGCGGGTGGCGACGCCCGACGTCCCCATCCCGTTCTCGCCACCGCTCGAAGCTGCGGTGCTGCCCGGCGTCGATCGAGTAAGGGAGGCTTGCCGTGAGCTCCTCGCCTACTGACGTTCTGGTCGATGTGACGATGCCCCAGATGGGGGTGTCGGTCGCCGAGGGCACCGTCGTCGCCTGGCGCGTCGAGCCCGGCGACCGGATCGAGGCCGAGGCCACGATCTGCGACATCTCGACCGACAAGATCGACACCGAGGTGCCGTCGCCGGCAACCGGCGTCGTGACCGAGATCCTCGTGCCGATCGGCGAGACTGTCGACGTGGGGACCGTGATGGCGCGGATCGCCGTCGGCGGTGACGGCGGCTCGCCGCCCCAGCCGCTCGATGGCGGCACGGCCGGCGCACCGACCACCGAAACAAAATCATCATCCTCAGCACCGGTGGCCGCGGCACGGAATGGTGATCGGCGGTACTCGCCTGTCGTCCAGCGGATCGCTGCCGAGCATGGAATCGACCTGGGTCAGGTGCCCGGCACCGGGCGCGGCGGGCGCGTCCGAAAGCAGGACGTCCTGGCGTTCGTGGAGACCGACGAGCCGCCGCTGCACATCGAGAGCCCGTACCGCCCCGAGCCGGTTGCGCCGCCGCCGGCCCCGGTGGCGGACGGTGGCGAGTTGTCGCGGATGCGCCGGCAGATCGGCGAGCACATGAAGCGGTCTTTGGACACCACGGCTACGTGCACGACCTGGATCGAGGTCGACATGAGCCGGGTTGAGGCGGCCAGAGGGCGGCTCGGCGTGACCGCACTGGCGTTCGTAGCGCGCGCGTGCATCGACGCGATCCGCGAGCACCCGGCGGTGAACGCGTGGCTCGAGGGCGAGACATACACGCGCCACACGGATGTAAACCTGGGAATCGCGGTTTCGCTGGGCGAGGACGGTCTGATCGTCCCCGTCGTCCCACGGGCGCATGAGCTGTCGGTGGAGGGACTCGCGGCTCGGATCAGGGACATCGCTCGCCGGGCGCGCGCGCGTCAGCTCACCCCCGACGACGTGCACGGCGGGACGTTCACGATCACGAACCCCGGTCAGTACGGGTCGATCATGGCCACCCCGATCATCAACCTGCCGCAGGTCGCGATCCTCGACTTCGAGGCGGTGATCAAGCGCGCGGTTGTGGTCACAGACGCCGACGGCAACGACTCGATCGCGATCCGGCCGATGACGATCCTCGGGCTGAGCTGGGACCACCGGGCGCTCGACGGCGCGGTTGCCGCGCAGTTCCTGGCCACGGTCAAGCGTCAGCTGGAGAGTGTCGCTTGACTCCCGAGATCTGGGTGTGCCATCTCGGGGTCGTCGAATACCGCGAGGCGTACGAGTTGCAGGAGCGGTTGCGGACGGCGCGCCAGGACGACGAGCTTCCGGATGTGCTGCTGACGCTCGAGCATCCGCCCGTGTACACGCGCGGCCGGCGGTCGGATCCCGGGGAGTTGCCGATGGGCGAGGAGTGGTACCTGGCGCGGGGAATCGAGACCGTCGACACCGACCGCGGAGGCAAAGTCACCTACCACGGCCCGGGTCAGCTCGTCGGCTATCCGATCGTGCGCGTCGACGACGTGGTCGCGTACGTTCGGGCCTTGGAGGGCGCGCTCGTGGCGGCGCTGGCCGACGAAGGCGTGGTGGCGCGATCGCGGCCACGTGAGGGCCACCGGTTCGCGGGCGTGTGGGTCGAGGACCGGAAGATCGCGTCGGTCGGGGTCCACCTGTCGCGCGGCGTGAGCAAGCACGGGTTCGCGGTCAACGTCGAGAACGACCTTCAGCCGTTCAGCTGGATCGTGCCCTGCGGTCTCGACGGCGTGCAGATGACGTCGCTGATCGGCGAGACGGGCCGGGAGTCGAGTGGGATGAAGTGCTTCCGCCGGCGAGTGCAATGGCGCGTCGCCGAGGCGCTCGGGCGCCGGCAGCGGCTCGTCAGCCGGTCGCGGCT
>Ga0335076_10001183_pt1 | contig 25177 bp, 11 predicted proteins | sample Lox_Sample_25_FD_206717 | JGI IMG/M metagenome (GOLD analysis project Ga0335076, IMG submission 206717) | Soil microbial communities from Loxahatchee National Wildlife Refuge, Florida, United States - Lox_Sample_2.5 | ecosystem: Environmental > Terrestrial > Soil > Wetlands | place: USA... | reverse complement strand
CAGCCGGTACCCTGTCCATAGTTGAGCCATGGCTGCGAAAACGTACCGCAGCCTGCGGTGTTGTCGATTTCATCCACAAACGGCGGGTTGGAGGTTAGCCGCTGCGTGAACCACGCCATCGACGAGTCGTAAAAGAGTCCATAACCAGCGCGAATACTCTGCTTGCCGGAACCGGTCGGGTCCCAGGCAATTCCGAACCGCGGTGCAAAATTCAGCCAATGATTATTCGTGAATGCCGCCGGCACACCGCGATCACGGTAATAGAACATGCCTGCCGGTGGCTCGCCCACCAGGGCTGAGCTGTATACAGAGGTGTGAACGTTAGCCAGGAAATCAGCCATATTGAAGATGCTGCCGCGGTGGAAGAAGTCTGACGGGTACAGCGTGGGTTCCCAGCGCAAGCCGGCAGTAATGGTTATGTTTCGCGTCACTTTATAGGTGTCCTGCGCATAGAGGCTCGGGATGTTTTCCCGATACGCAACCTCCTGCGGACGGCTCTGGTTGAATCCGGCATAATCTCCGAGCAAAAAGTCGGCCAAGCCGTCTCCGGTCACGTTGCCTGTAAATGAATAGGTGCCGTTCTCGTCGTACCCGCTTAACGTGTTGTTCTGTGTGTGAATGTAATCAACTCCGAACGCGAAGTGGTGCTTGCCGCGGATCCAATCGATGTCGTCAGCCACTTGCCCGGTGTTTACGTTGAAATATCCTGGAGCGCACGTTCCGCAACCCACGCTGAAGTAGCTGCTGATGCTCAACAGCAGAAAATCGGGAACCGTCGAGTACATGTTTACGCCCAGAGTACCGGGATTAATGTCACGAGGATCGACCGATCGGTCGTCACGTCTCCGCGTAATTGTGGCGTGGACTGAGTTAATAAAAGTCGGGGTAAACGTGTAAGTGTCGCCGACGGTGAAACTTTGAGCGCGCTCCAGGTTGCCGGGAGTTCCGGTCAGGATCAGATCGTGAGCGTCAAATGGTGCGGGGGAACTGAAGTTATCGTAGAAGTAGCGTCCAAAGATTGATTGTCTTTGACTAATGTTGAAGTCGACCTTCCCGATCACGTCGTCTTCGTTGTCGATGGAAGGCAGCGCGTAATTGTAAAGACCACACGGATCGGTTGAAATGGGAACGTATCCGGACGTAAACAGCTTAACCGCAGCCGGATCGTAGGTAGTTCCAGGATTCAGCATGTTTCCCGTGAACGGCCCTTTGAGTGTTTTGGTTTTCCCTGATGATTGGCAGCCGGCGCCATCGAGCTGCGTGAAATCTCCGTTCAACGCGGCCTGTGTTACCGTGAACGTCTGCGCGCTTGCGCTGGACTGCGCCCGCGTGCCCTGGTATCCCGCGAACCAGAAGAGCTTGTCCTTGATGATGGGCCCGCCGATCACGCCGCCGAATTGATTGCGCACAAGCGTGTCCGGTTTGGGTGCGGCAGGCGTCATCTGTTTTGCCAGCGCGTTAAAAGCACCGTCACGGTAGAAATCAAACACATCGCCGTGAATCTGATTTGTTCCAGATTTTGTGACGATGTTTACCACGCCGCCCGGGTGCAACCCATTTCTGGCCGGTAGCGCGCTGGTCTCCACACTGAATTCTTCAAGCGCATCGGGGAATGGAAATGGCAGGTTTACATTGGCGAAGGTATCGTTGTTATCGCCGCCATCGAGCAGGTAATTCGTGCCGTTCGCTTGTCCACCTGCGACTGAGATTGTAGTCGAGCTGTAAAAGTTTTTGCTGCCTCTTTCATCCCCCGCCGGCGCCAAAAGCGATGCTCCCGACATTAATACGAGCTGCGATGCATAGCGTCCGTTCAACGGCAGATCGACCATTTGTCGGGAATCGATCACGTTCGAGATTGCCGCGTTCTCGGTCTGAACCAGCGGCGCTTCTGTGGAGACTTCGACCGTCTCTGTCACTTGCCCGATTTGCAGTGAAGGATTGAAAGAAACGTGATCATTAACCTGGAGCACGATGTTATTCAATACGTAAGTTTTGAATCCTGTCTTTGAAACTTCCATGCGGTAACGGCCCACAGGAAGCCCCGGGAACAAATAATTTCCGTTCCCATCAGTGGTGGTCGTGTGAACCACGGACCGGTCAACCTCGGTCATTTGCACCTTGGCGCCAGGAAGCGCCGCGCCGTTCGGGTCGGCGACTTGGCCGGCGACTTGTGCCACAGCGACCTGTTGGGCTGTAAGCGACAACGGAGATAGCAAAGCAAAAGAAAAGAAGAATACTGCCGCGCAGAGTTGTTTTCGAAGCATCTTGGCTTCTCCTCGAAATCCAATTCTTCTTCAGTCAACCTTGGGCCATCGCTGTTTCACAGCGCGCTGCCTTTTGCGGCAGCTAATTTCACTTTTAGAGTTCCGCACACCACCCGGTTGCGCTTTCTTTGTAGCGCGTTGAACCCGAATAAAAAAGGGATATGAACCGCCTGAAGCGTTTTAGAAATTCAAAGCTGCTCAGTCGAAATCGCATTGTCCGGCAGCGTTTCAAAGGATTCTTTCCGGCTGACTTTGCGCAAGGCAAAGTCCTTCGCGCTTTTTGATATCCGAGAACAAACACTAACGCCCGGCAGTCGCATACTTCATCACGGGTCCATGCATGATGTCAAGAAAAATTTCACGAAAAACGAGAAATTTTACACCAATGACGTGCTCAGTCGTGCTCGCCCGCCATGCTTTGGGTCGCGTGACTGAGAGAGATTTCTCGTACTGGGAGTGCGGCGCACGATTCGCGCCGGATCAGTTGGGTGGGAAGCCGCATATGTTTTACCTGCAGGTCTGGCCTTGCAATCTGGTCGAGGAGGGCCTCCGCCAGCTGCTTACCCAGATCGTCTGTGAACACGTGCACCGAGGTCAGGGGGGGGTGTAGCGCGGAAGCTTCGGGAGTATCGTTAAATCCAGCTACGCTGAGATCTTCCGGGATGTGCAAGCCGCGGTCGCGGGCCGCCTTGTAAACTCCGCGGGCGGCAGTGTCGTCGCCGGCGAAAATGGCCGTGGGCACCCGGGTTTGCTGCAGTAACGCCTTGCCCGCGATATAGCCCATTTCTTCGCCCTCGCGGTAGTTGCGTTCGTTGACTATGGCCTTCAGACCCGCCTCAGACATGGCTTTTTCGTATCCCCGATATCGCCGGGCGTACCAGGGAAGATTCAGATTGCCGATGAATGCAATTTGCCGATGCCCGAGGGATTGCAGATATTGGGTCAGCTCATAAGCGCCTGAAATGTCATCGAAATAGACCCCCCTGCCACCCGCCAGCTCTTCATCGCCGTGGGCAATGACATTGTTTCCCAGGGCCACCCATGGGATCGCCTTTTCGGTCAGGAGCTGCAGCAGGTTTTGCGAATTGGCTCCGGCCACGATCACGCCGGAAACGATCTTCGGCCGATACAAAATTTCTGGAAGGCTCACCTCGCCGACGCTGGCGCTGGTTGAATAGTGGAACGGGAGAAAAAGCATGGCGTAGTCGTGCTCGGCGCAATAGGCCTGGGCTCCCATTAAGACCGCCGAGTGAAACGGATGTAGAACGCTTCGATTGCTCAGCAGAAAGACAATGATTCGCGATTTCCTGCCCCGCTCCAGGTCGAAGCCGAGACGAATTGCCGCTTGAATAATTCGGTCGCGGGTTTCAGGATTGATTCCGCCCCTGGCGCCTATAAAGCGCGAAACCGTAGCCGTGCTCACTTGCGCCGCACGCGCAACATCACTCAGCTTTACCTTTTTTGATCGTTTTTTCATGACGACCTAAAGCTTAAGCAGAACGCCCCAACCCTCGTCCGTTGTAAATTATCACGATTTGTATGAAAATGCGTCACAAATTTGTCGTCGAAATTAAGTTATCATCCTCGCTCCAGTTTTTGACGGCTTTCAAACCATAACTATGGCCCGACAGCTCACTCTTCTGATTTCGATTTTCTTCATCGGCTCGGGAATGGCAATGGCGCAAGCCACCAGCCTGCCAGAACTATATTCCACGTTTCAATCGCCGCCTCCCGATTGCCGGATCATGATGCGCTGGTGGTGGTTCGGCCCTTCGGTTACCAAGCCGGAACTCGAACGAGAACTTCGCGCGATGAAGGATGCCGGCATCGGCGGCGTCGAGGTCCAGCCGGTTTACCCCTTGGCTTTGGATGATCCGAAAAATGACTTTCACAATTTTCCTTATTTATCGGATGAGTTCATCGGCGATCTGCATTTTGCCGCGCAGAAAGCACACGAACTCGGCTTGCGTTTCGATGTCACGCTCGGGAGCGGCTGGCCGTTTGGTGGACCGCACATTCCGGTGACCCAAGCTGCCGGGAAATTACGAGTCGTTTCAGCGACACTCGCCGCCGGCGAGAGTAGCGTCGCCGTTCCCGACGTCAGCGCGGGCCAAGAACTACTGGCGATTTTTCTGCAAGAGAACCGAGGGGCGCCGCAATTGCTGAAGGCAGCAGACATTCAAAACGGCCGACTCCACTTGCCGTCGTCCTCGAGCTCGCGCACTCTCACCTGGTTCATTGCCAGTCGCACGGGCATGATGGTCAAGCGCGCGGCTGTCGGAGCAGAAGGCTTCGTTCTCGATCATTTCGATCAGTCCGCGACAGAAAATCATTTACACAGCGTCGGTGACCGTTTGCTCTCTGCTTTCGGAAATGCTCCGCCATACGCCGTTTTCAGCGACAGCCTTGAAGTCTACGGTTCCGACTGGACCGGCGATTTGCTTCAGGAATTTCAAAAGCGGCGCGGATACGATCTGACTCCCTATCTACCCGCACTCGTCCAGGACATCGGTCCGCGGACCGCAGACATCCGCCACGATTGGGGCGAGACACTCACTGACCTGATCAATGATCGTTATCTCACTCCTATTCGCGAGTGGGCGGAGAAGAACGGCACGCGCTTCCGCTCGCAAACCTACGGCATTCCGGCAGTATCGCTTTCGAGTAATAATCTTGTCGACCTGATCGAAGGCGAAGGTGATCAATGGCGCGATTTCTCGCCTACGCGATGGGCCTCTTCCGCGAGTCACCTCTATCACAGAAACGTAAGCTCCTCGGAAACCTGGACGTGGTTGCATTCGCCTGCCTTCCGTGCAACACCGCTCGATATGAAAGCGGATGCCGATCGATTTTTTCTCGAAGGCAGCAATCAGATTGTTGGGCACGGCTGGCCTTATTCATCGCCTGGAATTCCTGAACCGGGTTGGAGCTTTTACGCAGCCGGAGCCTTCGACGATCACAATCCGTGGTGGCCGGTGATGCCGGAACTCACCCGATATCTGCAGCGCGTCAGTTTCTTGCTACGGCAGGGCAAACCGGTAAACGATGTGGGGCTGCTAGTTCCCACCGATGACGCCTGGTCACAATTCACCGCCGGCCACGATTCATTAAGCGAGACCATCGAGCGACTTCTTGGACGCAATGTCATTCCGCAAATTCTTAATGCCGGGCTCAACTTTGATTTCATCGATGCCGAGGCCATCAACAAAGTTGGGATCCACTATCCAGTACTGATTCTGCCGGGCATCGAACAACTGCCGGTCAAGACCTATGAAGAGATCGAAACTTACGCACAGAATGGCGGAATCGTAATTGCGACCAAAACTCTGCCTTCGCAAGCGCCCGGATTGGTCGAGTCAGGAAAAGACGCTCCTCAAATAAAAGATATTTCCCATCATCTTTTCCAGGGCGCGAGCGCAAAAGGTTTTTTTGTCGCGGATGAGCGGCAACTCGGAGCACTGTTGGTAAGGCATTTCAAACCGGATCTGACTTTGAGCCCGGAATCGAACAACTTGGGCTTCGTTCATCGCACCTTGCCCTTTGCGGATATTTATTTCCTGGCGAACGGCAGCAATCAGAGGCTTTCAACGACCGCCAGTTTCCGAATACACAAGCGAAGCGCAGAATGGTGGGACCCGTTTTCCAGTGAAGTCTTCTCGGCAGCAGACAGCAATGTTATTACGCTCGATTTCGCGCCGTACGAATCCCGTGTTTTGGTTTTCAGCGACGACGGTGTACCTGCTCTTCCGAAATCAGGAGTCTCTTCAACCGCGAAGTCTACGAAAACGGAGCTGAACCTCGACAGGAATTGGACCGTAAGTTTTCCGCAACTTCACCGCTCCGTTCACATCGAGAAGCTGCACTCGTGGACGGATGATGAGGAGACGCGTTTTTATTCAGGCGAGGCTGTTTATGAGAAAGAGTTCACGCTTGCGAATTCAGCAGGCAAACAAGTTTATCTCGACTTCGGCAATGGCACCCCGACAGATTCGTTCGACAAACATGAGCGTTTCTTTGCAGGATTCAATGCTCCGATCCGCGAAGCTGCGCAGATATTTATAAACCAGCAGTCAGACGGGTCGCTTTGGCGGCCGCCTTATCAAGTCGACATAACTAAGTTCGTGCATCCCGGCGAAAATCAACTGCGCATCGTGGTTTACAACTCGGCAATAAACGAAATCGCGGGACGGGCAGCGCCTGACTACCGCCTCCTGGATAGCCGCTACGGCCAGCGCTTCACGCCCGAAGATATTCAGGATATGAAACCCGCGCCATCCGGATTGCTTGCCGCTCCACGACTGGTGATCGCGAACTTCGCTAGATAAATCATTGGGACTTTCAAGTGCACGATGAAGGCCGTAATGAGGATTCACAATTGAACGGTGCTTCGGCTGTGCGCGGACGCATAAATTGCTTGAATGATCGTCAGGTCGCGCAGCCCTTCTTCGCCCGGAGTTAAAGGCTGTTTGTTCTGCATAACGCAGTCGGACATGTGGTCCATCTCTGCGGCAAAGTGGTCTACTACCGGCAACACGCGTTCCTCGAGCGAATTATCACGGTCAATGAACATTCGCAGACCGCTGTATATGGTGGCCGGGTCCATCATTAACCGGCCTTCTGTCTCGACTACGGTATATCGGTTCTCCTGAAAGTAACCGTAACTTGAGCTGCAATTTGCCAGAATTCCACTGGGAAACCGGAGCTGAAAAGTGACGTGCTCTTCCACCTCCTTGAAGCGTGGATCGCCGGGAGCGCTGTAAATCATGGCATTCACTTCGGTTGGTTCTTCACCGGTGAGGTAACGTGACGCATTCAGCGCGTAGATGCCGATGTCCATGAGAGAGCCGCCGCCTCCCAATTTTTTGGTCAAGCGCCACTGAGTCGGATCGCCGATGTTGAATCCCATGTCGGCGAGAATCATCTGCGTTGGTCCGAGCTCGCTCGATCGCGCAATACGAATGGCCGTCTGATTGTAGGGTTCGTAGCGACAGCGATAGGCGACCATCAGTTTCCGGTCCGCTTTCTTCGCCGCATCGATCATCTGCTGACATTCAGCCGGAGTGTTGGCCATCGGCTTCTCGCTGAGCACGTGTTTGCCCGCCTCGAATCCCCGGATCGTGTACTCGGCGTGCATTCCATTCGGCAGGACGATGTAAATGACGTCGACCTCCGGATTGTTTGTAATGGAGTCGTAATTTTCGTAGTTGTAGATATTTTTTGCGCTGACGCCGTAACGCAGCGCGAGTTTGTGCGCTTTATCGGGATGGCCACTCACGAACGCCACAACCTTGGACTTTTCACATTTGGCAAACGCGGGCAAAATCTGGTTGATCGCCAGGCTGCCCAGCCCAACGATTGCCCAGCCAAGCTTCTTGCCGGGAGGATCCGGCACCACCAGTTCGGCTTCCGCTCCTTTGGTGAGCGCGCCGGCGAGATTGGCAGCCAAAAATCCCTGACCAACTTTTGAAATGAATCCACGGCGGGTAAATTCCTTGCCGAATGCTTTGTCGGACTGATCGCTCATCGTTTTGCTCCCTCTATTTTGAATCTCGGTCTTTCGGAATCTCAGCCAGCCGTTTTTTAAAAAATCCTCGCACTACTACTGCGCGTTTCTATGCGGATGGGCGCGCATTGATTCTGGTTAGCATCACATTGCCCATGGGAGTTGGTCAACCGACCGGATAAACGCATATCAATGTCGGGAATACCATCGAGGTCGCGCACTCTTGCGAGGGAAACAGGTTCACTGCCCATTGTCGCAATCGTGGGCCCGAGGTCTTGTGAGCTGTGCGTTCTGAACATCTCAACTACGCACAAATGGTGTCCAGACCTGCATGGCGCTGGGCTTCCGATTGGCCCAGGCATAGTAAGGAATAAAGGTCAGGTTGCCGGGACGCGTCTTCGGGGGCTCCGGGCTGACCTGCGCATAGAGAGGCTGCTCGGCCGAAACCCTATCGTAAATCCTGCCTTCGTGCTGGAGCATTTCTATGCCGCCGAGCATATCGCCTTTGTACTCGCTCTGAAATTCTTTGCTCATGTTCTCGGTGACGCTGATTGCAAGATCGGGTAAGGCTGCGCCACTTGTTTGATCGAGTTCCTCCATGCAGAAGATCACCGGCCCGCGCCTTACCGCGACTTTGTTTCGGTCTTCGGCCACTCTCGGATTTGAAGCGATAACTTCTGTGTGCATCGGAAACTCGAGCGTGACCACATCGCCAGGTTTCCACGTACGCTTGATCGGGAGATATTCTCCGGCACTGACTCCGGATTCAGGCTTTCCGTTCACCGCCACGGTGGCGCCGTTTGACCAGCCAGGAATTCGCGTGTAAAGCGTGAATTCTTTCGGCGCCGAAGGATTCACGGTCAGCTTGACCGTTCCTTCCCACGGATAGTTCGTCTTCTGCTGGACCTTGATTGGCGTGCCGTCTTCCAAATGCCAGTCGAGAAGCGAATTGTCGTAGAGGTGAACGTAGACTCCGTCTTTGCTGGTGCTGTAGAAATAACCTGGCAAGGAAGAAAAAGTTCGCTCGAGATTCGGTGGGCAGCAGGTCACGTCATACCAGGGATTGCGAATGTTTGGGCTGCCACGGAAGCCATCAAATGATGCCGGATCGAACGCCAGCGGATTGCGATAACAATACGTGGTTCCGTCGAGCGACATCCCGGAGTTGATTCCGTTGTAAAGAGCGCGCTCGACAACATCAGTAAACTTTGCTTCACCGCTGGCGTTCAACATGCGCCAGTTCCACATCATGTTCCCGATCGCAGCACAGCTTTCGCCATAGGCTTGAGCATTGGGCAATTCGTAAGCGGCGCCGAATGCCTCCCATTGCGCGCGTGCACCTACTCCGCCGGTAACGTACATCTGGCGCCGAGTCAGGTCCTCCCACAACGTATGTAGGGTCGCCAAGTAAGCTGGATCGCCGGTTTCCATGTAATAGTCCGTTGCTCCGCAGCAGGCGTACATGGCGCGCACGGCATGGCCTTCGAGCTTGGTGCGCGAGGTGAAAGGAATGCCGCAGAACATGTAAACGATGCGCTCGGGCTCGATGGTCCAGCGATTGTCGCCGTGCAAAATGTATCCGGCGAGCTCGACGTACTGGCGCTTACCAGTCGTGCGATAAAGTTCGATCAACGCCATTTCGATTTCAGGATGGCCGGAGATTATGGGCTTCTGGTTCGGTCCGGGGCCGTAGTTCGGCAGAACGAAGTTGTCGACCATGCGCATGCCGGCATCGAGCAGCCTGGTGTCACCGGTTGCGCGATAGAAAGCGATCGCACCCTGAATCATGTGGCCGAGACAATACATCTCGTGCCCAACTTCCTGATCATGCTGGCTCATGCGCAGCGAAACCCGGTCGTTCTGGTAATACGTGTTCAGGTATCCGTTTGGCTCCTGCACGGCGACGACTTCGCTGATCATTGAATCTGTAGTGCGGCGCAGGCTGGGCAGTTGGTCGGATTGGAGCGCCCAACCAACAGCGTCGACCCACTTGTAAATATCGGAATCGGAAAAATATGGCCCTTTCTGCGAGGCGGAACTCTTTCCGACCAGCCGGCGAAAATTGTCCATGCGACCGTGAGCTTCGAGCTCATCGTGCATGGTGGGAATGCTGCGCTCAATATTGGTTTCGCGGCGCTTCGACCAGAATCCTTCTTCTAGGGTGACCGCACGCACGGGTACGCTGTGCAACTTAGCATAGGGCGAATTCACGTCATTGATCACGCCTTGATCTTGCCAGGCGAGGAGTCCGGCGGCGCTCACGTCGAAAGCCTGGACGTAATTTGCCGGGGAAACAAGCGCGGCAGAAATTACCGGACGGGCTACAACTGCGGCCGCGGTAGAACCTGCTGCAGTTGAGAGAAACTGACGACGCGAGACTCGCCGGGAAGGATTCATAAACCACCTGCTTGGAGTTAACCCGCGGGCCGGAGGTGATCCAGCCCGCGTGCTATTAGAAAATAAATTTCGCTTGCAATTGTAGTTGTCGTGCCGGCAGGGCGGTAGTCACTCTGCCGAAGTTGGCGCCTTCAGAAAAGAAGTTATTCACATTTCCCAAGTTCACGTGGTTGAAGAGGTTGAGAAAATCTATTCGCAGCTGGAGATTACCCTGCTCGCCAAGGAAGGGGAGGCTATTGTTCTTCAGCAGACTTGCGTCGACCTGGAAGTAACCTGGATTGCGATAAATGTTCCGAGGCAGATTACCTTCGCTACCTGCAGTTGGCGCCGCAAAATCGGCAGTTGTAAATAACCCGTTGATATATTGTTGGCGGCTGTGCGAGCCAGTGAAATTGGCGCTCGGCATATCGGGGATGTCCCAGTTATTGCCGTCGGCGTTGTAGTCGCCGCCCGCGGTGAGTGGAAGGTTGTTGACGACCCAGAATGGCGTACCACTTTGCGCAACCGCAATGCTGCTCACCTCCCATCCCGAGGTGAGAACGCGTCCTGCACCATTAGCGAGCCCAGGCAATGTGTAACTGCCGGAGAATGAGAATCGATTGCGCACATCCCAGTCTGAATCAGCCCAATAATTGAAATACGAGGAGTAGACCGGAATATCGTTGCCGGTGCCATTGTCGTAGCGAACTCCGCCATCCTGGTCGAAACGCGTGTTGGCTTCGGGGTAATCCATCGCACGCGATAGAGTGTAGGACGCCTGGAACGACGAACGTGAACTCGGCCGGCCACGCAGAGAAAGAATCATGGCGTTGTAAGTGCTCGCGTTCGAGTTGGTCACATAATTGATGGCGCCGAAGCTGGCGTTCGGGCGAGTCAGGGTTTCGCCGCCAGTGCCGTTTAAAGTGGCGCAGCCCGTGCAGCGATTCACGTCGCTCCCGGTCAAGCCATCGTAACTGCGCGAACCGGAATAGTTCGCGCCAGCCACGAGTTTCCACGGGAGCTGTCTCTCTACTCCGATCACGTAATTCACTGCCATCGGAGCTTCGAGATTGCGGGCGAGAGAATCAACATTTGTCGGAATTCCCACGATGCCGCCCTGCGCATTTAACGAATCAGGCGGAATCGGCGGCAGCGGATAGTTGAACGGATAACTTCCTGAAGGCGCTAAGGCGAAAATGGGCTGCGGGCCAGTGCCACCGGGTGTAAACGTCTCGCTTAACACACCCGGAGGGTTGTTGCGCATTTCATCGACGCTCTGGCCAAGCACAACCCAGTCGTGAAATACACCAATACCTCCGCGCACGCTCCAGTTACCCGTCTTGGTGGGATCCCAGGCGAAACCGATACGCGGACTCCACAAGTTCTTCATGGAGTTCGCATACACTCCTGGCACAGGATGGACCGCTGCGGAAGCGACCTGTTGTTCGAACGTGCTTCCCGATCCCAACAGCAGGCTGCTGAACTCGAATCCGCTGTTGCCCCACGGAGTAACGTTGGTGAAATCATCCCAGCGCAAAGAAAGCGTGACCGAGAGGTTGGGCTTCATCTTCCAATCATCTTGAGCGAAAAACCCGAACGGCGTTTCCTGCCCGCCGAAGATGACCGTGCCCGCCAGACCGGTGAGCGGATTGTAAGCGCCCACGGTCTCATTCACCATGGTCGGGTTCGAGGAAGTGCTGTCGACCAGATCAAGCAAGTTGTTGAACGTGAAGCCGGGTCGCACGTTTACTGGTGTGAAGTTGCCGTGCTCGATACCGTGGCCGCCATCGAATCCGAACTTTAAACTGTGCGCGCCATGAATTTTGCTCAGCACCGATCGCCAGTTATACATCGGGCCGCGATATTCCCCTGGACCCCAGCCGCCTCCGATGTGAAATCCCTGAGTTCCATCGTTGACCGTGATTTCCGGCACTTGCAAGTTCGCATCCTGCCCGTTCGCTCCGCCCACGCTGGCGAAGGCGAAGCTTGACTCCCACAGCATGCTGGCACCGAAGGTATGGGTGAAGTCCGCCTGGCCGTAGCGATTGCGCATGATATCGAGCGCCTGAAGCCCGTTGCGCGGTGCTATTTGCTGCTGATCGAAAGAATCGTTGTAGTAGCTGAGGTAGAGGCGGTCCTTCTCGGTGAAGTACTGATCGAGGCGGAAATTGTACTGCAGCGCGTTGTAATAAGGACTGGCGGAGAAGTTGCCGAATGCCAAAACCGGGAGACTACAAGGGATGTTGGCGGTCGCGGCGGTTCCACATGCAAGGCTCTGTGCCGCGAAATATGTTTGGGCCGTTTCTATGTTTCCGTTGGCGCGGTCAAACACCGGCGGATAAAGATTTAGTGCCTGTGTGCCTACCGTGCCAGGAAAATTCGAATTGGCCCACTGCACAAACTGAGGCGCTTCCCACGACACTACCCCTCCGACGGCGGTTGGTGTTGTTGCCCACAGTTTCTCGAAATCGGCGAAGAAAAAAGTCTTGTTCTTAACGATGGGCCCGCCGAATGTGCCCTCAAGATCCTTGCGGGCGAATGGAGTGAAGTTGCCGGTAACGAATTCCTGTTTCGCCTGCAGGTCTTGATTGGTGAAGAAGAGGCTGCCGCTGCCGTGAAACTGATTGGTGCCAGACTTGGTGGTGATCTGAATCAGTACTGAGCTGCCGAGATTGTTCTCGGCGTTCCACGAATTGGTCTGCAGCGACGCTTCCTGAATTGCATCCGGCACAGGCGCCAGAATAATGTTGCCATTCTGTACCGGGCTGGTGACGTTCATGCCGTCAACCATCACCAGGTTGCCGGTGTAGCTTCGCCCATTGGCGCTGATTTGAGGCGTTTGCGTGCCAAAATTATCCGCTCCGCCTCCGGGGGATTCGCCCGAGCCGCGAGTGCCGGTGCCAACAACGCCCGGGGTTACGGCGAGAACATCCCAAAGATTGCGATTGAGCTGCGGCAGGTCTCTGACGGCAGTTGCGGAAAGCGTTTCCTGTATCCGGTTTTCGTCTACGTCGAGGGCTGCGGCTTCGCTGGTGACCGTGACTTGAGTGCTGGTGGCTGCCACAGCCATGTGAATATCGATGCCTTGCGTTTGGCCAGTACTGAGGGCGAAGTTGACTTCCGTCTTTTTGAATCCGCCGGCCTCCGCCGCGACCAAGTAATTGCCCGGTTGCACACTGTTGAAGCGGTAATTGCCGGAGGCAGAAGTCCTGGTCGTGTTCTCGACGCCTGTATCCAGATTGCGCAGGGTTACGGGCGCATCGGGAACGGCGGCGCCGCTCGGGTCAAGAACAAATCCCTCGACGTTGCTGCTGTATTGAGCTTGCGCCAATGTTGAAACCAGCAGAATGCAGGTGAAAACTGCGGAAGGAAGAACCAGCTTGGTCCATTGCATCCTCATACGCCTCCTTGAAAGCGGACAAGTTCCGCGACCAACGAACCGGGAGTCGAACCTGACGAAGAAAGTGGCGAGTTAACCCGCGAGAAAACGTTTACCGTATCGCCCGATACGATATGCGTTCGCGCAATCAGCTGTCAAGAAAAATCGACTTTGCAGGCAGGTTGGAGAGGTTCAGTCGATGTAGGGATCAGCATGAAGCGGCGCTGGAGGACACGATGCTGATCCTTCCTTTATTACGATAAAGCGGTTGGCAGAGATGTTTCGAAGCTTCTCCAACAAGCCGCTCGGCCAGAAGATCTCGACATCGGCAGAAGTCGCCTTACCCAAGCCGAAGTGTAGCCTGGGATCATTTGAGGAAAAAAAACTCGACTGGCTCATCACGGCTTGTGCCTGCTTCTTACCGCCGTAGTGCGCAATCACGCGCGCGCCGATCGCGCTCCGATTGGATTTGGTTCCGACTAATTTGATTTTCAGCCAGTGATGATTTCCGGTGATGTCGTTCCGCAGCAGAGACGGTGGCTCGTTCAGGTTGATGATGAGGATATCGAGATCTCCGTCATTATCGAAATCTCCGAAGGCACAACCGCGGCTGCAATGTGTGGCAGCGACTCCCGGTCCCGCTTCTGCGATCAATTCTTCAAAAGTACCGTTCCCGAGATTGCGGAATACAACCCGCGGATTGTTCTTGGGGTACTGCGGAAGTGTTTTCTCGAGTTGCGGGTAAACGTTGCCGGCGGTCATGAACAAATCCGGAAAACCGTCGTTGTCTAAATCCACCATGCCCGCGCCCCAGCAGATGTAGCGCGTTTCTACTCCGATCTTTGCCTTGCGCGTGACGTCCTCAAAATTTCCTGTGCCGTCGTTGTGATAAAGCCCGTTCGTATCCTCGGCGAAGTGGGTTTTGAAAATGTCGAGGTGTCCGTCGAGATCGTAGTCGCCGACGCCAACGCCCATTCCCGCTTGTTCCATTCCGTCATCGCTGAGGGCTACGCCGCGCAACACGCCTTCCTCACTGAAGGTGTTTTTGCCAGTGTTCATCAGCATGAGACTAGGGGTGGAATCGCATGCCACATAAATGTCGGGCCAACCGTCCTCATTGAAGTCGGCAGTGACGGCGGTCATGCCGTAGCTTTCGCGCAACTCTGAGATACCGGCCTGCTGGCTCACATCGGTGAAAGTGCCATCGCCGTTGTTGTGGTAAAGAGAGTGATGGCCGGGAGGAAGTCCCCGCGGGCCGCACTCGACTGGCACTCCTTTCCAGTTGCAATTGCTGTTTGCGCCGGGCTTCGGCACGCGCTTGAAATCGAACTCAACGTAATTTGAGACGAATAAATCCAGATGGCCGTCGCGGTTGTAATCGACGAATGTGCAACCTGCACCCCATCGGGTGGCGTCACCGAGCAGGCCGGCTGCTTTGGTCATGTCGGTGAAGGTGCCATCGCCATTGTTGCGATACAGTTTGTTTTGCCCGTAATAAGTAACAAATAGATCTTCGAAGCCGTCGTTGTTGTAATCCCCGACGCAAACACCCGACGCCCAGCCGACTGAATGCAGTCCGGCTTTCTCGGTGACGTCGGTGAAAGTTCCATCGCGATTATTCTTGTACAGGCGATTGGTTGCTTCAGGAGGACCGCCTTCGAGCCGCGTGCCACAAAGCAGAAAGATGTCCATCCAACCGTCATTGTCGTAATCGAAGAAGGCGCAGCCGCAGCCGACAGACTCGACGATGTAGTCGCTCGAATCCGTATTGCCGTAAATCGTCGGGGCAGTCAGGCCGGCTTCCCGCGCCACATCGACAAAATGCGCATTGAACGGCCGCCCTGAAGGCGCAGGTTTGGCCTGCGGCTTGACCGAACGCGTAGCCACTCCTTGCGCAAACAGACGTCCGGCACTGGCAGCTGTGGAGAGAGTCAGAAACAACCGGCGGGTGATCTTCATGAATCGACGGCTATGAGTCTACTGCAACGGGCGCAAGGCGCAGGCTTTGCGGAAACGTTTACTGGGCATTTATTCTATCCGATGTTTCCGCGCGCAAGCTGAGTAAGATGAGGCTTGGAAACGCCGGTCGCGCTTTTTTTCGAAACTCGCCAAGTTTTTTATGCTCCCATCGCGTTCGCTGGTGCCGAAATTTCTCTTTGTGTTTGTTATTTGCGCGATGCCTGTGTTCGCTCAAATTTCATCTGCGCCAGACCGCCAAATTGAATCTGCTTTGCGCGAGCACGACTTCCGCGACGCACTGCAGCTGGCGCAATCGGCGGTGCAGAAATCTCCGCAAAACCCAAAGTTATTGTTCCTTGAAGGCATGGCGTTTTCCGGGCTTGGTCGCCAGCATGACGCCTTGAATGCTTACAACCGAGCGCTCGCGATTTCTCCTGATTATCTTCCGGCGCTTGAGGCCGCGGCCCAGCAGGAGTATCAGGCTCAAAGCAAGCGCGCCATACCGCTGCTGGAGCGGATCGTGCAACTCCAACCTGCAAATCCCACCGCGAACGCGATGCTCGGAGTATTGAATTTCAGAGAACACGATTGCGCTTCGGCGGTAAAGCATTTTCGCGCCGCGTCCGACCTTATTTCTTCCCAGCCGGTCGCGCTTGCGCAGTATGGCTCGTGTTTAATGGACCTCGACAAAGCAGAAGATGCAGTTCCAGTATTTGAGAAGCTTCTTGCTCTGCAACCCGAAGATCCGCACGCACGCTACAACCTTGCTGTTGTTCAACTCGCAGCCAAGAACGCCAGAGGTGCGATCGAAACGCTGCAACCTTTGCTGAACGTAACCTCGCCCGATCCCGACGTGCTGGATTTGGCTTCCTTGGCATATGAAGAATCCGCCGACACTCCGAAAGCTGTCAGCCTGCTTCGCCAGGCAATTGTGCTCGATCCGAAAAAGACCAAATACTACGTCGATTTCGCCACGATCTCGTTCAATCATCAATCATTTCAGGTAGGCGTGGATATGATCGATGTCGGCATAAAAGAAAATCCCCAAGCCGCGCAGCTCTTTGTTGCCCGCGGAGTGCTTCTCATTCAGCTGGGTCAATATGAAAAAGCTGAAGCAGATTTTGCAAAGGCAAACGAATTGGATCCCAGGCAAAGCTCGGGAGCTGTCGCCGAAGGTCTGGCGCAGATACAGCAGACTAATCTCGGTCAGGCACTGACGACGGTTCGCGCACAGTTGCGCTCGCATCCTGGCGACGCATTCTTACACTATCTTGAAGCACAAGTTCTTTTTCAGCAGGGAGCCGATCCAGGCACGCCGCAGTTCAAAGAAGCAATTGCGGCCGCATCTCGGGCCGTGCAGCTCAAGCCCGATTTTGTTTTAGCGCACGACCTGTTGGGGAACCTGTACTTGAATTCGGGAGAGATTGAAAGGTCAATCGCGCAATCACGGCGCGCGCTCGAAGAGAATCCGTCTGATCAGGAGGCGCTCTATCACTTAATTCAGGCGCTGCGGAAGAGCAAGGGTCCGAAGGGCGAACTGCCTGGGTTGGTGAAGCGTCTGGCCGTGCTTCGCCAGCAATCGCGGGAGACAGAAGCTGCGCAGAATCGCTACAAGCTCTACGAGCCGGGCGAAACGGGTGCAACTCACAAGTGAAAGGACGGATTCGACTTGCCAAAAAAATGCCCCGCCGCAGGTTCGCGGCGGGGTTGTGGGAGGTAGAACAATGCCTTAAAAGGTGAACCTCGCGCCAACCTGCCAGTTTCGCGGCAATTGCTGCTGGGTGGCTTCGCCGAAGCTGGCGTCGGGCAGGTTTGTATCGAAAGCAGTCAAGTTCACGCGGTTGAAGATATTGAAGAACTCGAACCGCAATTGGAAGTTCACGCGTTCACCAATGCGGGTGTTCTTATAAAAGTTCAGATCGGTTTCGGCAAAATTTGGGCTGGAAAATGCGTTCGGCTTTTCATTGCCTTCAGTTCCAAACGCGGGGACCGTAAATTGACTCGCCGAGAACGCGCCGGTCAAGAATGCGGCCTTCGACGTGCTTTCGTGATAATTACTGACGTCGGGAAAATCAATACCGACGCCGCCGACTCCGGCAGTATCGCCGTCCGCGTTGTAGTCGCCGCTCAGGCATGAAGTAGCCGGCGATCCTGTTGCGCAAACGCCTCCGCCCGCAGCCGCATAGCCGATGTAGGGATTTCCAACCGATGGACAATTCGTCGCGCTGGCACAGGCGCCGATGAAGCGCCCGCTGCTATTCCACACCATTGCCGGATAGCCACTCTGAAAGATGCTGGTTCCGCTTATTCCCCATCCGCCAGTTAGTCCGCCAATCAGGCCCGACCCGTGTTGCAAGCCGGCGAGTTCGTAATTCAAAGTAAGCGAGAAGCGGTTTGGCGCATCCCAGGGAGACGGCCCGTAATACTGATTCGGACTGGCTTCTGATGGATATGCCGAAGCGTCGTCCTTTGAACTCGAACGGGCATATGAAGCGTCAATAAATCCGTGACGCGCGAAACGTCCCTTGAACTCGAAGAAGACGCTTTCGTAATTGCTGCGCCGATCGTTGGTGGTGTAGGTGATGGCTCCAAAGCTGTGATTCAGCCGCAAAGGCACGTTGTTGGAGATGTTATTCGCAATAAGGTCGTCTGAAACGGCATTGATGTCCTGCCCGTAGCTGACAATACCTGCTTGATCGCCGCCGCCAACCATGTTGTAGCCGTGAGAACCTGAGTAGCCGACCGCGGCTGAAGTATTGCTTGTAAGCTTCCTTTCCAGCGTCAACGACCAGATGTCGGCGCGCGGTGACTCCAGGTTTGGATTAATACCGCCGATGCCGAAGTTCGCGCCCGGAATGCCGCCTTGGGAATTCAGGCAGCCATTTGCGCCCAGTGTGGGGCAGAGTGCCGAGCCTGCCAGCGCAGGATAAGTGAACCCGAACGGAGGCTTGTTACTGGTACCGAGCACGAACACGGGAGGCGTGCTGGTTCCAGGTGCGAATCCCGGAATAATCGGGCCCGGAGGACTGCCGCGGAATTCTTCCTGCACATTGGCCTGTGTGAGCCAGTTGTTGTATACACCGAAGCCACCGCGCAAAACAGTGTTGCCATTTCCCGTCACGTCCCAGGCGAAGCCGGCACGGGGACTAAGCAGATTGTTGAGACTATGATTCAATGCGTAGTGAGTGGCTTTCGCAAAACCGTTGGTCACCTGTTCGTCGAATGTCTGTCCCGGACCAAGATAGAAGTTCCCGAACACGGTTGTAGCGCTCCGGGAATACGGGTTGCCTTCATCATCCCACCGCAAGCCGAGGGTCAAGGTCAGATTGCGACGCGCTTTCCACGTGTCCTCTGCAAACAGGCCCCACGTCTTGGAAGCCGCATTCCACGACCATAAAATCGGTTGACCGGTAAGCGGGCTGTACATGACTCCGGTTTCACTGGTGGGCGAATCCTGAGCAAGTTCGAGGAAGTTATCGAAATGGAATGTCGGCATAGAATACGGTCCCTGAAATGGCTCGACGTCATCGCCAAACCATCCTTCGTAACCGAATTTAAGCGCGTGATTGCCGCGAACATGCGTGAGCACGTCACGCCAGTGGTAGTTGTGCTGGATGAAATCACCCTGCGCGAAACCAACGCCGAAAGCTTGGCCGCCTTCTGTGCTGATCCCATTCACCGCGATCGAAGGAACCGTGTAATCTTTTGCGCCGCTGCCGAGGTCGCCTTCGACGCGATTGGCGCCGAAAATAGCCTCGTTCATAGTGTTGGCATCAAATGTGTGGTTCCAGTTCACCTGGAACGCACGCTGCCAGTTGTTGTTAAGCGCTGAGAAGGCAGGAATCGCCGAAGCTGCACCATAGTTCAGAAGCGTGCGATAGAAGCTCCCGTAAATCTTGTCCTTATTAAAGATTTTGTCGACCCGCACGAAGTACTGCGTGCCGTTCCGGATTTGTGGAGCGCTGAAAACACCTTGCGACACCAGTGGCAGATTGCAGGGAGGCGCGCCTGCTCCTCCGCAGCCGGGTGCATTCGCCGAACTGGCAACAGGAGCAGCGGCGCTTACGCCGGTAGGTACATACGTCGAAAGAATGTGAGTGCCTACGGTATTCGGGTAATTGGTTTGCGCCCAACTCACAAAGGCGGGATTTGCAAATTGAATGGTTCCATTACTGGCCAGTGAGGAACGCAGTGGCTCAACCGCGAAATAGAAGAAAAATTGCTTGTGTGGAATGATCGGGCCGCCGATCGAGAACGACATGTTATTTCCGTGAAAGGGCAAGTATCCGGTGGGAGCGGTGAAGTGGGTTTTCGCGTACCACTGTTCGGTGTAGAACCAGTCGGCGGCTTCCCCGTGGAATTGATCCGAGCCGGACTTTGTGGTCATGACCTCCTGTACGCCAGTCGCGCGGCTATATTGCGATGAATAGGTGTTCACCTGAATGCTGGTTTCCTGGATTGATTCCGGATTGGGAGTGAGGTTCAACACTCCCTGGCGGATGCCGCTGGTGACATCTAAGCCATCGATTACATACATGTTCGACATCTGGCCTTGACCGTTGGCGCTCGCATCCACCTGAGTTTCAGTCGAGTAATTATCGACACCCGATCCCGGAGTACCGGCCTTTCCCGGCTGGCCGCCGCCCATGGTTCCCAGGCCGGTAACGCCAGGCGCAAGGGTGGTTAGCGTAACCAGGTTTCGTCCCTCGACCGGTAATTCCGCAACTCCGGAATTCTCGAGCGTGAGTTGATTGCGTTCGTCCGCGGTATCGACTACCGCCGAAGTGCTTGTGACGGTTACGGCTTCGGTCACCTCTCCGACCTTTAACGTGATCGGCACATTCAGAGTCTGCTCAGTCAGCAGCGTCACATCCGAGGTGGCTTTGGCGTAACCCGACGCCTCGACGGTAACCCTGTACGCTCCCGGCGCAAGACTAAGGAAGCGATAGGTGCCGCTGTCGTCAGTAATCGTTGTGCTAGTAACCTGGGTGCCGAGGTTGACGAGCGTCACTGTGGCTTTTGGAACCACTGCCCCAGACGGGTCCTGGACCACTCCTTGCAGATTGCTGCTGAACTGCGCAAAGCAAAGTCCGGTGGATAGAATCGCGATCGCGAGGACAACGCGCGAAGTAGAGGGGTAGCCCATACGTCCTCCTTCGGAGTTCCAGTTGTTGGTACGGTCCACGAAGCTGGCCGAATGCCTGGCAGCGGCAGACCGCGGCCGCCGTCAGTAAGCGTTTTCTGGGTGGCAGGTACGGTAGCTCACCCCAGCGAAAGTAGTCAAGCAAAATCTATATTTCTGAGGTATTATTCGCGTATTGATCTGGGTAACGTTTACCAGTGTGCCTTCAGGGAGGAACGGACATGCGCAGCAATAGACGGCAATTTCTTAAAACCACGGCAATGGGGGCCGGAGCGGCTCTGGCACTGCGCTCTCGCCGTGCCTGGGCGTTTCCTTCAGTGGATATGAAAGTGGTTCCGCCCCTCTCAGTTTTCGAATACTCCCAAGTTCAACTTCTCGATGGACCGCTGCGCGAGCAGTTCAATCACAATCACGATCTGTTCCTGCATCTGGATGAGGACGCGTTGCTCAAGCCCTTCCGCGAGCGCGAGGGAATGCCGGCTCCCGGCCCCGACATGGGAGGCTGGTACGACAACGCGACCGATTTCAGCCCGCCGGAAGACTTTCACGGATTCATTCCCGGGCACAGCTTCGGACAATATCTTTCTGGCTTAGCGCGCGATTATGCGGTCACCGGGCACAAACCGACTCAGGAAAAAGTGCACCGCCTGGTGGGAGCTTTTGGCGAAACAGTAGAACCTTCCGGCAAGTTCTATCGCGGCTATCATCTTCCCGCTTATACATATGACAAAACCAGTTGCGGTCTAATCGACGCGCACGAGTTTGCCCAGTGTCCGGATGCGCTTGATGTGCATTGGCGGGCGACTAAGGCGGTGCTCCCTTATCTGCCAGAGAAAGCTCTGAGCCGCGCCGAGCAGCGCGCGCGCCCGCACAAGAGCGTCGCTGACACCTGGGACGAGACGTATACGCTTCCCGAAAATTTCTTTCTCGCTTACCAGCGCAGCGGGAGATCGGAGTACCGCGACTTGGCTGTCCGCTTCATTGAAAAGGAATATTTTGGTCCACTCGCCGAAGGTAAGAATGATCTTCCAGGCGAGCACGCCTACAGTCATGTAAACGCGCTTAGCTCCGCTCTGCAATCGTATCTTGTGCTCGGAGACGAACAATATCTGCGCGCCGCGCGGAACGGCCTGCAATTTGTGCAGGAGCAGAGCTTCGCCACTGGCGGCTGGGGACCGGACGAAGCGTTTGTTGAACCTGGAAAAGGTCTGCTGGGAGCCAGCCTGGGCACCACCCACGCAAGTTTCGAAACTCCGTGTGGATCTTACGGTCACTTCAAGATCACGCGTTACCTGCTTCGGGTTACCCGCGATTCGCGTTACGGTGACAGCATGGAACGAGTGCTCTACAACACGATCGCAGGCGCGACGCCCATTCTCGCCGACGGCACCAGCTTCTACTATTCCGATTACAACAACGCCGGCAAGAAGGTACATTATCGCGACAAGTGGCCGTGCTGCTCAGGCACCTTTTCGCAATTGAGCGCCGACTACGGTATCAGTTCTTATTACAAGAGCCAGGACGGCGTTTACATAAACCTGTTCATCCCTTCTCGCTTATCGTGGTTGCAAAATAGCACTCAATGCACACTTACTCAGAAAACCGAATACCCCCGCGCAAACACGACGCAATTCGCGCTTAATCTCGCGCGACCGGAAACGTTCACCCTTTATGTACGTATTCCTGCCTGGGTTGGTGCAAAGACGACGGTTTCCGTCAACGGCAAACGGACCGATGCCGCGATTGATCCCGGGAAGTTTCTGCCTCTGCAGCGCACATGGAAAGATGGGGACAGCGTTGAAGTCGAATTCGACATGCCGCTGAGCCTCGAAGCCGTCGACAGCGACGATCCGAACAATGTAGCCCTGCTGCACGGGCCAATCGCTCTCTTCGCGGTTGGTGACATCCCGCAAAGGCTTTCGCGCAAAGACCTGATCTCGGCAAGCGCGGTGAGCTCTTCTTCTGACGATTGGGTTGCGCGCACCGACAGCGGCGTACTGACACTGCGGCCGTTTATGGCAATTATGTCGGAAGGATATCGTTTGTATAACCGCGTCGAGGGCTGATTGCAAGCGCAGGGCATGACTCCAGGTTGCGTTTGAAAGTTTCGCTAGTGTGCGGGATTTATGGACATTCGGGAAATCGCGCGCCGTGCAAAAGTGTCAACCGCGACGGTATCTCGAACCATAAACCGGGTCCCTACCGTAAATCCGCAACTTGCTCGCCGCGTTTGGCGGGTTGTAGAAGAGCTCGGTTATTACCCAAATATTCATGCGCGGGCGCTGGTTTCCGGACGCACCCGCATTTTTGGCCTCATCGTCTCGGAGATCACAAATCCATTTTTCCCTGAGATCGTCCAGTCCTTTGAAGAAATTGCCGTCCACCACAACTACGAAATTCTATTGAGTTCCACAGTTCAGGACCCGAAACGCGCGGAGTTGGCGGTGCGCCGCATGGTTGAACGAAGGGTTGACGGAGTCGCCGTGCTGACCTTCGGAATGGAAGAAAGACTGATCGAGCGCCTGCGCTTTCGCAAGGTACCGCTGGTATTTGTCGACGTGGGCCCGCATGTTCCCGGCGTGGGCAATATACGGATTGATTACCTGCACGGCATCCGGCAAGCGGTGCAGCACTTGGCTGCGTTAAAGCATACGCGAATAGCGTTCGTGATGGGCCCTATACATCTGAAATCTTCATTGGCGCGCAGGGCGGCATTTGAAGAATCAATGGGGGAAGTGGGTTTGGAAATTCCTCCGGAGTTCATTGTCATAGGGGACCACACGATGGAAGGAGGCATGCAAGCATTGACCCGGCTCATTGCGTTGCCACAAGGTCCTACCGCGGTAATGTGCTCCAATGATATGACTGCAATCGGAGTTCTTCGCCAGGCTTACGATTCCGGACTCAAGATACCTGAAGACTTGTCAGTCGTGGGCTTTGACGATATCAAGCTTGCGCAATTCACTACTCCCCCACTCACCACCATCCAGATGTCGCAGGTGGACCTTGCAAAGCTTGCCTTCAAAGCATTAATCAACGAAGTAGATGGTGTGGGTAGCCCGCCGCCCGGCGGAGACTACATTTTGACGACCAGTCTCGTGTTGCGGTCCTCGACTGCTGTCTCGCCGACTCGGCCATTTGTGGTGCAATGATGGTTGTCAGTAAACGAAACCGTATTCTTCGTAAAGTACTACCCTTCGATATAAGCCCCATTCGTGTATCGGCGGCCCACCCACATTCCTCGCATTAGTCAGCATAACGTTTGCAGTCGAGTTATCGCCGTTGTAGGTGGCAGCCAACCCAAGCCTACGGGTTTCAAGGTGACTAACGGTTACCGAAGATTGGCGGGTCTGCAATCATCAAAATGTAAGCATTTCGAGCATCGGGGATCTCTTATTGGGAAACAGTGCAGCTCCAGCACTTGAATCCTGGAGCTCGATCCACTTGGGCCACGTTTCAATTGGACCGAATCAAAGGAGATCCCCGATGAAGAAATTCCTGATCTGTTCGATATTTCTCAATCTGCTTCTGATTCTTGCAGCCTGTTCTGGCGTAAGCACCGGGGCAGCTGCCGGCGCACACGCCATGAAAGCCTATTTCAATGCGGTTCCTGGCTTTTACGGTCAAAGTGGAAACCAGGTCACCTCTTTTGATTTTTCCTTGGTGCCCAAAGCTCATGCGCAGGTCTCCAGCAGCATTTCCTTCAGCGGCTCGTATAGCGGTTTCTGTCCGTCCGTAACGGCGGTCTCGGGAGTGTCTGCATTTGTGCTCTACGGGGGCGGCGACCTATCGACCTCCACATGCGGTACGTTTTATCAGGGAGCCGATGCGGGGCTTTCCGCGGCCCAGGCAACGGTCACAGCGTCGGCCAACTCCGGAGAGCTGGTAATTGGGAACGGAACTATCGGTCCCCTAGTGGCCTACGCCGATAGTTCAAACGCGACGGTTCGAGTATTCGTCAATCGCAATGGACAGGTAATCGACTCGGGTTTGGCGGCAACGCTTAACGGCAACCGCGGAAGCACGAGTTCAACGTTTGCAGTTCAAGACGGCGATCGGCTGATTGTTACAGGGGAATCAAATGCACCCTCGACCAATCTGTCGTTCATCCTGGCAAAACAGTAGCAACGAGGAATGGTTCTTCCGTCACTTCATTGGGCAGTTTCGAAAGACGCCCCGGGCTCAGTCCGGGGCGTTAAAACTTCTGGTTTGACTTGCGGATTTCTGGTTGCCCGACCCGGACCTGGATTCCTGAGCAATGTAGAGGTAGATCATGAAAATCCTGATGATTGAAGACAGCCGCATCGTTCAGACCGGCATAAAGAGAGCCTTGGCCAAGGCCGGCCATGACGTAACCCTTGCCGGCGACGGACCTGAGGGAATTGACGTGGCGCAACAACTTACTCCAGACCTGATCCTGCTCGACATGATGTTGCCGACAATGACGGGTCCGGTAGTGCTGGAAGCCCTGAAGACCCGCTCCACCACGAAGGACATCCCAGTGTTTGTGCTTAGTGGACTTTCGCAAAGGAACGCAGACAAATTGCTGCGCG